>Ga0116204_1000024_pt1 | contig 66293 bp, 54 predicted proteins | sample LakKivwa52mmetaG_FD_94481 | JGI IMG/M metagenome (GOLD analysis project Ga0116204, IMG submission 94481) | Anoxic lake water microbial communities from Lake Kivu, Rwanda to study Microbial Dark Matter (Phase II) - Lake Kivu water 52m metaG | ecosystem: Environmental > Aquatic > Freshwater > Lake... | reverse complement strand
ATTTATGTTGCCGACAGGCCCTACAAGCTGAATGTTGCAAGAACCGAAGAGGAGAGGGTACGCAAAGCTGCCGGTTTCATCAATGAGAAGATCAAGGAATATGGAAAATCCTACGCATATAACGACAAACAGGATCTGTTGGCGATGGCTGCCCTGCAGTTTACTGTCGCAGCCCTGAAATATGAATCAGAACTTGAATTCAGGGATGTACACCTGGAGAGCAAGCTAAAACAGATTGATTCGTTATTGTCTGAACATGCAGTCTGAGAACACAGATCAGGTTCTTTGAAAGTATGATTGCCCGCTTAACCCAAATACGATTGTAAACTCAACATTACAATAACAAAGGGTTCACTACATGGTCATTAGATCAGGCCTTAACCTTGTTCGCAAGGTATGCGCACGGCGCATCATTGGAAGTTCGAGGGGCCAGGTGGCCTAAAGCGTGTCAATAAGGGGTTTACCAACTCCCTTTTGGGTTAAAGCGGGCAGTTTTTCCTTCTCCCGGGTTTTATGCACCTAACAATAAAATCATGGGAACACTATTAATTAACATCATTTTGGTCATTGCCGGTGCCGGTGCAGGAATTGCACTCGCCACTACAGCCATGCGCAAAAGCCTCCTGCGCAAAAGCGAGGCATTGCTCGAAGAAGCGAAAGAAAAAGCTGAAGTAATTAAGAAGGAAAAAATGCTGCAGGCCAAAGAGAAATTTCTTCAGCTGAAAACCGAACACGAAGCATATGTAAATGAGAAAAATTCAGCTCTGCAGAAAGCCGAAAACCGCATGCAGCAACGCGAACAGTCACTAAATCAAAGGATGGACGAGTTTCAGCGCAAGCAACGTGAACTCCAGTCCCAAAGCCAACAACTCAATAATCAGTTGGAAGTCCTGCAGAAAAGGCAGACCGAACTCGACCGGATACATGATGAGCATGTGAGCAAGCTCGAACAGATATCAGGTATGTCAGCTATGGAGGCCAAAGAACAACTTGTCGAAAGCATGCGCGACGACGCAACTTCCGAAGCCATGACTTTGATCCGTGACATTGTGGATGAGGCCAAACTCACCGCAAATACCGAGGCAAAAAAGATCGTTATCGAAACCATTCAGCGCACTGCAGCCGAACATGCCATTGAGAACACAGTAACTGTATTCAATATAGAAAGTGATGAAATCAAAGGCCGTATCATCGGGCGTGAAGGTAGAAATATCAGGGCGCTTGAGGCACTCACCGGAGTCGAAATCATTATTGACGACAGCCCCGATGCAATATTACTCTCAGGCTTCGATCCCGTACGGCGGGAAATAGCTCGCTTGTCACTGCACAAACTTGTTACTGACGGCCGTATCCACCCTGCCAGAATTGAAGAAGTTGTTAAGAAAACCGAAAAACAGATCGAACAAGAGATTCTTGAGACCGGCAAGCGCACAGTCATTGACCTTGGTATACACAATCTTCATGGCGAATTGATCAAAATGATCGGGAGAATGAAATACCGCTCCTCCTATGGGCAGAACCTGCTGCAGCATTCAATAGAAGTAGCAAACCTGAGCGCAACGATGGCTGCTGAACTTGGACTGAATACAAAAGCAGCCAAAAGGGCGGGTCTTCTGCACGACATTGGTAAAGTAGCCGAAAATGAGGCTGAACTTCCGCACGCTATTCTCGGAATGAAGATTGCTGAAAAGTTCAAGGAGAAGCCGGATATTTGCAATGCCATTGGTGCACACCACGATGAAATTGAAATGGAAACGCTGATTGCTCCTATTGTTCAGGTGTGCGATGCCATTTCAGGTGCACGCCCTGGTGCCCGCCGCGAAGTTGTTGAAGCATATATTCAGCGATTGAAAAAACTCGAGGAAATGGCACTTGCCTATCCGGGTGTTGTGAAAACATATGCCATTCAGGCGGGCCGCGAACTTCGCGTCATTGTTGGTTCTGATAAGGTTTCTGATCAGGATGCCGACAGACTGGCATTTGACCTTTCTCGTAAGATCCAAAGCGAAATGACCTATCCCGGTCAGATAAAAATAACTGTAATCCGGGAAACAAGGGCAATAAGTTATGCAAAATAGCCTTTATTTATTCACAAAAATTTGAGATTATGAAAAAAGTAATGTTGATCGTTTTTATGAGTCTTCTCTCAGCCGGACTCTTTGCCCAAAGCCCTATTGGCGATGGAGGAAAACAAATTAATATCGGAACAGGATTTTCAACCTGGGGAATTCCGCTATATGCCGGGATGGACTTCGGGGTACATCCTGATATTACCGTGGGATTTAATGTCTCGTATAGATCTTACAGTCACCGTTGGAGTGCTGATGATTACAGGCTGAATGTGCTGGGATTGTTCGCCAATGGTAACTATCATTTTAACACTCTATTGAACATTCCTCAGGAATGGGATCTTTATGCCGGTCTCAGTCTGGGTTTTGTTTCTGTGAGCGCACCATCAGCATACAAAGGTGGCACTGTCTCCGGTCTGGGACTTGATCTTCAAATAGGCGGACGTTACTATTGGAACGATCGTTGGGGCGTTAACCTTGAATTTGGTGGCGGAAATGCTGCATCAGGTGCACGGATCGGTGTGTCTTATGTCTTGTAGACCAGACCTTTAAAAAGGTTCTTTGTTTCAAACCGGTAACGGATAAAGTTACCGGTTTTTTGTTAGATGCCGAAAATACTATTTACAGTAGTTTCAGTCCTCTTTTGATGAGTCGCTCATATGAAGCATCGTGTTTTTTTAGATTATTCAGATGCAAAAGTATCTCATTCTGAGGTACACCAGTGAAACCTTCTGATCTTTGGATAAGTTCGTACACTTCGAGAGGAAGCAGCCAATCATTTGGAAACTCGCTGGTTAAATTGTTCCAGATGGCCGGTATTCTGTCGAATCCGCTTCCCGATTCCCGTATCAGGCGCAGCTCGCCGTATAAGCGATGCAGTTTTTTTTGCTGGACAGAGTAATGTATTTTGTGTGTTTTTTCAGCAGGTACAGGGTATTCAAGTCCGAAGGCGTCAGAATTAGCAGGGCCGCCATAAGCCGAAATGATGGATTCACCAACGGCCATGTCATAAACTCCCCAGTCAGGTTGAAACAAAATTCTGTCCTGATACTGAACCGTGCAGTCGTCAAAACTGAGCAGTACGAGTTTGTCGTCGTGTCGGGTTGTTGACCGCAGTTTTCCGCGTACGGTAAGTCCGGATTCAAATTCAAGAGTTGCGTATTTTCCCGTTATCAGCCCAATTTGACTTAAGTCGTGATCATCGAGGTATCGAGGTGGCTTTACTGCGTTTTTGAAGCGTCCGATTGGTGATCCAAAACCATGTGCATGATAATCGATACCGTGCCCTTCAAGCATAATGTTGTTACAGCAAAGCAGGGTGGGGCCTTTGGTGAAGAGATATATTGGTTGATTTTGATGCAGGATATAATCAGTAAAAGTACCCGAAACCTGCAGTCCTGAACTGTACACACAGGTAGCCGTATTGCCCGATTCAATGGCTTTCAGCAAGCCTTCAATGCCTCCTTTTCGTAAGGCCATCCGGTTGGCAAACTCATCCAGAACAGTGGTCAGGTGCTTGAAGTCAGGTGTCACAAACAATTGTGGTTGTTGTGTAGTGATGTCAAAATTGTAGTATACCGCATCAATCGTGTATGGTAATTTCAAGACTTTTTCACTCATGGCACCGGCGCTTTCTCCGATTGAAGATAGTAACCCTGCACCGTATATCTTTGGGGCTTTCAAATCACCAATCATGCCGTATTCAACAGTCCACCAGTGGAGATTCCTGATAAGTGCCATTTCAGACGGCAATCCCATATTTGATTCGAGCCCGGCCAGCAATTCTTCGGCATTCCTGATGTTGTCGGCAGAAGTGTTAGGGTCTGCTTTGAGAATCGAAAGATGACGAATGGCCTCATATAAGGCAAAATCAGCTGAAGAAGAAAAGGCTTTTGAGCCAATTTCACCGAAATAGCGCAGGTATTCAGCATATTCAGGATCAGCAATAATCGGGGCATGGCCTGCGGCTTCATGAATAATGTCAGGTGCAGGGGTGTATTCAATCTGATCAATGGGCCTGATGTCGGCAGCAATAACCAGAACATTATAGGCCTGAAATTCCATGAAAGCAGCCGGAGGTATAAACCCATCAACTGTTACAGCTGCCCATCCGATTCTGGACAAAATATTGTTCATGGTCTCAATGTCGGGTATGCGGTCCACGCTGATACCCGTGCGCTCCAACCCCTGCAGGTATGAGGAATGCGCCTTATCCTTCAAAAATGAAACATTCTGTTGCATCACGAACCGCCACACAGCATGATCCTGCCATGTATAGTCATTGTAATTCTGATCAATAATCAGTTTCCGCAAATGTTGCGGAAGCTTGTTCAATACTTCGTTTTGCATCATGGCTGCTTATTTAGAATCATTTTGAATAGCGAAATTATATATTTCTGCTGAATCTGTAGATAATATGCAAACGTTTTCGGAAAATTTAACAGGTTATACAATTTGCTAATTTTTACTGCCATAACCTGAGATACCTATATGGATCAATCGTTTCCCAGATCGCCCAGCAGTGGCACAAATCTGAATGCACCATGTGATTCTTCTTTTGTTGTGCCATCGGCATTTTTAATAATACGCAGCATATGCTGGATATCGTCTTTACCATGTGGCACAACCAGAATGCCGCCGGGTTTCAGCTGATCCACAAGGGGCTGTGGTATTTCCGGGGCAGCAGCTGTGATTATAATTCTGTCGAAAGGCGCAAATGATGGTAAACCAAGGTATCCATCGCCAAGGAATAATTTTACCGGATATCCCAGCCGGGTCATAAATTCTTTGGTCTTCTGATAAAGTTTTCGCTGACGTTCAATGGAATATACCCTGGCTCCCATTTCGGCCAATACCGAAGCCTGATAGCCTGATCCTGTTCCTATTTCGAGTACTTTCATGCCTTTTTTCATTTGCAGCAGTTCAGTCTGAAAAGCAACAGTAAAGGGCTGCGATATCGTCTGACCTGATCCTATCGGAAAAGGCTTGTCCTGATAGGCAAACTCCAGGAATGAAGAGTCCATGAAGTAATGTCGCGGAATTTTTTCCAGAGCCGCCAACACCGACTCATCACGGATTCCTTTTTGTCTGATTCCTTCAACAAGTTGTTTTCTAAGACCTTTATGCCTGTAAGTATCTATCATTTCCAACTGTGTCATACTCCCTTTAATTTAGAGCAATTCTAAATTTGTCCGCTGCGAATTTAGCCATTCTAAAGGCTCGAAAAAGACTATTTTTGCACAAATTAGAAGCTATGTTAAAAATCGGGGTTTTGGGAGCAGGCCATCTGGGCAAGATACATTTACGCTGCATCAAGCAGATCGAACAATATGAACTGGTTGGGTTTTTCGACACCGACCCTGAAACCGCAGCGAAAGTAAGTCAGGAGTTCGGTATCAGAAGTTATGCCGACATAAGCTCTCTGATAGATGCAGTTGACGTGGTGGATATAGTTACGCCAACAGTGTCGCATTTCAGCTGTGCCAGCGAATCGCTGCGCAAGTCTCGTCATGTTTTCATTGAGAAACCCATTGTAGCTACCCCTGTTGAAGCCAATGCACTCATGGAGCTTGCCAAAGAAGCCAGTGTAAAAGTGCAGGTCGGCCATGTAGAACGTTTCAATCCTGCCTTTATGGCGGCACGTGATTCCATTAAGAACCCTATGTTTATTGAAACCCACAGGCTGGCTCAGTTTAATCCCCGCGGAACAGATGTGCCCGTTGTACTTGACTTGATGGTGCATGATATTGATATCATTCTGAGTGTGGTACGCTCGCCCATTCGCAAAATTAGTGCCAGCGGTGTGGCCATTGTCAGTGACACCCCCGACATCACAAATGCACGTATCGAGTTCGACAACGGTTGTGTTGCCAACCTTACTGCCAGCCGTATTTCAATGAAAAACATGCGTAAATCCAGATTTTTCCAAAAGGATGCTTACATCACTGTCGACTTCCTGGAGAAGAAAAGCGAAATCGTTCGCATGAAGGATGTTCAGGGCGAACCTGACGATCCGATGGCAATGATAATCGATCTCGGCAATAATAAAGGCATGAAGCAGATAATTTTCGAAAAGCCGGATATCGAACCTGTTAACGCGATAATGCTTGAGTTGGAGAGTTTTTACAAAGCTATTGTAAACAACCAGCAGCCTCCGGTGACAATCGAAGACGGTTACAATGTGCTTTCAGTTGCCTATCAGATACTCGAGAAGGTGCATGATAACCCTGTTCGTCCTTAATTTGATTCCCTGCACAATATTGTGGCCATTTCCCGCGTTTGCCGCCTGAACCAAGTTAACCTGCCAGATATGGGGAGGAGATTTTACGCGCTTAGTGCTTTTGTACCAGTAATACTCTTTTTCTTATTCATTTCATCGTGCAGAAAATTTGACGGAGATCAGACAATACCTTCTTTCATACAGATTGACAGTATTGCGTTGAGCTCTGATTATTTCACTGAAGGTGCCAACACCCACAACATTACTGATGCCTGGGTGTATGTGAATGATCAGGTAGTTGGCGCCTTTGAGCTGCCGGCACTTGTTCCGGTACTGATGAAAGGCATCAATAAAATCGAGATCCGGCCAGGAATCAAACTTAATGGAATTTCTTCTACCAGAGCCCCTTATCCTTTTTATAAACCCTATATTATTGAAGCAAAACTTGTCGAAGACAGCGTAACTGTTCTCAAACCAGTCGTTTCGTACTACAGTACCACCCAGTTTGCCTGGATCGAAGACTTCGAAGGAAGCAGCATTTCGCTGGAGAAGACCAACAAAAGCGACACAGTGATCGAGCGGACAGTGCCTGGTGATCCGGAGGCCTATACTTCTCAGTACTCGACGTATTCTGGTAAGGTGCACCTGTTGGATGAGGTTAAGAAATTTGAAATCGTTACGTTTAACGGATATATTTTGCCAGGTAAGGGTACACCTGTATTTGCAGAAATTGATTATAAATGCAACCGGGGTTTCGGAGTTGGCGTCTTCATCAAAAACAGTAACGCAATACTCACTTTTCCGCTTGTAGTTGTGAACAAATCTGACATCTGGAACAAAATCTATATCAATTTAAGCCCTATCGTTACCGAGTACCCGAATGCCGAATATGTAAAATTATTCCTTGACTCGGATTTGGGGAACGATGAAACGGAGGCAATTTATTTTTTTGATAACCTAAAAATTGTGTACCGAAATAATCAGTAATGAATAAAAAACTACAGGTTATAAAGTATTTGTTTCTAGATTGGCTAGCAGCATTCCTTGCCTGGTTTTTGTTCTATATCTTCCGGAAACAAGCAGAAGACCCTGATTTTCATGAGTATTTTGAGGTGATTTTCGCCGATGACAATTTTTGGATCGGAATTATTTTCATTCCACTTGGATGGGTTTTATTGTACACTATGGTTGGTTCTTATAGAAGAGTGTACAGAAAGTCAAGGCTTAACGAATTGGGTCAAACGATCATTATTACCCTGATAGGGGTAACAGTTATTTTCTTTGTCGCCATCCTTGATGATGTTATAATAACATACAAATCTTATTACCAGTCATTTCTCGTATTGTTCATCCTGCATTTTTCACTTACATATACAGGCAGATTGGCACTGACATCTGTTACTGTGCGAAAAGTTCACAAGAAACTCATTGGTTTTAATACAGTTATTGTTGGAAGCAATGGAAATGCAATGGCTATTTATGAAGAAGTTGAGAAACAGGAACGTTCTTCAGGTAATATTTTTGTTGGTTTTGTAAGTGTTTACGATCGCGACAACTATAAAATTGGCAGGATACTGCCACATTTAGGAAAGTATGATGATCTGAAGGAAATTGTCGAGCGGCATCAGATTGAAGAAGTTATCATTGCAATAGAACGTTCGGAAACATCCACTATCGACAATATCATTGCACGGCTGGAAGATACCAATGTGGTGATCAAGATTATTCCGATCATGCAGGATATTCTTTTTGGCTCAGTGAAACTTTCGGGTATCTGGCATGCGCCCCTGATTCAGATTTCTCCTGACCTGATGCCGGCTTGGCAGCAAAGCACCAAGAGGATACTTGATATATTGGTGTCCATTCTGGCCATGATAGCGCTAATCCCTCTGTATGTTTTCACTGCTTTAGGTGTAAAACTTTCTTCCAAAGGCCCGGTTCTTTATTCTCAGGAAAGAGTTGGACTAAGAGGTAAGCCATTTAAAATGCATAAGTTTCGAAGTATGTATTCGGATGCCGAAAAGGCAGGCCCACAACTCTCGAAGGAAGATGATCCTCGAATAACTCCTTTTGGAAAGTTCATCCGCAAAGTCCGTCTTGATGAAATCCCGCAGTTTTATACTGTACTTAAAGGCGATATGTCACTTGTCGGCCCGCGTCCCGAAAGGCAATACTATATTGATCAAATCGTGAAAAGGGCACCGCATTACAGACTTCTGCTCAAGGTGAAGCCCGGAATCACCTCTTGGGGCCAGGTTAAATTTGGTTATGCGTCCAATGTGGACGAAATGATTGAGCGTCTTAAATACGACATTCTTTATATCGAAAACATGTCGTTGGCAATGGATCTGAAGATCATGATCTACACTGTGATGATTGTGCTACAGGGAAGGGGTAAATAAACCCGGACCAGGATCATGATTTGGATTTCTGCACGCTACAACTGACCGTTTTCGATCATAAGCACAATAGCTTCAATCAATTCATCCTCTCCTTTCGGATCGTATTTTGTTTTCAGGTTGTAACCCCAGAGACGGGCAAATGTTTGGTAGAAAAAAGCCGTGAAATTGCCACGCAAATCCTGAAGCAGACTAAATGAAGTTTCTCCGGTTTCACGGTCAATAAGTTTTATCAGAATCTTTCCCTGTGTGAAGGTAAGGTCGCGCAAATCTTTTCCAAACTGCTCTTCAATCTCTTTTTCGGCTTGCTTCATGATCTTTTTCCGTTCCTTATCGTTTTTAGCCTTCAAAAGGATTGCTTCGTACTCTTTAAGTTTTATACCCGCAAGCCTGGCATAAGGATAAACTTTTTTGACATGGTATATCAACTTTTCGATTTTACGGATATCACGTCTTGAATCAAAGATCCTGATGGAATAAACAGGTACTTCAGGAAGATTCACGATCAGCACTGTGTCGCCATGATGAACTTTTGCAAAAACCACATACGTGCTGTCGGGTAGCATGGTTTGCGATTTAAGGGAGGGTGAAATCAACAACAGGAAAAATCCGACTATGATATACCTTGCAAATTTCATCATGCAATGAAGTTGAATAAATGAGATTCGTAGGTTTTGTTGCAACAACTGTGCCATGAACACTTACAGGGTATCAGGCAACTTTAAGTTTGGAAATGCCGGATTTATTAAACTTCGAATGTGCTTTCTCTAAAGTGATGTGAAGTTCACGAACTCCTTTTTTTGAGGGCAGTTCGAACATGTCATCTGTTAGTATGGCCTCAAGCATGGCTCTTAGTCCGCGGGCACCAAGCTTGAATTCGATGGATTTCTCAACTACAAAGTCAAGCACTGTCTCATCCAGAATTAATTTGATGCCGTCCATTTCAAATAACCTGACAAACTGCTTGACGAGTGCATTTTTCGGATCTGTAAGAATGCGTTTTAGTGTTTCTTTGGTCAGAGGATGCAGATAGGTGAGAATGGGTAAACGACCGACAATTTCGGGGATGAGGCCGAATTTTTTCAGGTCGGCGGGAGCAATATATTGCAGCAGGTTGTCCTTGTCGACAAGCTGTTTTGTGTCTGATCCATATCCTATAACATTGGTGCGTGTGCGTGCGGCAATAATACGTTCGATACCATCAAAGGCACCACCTGCAACGAAGAGGATGTTTTTTGTGTCGACCTGAATCATTTTTTGTTCAGGATGTTTTCGTCCACCCTGAGGGGGTACATTAACTATTGTTCCTTCGAGCAGTTTCAAAAGAGCCTGCTGTACACCTTCGCCCGACACGTCGCGTGTGATGCTTGGATTATCGCTTTTTCTGGCAATCTTGTCAATCTCGTCAATAAAAACAATGCCTTTTTCAGCGGCCTTAACATCATAGTCGGCGGCTTGAAGCAGTCTTGAAAGAATGCTTTCCACATCTTCACCAACATAACCGGCCTCAGTAAGCACAGTTGCATCCGCAATGGCGAAGGGTACATGTAGCATCCGGGCGATGGTACGTGCCAGAAGGGTTTTGCCTGTTCCGGTTTCACCAACCAGAATGATATTTGATTTCTCAATTTCTACATCATCCTTGGTCTGTGGTTGTGTTATCCTTTTATAATGGTTGTACACGGCAACGGCAAGTACCCTCTTTGCCTCATCCTGACCAATAACATACTGATCAAGAAACTCTTTGATTTGCAAAGGTTTGAGTAGTTTAAAATCGGGAGCAATGTGCTTTGTCGTACGCTCTTGTTCCTCGCCGAGAATAATATAGGCCTGTTCGATGCAACCATCACAGATGTGTGCATCAAGGCCTGACACCAGTAATTTGGTTTCTTGTTTAGGCCTTCCGCAAAAGGAACATACATCTTGTTTACGGGCCATGGTAACTTGCTATTTTGCCTGATTCTTGATGAGAACTTCGTCAATCATACCATATTCCTTGGCTTCTTCAGCTGTCATCCAGTAGTCGCGGTCCGAATCTTTCCAGATCCGTTTGTAGGGCTGTCCGCTATGATCGGCGATGATATCATAAAGTTCCTTTTTAAGTTTTTGAATCTCACGGGCAGTTATCTCAATGTCTGAGGCTTGTCCCTGAGCTCCGCCCATTGGTTGGTGAATCAGGATGCGAGAATGCTTCAAAGCAGTGCGTTTGCCTTTAGCTCCGGCACAGAGCAACACAGCACCCATTGAAGCAGCAATACCAGTGCATATGGTTGAAACATCAGGACTTATATATTGCATTGTGTCATAGATGCCCAAACCTGCATAGACCGAACCACCGGGTGTGTTTAGATAAATCTGTATATCACGCTTTGAATCAACCGATTCAAGGAATAAAAGTTGCGCCTGAATAATGTTGGCTACATAATCATCAATCGGAACACCCAGAAAAATAATCCTGTCCATCATGAGCCTCGAAAAAACATCCATGGTGGCAATGTTCAGCTGACGTTCCTCAATGATGGTAGGGGAGATGTAACCTCTGAATTTTTTGGCGTAATCATCGAGACCACGGCTGCTGAAGCCAAGATGTTTGCCGGCATATTTTCGGAATTCGTTTTCCATGGAATTATTGATTGTTTTCATTTTTAATCATTTCAAAATACTCTTCTTTACTCATTTCTTTTTCAATCTTTTGGATATTGGTTTTGAAAAATGAGGAAAGTTTTTGCTCCGCAAGCTGATCGGCTATGCGTCTTTCTTCTTCTTTGTTCTTCAGAATCATGTCAACAATGCCTTCCATCCTTTGGCCTGATTCCTCTGATTCTTCATTGAAACTGCTCAGTCCTCCGAAAAAATATGACTTAACAAAATTTCGGATATCTTTTGTGGTCACATTCAGTTCATTGTGTGCCGCTGATAATTTACTTTCTATTAATTGCCACCGGAAGGTGCGTGCATAAGATTCATATTGCACGGCTACCTGATCTTCGGTCATTTTGCCTTCGCTGTTGTCCACAATCCATTTCATCAGAAAATCATCAGGCAACGATATCCTGTGTCCTTCAACCAGTGCTTCAACAGATTTATTCAAGAAATAACGATCCGTTTCGCGCTCAAACTGTTTTTCGATATCCTCGGTGAGCAATTCATAGAATCTGGTTTCGTCGATATCGTCGATTCCAGGAAATACAACGGCAAAAAACTCATGATTCATTTCTGCAGGTTCATGCAGGTGTATTTCGGTAACAGTCAGGTAAAGTGTGTCAGTCAACGTTTGATCCCCGTCCTCAACAGACAAAAGTTGTTTTGCCTTACTGTTATCGCTAAAAGCATCAGCAGCAACAAACTCCATATTAAATCCATTTCCCTGATGGAGTAATTGTTTTTGGTAAGTTTCGGTCAGGTCGTCATACTTTACTTCGATTTCCTTTGTGTCTTTATTTTCATCATCGGATTCTTCAGATTTGAGCTGAAGTTTGCATGAAATACTGACACCTTTTTCAATTTTTTCGGGATGGGAGTGAATACCGTGCCTGTTTCTAAGGTCTTCAGCAGCTTTTTCAATGGTTTCTTTATCGGCTTTGATACGCGGATATTCAAGTGTGCCGGCCTTTGTCAGATCAAGCTCAAACTCGGGGGCAAGTCCTATGTCGAAATGAAAATGATAATCTGTGTTTTGATCAAAATCTACCGTTCCTGTTTTTTCGATGTTGGCCAGCGGATGACCCAGTATGGTGAGCTTATTGTCTGTGATATAGCTGTTTAAGGCATCCGAAACAAGTTTATTTACTTTATCTGCCAGTACGGCTTTTCCGTACATCTTCTTTACAAGTCCAAGTGGGACTTTGCCTGGCCTGAATCCGGGCATGCTGGCTTTTTTCTGGTATTCACGCAATTCGCCTGCTACCTGATCTTCATAATCTTTCTGCTCCAATGTAATGTGTAGGCTTGCAGTGAGTTCGGACGTCTGTTCTTTTACAATGTTCATACTTTTCGATTAACTAAGCAGTAAATTTAATGGATAATGGGCATAGAAATTAACCCTGATTTTTTATTACCTGATCAAAAATCAATCAACATAATTATTAAGTAGTGCGGATGAAGGGACTCGAACCCCCACGCCTCTCGGCACCAGATCCTAAGTCTGGCGCGGCTACCAATTACGCCACATCCGCGTGCTATAACCTGTATATGCAACTCCAAATAAGGGCGCAAATATACGAATTATTTCATCAACCGACTTTTATACTGATGAGTCTTATTAGCTTTATTTTGTTGAAAATTCTATTCGTCTATTTCTGTATGGAGATAGCGAATAATACTCTAAATTTGTTGGCTGATGGATAAGTTTTTTAAGGCGGGTATTTGCTGACAAACACAGGCATATCGAAATTAAGGTTTTTCAAACCTATTAACCGGCTGATCATATTGTTAGCCTTGGTTCAGTCTGTCAATGCACAGGAGATGCCAGGATTGCTGAACAGCAACTATGCCGGTGTGTCATCAGTCCTGATTAATCCAGCAAATATGGTGTTATCGAAAAGTTATTTCGATATGCATCTACTTACTTTGCAGTCATTTACCCAGAACAATCTCATCTATATTCCCGGTGAGGATTACAGGATTACAAATTTTATAGATCCTGAAAATGATCTGCCTAAGTATCCGCCTGACAACAACAACTTTCTCTACTACCGGAATTCATTGGATAAATTTGCCTTCAATCAGCAAAGGTTTACAGGCCCATCTGCCATGATGATGTATGGTGACCATGCTGTAGCTTTACATACCGCTGTACGAACCCATGTATCGGCCACCAATGTTCCATACGAAATTGGTGTTTTCAGTATTGAAGGCTTGAAGTATGATCCGCTGCATAATATTAACTTCTGGAGTAAAAATGAACGCATTTCGGCGATGGCATGGGGCGAAATTGGTTTGAGTTATGCATGGGCATTTAAAAAAGAGTTTCGTGATAAATGGTCTGCTGGCATCACTGTGAAAAGACTTTTGGGACATAGTGCCGGATTTATGAAAGTTGATGAAATTGATTATATGGTGCTCAATGACAGTACGATACATATAAGGTCATTGACTGCTGATGCCGGCTTTTCTGTTCCGGTTGATTACGATTCAAATGAATTTCCTGATGATGGCCCATTATTTAAAGGAGGTGGTTTTGGAGTTGATATGGGATTGACCTTTACCAGAATGAAACAAGGTTTTCAAAGATACAACCCGGATCAATTATGCGAATTTCCCTACAGTGATTATGAATTCAGGTTAGGCATAAGCATTCTTGATTTTGGTGCAGCAAAGTTCGGTACTCATTCCAAATTGCATCGGTTTGAAGACGTTGGTTTGTTGTGGACAAACTATGATTCAGTCAATTACTCCAACCTAAACCAAATGGCAGCGGAATTCAGCCAGCTTTTTACAGGCGACCCGGCTGCGTCGCTTCAGGCCGAAAGTTTTACACTCGGACTTCCCACTGCAATTAGTGTGCAATTCGACTATCACTACCGAAGGAATATTTATCTCAATGCCACCTGGGTGCAGGCAGTTCCGGTTTGGAAGTATTCACTGATCAGACCCTCCCAGATAGCATTTACCCCCCGATATGAAACGGATTGGTTTGAATTTAGTTTGCCTTTGAGCCTTTTTCAATACCGTATTCCGCGCATAGGTGCATCAGTCAGGTTCGGATATTTGACAGTTGGGACCGAAAGACTTGGAACCTGGCTTGGCATGGCCGACCTCACCGGAATCGATATTTATGCTTCGTTCAAGTTTAACCTTCGAAAAGGAAAATGCCTCAAGAAACGGACAACCGATTACTGCGAAAACGAAGAATATGGCTTCACCAAAAAACAGCTGCGTTTGTTTAAGAAAAGAGTGAGATAAAGTTGTTTCAGGCCTGCAATTCGTAATCCCTTAAAGCTTCATTCAGCGATGTTTTCAAATCGGTCGACTCTTTTCGTTTTCCAATGATCAGCGCACAAGGAACCTGATAATCGCCTGCAGGAAATGATTTTGTTACCGTACCTGGTATAACGACAGATCTTTCAGGAACAAAGCCACGGTATTCTGCAGGTTTTGCTAGGCTTACATCAATGATTCGTGTTGATTGAGTAAGCACTACATTCGCACCTAAAACTGCTTCGCGGCCAACCCGTACACCCTCAACAATGATGCACCTTGAACCTATAAAACATCCATCCTCAATGATTACAGGTGAAGCCTGAACAGGTTCGAGCACGCCACCTATGCCCACGCCGCCACTTAAATGCACATTGTTTCCAATTTGTGCGCATGAACCAACAGTAGCCCATGTGTCAATCATGGTACCGCTGCCTACCCATGCGCCAATATTGACATAAGAAGGCATCATGATAACGCCGGGTGAAAGGTACGATCCGTATCGGGCAACAGCTTGAGGCACTACTCTTACACCCAGTTCTTTAAAACCTTTTTTTAGCGGAATCTTATCGTGAAATTCAAAAATTCCTGCTTCCATTACACTCATATCACGCAATGGAAAATACAGTACGACCGCCTTCTTCACCCACTCGTTTACCAGCCACACATCATTTACTGGCTCGGCAACCCTTAGTTTGCCGCAGTCAATCTGTTCAATAACCTGAAGTATGGCATCACGGACATCTGGAACCTTGAGCAAGAGCCGGTTGTTCCATGCGGCATTAATCTTTTCCTGAAGATTATTCATGCGAAATGTTTTGATAAAAGTACAAAACCAAATGGGAACATAACCATGAAAACTGGAGGCTTTCCTGAAATTCTTTCTATTTTTGCATTGTTTTTACTCACTAACAAAATGTTATGGGCCGGATTATGGCAATTGATTATGGACAAAAGCGTAGCGGGTTGGCTGTTACCGATCCTTTGCGATTGTTTGCCACCGGGCTCGAAACAGTTTCAAGCCATGCATTGATCGATTTTCTGAAAACCTACATCAAACAGGAAACTATAGATTGCTTTGTTGTAGGCGAGCCGCGCGATATGCAGAACCGAGCTTCTGATGCCAGCCGTTTTACCGAACCCTTTGTGCGCAATCTGCGTAGTGTTTTTCCTGAAATTCCCGTTGAACGCTACGACGAAAGATTTACATCAAAAATGGCATTCCAGAGTATGATTGATGCCGGTCTGAGCAGGAAAAAGCGACAGGACAAAGCTCTTGTGGATACGATCAGCGCGACTATCATGCTTCAGTCGTACCTCGAATTCCTAAACAATAAAAATAACAACTGATGATATTGCCAATTGTTGCCTATGGCCATCCCACACTAAGAAAGGTGGCCGAAGACATCGACAGGGATTATCCCAATCTGAATGAACTGATCAGTGATATGTGGGAAACCATGTATGCTGCCAATGGTATTGGACTTGCCGCTCCTCAGGTAAACAAGTCAATTCGCCTGTTTGTGATTGATGCATCGGTTTATGCCGAAGAACATCCCGAAACGAAGGATTTTAAGAAGGTATTTATCAATGCACACATAGAAGAGGAATCGGGGGAGGAGGTGGCGATGAGTGAAGGTTGTCTCAGTCTTCCCGGATTGAGTGAAGATGTAACCCGCAAACCGAAGTTGCTTATCCGCTATCTTGATGAACAATTTATAATGCATCAGGAAGTTTATGAAGGATTTCTGGCCAGGGTAATACAACACGAATATGACCATATCGAGGGAGTGCTTTATGTGGACAGAATCAGCAGCTTCAGACGGATGCTGCTCAAGGGAAAACTTAGGGATATTTCCAATGGCGACATTGATGTGGATTACAGAATGATTTTTCCGAACATAAGAAGAAAGGTTAGATAAAATGAAATTACTGAAATACAACATGTTTGCTTTTCCTTTGATGGCTGTTTTGCTCATGCTGTTGTTGTTTTCGTGTCGGCAGCCTGTAGCGGTTGAAACTGTGGAGCAACAGATCGCAAGGCTCGAGAATGAGCTCTTTGATCAGGACGGTGTGATCATTGCAGAAAACGCTGATGCTTTGATCAGCTTATATGAACAATGGGCCGACTCGTTACCACAACACCCCAGATCTCCCGAATACCTGTTCATTGCCTCCGACCTGTCGATTAATTCGATTAACGTAAACCGCACCATGCGTTTGCTCGATAAAGTTATTTCCGGATATAGCGATTATGCCAACAGAGGCTTGTGCATGTTTCTAAAGGGGTTTGTTTATGAAGAACAACTTAACGACACTGCCTCTGCACGCGTGCAATATGAAGCTTTTCTTAAGGAGTATCCTGAACACGAATTTGCTGATGATGCACACTTGGCCATCCGCAACCTTGGAAAATCAGTCGAAGACCTTATCAGGGAGTTTGAGTCGGCTAATGAACAATAAGATTAGTCAGCTTTTGGCTTATTCCTGTTTTGTGGTTTATATGATTGTTGGATTTATTTTATAGATATTCAGTATATTGTATTCAGCTTACATTAATAACCACCTGACCCATTTTTACTCCCGATTCGAAATATTCGTGTGCGATTGCGGTTTCTTCGAGCGGAAAGGATTTGTCTATAAAAAGCTGAAGTTGTCCTTTTGAAACCAGGTCTGCCAAAAAGTGTAGTTCGGCTTTACGTTCCTGTGGCGAACCGAAGATTACTTTCTTGTTTCCGGCAACTGAGGTCAGCATCATTTGCAGCATTTCTTTGGGGCCACCGGCAACGGAGCAGTATCTTCCCCCGGGATTCAGCAGCTTCCGCATATCGCAAAAAGAGTTATGTCCGACAACTGTGTCGACAATGATATCGTATTTTTTAAGCTGGCTCTGATAATCCGGATCTTTATAATCAAGGACGGTTTCAGCTCCGGTCGACCTTACAATTGATCCTTTTTCAGCAGAACAAATGCCTGTTACACAGGCACCAAAGTAACGGGCGAGTTGCACGGTAATCAAACCGACACCACCTGATGCTCCTCTGACAAGAACACTTTCACCGGGTTTAATTTTAGCTTTTTGCAAAAAATACAGTGCAGTCAGGCCTCCGAATGAGAGTGATGCAGCAGTTTCATACGAAAGCGTGACAGGTTTGTGGATCAATGCGCTGCTTTCAGGTCTGCACACGTATTCTGCATATGCCCCCAAATAAGCAGAGCCAATGCCGAACACCTCATCCCCCGGCTTAAAAAGACTCACGGAAGCTCCTGTTTCCACCACAACACCCGAAAGTTCGGTGCCCAGAATCTGTTTTCCTGGCTTCCTGAACCCAAACATCAGCCTCGGAATTATCCCGAATCCTGGAGGAATGTAAGTAAAACCTCTTATGTTGCAATCACCAGTTGTAACTGTAGCCGCTTTTACCCTGATGAGCACTTCCCGCGGACCGGGGATTGGTTTAGGCATTTCTTTTAATTTCAATACTTCGGGAGGGCCATATGAATCATATACTATTGCCTTCATCTTTATAGAGGTTTGGTTTTGTCTTTGCTTTTCTTCAGTTTGATCAATACAGGATCTTCATCAGCCTTGTAAGCGAATACTTCTTCCAGTGTTTTCCCGAAAACATAAGCAATCCTGAAGGATAACTCCAGTGTTGGAAAGTATTTTCCGTTTTCAATTGCAACTATCGTTTGCCTTGTTACACCCGTTTTGTCGGCCAGCTCCTGCTGCGTCATTTCGCCGGCAAAAAATCTTTGGGTTCTGATTTTGTTGCTGATAAACTCACTTTTCATCCTAAACTCCTTTCCTGTAGTAAATGAACTTGGCAATGTCTGAAACGATTCCTGCAAGAAAACCCGAGATGATCAGTGCTAAAAACATCACGAAAGGCTTCATTCCCAGCGCCTGAGAACCCATGGCCATAAAGAATCCCGATATAAATACCCAATGCGAAATACGTATCGATTTAAGTTCGATGAGTTTGTCGCGCTCATCAGTAATTTCCGGTATTTTTTCGCTGCTGATTATTCTGACCACTATATGAAAGATAATAAGGAATACGACCTGTACAACAATGGTAATAGGAATAAGCATCAGAAATGCTTTACCGAGAAACTGAAGGTCGTTCAGCATTTGGTCGGTGAATGCTGCATACTTGCTGTGCAGGTAATAGGAGTAAGCGACAAGAATGATCAGGGTATTGAACAGTGATACCAAAATTTGTTTCTCTTGAAACGTAAGAGGTTCTTTCATGTCTTTTTCAATTTAACGTGTATGAAATATATGACGCAAAGATAATAATTATATACATAATGTCAAGAAAATTATACATTATGAAAAAAATATTTTTCATATATATTATATAATAAAGTAAATGAGGATGTTATGTATGATTTATCTTAGAAGCATCTGTTCATGGAAAGTCCTGATAAAGCGTGTCTTTATCATTTGTACATCAATAGATGAGGGAAGTAAAATATTATTAATCAGGCGAATGCGATGAGAAGAGCCAACGCATCTTCAGGTTTTCCGTCTTCAATCAGGTGTTTTGCGTCATGGAAGACAGCTAATGGTTCAAGGGCATACCTTCCTGCCAAATTTGTATCCATCATGCAGTTGTCGATCAGTTCTTGATCGGGCAGGTGGTTCAGGTTGCCCAACTGACCGAGATCATTCCCGGTCAGATGAGCGCTCAACCTGATTTTTGCCGGCAGGTTGTCAATTCCTATTCCCAGGCTCGTTAGCGGTTTGGGAACAATAAACTTGTGGAGCCCTGAAGTCCGCACGTAATAGTCACCGCCCATACGTCCTACAAGATCGATGCTATCCTGATCAATTTCGTTGTTTGTATTCAGGACTTTTTCATCAACATGCATTAACATGATGTCGCAGATGATCAGGTTTCCTGCGCCCGGGCCATCACCTGTTTCAATGATTTGCCTCACCTTACATTCAAATTGAACGGGTGATTCCTGAACCCTCATTGGCCTGATCTTTTCAGACGGAATCGCAGTGAACCCCGACTTCACAAATTCATTGACTCCTTTGGGGTATTCGGTGCTGGAGAGACTGGTTTGTTGCACCATATTGTATGTAACCACATTGATCACTACTTCCGGAATCTGTTTCAGATTTTCAAAGGTGTGCTTTGTGGTGTTGTCCCGTCCACGCCTGGAAGGTGAGAAAATCAGGGTTGCAGGGTTAACCCCGAAGGCGTTGAAAAAACTAAATGGCGAAAGGTTTGGGTTGCCATCTGAATCAATTGTGCTGGCTAGAGCTATCGGGCGAGGGGCTATGCTTCCCAGAAGCAATCTGTGAAACTTCACATGATCATACGAAAGCGGGTCAACATGCATCATATTCTCAGTTTTTCGCAGGCAAAATAACTGTTTCACATGAGCCGAAACCAATACGGTAATTACCTTTTTCTGCCCATCCAGTCATGATGATTCTGTCATGGTCATTGATAAAAATCCTTTCGGTGCCGTCGCTCATTTTAAGCGGCCGTGTTCCTTTCCAGGCCAGCTCAAGCATGCTTCCGAACGAATCAGGTGTTGGTCCGCTGATGGTTCCCGAGCCATACATGTCACCGGGATTGATGTTGCATCCATTCACAGTTTGATGGGCAAGTTGCTGGGCAACACTCCAATACATGTATTTGAAGTTTGACCGGCAAACGAGGCTGGGCGGTGCATGTAATGGTTGCAGGTGAACTTCGAGTGATATGTCATAGTTGCGTTTGCCCTGCTGTGCCAGATATGGCAACACAGCCGGCTCCTGAATAGGCCCTTCCACTCTGAAGGGTTCAAGAGCTTCGAGGGTGACAATCCACGGGCTGATCACGGATCCGAAGTTTTTGGAAAGGAATGGGCCAAGTGGCACATATTCCCACTTTTGAATGTCGCGTGCAGATAAATCATTAAACAAGACCAACCCAAAGATGTGATCTTCTGCTTCATCCACCGGTATCGGACTACCTAAATCAGTGCGTCCGGAAGTCACAAAAGCGATCTCAAGTTCAAAATCAAGTTGATTACTCGGGCCGAAAACCGGTGGTTTCGTGTCATCGGGTCGTGTCTGTCCTTTGGGACGGTGAATATCGGTGCCGGAGACAACTATAGAGGAAGACCTTCCGTGATAACCAACCGGTAGATGTCGCCAGTTAGGAAGCAATGCATTGGCAGGGTCGCGGAACATGATACCCACATTGGTTGCATGTTCTATGCTTGAATAGAAGTCGGTGTAATCGCCGACAACAACAGGCATGAGTACTTCAACTTCGTGCAGCGGATGAAATGCTAGTCTTTTGGCTTCTTGATTGCCTTGAAGCAATTCACAATGATCGGCAAATAATTCGCTGAGTCTTTCTCTGAGCGCAATACGGGCTTTTTTGCCCAATCCAATAAGTGAATTGAGTGCAGGTTCATAAAAAGGGCTCAGGTCTTCAATACCCAGATCATCAAAATATCCGAAGTCAGCCAACACTGACAGGTCAACTACCATATCACCAATACGGGTTGCAGGAACAATATTGTCCTGATAGGCAATAATGCCAAAAGGAATGTTTTGAATGGGAAAATCACTGTTTTCTGCAACGGCAATCCAAGACTTCAACAGTGGGTCGTTTGCTTTGTACTCCATGTTATATAAAATAAGGTATGTCACCGGTCATGTTCAGACCGGCAATCGAATCTTTGATTTCTGTTAATTAGAGAGTACCTCTGTTCTGCTGTTCAAGCTCGATGGCCTCAAAAAGCGCTTTGAAATTGCCCTTGCCAAATGATTTGGCACCTTTTCGCTGAATGATTTCATAGAATACCGTCGGTCTGTCCTGAACAGGTTTGGTGAACAATTGCAGTAAATAGCCGTCTTCATCGCGGTCAACAAGAATCCTTAGTTTTTTCAGGACTTCGATATCCTCATCAATTTCTTTCACACGATCAATTACAGTATCATAATAAGTGTCAGGAACATGAAGGAACTCAACACCACGATTTCTGAGGGCGGTGATGGTCTCGATGATGTTGTCGGTAGCCATAGCTACGTGTTGGACACCTGCTCCGCGATAAAACTCAATATATTCTTCAATCTGTGATTTCTTTTTGCCTTCGGCAGGTTCGTTGATCGGGAACTTAATCCGCATATTGCTGTTGGCCATCACTTTACTCATCAACGCAGTGTATTCGGTCGAAATATCTTTGTCGTCGAAGCTGATAAGTTGCTCAAAGCCCATTACGGTGGCATAAAAATTGACCCATTTGTTCATCTCGCCCCAACCGACATTACCAACCATATGGTCAACATATTTCAGTCCTACATTAACGGGACGGTAGGTTGGTTCCCATTTGCGGAAGCCGGGCAGAAAAGGGCCGAAATAATTTCGCCTTTCTATAAAAAGGTGAATCGTTTCGCCGTATGTATGAATGCCACTCATGATGACTTCTCCATTCTCATCAATCATGGTTTTTGGCTCCATATAGGATTTTGCACCCCTTTGTGTTGTTTCTTTCCATGATTGTCTGGCATCATCAACCCAAAGTGCAACATATTTGACGCCATCGCCATGGAGGCGGTGATGCTCTGCAATGGGTGAATCAGGCACAATGGATGAAGTGAGGACGAAGGTAATTTTGTTTTGACGCAACACGTAAGAAGTACGGTCTTTCAACCCTGTTTCGAGTCCGGCATAGGCCAGAGGCTGAAACCCAAAAGCTGTCTGATAATAATGGGCTGCCTGTTTGGCGTTCCCTACATAAAATTCTACATAATCTGTCCCGTTGATGGGCAAAAAATCGGTTTGGTTCATTGTTGTATTGTTGAAGTATTAATATAACCAACTCTTATGATAATCCGGGTCTTCAATGGCCATGGCCTGAACGGTCAGCTTCAGCGGACGAAAAGTGTCAACCATAACTGCAAGTTCATCGGTTTTTATTTGGCCGATACTGCGCTCGACAGCTCCTGGATGAGGCCCGTGTGGTATTCCGATTGGATGCAGGGTAATCATGCCCTTCTCAATATGGTTACGGCTCATAAAATCGCCATCGACATAATAAAGAACTTCATCAGAATCAACGTTGCTGTGATTGTATGGTGCCGGAATAGACTCAGGATGATAGTCGTATAACCTGGGCACAAAGGCACATGTGACAAAAGCAGGTGTTTCGAACGTTTGGTGCACCGGTGGTGGTTGATGCACCCTTCCTGTGATGGGTTCAAAATCGTGTATCGAGAATGCAAACGGATAGTGGCAGCCGTCCCAACCTATTGCATCAAAAGGATGAGTAGCAAGAGTGTATGGATAAAGCATATCATCACGCTTGATCATTACCTTAAAGTCTCCTTTTTCGTTATATGTCCTGAGGTTTTGAGGTGTGCGGATGTCACGTTCGCAGAATGGTGAATGCTCAAGCAGTTGACCGTATTTATTCAGATATCTCTTGGGGAATCGCAAGGGGTGAAATGATTCAACAATAAATAATCTGTTTTGTTGACCAGAGAACGAAATCTGGTAAATAGTTCCGCGGGGGATGACCAGGTGATCGCCATATTGGAAATCGAGTTCACCATAGATGGTATGCAACGTGCCCGAACCCTGATGAACAAATATCATTTCATCAGCCTGAGAATTTTTGTAAAAATAATCTTTCATGCTGCTGACAGGTGCTGCCAGATGGATATATGCATCATTGTTCACCAAAACAGGTGTTATGCTATCCAGATAATCGTGAGCAGGCTTGACTGCAAATCCCTTAAAACTCCTGTGCTGCATGTTTTTGTCAAGAGCAATCTGTGGCGCTACATTAATAGGTTCACCAATGCTTTTGACCATTGTGGGCGGATAGGCATGATAGATAAGAGAATAAACATCCGAAAAGCCTTCGGTCGATACCAATTCTTCTGCATACAAACCGCCATCCGGCTTGCGGAATATGGTGTGTCGCTTGTGTGGCACTTCGCCACGAAGCTGATAATGCGGCATAATTATTTTAATTTAGATTGTTTCCGAATAACAAAAATACTAAGTTTTTTGTTTTTTGGTCGCGAATAATGATAAGTTTTCATTTTACCTTGGTTTAATTCAACGACATCTTTACAAACGTTAATAACTTTATTTATCCAACATTGAAACAAGTGTAGCATATAGGTTGTTAAAAAATATAGCTTAATTTGCACTCATGAAGACTTTGCTTTCTCCTTTTCTCTCACATGGAATTAATTACAGCAATCGGTTTGTGATGGCTCCGCTGACTCGTCAGCGGGCAGGCAAGAATCTGGCGCCAACAGAACTGAATGCGTTATATTATGCTCAGCGGGCATCTGCCGGATTAATCGTCAGCGAAGCAACGCAGATCAGTCCACAGGGACAGGGATATGTGAATACACCCGGAATCTACAGTGAAGATCAGGTGGAAGGATGGAAAACAGTAACTGAGGCTGTTCACAACGCCAGTGGTTTGATATTTTGTCAATTGTGGCATGTAGGAAGACATTCTCATCCGGAAATTCTGTTGAATGGCGGTTGGCCGGTTGGGCCCTCGGCTATCCCCGAAACGGGTCTGATTACCATTCCTTCGGGGAAGGTGCCCGCTGTGATTCCACGTGCTTTGTCTGTTGATGAAATCAAAAGTACTGTTGAAGACTATGCTCAGGCAGCATCAAACGCTATCAGGGCGGGCTTCGACGGTGTAGAGATTCACGGGGCGAACGGATACCTTATCGACCAGTTTCTCAACGACAGTGCAAACACAAGAAAGGATAAATATGGCGGAAGTATTGAAAACAAATGCCTTTTTGCACTTGAAGTTGTTGATGCTGTTGTAAGCCGGATAGGCAGCAACAGGGTAGGAATCAGGCTTTCGCCTTCAGGCACAAATTTCGGCGTTAAAAACCTCCAGCCTGTTGAAACTTTTGAATACCTGATTCAAAACCTGAACAGGTTTCAACTTAATTACCTGCACCTCATCGAACCTGTTCAGGCAACACTCGCTGATCTTCCTCATTATTTGCGTAAAGTAACGCCTCATTTCAGGTCTCTGTTTAAAGGAACCCTGATCACAAGCGCCGGTTATGACTTTGAATCAGCCGAAGATGTTGTCAAGAAGGGCGATGCTGACTTGGTAGCGTTCGGAAAAAATTTCATCTCTAACCCCGATCTGGTTCGTCGGTACGCAGAGGATTATCCACTCAACCAATGGGATATGGCAACTTTTTATGGAGGCACTGAGGCCGGTTACACTGATTATCCATTTATGAGTAAAATTTTTGAATGAAAAACCACCACATTGATCCGTTGACATTGATTTTCAGGCTGGCAGAGGAGTGGTTCAACAGGAGACTGGCAGATGGTGGTCCAGTTTATACAGAGTATCACCCCGAAAATATTATTGTAGAACCCTGGAATGCTGTGAGTTCGCTCTTCATGATCTTACCTGCCGTTTATTGGTTTCTAAAACTCCGTAAATCAGGTAAGATACATGCTTTTGTGTTGTTCGCCTTAATAATGGTGTTTCTGGGAGGTCTCGGCAGTACTTTGTTTCATGCGTTCAGAATGAGCAAAGTGTTTTTGATGCTTGATGTTATACCTTCAGCAATTCTGACCCTCTCAATCGGCATATGGTTCTGGCTCAGAATTTTGCCTAAATGGTGGTACGTTTTACTGATTTTTGTTCCGGTTTTTGCCTTGAGGTTTTTTCTTTTTGGACAATTACCACAGCATGTGGGCATCAATGTTTCATATGCCATTTCGGGTCTGCTTGTAGTGGTACCCTTAATGATATTTCTTTACCGAAACCAATTTCAGAAGTTTTGGTTGGTGATTGCAGTTTTGGCAAGTTTCTCCTTAGCGCTTTTATTCAGGCAACTTGATCCTTTCAGGATTTACTTTCTGCCACAGGGCACGCACTTCCTCTGGCATCTGTTCAGTGCCATTGGAGCATATTTTATGATCGGGTATCTCAATTATGCTTCCCGAAAGAAAACCGGTACTTCAGTGAATACATGATCATCTATTCGATTCCGCTGAAGTGTTTCATGAACTGAACACGTTCGTAGGCAGCCGGATTATCAGCTTCTTTTACGCTCATCCGGCCGATAAACTGTTCGAGACTGGTATAGTTGTGCTGCTCCATCCAGGTTTCCAATTCTTTCAGCATCAGTCCGACTTCAGAAAATCCTTTCTTGTAAATGATTGAAGCTACCTGAACTGCTCTGGCACCGGCAAGAAGTTGCTTGATCACCGATTTTCCGTCGTGTATACCTGTTGAAGCTGCAAGATCACAATGAACTTTGGTAGAAAGCATAGCAATCCATCTGAGCGAAACAGCCAGTTCGCCGGGATGACTGAATACATTTGTGGCCTTGATTTCAAATTTGTCGATATCGATATCAGGCGAAAAGAAACGGTTAAACATCACCATCCCTTTTATACCGGTCCAGGACAGTTTCAGTGCCATTTTGGAAAGGCTGGAAAAATAATAGCTTATTTTGACGGAAACCGGAATTTTGACAGTTTTGGTGATCTTCTCCAGGATATCGAAATAGATTTTCTCATTTTGTTCGCTGTTCATGTGCGGGTCGGAGGGAAGCACAAAAATGTTCAGCTCAATGGCATCAGCTCCGGCTTCTTCGATGCTTGATGCAAACTGAATCCATTCGGCAGAAGTAACACAATTGATGCTTGCAATAATGGGAATATCAACGGCCATCTTACTCTCTCTGATGAGTCTAAGGTAATTGGTTACATCGTTTTCGCGGGTGTAATTGCGAATATAGTCTTCTGCTTCAGGATAATAGTTTGCGTGCTCATTCTGAAGAATGGTATGGCTTGCTGCGTGGTTGATCTGCTCTTCAAACAAAGACTTCAACACCACCGCTCCGGCACCATTACGGGCTGCTTCTTTGATGTTTTCGACGGAATTGGTTAAACCTGAACTGCCAATAATAATTGGGCTTTTAAGTTTTAACCCCATGTAAGTGGTTGAGAGATTAATCATATTTCCTGATTTGAGATTGGGTTATCTTGAAAATGTAAAATTAAATCAAAATTAGTGTAAGCTGAAACTTTCCTCATTTTCTGATGCTTATTCAAAACGAATCTAAATAGAAAACCATGTTTATTGGTATCCATTTACTTGTTAACACTAAAATGTTTGTAAAATCAGTATTTATTAAAATAGTTTCTTGCCCGGCTGTGTTATTTTTGTGACACTAGCCGACCCGTAATCCCCAATCACGACCAACAGGCAAGCAAGTGTTTTAACAGGTTCACGCAGACTCATTAATTAAATTGATCTGTTGGGCTATTGTCAGAAACACGCATATGTTCAGATCGATAGTTTTTATACTGTTTTTCACCATGTTGGCTTCAGTGCTTGCGGCTCAGCCTGTTGTTATTGGTCATCCGCGCGATTCCTCCATTTGTGTTGAATCATCGGCTTCTTTCCGCGTGCTTGCCCTGAATACTGCGGCCTATCAATGGCAGGAGAATGATGGGGTAGGATGGTACAATATAACTCCGTCCATTACATATGCCGAAGGGTATCTGACACCTGAACTAAGAATTATTGATGCAAATCTTGGTTTGAATGGGTATCAATACAGATGTGTGGTTTTCGATGCCCAGAACAATCAGGCGTTTTCAGATGGTGCAACACTTGGAGTTTATGACCCGCCCATTATAACGATGCAGCCTGCTGAACAAAGAGTGTGCAAAAACTCCATTGCCAAATTCGTCGTTGTTGCGCTCAACGGCACCAACTACCAATGGCAGGAAAGTGTTGGTGGGGGATGGGTCGACCTTAATGATAATTCATTCTATTCGGGTACAAAAAATGACACTTTGTCGATTTTTACCACAACCGGAATGAATGGATTCAGGTATCGTTGCAAGGTTACACATGTAAGTTGTCCTGACTATTCTCAGGAAGCACAGTTGTTTGTCGATCCGACTCCTGTTATTTTCAACCTTACAGGAGGAGGCTCTTACTGCCAGGGCGGAACAGGAGTTCCCATCGGCTTAAACGAAAGTGAGACGGGAATCAGTTATCATCTGCTCAGAAACGGCATAAGTACCGGTATTGTCCGTACTGGAACAGGTTCTTCCATAGATTTCGGGCTATTTACGCAGACAGGTGACTATACTGTTTTGGGGATTAATGGTTTCACAAGTTGCCAGATCAGCATGAACGGAATGGCTACGGTATTGGTCAACCCTCTTCCGCAACAACAGAATCTTATGGGTGGTGGACCTTATTGTCTGGGAAGTGAGGAGCCCGAGCTATACTTGTCTGGTACTCAATCAGGGATAGAGTACGCCTTACTCAGAAATGGACAGCCCACAGGATTACAGACCATCGGAAACGGATTTCCGGTTAGTTTCGGACAAATTGGTCAGCCGGGCACCTATCAGGTGTTGTCAACTGATTTAATTACTGGCTGTCAGCGGCTTATGACCGGATCAAAAGAGGTTGTTGTAAACCAGCCTCCATCTGCTTTTGCAGGTGCCGATCAGGTGGTTGTCTCGGGTTCTGCGGTTCAACTTAGCGGTTCAGCTGGCGGCGGTAACGGCCCGTATCAGTTCGACTGGAATCCTGAGAGTTATTGTCTGAATCCAAAACAGGCAATCACTGGAACTATTCCATTGTATATTACACGTCAGTTTACACTTCGGACAACTGATGTTGGGACAGGATGCCAGAGCAGCCCTGATACTGTTATTGTACGTGTGACTGACGGACCATTGTCTGCTTATATTCAATCTTCCGCTGATCGCTTATGTCCCGGGCAGCAAGCCAACCTGACAGTTATGGCTTCGGGCGGTAGCGGAAACTACTCATTCCAATGGACATCTTTACCTCCCGGATTTATTGCAAATACACAAAATATCAATGTAGTTCCTGAACAATCAACAACATATGTAGTTCGTGTTCAGGATGGTATCAGTAATGTTTATGATACGGTAAACATACAATTACAAAGTCTTCCTAATGTATTCACCCTGAGTCAGGGAGGGCTTATCTGCCTGGGTGGCGCTGGAATTGAACTTACACTCTCTGGTTCAGAAAGTACAGTCACCTATTCGTTATATCGTGATAATCAACTTATAATTCAAAAGACGGGGACTGGCTCTGCTTTGTCATTTGGAGTGTTTGATGTTTCTGGTGAATACCGCGTTAAAGCAAGTTATGCCGATGCTGCCTGCGAAATTTCGATGAATGGTGAAGCCACTATCGGTACCAATCCTAAACCGCTTGCTGATGCCGGTAATAATCAGATTATCAACACAGGAGGACAAACCAGCCTGAACGGCACCGGGTCAGGCGGATCAGGGAATTACAACTATCAATGGTCACCGGCTGAGTTCCTGCTGAATCCCGGCTTTCAGAATCCGGTGACAACAGCACTAAACGAAACACAAGTTTTCAGTGTGATTGTCACAGATGAACAGACAGGATGTGTGAGTCAGCCTGATCAGGTAGCGGTATTCGTTAGCGGAGGAAACTTTAGTCTGAACGTGTTTGCTGATCTTTACAGTGTTTGCCGTGGTGAGTCAGTAACCCTCTTTGCGCTTCCATCCGGGGGCTCGGGGAATTTTACATATGTTTGGCAATCAAACCCTCCGGGATTTGTATCATCTCAGTTTAATCCTGTTGTTTCGCCCCAGCAGACTACGACCTACTATGTAATGGTATCAGATGGATTCAGTATTATTCAGGATTCTGTTCAGATAGAAGTAAGGCAGTCGCCTGTTTTGCAGACACTTGCCGGAGGCGGGGTTTATTGTCCCAACGAAAATGGAAGAGATGTTTATCTGAACCAATCGGAAACCGGAGTTATATACGGGCTCATGAGAAACGGCAATTCAACAGGTATTCAGTTATTGGGTAACGATGCCTTTTTGAGTTTTGGAAATCAGCAGATCCCCGGCTCATATTCGGCAAATGCCCTTCATCTTGGGTCTGGCTGCAGTGCAACAATGAATGGGAATGTTGTTGTTTCACAAGCACAATCACCATCGGTTTATGCCGGAGTTGATCGCACTATTGGTATAGGTTCAACTACTTTATTGTCTGCAACAACTAACGGAGGTTCGGGTGTCAACTCTTATCTATGGTCGCCACCACAGTGGGTTAACCAACCTTTTGCTTTACAAACAGCAACCAAAGTTTTGCTTAATACAACGATTTTCAACATTCAGGCTACCGATCAGCAAAGTGGTTGTGTTTCATTAGCTGATTCTGTAATAGTTTATGTTTCGGGTGGTACACTCAGTGTTCAGGCTATAGCCAGTCAGAATACAGGTTGTCTGGGAACTGCCATCAGGCTTTACGCAATTGCTAGCGGTGGAACCGGCAATTATGTATATCAGTGGACTTCTATTCCATCGGGCTTTTTCTCCAATGCAGAGCAGCCACTGGTAAGCCCCGAAGCACCAACATCATATGTGTTGACCGTGTTCGATGGCCTTGCAACATCAACAGATACTATTGATATTAATATTTCCCAACCGCCTCAGATCTTCAATATTTCCGGAGGTGGTGCATTGTGCAATCCCACCCAGACAGTTAATATCGGCCTAAGCGGGTCGGAGCAGGGCGTGGTGTACCATTTGGAGCTAAATAGTCAAGTTTTGTCCACTGTTACCGGAGACGGAGGTCCTGTTCAATTTGGTGTTTTCAGCCAACCGGGTGTTTATCGCGCCAGGGCTAATTATTTCAATTCAACGTGCAACAGTGAGATGGCTGGCCAGGCAATTATTTCTGTGGATGCAGCTGCTGTAGCTTTGGCCGGTCCGGACAAAATTGTTCCTTCCGGTGGTCAGGTAACTCTTGAAGGAAGCGTTCAGGGTGGTACAGGATTGTTTGATTTTCAATGGACGCCATCAAATTTGTTGCTTAATCCTGATGCGCTTCAGCCCACCACGAAACCACTTTATAACACAACTGTTTTCAAACTTGATGTAAGTGATCTTCAATCAGGATGCCCGGGAACAAGTGATTATGCTGCTGTATTTGTTCAGGGAGGAAACCTCAATATGCAGATATTAGCTTCCGGTGGCGGAACCTGTCCGGGCAATCCAATCCAGTTGTTTGCATTACCGACGGGTGGTTCCGGAAATTATTCCTATACATGGGTTTCTACCCCCCCTGGTTTTACCTCACAGCAGTATGATCCTGTTTTTAATCCTGTTGTGTCTACCACATTTAAAGTTGTCGTTAATGATGGTAATCAACTGATTTATGATTCGGTTTTTATTCCTGTTCTTACAGGCCCTCAGCAATTTATGTTGGCAGGCTCGGGGAGTTATTGTGAAAGTAGCAATGATGTATTTCTCGAATTATCGGGGTCGCAAACAGGAGTTCAGTATTCACTATTCAGGGAAGGTTTGTTTACAGGTAATACTTTTTCCGGAACCGGATTTCCTTTGTTGATTGGGCCGGCGGTGCTTTCGGGCCAGTATTCTGTTCAGGCTTTGGAGTTGTCAACCGGTTGCAAAACAACAATGGAAACAACAGCATTAGTTGAGGTGTTTGCTACGCCTGTAGCTGATGCCGGTCCCGATAGTTTTATATCAGGCGGAGAGTCTGCTGTACTCAACGGACAGGCTTTTGGCGGTTCGGGACAATACACCTACCAGTGGTTCCCCGCGAACTTGCTTCAGAATCCTGTGAGTCAGAACCCTGCTACTATTCCGCTTTCCTCAAGTCGCCTGTTTTTGTTACGGGTGAAGGATATTGCTACAGGGTGTGTTTCAGTTACAGATACAACTGTGGTTTTTGTTAGCACCGGACAACTTGGGCTTCAGGTTATGGCCTCAGCAGCAACGATTTGTGCCGGACATCCCTTAAGCCTTCTGGCACTTCCTCAGGGAGGTACAGGACAATATACCGTCTTGTGGAAGAATAGTTTGGGTCAGGTCTTGTTCAACGGACTCAGCTGGATTGATTATCCAACAACAAGCCTGACCTACTATGTTACTGTTACTGATGGTACCGAAACAATCAGTGATTCTGTATCGGTTCAGGTAGGTGCAATTCCGGCTATATTCAGTGTAACGGGCGGCGGTAGTTACTGCAATCCGCTGTCAGCAGGACTTCCTGTAGGATTGTCAGGCAGTGAAGCAGGAGTAGTGTATGACTTATATTTCAATAATGAACAGAAAATCACCTCAGTTGTCGGACAAGGGGTTCCCGTTCAGTTTGGTTACTACTTATTCACAGGCAATTATACAGTAACAGCAAGCTACCCGGGGTATAACTGTTCCTCAACTATGGCAGGCAGTGCAGTCATCATACAGCAAACCCCGCCGATTATGTCCGCAGGACCCGATCTGGTGATCAACATGGGCGATCAGGCTGAACTGGGAATGCAATTGCAACCTGTTTCCGGCGATTACATCTATTCTTGGAGCCCTGTCAATTTAGTAAATAATCCACAGAATCAATTCACCCAGACTGTACCATTACAGTTCAGTGTACTGTTTCAGGCTGATGTCACCGACCTTTCTACAGCTTGCTCAGCATCTGACGAAGTACTCGTGATTGCTGCAGGAGGACCTTTAGAATCATCGATTGTGGCGTCTTCACAGATTGCCTGTCCGGGTGAAACAATTACTCTGACTGCATTACCGCAAGGAGGATCAGGCACTTATTCATGGAAGTGGTCATCCGTTCCGGCTGGTTTCTATGCAACAACAGCGACTGTTTCCGTAAATCCTGCGACCAACACCTGGTACAAAATAGAAATGACAGATAACGTTGAAGTAATCAATGATTCTGTGTTTATTGAAGTTTATAGTTTACCGGAGGTATTCGCGCTAACCGGAGGAGGAGTGTTCTGTTTCGGTGATCCGGCTCCAATAGTCGGTCTTCAATCAAGTCAGATGAATATCACCTATTCGTTGTACAGAAACGGTGCTTATACAGGCCAGTTCCGTCAGGGAAACGGGGGACCACTGTCTTTTGGGCCCCAGACAGCATCCGGAACCTACACTGTTGTTGCTACGAGTCAGTCAGGTTGTAACACTTTGATGCAGAATCAGGTAATAGTTGGTTGGGAGCAGCCTCCACAACTGTTTACTTTGCTTGGCGGTGGCAGTTTCTGCGCCCAGGATCCAGAATCATCCCTTTATCTTACAGGGAGCGAGACAAATACACTTTATCAATTGCTGTTGAATAATGAGCCTGTAAATCAGATTGTATTAGGTACAGGTGGACCGATCGAATTCCCCTCTGTAGATGAAACGGGTACCTACACGGTAATCGCAAGCAGGATAGCCACAGAGTGTGCTACAACTATGTCCGGTGCTGCAAACCTGATCGTGTTTCCGCTACCGGAAGCACAAATTGAAGGGCCGGATTTTGTGTGTACTGGAAACGAAATAACACTTACAGGATCCGGAGGTGATCAATACGAATGGCTGACCGATCCTCCTGTTTATACCAAAGATATTATTGTTAGTCCCACAGAAACAACTAACTACATTCTAATCGCCCGAAATTCGTTTGGCTGTGCCGGTCAGAATGAACATCTTGTTGAGGTAGGCGTAACACCGGATATTGCGGTTGAAATCAACGAGCAACTCAAACAGATAATTGTCACACCGCAGGGTCTGTCATTATATCGATTCAGCTTAGCCGGCGAATTGCTACAATCAGGCACATCCCATACCTTCTATTATGGTAACATCCGAACTCAGGGTGATACTTTATATGTTGAAGCAGCTTCAGCTTCTGGCTGTACGGCAGAAACATTTGTGTTTCTGGAACGAACCGGAAATGAATCCAATGCATTCACACCCAATGGCGACAATATAAACGACAGGTTTATGGAAGGTGAATTTATTCGTGTGTTCAGTCGTTGGGGCAGAGAACTATATGCCGGATCGGATGGTTGGGATGGAAAGTATAATGGTGTACTCGTTGCACCCGGAACGTATTATTATGTGCACGAAGTCAAAGACATAAACGGTGCGTTGATAAGAACGGAAAAAGGTTCAGTTACATTGGTGATCGAATGATGAGGAAATGGCTGCATATCATGCTGGCGGTAATGCTTTTCCCTGTTTTTCTGCATGGGCAGAACAATCATGTACGACAAGGAAAAAGACATCTCAAGAATCATCATTTCGTGGCTGCTGCCCGTTCATTCACAAAAGCATTTGACCTTGAGCATGATATACAGACCAAACGTGAGATTGCAGCTGCAGTGGCAATTGCTTACCACAAAATGAACAGACTGGAAGAGGCATTGCTTTGGTATTCAGACGCGATAGGTGAAGAGACTAATCGTCTTGATTTGCATATCGGCCATGCAGATGCCTTACAACGCAGCGGAAAACTCACTGAAGCGCAGGCCGCACTGGAGAAAGCCTTGTTTATGAATCCTTCGTCAATTGAAATTCGCAGAAAGATTGAAGGAATTCAGTTGGCGCTGAGCTCCATGCACCTGAATACTCCCGAAATCCAATATGTAAACACACTCAATTCGGAATATAGTGACTACCACGCTGCTTTTTTTGATGGCAGTATAGTGTTTTCATCTTCGCGAAGAACAAAAGAGAATGACCGGACAGATGGCCGTACGGGAGAGGCTTACTCCACTTTGTTTCAGTCATGGCAAAAACCCGATGCCTCATTCAGCGAACCTGAGGTGTTGCCCATAACCAACAGTCGCAACACAGGTGTTTTTACCTACGACCGCAGCAGGGGCAGGGCTTTCTGGACAAAATGCAAAAACAACCGCAATCGATGTGTCATCATGACCTCAGTTTTTGACCGTAATTCATTTTCATGGATCAAGCCAAAGCAAGCCGGTTTTGTGACCAAAAAGTATCATTATGGCCATCCATTTGTAAGTAATGATGGTAAATGGCTGTACTTTGTTTCTGATATGCCAGGTGGTTATGGAGGAAAAGATATTTACAGGGTGAGTATGAAGCCTGATGGAAGTTTTGGGATACCGGTTAATCTGGGACAACCTGTTAATACAGAGCATGATGAGTTGTTTCCTTTTGTGGCTGGCGATAGCCTACTGTTTTTTGCTTCTGCAGGACATTCCTTATTTGGCGGACTTGATATTGTTTACAGTTTCAATGAGGGCAAAGGTTTTGATTTTGTTACACCACTGCTTTTTCCTTTTAATTCATATGCGGACGATTTTGCACTGGTTATGAAACCAGGAAGCACCGAAGGTTTTATTGCTTCTGCACGAAATATTGATGAAGGCGATAATCTGTTTATTTTTCATGCTTATCCTGTGCAGCATATCATTAAAGGAAAAATCGTTTCGGCCGAAACAGACAGCCTGATTGCCGGTGCTTCGGTGCATATAAACACCCCGGAAGGTAAGTATACAGCCACAACAGGTTCAGATGGAAATTATCTGATTTCTGTTCCTGATTATCTTAAGGGTGATATTTCAGTCTCTAAAGAATCTTATTTCACAGAGAATAAAATCTTTGATGCCGGTAAAAAAAGGCCGGAAGGTAGTGTTACACAAATTGATTTTGCACTCTACAGGCTTGATTATCCTGTAACTATAAGTGGATTGGTAACCGACAGGGAAACCGGCCGCAGTTTGACGGATGAGGTGATCGAAATTTCTGGTTCTGCTGACTTTACTGCAGCCGTCAGGACGGATTCACGGGGCGTCTATGCTTTTGACTCAATCAAACCAGATCAGGTATACACGGTTAAGGTGGTAAAAAAAGGGTATTTTACTGAATCGAGACTCATCAGAATTCCTCCTGTAAGATATGCCGCTGTTTTTCAGAAATCAACCGGATACGACATGGATTTCCAGCTTATCCGGATTCAGGAGAAACAGGAAATAGTAATCAGTAATATTTATTACGATCTGGACAAAGCTACTCTGCGTGAAAGTTCAAAGGTGGAGCTGAGCAAATTGGCTACTCTTTTGCGGGAGAATCCGCAGATACTGGTTCAGATCAATGCCCATACAGATGCACGGGGCTCGGATATGTATAACGACAAACTTTCGGAAGAAAGAGCCCGATCTGTGGTGAATTATTTGATTTCGAGCGGAATAAATTCATCTCGTCTGATCTCAAAAGGTCATGGAAAAAGAAAATTACTGATCAGGGAGGCACGCAACGAAGATGAACACCAGGCCAACAGACGAACAACTTTTGAAGTCGTCAGAAGCGACCTCGAAGTGCAGGAACATAGCAACGAGTTTCTATTCAATACATCGGCTGACAATTCGTTAGTGTATCGTGTTCAGTTTCTGGTTTCGGCAACATTGCGCAATCCAACCGTTTATTTTCAGGCCTTGTCGAAATCAATTCCCGGACTCAGGTTCTACGTGCACGACCAGAATGGCATGTATCGCTATGAAGCGGGCGACAGATACACGGAAGAAGTCGCCGAAGCACTCCGGAACCAGATTATCGCCGGTGGTTTTAAAGATTGTTTCATTGTTCCTTATTACGATGGAAAGCGCATCGGGATGACGGAAGCAAAACGTTTACAGCCATGAAAATCAGAATTCAATCTCTGCTTCTTATGATTGTTTTGCTGTTTAGCGTCAAAGCCAGAGCACAATCAGACCTGTTACTGAGCAATACAGGAGCCAATTTCATGGCTTTCAATCCCGCATACCTCAACGCCAATGGACAGATTCATGCACATTTGCAGTCGCGTCAGCAATGGATAGGTTTTCCGGATGCCCCGTCCATGCAAAAAGTCGGTATCGATTACTTTTCGCCGGAGCGTTCGATGGGATTGAAGTTTAATTTCATCAACCTCACTGCAGGAAAAGAAATCACAAGACAGGCAAGCTTATCGTATATGTATCGTGTGGCTTTTGCTGATCAGTTAAACCTTAGCCTGGGACTTTCTGCCGGACTCTATAACCGGTTCATTCGGTATTCAGAACTTATTTTTGTTGACGGAAACGAACCTTTGATCAAACCTGATGAAAGCTATCTGAAGCCCGATTTTGAATTTGGTTTCGAGTTGCAGTGGAAGAGTTTTACGGCCGGACTTGCAGCCAACCACATTACCACTCCTTCGCGTGAGGCAACAATCTTCAAAATTCCGGTGCACAACCATGTATATTTACGCCATGAATCGGTTGTAGCCGAAGACCTGATGCTTCTGGCATCAGCATCATGGCATCGTCAGGCTACGATCAGGATTGTGCAACTCGATACACGGTTTACCTATAAAGATTTGATTTCAGGGGGACTGGGCTGGAGGTCGCAGGATGCATTGATTATTCATGCCGGAATAAATGTCACCGAAAACATTGGACTTAGTTATGCTTATGATATTGGACTGACCCGTTTCAGCAATTACAACTCAGGGACGCACGAGTTTGTCTTGCTTTTCAGGTTTAACCATAGACAACAAACTTACCTTTCGCCTCGATTCCTGGACTAAATCAGTCAGATTTAACTAATCAATGAGTTTATTATGTCTGTTAACCGCTTGCTACATTCCGAATATTATCTGACTTGCAGAAATGCTTCTGAAAACATTTTTTCAGAGTTGATGATCTCGAGTGCTTTGTGCAAAGTGTCATCAATTTCAGCAATCACTTCATAGTACTGGTTCATGCCCCATAGATTGCGTGCGATCAGTGCTTTAATCTGATAACGGATAAACATTTCTGAACTTGTGTATTGCGTTTCATTAAACTCTACGCCTTCAGTGCCGGCAAGTTCCAGAAAGTTTTTCATCATCATATCGTCAACGTCAAATGACTGTTTGAATTTGTTAAATTCAGGGTATTCTTTGTTTAACTTTTTTCGGTTATCATTCACGTAATCCAATGTGTAACGGTTGAAAACTCCTTTGCGCACCAGGTTGCTGTAATAATCCGTGAATTGCGTTGAATCCCAGGGTACAAAGATATCAGGCATGATTCCTCCTCCACCATATACAACTCTTTTTGAGGGCGTAAAGTATTTTAGGGAGTCGGGGAAGTGGATGCTGTCTGCATGTACAAACTCACCGTTTTTGAACCTGTTGGCCATATCCTTAAAATAGCTTTCTGTTCCTTCGTCATACGGTCGTTGAATGCTCCGGCCGGTAGGGGTGAAGTATCGTGCAGCCGTGAGGCGGATAACGGAACCATCGGGAAGATTAAACGGCCTTTGAACCAGGCCTTTGCCAAACGAACGACGACCTAGTATAAGTCCTCTGTCCCAGTCCTGTACTGCTCCCGAAACGATCTCGCTTGCCGAAGCAGAACCTTCATTGATTAGAATGATCAGCTTACCTTGTTCGAAAATGCCTTTGCGGCTGGCATTGTAGTCCTGGCGGGGGCTGTTCAGTCCTTCAGTATAAACTATTAGTTTGTTGTCGGGCAGAAACTCATCCGAAAGTTCCACTGCTGTGCCCAGAAAACCGCCTGAATTACCCCGAAGGTCCAGCACCAGACTTTTCATGCCAGATTCCATCAACTGGCCCATCGAGGTTCTGAATTCTTCCATGGTGGTTTTCGAAAAACGGTTTAGTTTGATGTAGCCGGTTTCGTTGTTCAGCATAAAAGTGGCATCAATGCTGTTCAGCGGAATCTTGTCGCGGGTTATGGTGTATTCGATCAGTCCGGATGAGCCTTTGCGGAAGATGCTCACGTCAACGGTAGTGCCCTTTCTGCCCCTGAGCCTGTCCATCACGAATTTATTATTCACTTTTGTGCCAAAAGCTTCTTCGCCATTGATTCTGATGATTTTGTCACCTGCCTGAATACCCACCTTCTCCGACGGGCCTCCCGGAACAGGTGCAATTACAAGAATGGTGTCTTTGGAAAGTTGAAATGTTACACCTATTCCTTCAAAACTGCCTTCAAGCGGTTCGTTGGCTTCCTGGATTTCTTCCTTTGAAAGATATGCAGAATGCGGATCAAGTTCTTTTAACGTGCTGATGATGGCATGTTCAACCAGTTTGGCCGGTTTTGTGCTGTCAACATAATAGTTTTCAATATAAAACAGTGCAGCTGCAAATTTCTGCGTGGTTTCCTTCGGATCAGTTTTAGAGGGAGCAGTCTGCGACACAACCCGCTGAACCGGAGCCCCAAAGGATGCAATAAGCAATACAAAACTGATTATTCTTTTCATAAGCAACAATTTGAATGAATCAATGAATACCATCAGATAATCCTGACTTAAGGTATCAAATCAAAGGCCAAATGTAACTATTATGCCAGCCGTGTTGACCTTTGGAGTACATTAAAATGTTAAATAATTAAAAGAGTTTCCCCTAAAACAGCAAGAGTAAACAACAATACAAGCAAAATAAACTGAAGTTCTCAGAAACTTAGTGCTTCAACGGCCGCCTTGTAAATACGCTCGGTATCGGGCAAAATTGCTTTTTCGAGGATTCGGTTAAAACCAACAGGTGTAAATGTCGAACCGACCCTTTTGACGGGCGCATCGAGGTAACTGAATGCTTCATCGGCAATCATTCCGGCAATTTCGCCGCCAAAACCGGCAAAAACCTTGTCTTCATGAACAACAAGAGCGCGTGAAGTTTTGCGTACGGAATTGATTATGGTTTCTTTATCAAGAGGGATCAGGGATCGGATATCAACTACTTCAATCTGTTTTCCTGTTTCACCGGCAATAGTTTCGGCAACCTGCAGGCTCATGTGGGTTGTGTTTCCGTAAGTGATTATCGTCAGGTCGGTTCCCTGACGGCGAATTCTTGCTTTTCCGAAAGGCACCTCATAATCATCAGGAACGATCGTTTCTGCAATCGGGTCGTTGTACAAAGCCTTTGGTTCGAGGAACACTGTTGGGCCTTCAGAGCGCATGGCAGTTCTGAGCAATCCTGCAGCGTCGTCCGCAAATGAAGGATAAACGATTCGCAGGCCCGGCAATGTGGTCAGTGCACCTTCGATGGTTTGCGAGTGATACAATCCGCCACCTATATAGCCTCCTGAAGCGAGCCTGATTACTACGTTGGGTGCAAATGCCCCGTGGCTGCGCCAGTAATCATGTGATGTTTCGACCAGTTGCTCCATAGCCGGCCAGAAATAATCAGCAAACTCTGCACCCTCAATCACAATCCTGATCTTTTTGCTGAAGCGGCTCATGCCATTGGCTGTTCCTGTGATGAAATCCTCGGCTATCGGGGCGTTAAATACCCTTTTCTTGCCAAACTCCTGCTGCATCCCTTTGGTTACATTGAAAATACCGCCCTTGTCCTTGTTGGCGACGTCCTGTCCCCAGATAAATGTATCAGGATTATGCCTGAACTCTGCCTTCAGGGTTTCGTTCAGTGCCTGAATAAACTTCATTTTTTGTCCGTTTGAACCATCATGCAAACCGTCAGGATATTTTGCCGATACGTAGGGAGCAGGAATAACAAAATTGTGGATAGACTCAGGGGTGGGGTCTGGTGCTTTAATGGCTTTTTTATGGGCGTCGGAGATCACTTTTTTAGCTTGTTCGTCCAGTCCGTTGAGTTCTTCTTCTGTGAACTTTCCTGAGTGTAGCAGTTGAATTCTGAAGCGGGTTAACGGGTCGGAAAGCCGCACGCAATGGCGTTCGTTGTCGTCGCGGTACAACTCGTGGCGGTCTGAGTTGGAATGGGAGTGGATACGAACGCAGTTAGCGTGTACGATAACAGGTTCGCCAAATTTCTCGATATGTTCCTTAGCAGCAAACATGGTGTTCATGGAGTCAAACACGTTTTTGCCGTCACAATACATAATTTTAAGGTTACGGATGCCGCGGTAGTTTTCAGCAGCCCGGCGGTTGGCCGACTGATCCTTTTGTGGCACAGAAATACCGTATTGGTTGTCCTGAAAAACAAACAAAACAGGAAGCTTTTCATTGGAAGCACCATTAATAGCTTCAAAAACGTACCCTTCGGAAGTTGAAGACTCACCTTGTGAACTGATGGCAACCCCTTTGGCTCCATAGTATTTTATGGCGCGGCCGACACCCACTGCGTGTAAGGTGTGGTTGCCTGTTGCCGATGAAACATTATGAATGTTCCATTCCGGTTTGGCGAAGTGGTTCGACATGTGACGTCCGCCACTGGCGATGTCAGTACCTTTTGAGATACCGTTCAAAATGATTTCCTCGGCAGAAAGGCCGGCTGAAATAGCAGTGAGCATATCTCTGTAATAAGGAAAAAGAAAATCATGTTGCCGTTCAAAAGCTTGCCCTATAGCCAGTTGTATGCCATCGTGGCCTGCATATGGGGCATGGTATGACCATCCAAGCGCCTGCTTCAGATAATTGGGTGCTTTGTCATCAATCTGGCGACCCAGAGTCATCAGGCTGTACCACTTTTTCAGGGTTTCTTTATCGGTATTTTCGAGGGTGAATCTTCTTTTATTGCTCATTTTTAATATTTTAAGTCTTGAAAAAGACATTTACATTAACGGGTGCAAATGTACGAAATTCTGACAGTTTATAATTGGTCTAAATAAAGTTTTTGGCCATCAAAGCATGAAAACGGTTGCAAAAAAATCAAACGTGTAAAGACATGAAAAGGTTCAAGAGATTTTCTGTCCGCGTTCTTGTTTTTGAATTGTTTCTCTCACAAAAGTCATCAGATTTGGTTTATGTTTGAAACAATGTTTTTTTCAATTTGTTTTTGAAGAAAATGAGCATTAAACGGGAATGAAATCAATGATGCGTCAAGTGATCCCTTTTTTTGGTTTATTCCGGGAAATGAACTCATTTTTTAAAATCTAATGGTCATTATTCACGGACACCTGTTTAATCCAAATTATTGTCTTATCACGGTGAAGGTTCCGTTAGCTTCGAGCCGGATCATAGTGGAGGCTTTGGGTTGTCGCACCTGTTGCTGGTAAAGACCTGCGATGTGGTCAACGGATTGCCTTATGGGATTGCTGATTTGTGCAAAGGTGAGTGCAGGTGGCTCGCCGGATATGTTGGCCGAAGTGGAAACAATGGCTTTGCCAAATTGGCTGACCATAGCCTGACAAAATGGGTCTGAACTAACTCTAATGGCGACACTATTGTCACGTGAAAGCAGCTTTTTGGCCAGATTTCGCGCACCTGAATAAACAATTGTCAGTGGTGTGTCGGCTGCCCTGATCAGGTCATAGGCAACTTCAGGCACTTCAGTCACATAATCTTTCAGCCTGTCTGCACTGTCAACCAGGATGATCATACTTTTATTGCCGGTGCGTTGTTTAATTGAATAAAGACGGCTGATAGCTTTGTTGTTTGTCGGGTCGCAGCCAATACCCCAGATGGTATCCGTTGGGTAAAGAATAATTTTTCCGTTTTTAAGTGCCTTAACGGCAAGATCAACCTCTTCTTCAAATGAGTTCATAATCTGTCCAGAAGTTCGGATGCAGGTATGCTTTTCGCGCAACGAAAATGCTTTTCGGGGCATGCATTGTATCCGTGCAGACCACAGGGCCGGCAATCCAGCTTTTCTTTTGACTGAACCACAACCGAATCTTCCGAGAGTGGCCCGAAACCGAATTCGGGAACAGTGGAGCAATACATGACCGTTATTCTTGCATTCACGGCACTGCACAGGTGCATGGGGGCTGAGTCGTTCACAAAGTTCATCATTGCATCCTGCATCAGGGCTGCCGAATCTAACAGGCTGAGTGTGCCTGCAAGGTTAAGTGTGTTGGGGTGATTCGACTGTTGCATGATGTGCTCGCATAGCGACTTGTCGGAAGCAGAACCAAGCAGATACACATAAATGTCAGAATCGGTTTTCGACAAAAATTCAATCCATTGCTCTTCCGGATATTGCTTTGTAAACCATAATGAAGCAGGAGCAATACAAATATATTTATGAGTTTTATATGGTGATGTTCGGGCAAAATTCACCGATGAGGGATACAACCGGGGCCGTGGGTCTTCTTTGCCCGTTATCCATCCGACAAGCTCCAGATTTCGTTCTGTTTCGTGTTTAGATCCTTCCTTGCTGATGTTGTGCCGGATCGACTTGCTGAAAAAAATCGAAAAAGGGTTTTTGTTGAAACCAACGGTCGTTTTCGCCCCGCTAAAGGCAGTCAAAAATCCACTTGAGGCAAATCGCTGTACTGTGACAACAAGGTCATATCTGGTTCTGCGGATAAGACGCAGCAAATGAAACAATTTTCGGTATTTTTTTTCTTTCTTATCCCAAAGCAGCAAAGTATTCAAAAACGGATGTTGATCAAACAAACCCTCAAAACCCGCCCTGATCAACAAATCTATCCGGCTTTCGGGATAGGCTTGATGCAGTTTCTCAAGCACCGGAGTTATCAGAATAACATCACCAATGGATGCTGTTTGTATAACAAGAATGCGCTTGATTTCGTGCTGTGGCTGCATGTCGCAAAAATAGGGCTTTTGGCAATATAACCGGATGCTTGATTAAGTTGTTTTGTGTTTTCGGTTTGAGAAATTATTTTAGGTAAGTGAACTTTTTTGAATCGTTGTCTTGACAACAAAGCGATATTTAATTAATTTTATCAGATTAATCTAGTATTAAATTTATTAATCATTTAACCCACTAATTATGAAAAAGAAACGATCACTTTTTATGAGTTCATCTGCATTGATTGTGTTATGTTTTGTGATGTCTTTCGCGGGCAACGCACAGAATCATCTAAGGGTTAACCTGAAATTCGGCGATGCAGTTGAAATCCCAATTGATGAAATTGACAAGATAACCTTTGACATTTCCACGATCGATGAGGAATTAAAGCAATCAATTATCCGGCTGATCAGTTTAAAAACAGCACCGAATCCTGCTGATAACCATATAAATTTTGAATATATGCTTGCCGTAGAAGGAAAGGTAGCGCTCGACGTATTCAGTCTTACAGGGGTTCTTATCGAACGTCATGACCTCGGAGTGCATGAACCGGGGACATACAATTTCGTCCTGAATACAACTTTTTATACTGCCGGAACTTATGTGTGCAGGGTAAGCCAACACAATGAGGCCATTACCGAAAAAATTATTGTAAAACATTAACAAGCAACAATGATGAAATCAGCATTTTTAGTTGTAGCGCTCTGTTTATTCATGCACAGTAATATGCATGCTCAGGATATCCTGATCCACAAGACTGACGGAACGGTGCTTACATTTCCCCTAAGTGCCATCGACAGCCTGACTTTCTTTTTTAAAGTTGAAGGATTTTTGTGTGGCTATTCAACCGTTGAGGATTATGATGGAAACATTTACTCAACGGTCGTTATGGGCGACCAATGCTGGCTCGGGCAAAATTTGCGTACAACCCATTACACTAGCGGCGACCTTATCGAGATCCCCGGTTCAGACAATGCAGCCTGGATGGAAAACACAAGCGGAGCTTTATCATGGTATGGCAACGACGAATCATGGAAGCCTGTTTACGGAGCCTTGTATAACTACCATGCGGTTGTCAACCCGAATGGAATTTGTCCGGTAGGCTGGCATGTGCCTAAAGACTCAGAATGGAATATGCTTGTTGACTATGTTGTCGCCCAAGGGCATGCAAATGGAATCGGAAATGCTAACGGGGCCGGCAATGCCATCAAATCGTGCCGGAAAGAGGGAACTCCTTTCGGTGGTGATTGCAATACTGAAGATCATCCCCGTTGGAATCCCGATGTAAAACATCATGGTTTCGATGCCTTTGGATTTGGTGGATTCGCACCAGGATACAGGGCTTATTTCGGGCCATTCCTGACCATGGGAAGGGGGTATCACTGGACAACTACTGAGCAGGGTGAATCAAACGCAAAAGCCTGGGTTCTGGTTTACAACAATGGTGCTATAAATCCGGAGTCAGGAAACAAGAACAACGGATATCCGGTCCGTTGTGTTAAAGATTAGATGTTTCAAAACGCCATTTTTTAGTTTTTAAGTCCGATAATGAGGGTCAAGTCAACCGATTGTGATTTTCTGGCATTGATTGCTGATTATTTAGGGTGTTTTGTGGTTACGTATTATAAATCAGTTGCATAAGTAACAGTCCAGCATCACGATTTGTTGATAACTTCGTTTCATCCTTATGTTTGATTCAGGTCATCGCTTACCTATTATTTGTACCTTTGCACGTTAAATTATTCATTGATATTTAATTTATTGACAATGACTGAGGAAGAAAAAAGAGAGTTGGCAAACAGTCAGTACACAGCATCAAACATACAGGTACTCGAAGGATTGGAAGCCGTGCGCAAGCGCCCGGCCATGTATATAGGCGATGTTAACGTCCGCGGACTGCACCATCTGGTGTATGAAGTAGTGGACAACTCCATTGACGAAGCAATGGGTGGTTATTGCGACACCATTGATATTACCATTCATATTGATAATTCAATCACCGTTGCCGACAACGGAAGGGGGATACCTACAGGAATCCACGAGAAAGAGGGCCGTTCGGCACTCGAAGTGGTAATGACAGTTCTGCATGCCGGAGGGAAATTCGACAAAGGCTCTTACAAAGTTTCCGGGGGGTTGCATGGCGTGGGTGTGAGTTGCGTCAACGCACTTTCTACCTATCTTAAAGCAACTGTTTATCGCGAAGGTAAAGTATTTGTTCAGGAATACAACTGCGGTAAACCACTGGAGGATGTTAAGGCCGTTGGTGAATCGCAAGCCAACGGAACCACCATCCATTTCAGGCCTGACGACAGCATCTTTATGGTCACGCAGTATGACTACAGTATTCTGGCAAGCCGCATGAGGGAGCTGGCCTATCTGAACAAGGGTGTGCGTATCAGCCTGAGTGATGAGCGCGATCTGAATGATAATAACCTTCCAAGAACTGAAACCTTTTATTCAGATAACGGCCTGGCCGATTTTATTGCCTATCTCGACGAAAGCCGCGAGAAGCTTATGCCTGCTCCCATTACCATCGAAGGTGAACGCAACGATGTGCCTGTAGCCATTGCCATGCAGTACAACACATCATTTGCCGAAAACCTCCATTCATATGTAAACAACATAAATACGCACGAAGGAGGTACACACCTTGCCGGTTTCCGTCGCGGCCTAACCCGTACGCTTAAGGCATATGCTGACAAAACCGGAATGCTGGCCAAACTTAAGTTCGACATCAATGGTGATGACTTCCGCGAAGGCCTCACAGCTATCTTGTCGGTGAAAGTGCCTGAGCCCCAGTTTGAAGGGCAGACCAAAACCAAATTGGGCAACAATGAAGTGATGGGCATTGTGGACCAGATTGTCAGCGACCACCTCACCAATTACCTGGAAGAGAATCCAAAAGAAGCGCGCACCATTGTTAATAAAGTTATCCTTGCTGCAACGGCGCGTCATGCAGCCCGTAAAGCCCGCGAACTCGTTCAGCGTAAGAGTGTGCTCACCGGCTCAGGTCTTCCCGGAAAACTTTCCGACTGCTCGGAACGTGATCCCGCACAGGCCGAGATTTACCTCGTGGAGGGCGACTCGGCAGGCGGAACAGCCAAACAGGGCCGCGACCGACGTTTTCAGGCCATCCTGCCCCTCAGGGGTAAAATTCTCAACGTGGAAAAGGCCATGCCGCACAAAATTTTCGAAAGCGAAGAAATCAAGAATATTTTTACGGCACTTGGTGTGAGCATCGGTACCGATGACGACTCCAAGGCACTCAATATCGAAAGGCTGCGCTATCACAAGATCATCATCATGACCGATGCCGACATCGACGGAAGCCATATTGCCACCTTAATACTTACCTTCTTCTTCAGGTATATGACCGACCTGATCGAAAAGGGCTATGTGTACATCGCCACGCCGCCTTTATATCTCCTGCGCAAAGGCAAACAGGAGCGATATTGTTGGTCGGACGAAGAACGCGAACAAACAGTGCGTGACTGGTCAGCGGACGGATCAGAGAAAGGCGTTCATATTCAGCGCTATAAAGGTCTTGGTGAGATGAATGCAGAACAGTTGTGGAGTACCACCATGGATCCCAAAACACGCACACTCAGGCAGGTAACCATCGAAAATGGGGTAGAGGCCGACCACGTATTCTCGATGCTGATGGGCGACGAAGTGCCCCCGCGCCGCGAATTCATCGAAGCCAACGCCAAATACGCCAAGATAGACGCGTAGGAAAAGAGCAGGAAATCATTCCAACGCCAGCGGGGTCACATATTTCAGGGTTTGCTTTTAGGAGGTTTATCCATAGAAAGTCAATTACTTCTGACTTCACCTCCCGTCTCAATTTCATCAAGCTCTTGCAGGATTTTGCGCACGTCCAGTTCCGTAGCACGAAGCTTCTGCTTGCAGATGGCAATTAGTTCGGCGGCGCGTTTCACCTTTTCCGACAATGCATCCACAGTGATATCGCCCGTTTCGATGTCGTTCACAATTTCATTAAGTTCCTTGAAAGCCGCTGTGTAATCGGGTGTTTTAGTCATTTTATTTATGGTTTAATTTCTTTAACATCACTATGGATAATGCCTTGTGCCACGATGGTCGTGATCGAATCACCCGCCATTAATTGTCCGGCATACCGAACCGGTTTTCCTTTATGTAAGGTGATTGAATATCCCTTTTCGAGCAGACGTTGCGGGTTAAGCAGTTCAACAACCTTTTCGGCTTGATCAAGGGTTGTCAGGTTCCGTTCAACAAAACCTGCAGCAGCCTTATTCAATGCAGTTTGCTTGTTTTGTATTACAAAGTTGTTTTTATTCAACTTCTCAGTACAATTTAGCTTCAGGCGGTATGTACCTGTGCCGAGTTGCTGCTTCATGCTGTGCAGACGGAGTTGCACATTAGAAGCAAGTGCAGTGGAAAGCAGTTTTTGGATTGCCTTCTGGTTGTTTACAAGACTTTTTGCTGAGTGCTGCAATGTCTGTTGCAGTTTCGATATCTCAAGCATTTGTTCGCGCAGGATGCTGATAGTGTAGCCAACTTTGCGTGTAGATTCGTGCAGCTTATCCTGAAATCCTTCGAACAATTCCATCAGCATGTCGGCTAATTCGGTGGGGGTGATGGCGTTGGTATGGGCCACCATTTCGCTTACTGTCTGGTTGGTGGCATGGCCGATGCCGGTGATCACCGGCAGGGGAAATAATGCAATGGCACGAGCCAGGCTGTATTGGTTGAAGGTGGAGAGTCCAACTTCACCACCGCCTCCCCTGATAATGGCCACCAGGTCGAAATGGCGGGATAGGCGACCGATATGGTCGAGTTGTGCGATGATCTGTGCGGCGGCTTTATCTCCCTGAAGCAGAGCCGGAAAAAGCATATGTTCCATCACGAACCCCTTCATTCGGGCCTCTGTTAGCGATTTGAAATCGGCATAACCTTTGCTCGACTCGACAGAAATTACCGCAATACGTTTGGGGAGTATGGGAAAAGGGAGTTGCTTGTTCGAATGAAAAACTCCCTCCTCCTGCAGCCTGGTGATGCATTGGCGTTTTTCCCGTTCAATCTCTCCCAAAGTAAAAGCAGGGTCGATATCGTGAATCCTCAAACTGAGGCCGTGGTTGGGGTCGAACTGAATGCTTGCCAGCAACAGCAGATTGATCCCGTCGTGTAGTTGTTCGCCGGTATGTTGTATAAATTGTCTGTTTATGTGTTCGAGGTCCGAACTCCAGATCAGGGCACGCATTTGGGCCACCACCTGACCATCCTTTTTTTGCACTAAGTCGGGGTAGCAATGGCCTGAATGTTTGTAAAAATTAAGTTTGTTCATCTCGGCTTTGAGCCAGAAACTGCTTTTATAGCGTTCGGACAAAGTGCGCCTGATGCTTGAAGCCACTTCGAGTAAACTGAAAATCTTTCTGTCACCGGTCAACTCAGCCATTTTGTGTGCTATGTTGGAGAGAACTTGTAAACCTTGCCAAAACTATTCCCGGGCTATACCAATCAATTTTTAAAGTAGGTATTATTGATGGCAAAAGCCGGGCTCATGAACCAAAATTAATCATTTCGGAACCATCTTGCATATGAATCGGTGAAACTCAATGCAGGAATTGGAAAATTATGCGAAATAATGAATTCCATCCGGACCCAGCTGGGTCGCATGTGTTTAATAATCAAAACACTGAAAATCAACTTGCTTAACCTCACTTCTCATCTCTCACTTCTCACCTCTCATCTTATCTCTTTGTCTAACTTTTTCTTGTGCAGCTAATCCACTTGTCTTTTCTCTCGCGGTTTCATTGAATAAAAGTTCAAGTAATTATTTTTGTACCTTGTGCCCTAAATCACAGCAGTATGAATGTGTTTCTGATTACTGACAGGGAAGACGACCTCGGATTGCTGCATCCGCTTCAGGATCGCGCAGGTGTTTTTCTTCACGCAACGGTTGTCAGTAGCCCTGAGCTGGTATGGGATGAATTGTCGCGCTGCACAGGCGACATTGTCATCATTGCCGAGGAATTGCTTGATCAATCTTTTAACGGTATCAAGAGCCTGACATCCGGATTTCCTGATCTTTCCTTTGTGGTGTTGTGCCCGTTTTTTTTTCAGGAACACATCGTCAGTTATATCAGGCAAGGCGCACAGGATTATCTTGTGCGGGGGAATACCGGCACGGATGACCTGCTCAAATGTCTCTCAACTACCTATTCCCGGGCCAACCTCCGGAACGAACTGATCAAGGCCCGACAGGAAGCCGAAGAAGCCCGTGAATCAAACATCCGCCTGCTTTCACGCATGAGTCATGAAATCAGAACTCCGCTTAATGCCATTACCGGAATGAGCGAAATGCTTGAGGAAACGGATCTTAATTCACGCCAAAGAAGCTACATACAGGTGATTCGCGAAAGTGGAAATTTGCTGGTCAGTGCCATCAACGACCTTATTGATTATGCCCGCATCGAAGCTGGAAAAATCAAAATCCATTATAAACCATTCAAAATCTACGATACAATCCGTGAGACTGTCGAGTCTTTGCTTCCGGCAGCGGTGGACAAAAAAATCGAACTTTGTTATCATGTCGGCTCTTGTTTGCCTGATACAATGGTGGGAAGCGATCTCAGGCTCCGACAGGTACTCATGAACCTCATCGATAATGCCATAAAATTTACACAGCACGGCCATGTGATGGTTTCAGCAAAGTGCCTGATCAATCAGGGAATGCCTGTGCTGATAATTCAGGTGGCCGACACTGGCCCCGGGATTGCCGCAACTGACCTGCCCAATCTGTTTAAAGTCAATAATCCGCTGGATGATACATCTTTATCCTCTCGAAAAGGTGTTCGGCTGGGACTGGCAATCTGCCGTCGCCTGGTACAGATGATGCATGGCGAAATCAGTGTGGAGTCATGGCCCGGAAAAGGCTCTGTGTTTACCTTATCCATGCCCGTAAGCGAATGCAAAACACCCGAGAAATCAGATCAGGGCCACGGTTTACAGGGAACCAGGATGCTCTACATGAGTTCCTCTGATCTGCAGGACGATTTGCTGGCGGACTATATGAGGTTGTGGGGCGTGCAAACAGAAATAATGAAAACCAGAGAAGAAACGCCCGAGATCGGAACCTTGCTTGATAACTACGACCTTCTGATCACCCAGCTGAGGCCGAATGTTAAACTCGATCTGAAGCTTATCGACCGCATCAGATCATTCAGGCAGATTCCGCATATTCTGATCAAAAACCCCGAGAATGCACGGGAACAGATGCTCGTGATCCGTAAGGACACAGTAATTCTGACAAAACCTATTGATGTGCATGAGTTGCGGCAAGTGATGCTGGCTGTGCTCTCAGGTCAGGCCGCTGCTCTAAACGCACAACCGGGCATGCTTAGCCTCAATGAACATATGGGCGAAAGTTATCCCCTCGAAATACTTGTTGCAGAGGATAATGGAATTAATCAGAAAATCATCCAGAGCGTGCTTAACCGCTACGGGTATCATCCCAAGATGGTTGACAACGGAATTCAGGCATTGGAATCATTGAAAATAAGACAATACGATGTTGTGCTGATGGATATACAGATGCCCGCAATGGATGGTTTGCAGGCCTGCCGGAAAATCAGGGAAGAAATCAAACCTTCGGTTCAGCCTCGTATCATTGCTCTTACGGCAGATGCACTCCAGCAAAGCAAAGAAGATTATATTCAGCAAGGTTTTGACGACTTGCTCTACAAGCCGGTTCAGACTAAATCGCTGATGAAACTAATTGCACAATGTCCCCGGATTAAAAGGTGAGCAGTTAAACTGCCTGCAAAGAACCATTATTAATGTGATACAACGATTTTTTTGGAAGTCGTCTGAAGTTCGTCTACAGCAATGAGCAAATAGATGCCTGCCGGCCAGTTATTTACATTTATTTGTAAACTTCCGTTTGGCGGGCAGGCTTCTTCAATAAGACATGTACCACGCACATCAACTATTTTTATGAAACCATTATCTCCGGCTAATCCTGAACAGTCAATCCTGATGTAATCTGTCGCAGGTACAGGGCTGACAGAAAGATTAATTTCCCGTGGCTGTATCGTTATACCCGGTATTGCACCAGCATTGCTGTTGTACAAATTTATTCCGCCGCTATAGTTTCCTGCTGCCATGATCAGGCGATTATCAGGAATAATGCTCATGCTTGCAGCTGTCCTGATGCCGGTTCCGTGGTGAGTAAACATAGTATCAATAAGGCTTTCGAGCCTGTCGCTTTCCCTGAATGTGCCTTCCAGATTTCCTTCGATCTGGTCGTACAGGAAAAACCTGCCTTGTTCTGAGCCACTCAGCAACATTAATTCACCTGATTGTGATCGAAAAAAATGAGGAGTGCTGTATCCGTCGTAAGAAATGCTGTAGTCTGTTACGTCCACATTCCCAAGATTGTCGGTAATGAATTGAAAAACAATTTCATCTCCGTTTCTGCTTCCTTTAAAGTAGTTTATCCTTCCATTTCGTGCGCCCACAATCAGGTCGGTAATTCCATCATTATCCAGATCGAACAACTGAGGGGCACTGTATTCTCCAACATCAATACCCTGAAAGAAGTCGGATTTGATTTCCCATACTCCGGGTTCTGATTGCTCCAGATGTACTAGTGTTCCCAGATTGTTGCCGACAAGCAGCTGAGTTTTTCCGTCTCCATCCAGATCTGCCGCTGCCGGAGTCAGGCCGGTGCGGCTTAAAATACCCAGTCCACCCAAATCTTCATCGGTATGCTCATACATGGGATGCTCATTCGAGCCAATATTTCTGAGCCAGGTCAGCTTGCCAGTGAAAGCAGATTTCAAAATACTGCCTTCATACCATGAATGGCTGTAATAGCCATAATTTCCTACCAGCAAATCCACGAGTCCGTCCTGATCAAGGTCGGTAAAAAGGGGGTAGGTTCCCGAACCGAAATCAATCATCCCATCTTGCAAAAAAGATTGCGTATGAAGCACAAAATGAGGCGTTTCATTTGATCCTTTGTTAAGATAAAGCCATACACTGTTCTTATTTTCCGAAACAATAGGCGATGGGTCGAATGGCGAAACAATCAGATCGCGGATGCCGTCGTTGTTCACATCGATTAGCACTGGTTGTGGCATTGAGAATAGTTTAACCGTTGTGGTGTTTGATGGAAATGCTTGATCCTGAGCTGTGAAAAGGGCATTATCGGTTGAACCTCCGTTGGTGAGCAGATTCAGGTTAGGGTAGTCAACATCGCCGATCAGCAGGTCGAAAAGGCCGTTTCCGTTGGCATCAAAAGCCAGCATGGTCGCACCGCGGTGTCTCGGTTGATTATCAGGCAGTGATACCGGAAGTTGAAAAAGGCAGGTGTCGAGATAGATTAGGTTGTTCTCTTCGTGTTCGGCAATTCGTCCCCAGCAGTAATCAGTTTTGACATAATCAAGAGAGTCGGCATGACCATATTTTTCAATGGATTGATTCGTGTGCAGTTCAATAAAGGTGCCTAAAGCCCAGAAAGTCAGGATGTCGAGATCGCCATCGCCGTCAAGGTCAACAATCACTGGATAATCCGCATTTGTGGAAATGATATTCACATAACCACCTCCCTGAAAAGATTTGAGATAAGGAAATACTACGCGCTGAAAACTAAGCCGTTGTGTGCCGGTATTCCGATAAACCTGCATGCCTGCCCATCCGGGTGAATAAGTAAATATGTCGGGTCGGCCGTCATTGTCATAATCAGCAAGAACCAGCCATTCACTTATTTTTGGGAAGTCTTTTTCAAATTCTGGAGCATACGTATAGTCGATTTCACCGGGGATTCCGTTGTTCACAAAACACAACAGCCTGTTGCCTCTGCGGTCGAATATCACCAGATCTTTTATTCCATCGCTGTTCAGGTCGATTTCGCCAAACTGACAGGCATCAAGCCCGCCTGCCCAAGGATAGAGAAGCTCGGTCTGGTTTTTATGCCATACCAAAGGCTGTGCTATTGTGGCCAGTGGCAACATCCACAATAAAACATTTATCAAAATGTGTAGGTTAATTAGGGTTCTCTGCGCCATCAGGTCAAAAGTACATCTTTTTTATGGTGTGAACCAGTTTTACATGGTTTGTTAATGTTCGGTTGAAGCATTGTGTTTTTCGTATTTTTGAAAAAAATTATGGCATGCCGCGGATATTGATTATAGATGACGAAACAAGCATCAGACGAACTCTTAGGGAAACACTCGAGTATGAGAAGTATCAGATTGATGATGCTGCCTCAGGGATGGAAGGACTGCAATTGCTTCAGGATCAAGAGTACGATGTGATTTTGTGCGACATTAAAATGCCCCAAATGGATGGTATCGAAACTCTGGAGGCCGTCAGGCGTGTGACGGAAACTCCCGTAGTCATGATTTCGGGACATGGAACAATCGATACAGCCGTTGAAGCCATTAAAAAAGGTGCATACGATTACATCAGCAAGCCACCAGACCTGAACAGACTGTTAATCACTCTGAGGAATGCTCTGGACAAATCGAGTCTGCTGACCGAAACACGTGCACTCAAGAAAGTTGTGAACCGAAAATACGAAATGATTGGTGATTCTCCGGCCATGCTGCACATAAAGCAAATGGTTCAGAAAGTGGCACCGACAGGCGCACGTGTACTCATCACAGGCGAGAACGGAACGGGTAAAGAGTTGGTTGCACGACAATTATATGAACTCAGCACACGTTCACATGCACCTTTTATTGAAGTCAATTGCGCTGCAATACCATCCGAACTTATCGAAAGTCAGTTGTTTGGGCACGAGAAAGGATCATTTACATCGGCTATCAAACAGCGCAAAGGGGATTTTGAACTGGCGCACGGAGGCACACTTTTTCTGGATGAAATTGGCGACATGAGTCTTTCGGCGCAGGCCAAAGTCTTGAGGGCATTGCAAGAGAACAAGATAACCCGTGTGGGTGGCGAGAAAGAAATAGCTGTGGATGTGCGCATTATTGCAGCAACCAATAAAAATTTAAGGCAGGAGATAGAGGCAGGCAGGTTTCGGGAAGATTTGTACCACCGCATCAGTGTGATCGTGATCGAAGTTCCGCCATTGCGCGAAAGACTTGAGGATATTCCACCGCTGGTGCGGCATTTTGTTGAGATAATCTGTCATGCTCAGGGAAAAGCGGTACCGGTGTTTACAGAAGATGCCATGGAAGAGCTGAAACAGTACAAATGGACCGGAAACATCAGGGAGTTGCACAATGCTACCGAACGTCTGGTGATCCTTGGCGGCACAACCATCGACAGGGAGGATGTAATGCGATATGCCCGGCCGCTCAATCATTAAGTGCTCAAAAGCAATTAATTTGACACAAGCGCTGTATTTATGTACTTTTGCAGTGTCGTGCGGCATGTTTTTTGTTGCCCGACACTGAAACAATTCATGGGGCTGACCGGTTTTGACAGCAAGATGAATGGTTATGTAAGCATGCCGAGCCTTGCGATGAAGCTCGATAATCCTGATCGCAAACAACAAAAGGCGAAAACAACTACGCTCTCGCTGCTTAATCGAATCACAGTAGATTAATGCTTCATCCCGTTGCAAGGCGATGGGACGAGACATCCCGCAGGTGGAAATGCCTGATACCGGCCTGATCACGGGGTGCTAATCAAATTCGGGATAGCTTTGCGGAAGCTTCGGCCGTACGGTGAAATTCAGAAGATAAGGTGTGGTTTAGGGTGCCTGTTTCCTTGCCACATTCGAAAACCAAGAACCGGATAAGCATGTAGAAAGCTTAATGATTCCTTGTTTGGACGAGGGTTCGAATCCCTCCAGCTCCACCCGATCAATGGCACAAAGAGGCGAAAGCCTCTTTTTGTGCATCTTGGTGTACAGCAAGTTTTTACAATGAATCAAGGCAACAGATGTTTTTCGCAAAGATAGCTGCGTTTTGAACTGAATTTTCAAATGTACTGCAAGTTTCGTCCTGCTGAAATGCCCGCCACAATCTCCTGCTGGTCCTGAATAATAATTGATCTAGATTTTTGAAAATTACCCTAATTTATCGAAAACAGTTGCGATTCTGATCATAATGATATTTTGTAAAAAACACATAATCAAATATATAACAATTGAGTGTTTAAAAAATATACACATGTTGAAATATTCAACAAATTATGTAAGTAATACAAAAACAATTAAATAGCACATTTAGGTATTTTATGTGTTGAAAAATACAACAATCATTAGTGTTTAAATTATAAACATATTATTTCGTAAACAACACATATACAGTAAGATAAAACCTAATTTTCTGCTTTGGCACGCTTATTGGCTAATGGAAGGTGGACACAAAATGAAACCACGATGAAATCATTAACGAACATCATAATCCCTAAAGCCATGAAAACACAGATTATTATTTCTTTTCTTCTGCTGGTTGCCTTCAGCATCAATGCCCGGCCCCATGCAGACCATGAACATGTTGCCGAGGTTAAGCCTGAAGGCACCATCACTCTAACTGCGACTGCTGATTTTGAGCCCTTGCTTGCAGAATGGCAAAAAGCCTTCAATACGCAACATCCGAAAACTCCCGTTGTGATCGTTGAGACTGCGCCTGACGCCATGCAATTAGGCAGCATTGGTATGAATATAACAGCCAATGAAGAAAATGTTTGGTCCGTCAACGTTGGCCGACAGATCATCGTTCCGGTAATCAGCAACAATCACCCGTATTTTGAAGGTATTACAAAAAGCGGGATTACTCTTGAGATGCTGCAGGAATTGCTTTCAGGCATGAAAGTGATGCCCAAGGGTCTTGATGGAGAAATCATTGGCACGGATCCTTTGGTGTTTTATTTACTAAATGAACCTTCAATGATTCAACAACTTGAACAGGCCTTTGGCTATAATTCTGCTAACAGTTCAAACAGCCTTGAACATATCGAAGACCTCAGGTTAAAACTGACACAAAATCCAGCCGCGATTGCCTTTGCTCCCTTACATTACCTTATTGACCGTATGAACCCCATATTATACAGCGGTTACAGCATTTTGCCCATCGATAGAAATGAAAATGGTATTATTGACAGAATGGAAGCTTTTTATGGTAACCCGGAAACCTTTATTCGTTCGGCCTGGATGGGTAAATACCCGCACGCACTTACTGTGCCTGTTATGATCCGGGCATCTTCTTCAGGCATAAGCGAAACACAGGCTTCCTTCCTCAGCTGGGTGCTCACAAGCGGTCAGCACTATCTTGGTCAAGCAGGTTGTGTTGATCTTACCGGAATTGAACGCGAATCAGGTTTGGCAATGATAACAGCTCCGGAGATTGGAATAGTTGCCGAAGCTCCCGCAGCGGCATGGTTGCCCTTGTTGCTTGTGATTATTGGCGGTCTGGTTATCATGGGCTTGGTGGTTACCTGGTTGTTTCGCAGCAGCCAAACAGAAGAACCTGTTTTGCCTTCGCCTGTAAAGTCCATGTTCAGCGAAGATACCATAGTAGCACCCAAAGGTGTGCTGTATGATAAAACACACACATGGGCCTTTATGGAAAATGACGGAATGGTAAAGATTGGCATGGATAGCTTTTTGCATCATCTGGCCGGACAAGCTGTACGAATCGTTTCCAAACCAGCCGGTGAGAAAGTAGCAAAGGGCGATCATATCATCACGCTTGTAAGCAACGGTAAGAAAATGGAGCTACGGTCACCGATAAGTGGTACGATAAAAGCATGCAATACTGAAGTAAAAAATGGCAATCTGTCGGAGAATCTTGCAGAAAACTGGGTATGCAGTATTGAACCTGCCAACTGGAAGCGTGATTCGCAGTTTATGATTATGTATGAGCAATACAGGCAATGGTTGAAAGACGAATTCTCCAGACTCCGCGATTTCCTTGCTTCGGCCATGAGCACCCATGCAACTCAATATGCACAGATTACATTGCAGGATGGGGGAGAATTCATGGAAGGATTGCTTGCCGAATTGGGTCCTGAAGTTTGGGAAGACTTTCAATATGGCTTTCTCGACTCTATCTGATGTAATATAAGACTACAGGAAATAATTTACCTGAATAGTAAAATCAAATTAACCAAAATCATGTCAATTAGCAGACGAACATTTTTCAAAGCTATGGGTGCCACCGCTGTTGCCTTGTCGGTGGGCAAGGAGGTAGCCGCATCTGCCGAAGAAATGACTGGTGAAAGACCAGAATTATACGGGGTTTTATACGATGCAACACGCTGTGTTGGTTGTCACGGATGTGAATATGATTGTGCCGAAGCCCACGGACTTGAATATCCGGATATTCCCAAAAATCCGCCCTTGCGTAAAACAGATGAGGCACACCTTACCGTTGTAAATCATTATGAAACATCAAAAGGCAGTTTGCCCGTAAAGGTTCAGTGCATGCATTGTACACAACCCGCCTGCGACGCTGCGTGCCTGACACAGGCCATGCACAAAACTGAAGATGGGCCGGTGATCTGGCGCGAAGACAAATGTATGGGATGTCGATATTGTATGATATCTTGTCCGTTCGACATACCTAAATTTGAATATCAGAGCACTAATCCACGTATCATGAAATGCGATATGTGCCATGACAGGTTAAAAGAAGGTGAAATACCGGCCTGTGTTTACAATTGTCCTGAAGAAGCAATGATGTATGGCAAGCGCAGTGACTTAATCAGGGAAGCCAGAAAACGGATCCATGAGAACCCAGACCAGTATGTTGATTATATATATGGTGAACACGAAGCAGGTGGAACCTCCTGGCTGTATATCTCTGCCGTTCCGTTTGAAGAGTTGGGTCTGAAGACGAGCATTCAAAAAAAATCCTATCCCGGATTGACAAAAGGATTTATTTCAAGCATCGCACCTGTGGACATTCTTTTGCCGCTGGGCTTACTTGGAATTTATGAAGCAACAAGATCGAAACCTGAAACAATCGAGGAGGATTAACTATGGAACGTGCACAAATTTCATACACCGACAATAAGGATAATAACTTCTGGAAGTTTATCCTCAGTGAATTGAAGCCGAAAGGCAAGATATTTACACCTTTTAATGTGATTAGCCTTCCAATTATGCTGGTGGGTCTGGTAATCATTTATTTGCGTTTTCGAGATGGCATTGGTTCGGTCACAAACCTTAATCAGGAAATCCCCTGGGGTTTATGGATAGGATTTGATGTGGTTACCGGTGTGGCATTTGCCGGAGGAGCATATGTGCTGGTCTTTATGGTCAACATCCTCAATATGAAAAAGTATAAACCGATATTGAGGGTGACTGTATTGAACGGATTTCTGGCTTATCTCTTTTATTCAGCAGCCCTGTTGCTCGATCTTGGACGTCCGCTGAAGATCATCAATGTAATCATTGGTAACAATTATGGTGTCAGTTCAGTGCTGTTTCTGGTGGGCTGGCATTTTCTATTATACATGCTGGCCCTGCTTCTCGAGTTTTCTCCGGCTGTGGCCGAATGGCTGAATGCCCGTAAGTTGCGAAAGTTTTTAGGAACCATAGGCCTTGGGGCGGTGATATTCGGAATAACGCTTTCGGTGCTTCACCAATCAGGCATCGGTGCCTTGTATCTGATGGCGATCGACAAAATTCATCCGTTGTGGTACTCCGAATATTTACCATTACAGTTTGTTGTGGCCAGCGTTTTTGCCGGCATCGCCATGGTAATACTCGAAGGCAGCATCAGTCATAAAGTGTTTGCTCACCAGTTGGGGCACAACGCGCATGAAGAACACAACAGTATTTTGGTCGGACTTGCAAAAATCTGTGCTGGTGCTCTGTTCGCCTATCTGTCGCTCATGATCATAGTTTTTGTGCATGGCAAAGACTGGAAGTATCTTGATTCGGGATGGGGAATGTGGTATTTACTCGAAATGATCGGTTTTGTCATTCTTCCTATGCTTATTTTTTACTTCAGCTACAGACACAAGAATCTGCTGGCCATCAGAATTGCCGCAGTGATCACTTTGCTGGGCGTAATCCTGAATAGAATGAATATATCCATCATTGTGTACCGCTGGTACGATGTGGAAAGATATGTGCCGAGCTGGCAGGAATTTGTCGTCACACTAACCATTATTTTCATCGAAATATGGGTGCTCCGATGGATCATCATGCGGATGCCTGTGTTGCGTAAATCACCCGAGTGGGTTCGAGATGATCATTAACTTTAATTCAATAGAACTATGGAAACATTTCATTATTACAACATTTTTGAAACCAAGGGTATCGAGTACCTGATTACCGTTGTGTTTTTCCTGTCGCTTATTCCGTTCTGGATTATTCTGAACAACCGCGATAAGATTGCAAAAGGAATCAAAAAGGCTCTAGGTGTATTGTCTGTCAGTAAACTCAGGATTCCGCAGGGCATCTTTTACAGCCCCGGCCACACCTGGACGTATCTGAGGCGAAACGGAACGGCCAGAGTTGGTGTTGACGACCTTTTGCTCAGTATCACAGGTCCATTTACCTTAAATGCTGTTGCAGAATCAGGTACAGCAGTCAGCAAAGGAGAAGTGATTGCCCGCATTGTGCAGCAAGACAAGGAACTTGCCATCAAGTCACCTGTTTCAGGTGTACTTAAATCCGCAAATCAATCAATCTTCGAACATCCTGAAGTGCTGATGGACGATCCGTATGGCACAGGCTGGATGTTTGAGATTAAGCCTTCGGCCTGGAAAGAAGACACCGCAGCCTATTATCTTGCAGATGAAGCCGTGCGATGGACAGGAGAAGAACTTGGCCGCTTCAAGGATTTTCTGGCTGGATCGCTTCAGCGGCATGACGAAACACAAAGCCTGCTGGCACTGCAGGACGGTGGCGAACTGCGCGAGCACCTGCTGGCCGATTTGCCAAAAGAAGTCTGGATGGATTTTGAACATGAATTCCTCGCTTCAAAAAACTGACAAAAGGAATCATTTTCCTATAATAAATTCGTACATTGCAGGGGTTTTTGCAGGAGAAACTCCATGAATAAAAATAGTTATACATAACAGATTACAGCCTTTGCCTATCCAGCGCAAAGGCTGTTTTCTGTTTAAAAGAAAATCAGGTTTATGAAACCAGAACCCGGAAAACCGGAACGAACAGCTTTACTCAGTTTCCTTCAGGCAAGGTATCTGCATTTCACCCGATCGCTCTACAGCAGGATTATGTTGATGATTTCCATTCTTGCCCTGCTTCTCTTTTTTGCCTATAACTTTATATTCAGGTCAGTGAATGACAATTATATTGATTCAATCATTGATTATAAGAGCAGCAATATCAGTTCAATTGTCAATGCTGCGTTATATCATTCCATGCTTCGGAATGATTACGAAGAGTTGTTCAATACGCTCGATATCATCAATAATTTGTCGGAGATGGATGAGCTTAACCTTTATAACAGCAGCGACAGCCTTGTTTATTCGGCCTATTCAGAGCGTGCACGTCACCTTAATAATCCCAATTGCATGTTGTGTCACGAAAGCATGTCTCAATTGTTTCCCGGGGATGGAAAAACCTTCAGGGTGGTGAGTGCGGAAACAAATTGCTCCATGTTTGTGGAAACCGACAATTCGCGACACCTACTCATACGCAATCCCATACTTAATGAACGGTCGTGTTACACAAACCAATGCCATGCCCATTCACCGGACGAGGTTGTGCTTGGCTCCATGATTATTCACCTGCCTCTGAAAGACTTTGACGACAACATTGAAGCCTCCACCAATAAATATTTGCTGTTGGCTATTATTGCTACAGTCATATTTACCGGACTTTTACTCATGTTCACCAGAAGTAATATTCAAAGACCTTTAAACGAACTGGTAGTTGCGAGTAACTCCATCACTCAGGGAAACCGAAAAGTGCGTATGAAGGTGAAACCCGGACAGCTGGAAGAACTGCGAACGGTTTCATCTGCGTTCAATGAGATGCTCGATAAACTGCATGCTGCCAATCAGGAGCTTGAAAACTGGTCGCGCCAGCTTGAATATAAGGTCCAGAAGAAGTCTGAAGAGCTTAGTTCGGTTCAAAACGAACTCATTCAGATTGAACGGATTGCCTCTCTTGGTAAACTCTCGGCTAGTGTGGCTCATGAATTGAATAATCCGCTATCAGGCATTCTGGTCTATGCTAAGCTGATTCATAAGCAGCTTACCTCTGCTGAGCTAACCGATGTCAAAAAGGAAGCAGCACTTAAGCATCTGAAACTGATCGAAAGCGAAACCAAACGCTGTGGCGATATTGTCAAAGGTCTCCTCGATTTTTCGCGCAAAGACCAGACAGACTTTGAGCCCTGTTCTGTTCACGAAATCCTGCGCGAGACATATGACTTGCTTCATCACCAGATGAAGATCAAAAACATAGGTTTTTTGACTGATTACAAAGCCTATGGTGATATGGTACTGTGTAGCCCGAATCAGATCAAACAAGCCTGCGTGGCCATGCTGGTAAATTCGTCGGAAGCTGTCAGTGACAATGGTGAAATTATCCTGCGGACCCTAAATAACGATCAGCAATCCATTACTATTGATATTGTTGACAATGGAAAAGGTATTGCTGAGGAGAACCTGCAGCATATTTTTGAGCCATTCTTCTCCACCAAACACGAAGCTTCGGGAATCGGTCTTGGACTGGCAATAGTTCACGGTATTGTACAGAGTCATAAAGGAGTAATCTCCGTAAAGTCTGCCCCGGGCAAAGGAACCACTATGAGTATTACCTTACCATTGATTAAAAGTAAAACCCTTTAAGATATGTCAACAAATATTAATATGCTAATTGTTGATGATGAGGAATCGGTACGCGATTCTTTATACAATTGGTTCATCGAAGACGGTTATGAAGTTGGATGTGCCGAAAATGCCAGTGTTGCTCTAAATATGCTCGAAAAGAAGGATTTCGATATCATATTGGCAGATATTAAAATGCCCGGAATGGATGGGCTTGAGATGTTGAAACGTATTAAAACTATCAAGCCATCGGCTATTGTGATCATTATGACGGCCTTTGCAACAGTTGACACAGCCGTTCAGGCACTAAAAGACGGAGCATTCGATTATGTGACCAAGCCCTTTGATCCCGATGATTTGTCGCATCTGATACGTAATGCCTCAAAACAGATCGCACTTGCCAGTGAGAATGAAAGTCTGAAAAGTCGGATCACCAATCTCGAGCAGGTTGAGGACCTGATTGGCAGCAGTGAGGCCATGCAGCAGGTGTTGCGCGAAGTACAGAGTGTAGCACCTTCAAATGCTTCGGTGATCATCACCGGGGAAAGTGGAACAGGAAAAGAGTTGATCGCCAGGGCTATACATGCAAATTCACCCCGCAAATTCTTCCCGATGGTAAGTGTACACTGTGGGGCACTGTCAGAAAGCCTGCTCGAAAGTGAACTTTTCGGGCACGAAAAAGGAGCATTTACCGGAGCTGTGTACAACCGCAAAGGCAGGTTTGAAATGGCTGATAACGGAACAATCTTTCTTGATGAAATAGCAACTATTTCGGCCAAAATGCAGATTGAGTTGCTTCGGGTGCTCGAGACAAAGAGTTTCATGAGGGTTGGAGGCAACAAACTGATCAATTCCGATTTCAGGGTCATCTGTGCAACAAACAAGGACCTGAAAAAGATGGTGGATAACGGTACTTTTCGAGAAGATTTATATTACAGACTGAATGTAGTCAACATTTTGATTCCGCCACTCAGGGAACGTGTAGATGATATACCGCTTCTGGTGGATTATTTCATCCGGAAGTATTGCAATGCCATGAGCCGGAATATCGTCAGCATTGAACCGGCAGCTATCAGGAAACTTAAGGAGTTTGAGTTTCCGGGAAATGTGCGCGAGCTTGAAAACATGATAGAGCGGGCAATTGTTGTTGGAAACGGGAAGGAGATCAGGGTGAAAGATTTGCCTCTGTCGCAGGAAAGTGTTGTCTCCAGCTCTGTCGAAAGTCTTGATGAACTGGAAAAGAAACACATACAGCTTATCCTGAATAAGTACGACTGGAATATTTCGCGGGCATCTAAAGCCTTGCAGGTAGATCGTGTTACCCTATACAATAAAATTAAGAAGTTCGATCTGAAACAACCGGACTGACGATCGGAATTTCATTGATGTGCCGCTAAACAGAACTGCTTCATGAAATTGCCTGGGATTACACTGATTGCTATTGGTTATTTCGAACGAAAAATGCTCGATGCATTGGCAGATGAGGTTTCGAACGAATACCATACTGATGTCTATCTCAGGGAGGAGTTTAAAGACCTGAGCCCATTCTTCGACCCTGCGCGGAAACAATACAATGGCAATGCGTTGCTCAAAGAAATTGAAAGCCAATATGCTCTCGAAAACCGTAAAACGATTGCTTTGGTAACTGTCGATCTGTTTATTCCCATTCTTACCTATATTTTTGGTCAGGCTTACCTGAATGGCCGCACAGGTATTGCCTCAATGTATCGATTGAGCAATGAGCGCTACGGACTCCCGCGTAATGATGAACTGCTTTTCGACCGATGTGTAAAAGAACTGGTGCACGAACTGGGTCATGCATATGGATTGATCCATTGCCGCACCTTAAGGTGTGTGATGTTGTCGAGTACTTATGTTGAGGATATTGATCAGAAAAGCATGCATTTGTGTATGGAATGTCAAAAAATTCTAGGCATTCACGATCATAAGAAATAACCTGTTTTCGGTTGTGTATTTCATTTAGCTACCTTTGCAAATGATGTTGTTAAAAATAGAACAATACAAACACTTATTATTCAACTTTATATAAACAAGACCAAATGAAAAAGACTGCTTTGAACCAGATGCACCATCAGATGGGTGGCAAAATGGTTCCGTTTGCCGGTTTCGAAATGCCGGTTCAGTTCGAGGGCGTTAATGCCGAGCATGAAACAGTGCGAAGGGGAATTGGTGTTTTTGATGTGTCGCACATGGGCGAGTTTTGGGTTGAGGGGCCTGATGCTTTTGAACTTGTTCAACGACTGACAACCAATGATGTTGCAGCATTATTTGACGGAAAAGTACAATACAGCTGCTTTCCCAATGGCAAGGGTGGCATCGTTGACGACTTACTTGTTTACAGATTCAATGACCAGAAATACCTATTGGTGGTAAATGCAGCCAATATTGACAAGGATTGGGCGTGGGTGAATATGAACAACTCCGTAGGAGCCCAACTGATTAACGCCTCAGATGAAACATCGCAACTTGCCGTTCAGGGGCCACTTGCACTGGAAGCCATGCAGCGTTTGACAGCCGATAAGGTGACGGATATGGAGTATTATACTTTTAAAGTGCTCACATTTGCCGGAATTCCTGAAGTATTGTTCTCAACCACAGGTTACACAGGTTCAGGAGGGTGTGAGATTTATTTTCCCAACCGGCATGCAGAGCACATCTACAAGGCAGTGCTCGAGGCCGGGGCATCTTACGGAATCAAACCTATAGGATTGGCCGCACGGGATACATTAAGGCTCGAAATGGGCTTTTGTCTGTATGGAAACGATATCGATGATACCACTTCACCTATTGAAGCAGGATTGGGTTGGATTACGAAGTTTGTAGACAATAACCTCTTTATTGACCGTCCATTGCTCGAAATGCACAAAGCAAACGGAACTGAAAGGTCACTCAGAGCATTTGAGATAAGCGACAAAGGAATTCCCCGTCAGCATTACCAAATCTGTGATGCAGCAGGTAATACCATAGGAGAGGTAACATCCGGAACCATGTCGCCCATGTTGAAGAAAGGCATCGGAATGGGATATGTGAATAAGTCGCATGCTAAATTGGGTGCCGAAATATTCATTAAGGTCAGGGATAAGCTTGTTGAAGCAACCATTGTTAAGCTCCCGTTTTATAAAGGTTAAGTATAAAAGAAAAGGGGCCGGTACAACATCCGGCCCCTTTATTATTCAGTTTGTCTGGATTTTTAATGCCCTTGACATTTAATATTTACCTGTTCAGTTTGGGTTTTCTGGCAACATTAAATCCTAAGGTAATTCCTGCGATAGAACCTGATTTTCGCGGCGAAATGTAGAGGTTTACAGGCAGATTCAGGTACCCTGACCTGAATGTTTTTCCGATGGCAAATACCATACCGGCACTTGCCATTAATTCGCCCCTGCTGTCAAGTTCTCGTACCTTAACATAATCATCTGTTGGTGGTTCACCCAGATTCCAGTTGTCGTTCTCGTCATAATACCCTTCGGCCATCTGAACAAACCGTACATTCGGTCCCAATCCGAATTCGATACCTGATTTGTTGAACCTGAAACCAAGAAGCCCGGTGATGGTGGGAACAAAAAGTCCTGATTCAAGGTTGGTTATTCCGGGTATCAATTCAAAGAGTGCTTGAAAATCACCTGAGCTAAGATATTGCTTTTCAAATTGATAGCCAATCATACTGCTTACTGGATACATATCGAAACCCCCTTCGTTTTTTGGTGCTTTCATCCGTTCCATGGTCTTGCCAAAAACCATATTGGCACCAATGCGTGGTCCACTCAGTTTTAATGTGGTTTTGCTGCTTGTTATGGGCTGGTCGTAATTGACCAGAAGGTCAACTACCATTCTGTCGTTGGCAATGCCAAGAATATTGTTGATGGATAATCTGATCATTACCTGCATTTGTTCCTGCTGGTTAATGTATTCCATAACATCAGTCTTTTCGATGGACTCACTGCCAACATCCACTAATCTGAGTATTACAATCAGTTTATCACCGAATTTCTCGATACTTCCCGACAGCATTTTGTCAGCTTTCAGAAGTTTTCCGATCTGCACCAGACTGTTTTTACCGAAACTGGCCTGAACATCAATATTGTGTTTTTTGATCAGGTCGGCTACATCGTATTTGTCGAGCACTTCAAACACATTAGCCTTTTCAAGCTCAAGCTGAACCATATTTGTGATTGTTCTTGAATCGAAAGCGAGGTCTTTTGTGTCCATGCTAACTACTGCAATACTTTTTTTCTGCTGGCCGTAGCTTTTCGGGCTATATCCTGACAGAATTACAAAGATCATCAAAGCAGTAAAGGTGATCATTCTTTTTGTTGAGGTTGAAAGTGAATTTTTCATGGGTTTAAGTTTTAAGGTTAATGCGGCAAAATTATTCTGGCAGAGCCCCTTTGCAAAACGGATACATGGTCTGATTAAAAACGGTTTTCTTATTTTTTCGCATTAACCGTAATCAAAAATCAACGTACTTTGCATCAGTTGCAAATTTTGCAACCGTAATTGCATTAAGTTGCATAATCTGCAATTGTTTTCAATGCAAAGAGGTTCACATCAAAAAAAAAATCCCATGGATCAGGCCCGTATCAAAGACATTCAGGCGCAGTTTCTCAGAAAGATAGAGGATGTGCTTCCCGGAAACACGAGCCTTGCGAATGAATTGGCCGATGTTCTCAGGAT
>Ga0116204_1000021_pt1 | contig 67469 bp, 68 predicted proteins | sample LakKivwa52mmetaG_FD_94481 | JGI IMG/M metagenome (GOLD analysis project Ga0116204, IMG submission 94481) | Anoxic lake water microbial communities from Lake Kivu, Rwanda to study Microbial Dark Matter (Phase II) - Lake Kivu water 52m metaG | ecosystem: Environmental > Aquatic > Freshwater > Lake... | reverse complement strand
TGCCTGCGCCTTGTTAGCATGCTGACTTCGGCCTTCCTGACATTCCACCACGATGCCGGTGGGTGCGTGGGTAATGCGCACGGCAGAATCGGTTTTGTTAATGTGTTGACCGCCGGCACCACTGGCGCGGAAAGTATCGATGCGGATATCCGCCGGATTAATCACCACATCAGACACTTCATCTGCTTCCGGCAGCACTGCCACCGTGCAGGCGCTGGTGTGGATGCGGCCTTGTGTTTCAGTGTCAGGTACGCGCTGCACGCGGTGGCCACCAGATTCGAATTTGAGTTTGGAATAAGCGCCATAGCCGATAATTTTGGCAATGATTTCCTTGTAGCCACCCATTTCGCCTTCATTCGCCGACATCACTTCCACCTTCCAGCCTTGACGTTCGGCATAGCGTGAATACATGCGGAACAAATCGCCTGCGAACAGACCAGATTCATCGCCACCGGTGCCAGCACGGATTTCCAGAAAGATATTTTTTTCGTCGTTGGGGTCTTTAGGCAGCAGCAATTTTTGCAGCTCGGCTTCTACTGCTTCTAATTTGGCTTTGCCGGTTTCAATTTCTTCCTGCGCAAATTCCTTCATCTCTGGGTCAGAGAGCATTTTCTGCGCTTCGGCAATATCGGCCTCAGTTTGCACAAATAGGTGATATTGCTCAACAATCGGCGTAATTTCGGCGTGTTCACGCGTAAGCTTGCGGTAGTTGTCCATGTTCGATGTCGCATCTTCGCTGCTGAGCAGGCGGTTCACTTCATCCAGACGTTCGCTTAAGTTAGCGAGCTTGCTTATCATGCTAGGTTTCATAGTGTGCTTCTTTGCTTCTTAATTTTGTATGCCTTGATTTGGTATAGCTCGATTTGCTCTAAGTCTTGATTTGATAAAGCTGTTTCAAAAGTGTTTCCAGTTTTGCGTGCTCTTCTGCATGGGTCTGGCTAAGTGCATGGCTGGGGGCATGCAGAAATTTGTTGGTCAACCCATTACTGAAGGCTTCTAGCACTTTTTCCGGGCTTTCGCCTTTCTGTAGTTGTTTTAACGCCTTTTCCAGTTCGGCCTTGCGCGTGTTTTCAAACTGGTCGCGCAGTGCTTTGATGGTAGGTACGGCATCGCGCTGTTTGAACCACTGCATGAAATTTTCCACGCGGTTTTCTACAATCAGCTCAGCCTCCTGTGCTGCTGATTGGCGATTTTCGATGCCGTCTGAAACCACTTGTGCCAGGTCGTCTACGGTATATAAAAACACATCATCCAAATCGGCGACTTCTGCTTCCACATCCCGCGGCACAGCTAAGTCCACCATGAAAATCGGACGATGGCGACGCGTCTTAATGGCCGTTTCCACCATGCCCAAACCAATAATTGGCAATTGGCTGGCGGTAGAGGTGACTACGATATCAAAGTCGGCAAAATGCGCAGGTAAATCATTGAGCAGAATCGCCTGTGCAGTCACTTGCTGCTGCGCAATTTTTTCTGCCAGATTAGAACCACGTTCTATGGTGCGATTGGCAATAGTGATGCTCTTCGGCTTTTGCGCTGCAAAGTGATCTGCACACAGTTCTATCATTTCACCGGCACCGATAAACAGCACTTTCTGCTGATGTATATCGCCAAAAATACGCTGTGCCAGCTTCACCGCGGCGGCGGCCATGGAAATGGAATTGGCGCCGATGTCGGTGTTGGTGCGCACTTCTTTGGCCACCTCAAAGGTGCGCTGAAACAGTTTGTGTAGCAGTGTGCCCAGTGTGCCGGCGTCCTGCGCAATTTTTACGGATTGTTTGAACTGTCCCAGAATCTGCGGCTCGCCCAACACCATGCTATCTAGGCCGGAAGCCACTCTGAATGCATGCTTCACTGCGGCATCATTCGGTAGTGTATACACGTAAGGCGCTATCGCTTCTTTATCCAGCTTGTGATATTGAGATAGCCAATTGAGAGCGTTTTCGGGGTTGTCGGTGCTGCAATAGAGTTCGGTGCGGTTGCAGGTAGACAGAATCGCCGCTTCCGACGCGCCATGATCCGTGAGCTCATGCAGCGCACTGCCCAAAAGATCGCTGTTGAAAGCGATATGTTCACGGATTTGAAGGGGAGCGGTCGTGTGGTTAACGCCGATAACGTATAACTGCATAAGGTGTAATTTTGCGGTATTGGCTTAGGTTAAGCAAGAAGCATCATGTGATTCACAAAAATAAGGTTAAAATAACGCTTTGTTTAATAAAATTATTTAAATTTGATGGACGTCGCCATGGATAAAACTTTTAGAATTGCCCCAAGTATTCTTTCAGCCAACTTTGCTAAATTAGGACAGGAAATTGAAGATGTCATTACTTCAGGTACTGACATTGTTCACTTTGACGTGATGGACAATCACTACGTACCTAACTTAACCATTGGACCATTGGTGTGTGATGCGATTCGTGAAACATCGAAAAAAGTAGGTGCATTGATTGATGTGCATTTGATGGTAAAACCAGTGGATCGCATTATTCCTGATTTTGCCAAAGCGGGTGCTAACATCATTACCTTCCACCCTGAGGCTTCTGAGCACATCGACCGCAGCTTGGCGTTGGTGCGAGATTCAGGCTGTAAATCCGGTTTGGTGTTCAACCCTGCTACACCATTGAGCTATCTGGATTATGTGATGGATAAAGTAGACATGATTTTGCTCATGTCAGTGAACCCGGGTTTTGGCGGTCAAAAATTCATTCCAAGTACACTGGATAAATTGAAAGAAGCCCGTGCACGCATCGATGCTTACTACGAAAAAACCGGTCGTCAAATCTGGCTGGAAGTGGATGGTGGCGTGAACGCACAGAACATTGCCGATATCGCGCGTGCCGGTGCTGATACGTTTGTGGCAGGTTCTGCAATCTTCGGTGCAGGTCGTGATACTGACCCTAACCGTTATAACACCGTTGTAGGTGAGATTCGCGCCGCTTTGGCCACCGTTAAGTAAGTCAATCAGGCACCAGCGATGGTGCCTTTTTTGTAGCTCAATATCAAATGAATACGCATGGCTTTTAATGTCAAAGCCGTCATGTTCGATCTGGACGGCACTTTAATTCATACTGCACCGGAGATTGCGGCAGCAATCAACGCTATGCTGGCGGATTTAAACTTGCCGGCTTTGCCTACGAAGCAAATACAGGCGTACATCGGAGAAGGCGCGCAAACTTTGATAAGGCGTAGCGTTAGTGCCAGTAAGGCAGCCGATGATGCCCTGCTGGAGCGTGCTCAGGCTTTATTTTTTGAGCACTATGCAAAAACCGTGATCATGAGCAAGCCATATCCAAAAGTGCTTGAAGGGTTGGAAGGACTTAAACAAAAAGGGTTACGTTTGGCTTGTGTCACCAATAAGCCGGAAAGATTTTCTTTGCCTCTGCTAGAGGCCAGCGGCCTGTTGCCTTATTTTGAGCTGGTTGTTGCCGGCGATACTTTAGCGAAAAAGAAACCAGACTCTATACAACTGCATTACATTTGTGCAGAATTCAGTGTGCTGGAAGCTGAGGCGATGCTGGTGGGTGATTCGCTCATCGATGTTCAGGCGGCTCATGCAGCGGGCTGCTACATTGTGACCGTACCTTATGGTTATAATCACGGTTCACCTATTGATGAAGCCATGGTCGATGCCAGTATTAATGATTTAACTGATCTGCTGGCTTTAATTGATTAATTTAAACAGATAATTTTTAAACATAACTTCAACTATGAACGCAATCCATCATCATTTTTTTATCAATCTGGCAGTCAGCATTAACAGCTGGCGTGGCTCTTGGCGAGGCTAAGCCTGAGTGTGCGGCTAGACAGCATGAAACATGCTGAATTTAAAAATGATGAATAATGCGATTGGGAAGTGAATGTTAAACACAATTAATCAAACCGAATTTAATGCCTTGGTGGCGCAAGGTTATAACCGTATTCCATTGGTGCTGGAAACTTTTGCCGATTTGGATACGCCGCTATCCTTATATCTCAAACTTGCTAACCAGCCTTATTCCTATTTGCTTGAGTCCGTGCAGGGTGGTGAGCGATTCGGTCGTTATTCCATTATCGGCTTGCCCGCAAAAACGCGTATTGTGGCGCATGGCAGAAAAGTTGAAGTGATGGAAGGCGACAAGGTGATAGAGACGGTGGAAGACACCAACCCTTTGGACTTTGTTAAAGCTTATCAGGCACGTTTCAAAACCCCACCTTATGAAGGTCTGCCCAGATTTACCGGTGGCTTGGCCGGCTATTTTGGCTACGAAACCGTACGTTACATTGAAAAACGTCTGGCAGATACCGTGAAGCCGGATGCGATTCAAAATCCGGATGTACTGCTCATGGTGTCCGAGCAGCTGGCAGTGGTGGATAATTTAAGCGGCAAACTTTATTTTATCGTGTATGCCAACACCAGCGAGTTGAACGCATATGACAACGCGCATGCAAGTTTGCAGCATCTGCTATCGCTGCTCAGAAAACCGGTAGAAATTCCGGCATGCCCTGCCAGCCTGAAAACCGAGGCTCACTCTGAATTCGGTGAAGAAAATTTTAAAGCAGCCGTATTGCGAGCGCAGCAGTATATTCTGGATGGTGACATTATGCAGGTGGTGCTGTCACAGCGTATGTCGCAGCCTTACTATGCTTCACCTCTTGCGCTCTATCGCGCTCTGCGCAGCTTGAATCCATCGCCTTATATGTTTTATTACGACATGGGCGACCATCACGTGGTAGGTGCCTCACCTGAAATTCTAGTGCGCCTAGAAAATGGCATTGTGACGGCACGCCCGATTGCTGGTACCCGTCCACGTGGCAAAAACCGTGAGCAAGATATCGCGCTGGCAGAAGAGTTGCTGGCGGATCCCAAAGAGCGTGCAGAGCATGTGCAACTGATGGATTTAGGGCGCAATGATGTAGGCAGAGTGGCGGTTACTGGTTCGGTAAAAGTTACCGATAACATGATGATAGAACGTTACTCCCATGTAATGCATATTGTGAGCAATGTGGAGGGCAAACTTAAGCCTGGCATGGATGCCATTGATGTGCTGAAAGCGACCTTCCCTGCCGGTACGGTGAGCGGAGCCCCCAAAGTTCGCGCCATGGAGATTATTGACGAGCTGGAGCCAAGTAAGCGTGGTATTTACGCCGGTGCGGTCGGTTATCTTGGTTTTAACGGTGATATGGATGTGGCGATTGCTATTCGTACCGGGGTGATAAAAAATAATATGCTGCATGTGCAGGCGGGTGCCGGTATTGTTGCGGATTCTGTTCCTCATAGCGAGTGGGTAGAGACGCAGAATAAAGCGCGCGCAGTGCTGCGGGCAGCAGAATTAGTGCAAGCCGGACTGGATGTGAACAGTTAGCAATGTAATGGCGAATAAGCAAATCATCCACCATAGACCTTCGCTAAAGACTTTAGCATGGCGTTTTGTTGTGGTTATTGTGGCTTATGTAGCCTTTGGGCAGCTCGGTCTGACTGGCCCTTACAAATCGTCAATCGCAACCCTTCTTTGGTTGCCCAGCGGAATTGCTGTAGGTGCGTTCATATGCTGGGGTCGTGTCACAATCCCGGCAATTTTTATTGCTGCCATGTCGGTAGAGCTCTCTCTTGGCATTCCATTAGTGCCTTCTTTTAGCATCGCTATCGGCAATACGCTGGCGCCGCTCTGTACTGCAATTTTACTGAAGAAATTCCATTTCAATCGTCAGCTGATTAAACAGCGGGACATTTTCTTTCTGATACTGGCTGCTATGCTGGGCATGCTGGTTTCATCAGTAGGCGGTTTGCTAAGCCTGCACTTTAACGGCCTTGCCACTTCTCAAGATATGGCTAGAATCTGGTTTATCTGGTGGATAGGTGACACCATCGGCGTGCTGCTGGCTTTGCCTTTGATACTCAATCTTAGCAGTACCCGATTTTTTACCAGCAGCCAGCAGAATATGCAGCTGATACTATGGCTGGTGGTATTTGTCTGCTGCGAATATGTCATTGTTAATTTGGTACAGGATCTTAACAAGCAGTACATGCTGACTGCATTTTTGATTCTGCCGGTGTTGATTTGGGCTTCCATGCTGTTTGGCATCGTCGGTGGTTCAGTCGTTGTCATTAGTTTGTGCGTCACTGCAGTCTCCTTGACTGCGCAGGGCTACGGTACTTTTTATAGCGTTGATGTTGGTGAAGGTTTATTTTCGCTGTGGACCTTCATGCTAACTTTGGTAGTCACTATGTTGCTCATTTCTTCTGTGCTGTCAGAGCGGAATGTTGCCGCCAAAAATTCGCGTGACAATGATAGGAAATTACGTGCAGTCATCGATGGTGCTTTGGATGCAATTGTTACCATCAACGATCAAGGCCTGCTGGTTGAATTTAACCCTGCAGCGGAAAAAATGTTTGGGCACCGCCGTGAAGACGTCATTGGCAAACCGATGGCAGAGATGATTATTCCACCCAGTATGCGGCAGGCGCACCATGCCGGTCATGCTCAATATGTGCTAACGGGGGAGCAGCATGTATTTAACCGTCGTTTGGAATTAAATGGCATGCGCGCAGATGGCTCTGAGTTTCCGGTAGAACTGACACTGACCGGATTGAATGAAGACGGCCTATCTCTAGTCACTGGTTTTATCCGTGATATTTCAGAGCAGAAAAAGGCGCAACGCGAAATCGAAAATTTTGCTTACTACGACTTGCTCACCGGGTTACCCAATCGTCGCCTATTGATAGGCCGATACCAGCATGCAGTTTTGTTGAGTCAGCGCACCAATACGCACTGCGCCATCATATTTATTGATCTAGATGATTTTAAGGTACTCAACGATACCAAAGGTCATGATGTAGGCGATCAATTGCTGATTGAAGTGGCAAATAGAATACAGAATAGCTTGCGTGCCGGTGATACTGTAGCGCGTCTGAGCGGTGATGAATTCGTGGTGATTTTGGAAAGCCTCAACGAAAACGTCAATCTTGCTTATCAGCAGGCGAGCGAAGTGGCACAAAAGCTGCTGGAAAAACTCAACGCTACGTATCACCTGAGTATGCTGGAATTCAACACCAGTGCCAGCCTCGGTGTGACGATATTTAAAGATAGCGCGCTAGATAGTTTTGAAACCCATTTGCGCCATGCCGATACGGCCATGTATCAAGCGAAGGCGGCCGGTCGCAACACCTATCGTTTTTATGATGAATACACCCAAGAAGGGGTGGAAAAGCGCTTGGCACTTGAGGCCTCATTATCACTTGCGGTGAAGAACAGGGAATTGGAACTGAATTATCAGAGCATCGTCGATACAGCGCAAAACATTATCGCGGCCGAAGTGCTGCTGCGCTGGCTGCATCCTGAGTTTGGGGATATTCATCCTAAAGAATTTGTACCGATTGCAGAAAAAAATAATCAAATTATCAAAATCGGACGCTGGGTTCTGCAGCAGGCATGTGAACAGATTAAACAGTGGAGTTCGCATCCCAAATTAAGCCGTATACAGCTCTCTGTGAATATCAGTGCCAAGCAGTTTTTATATATCAACTTCATAAAAGAGCTGCGCGAGATTCTGCACCATACCGGCATCAGCCCCGATTTGCTCAAACTGGAATTAACCGAAACAGCGGTCATCGACAATATTGAAGACGTCATCAGCAAAATGCAGATACTCAAGAAAATGGGCATACAAGTATCACTGGATGACTTCGGAATTGGGCATTCTTCTCTCGTTTATCTGAAAAAATTGCCGGTTACACAGATCAAGATCGATCAATCATTTGTGCACGATGTGTTGACGGATTCGAATGATGCAGCCATTATCAAAATGGTGCTTGCAGTGGGTAAAACTATTAATTGCGATATTGTGGCCGAAGGTGTCGAGCAGCCGGAGCAATTTGAATTGCTGAAAAGTTTTGGCTGCCGTTACTTCCAAGGCTATTACTTTAGCAAGCCACTGACTGCGGTCAATTTTGAAAAACTGGTGGAATACGGCCAGGCCTAAACAGTGAATTTAAGCCGCTGACCAGCTACCTGATTTTCCGCCTTGCTTCTCCAGCAATTGCACATTACTGATGGTCATGCCGCGATCAAAGGCTTTGCACATATCATAGATGGTAAGTAAGCCTACACTGACTGCACTTAATGCCTCCATTTCAACACCGGTTTTGCCGAAGGTTTCCGCTGTCACCGTGCAGCTGATGCTTGATTCGCTGCTGTTGATTTTAAACTCAACGGCTACGCGAGTGAGCGCAATCGGGTGGCATAGTGGAATCAGGTCTGAGGTTTTTTTACTGGCTTGTATGGCAGCAATGCGCGCAATCCCTAACACATCGCCCTTTTTACTATTGCCGGCAATAATCAATGCTAGAGTTGCAGGCTGCATCTTGATTTTTCCACTGGCAACCGCAATACGATGAGTATCTGCTTTCGAACCGACATCGACCATATGTGCCTGACCTTGCTTGTCAAAATGCGTGAGTGTTTCAGATTTTTCTTGTGTCATAGACTAAAGCCTGCAGAGATATTGAAATATATTTTCATGAACTGAGAACAGACAAACGTTATCATAGCAACAATGAAATTAAAGTTAACAATTATTACGTTGGCTATCGCGTCAGTGATACATCTGTCATATGTGTATGCGAATGAGCTACCTGAACTTGGCGATGTATCAGCGACGGTATTATCACCGCTGCAGGAACAAGCGATTGCTGAGCAGATTCTCAGACAGGTGGCAGTGAGTCCCGATGTGATTCGTGATCCGGAAATCTCGGATTATGTTGAAACGCTCGGTAATCGACTGGCTAGTAATGGCCCTGATAAGCGCCAGAAATTTTATTTTTTTGTGGTGCAGGACCCAACCATCAACGCGTTTGCCATGCCTGGCGGGGTGATTGGCGTGCATACGGGTTTAATGCTGAGTGCTAATACCGAGTCTGAGCTGGCGGGTGTGCTTGGCCACGAGATTGGTCATGTGACGCAGCGTCATCTGGCGCGCATGCTGGCGTCACAAAAATACGACATGTTTAAAAACGTTGCCGGAATGGCGCTGGCACTACTGTTGGCACGTTCGAATCCCCAATTGGCTACTGGAGCTGCTACCACAGTGAGTGCACTGGGCGTGCAAAGTCAGTTGGATTACACGCGTGAGCACGAGCGAGAGGCTGACCGTATCGGTCTACAGATTTTGGATAGTGGTGGATTTGATGTGCGCGGTATGCCGAGCTTTTTTCAGATCATGCAGCGTGGCACTCGTTTTGAAGGCAGTGCACCAAGCTTTCTGCGTACCCACCCTCTCACTTCAGAGCGTATTGCAGATGTCAGCAATCGCGTAGAGCAGATGCCCTACCGACAGGTAGTGGATAGCATGGAGTTTCACTATGTGCGTGCTAAATTGCGCGCCAATAACGGTTCACCTGAATCTGCGATTATTCAGTTTGAACAGAATATCGATGAGCGGCGTTATCAAAATGAAGCTGCTGAGCGCTATGGCTTGGCTGTTGCAAATCTCAGGAAAAGCGCTTTTGCGAAAGTCGATACCCAACTCAGCTGGCTCAGGGATAATGCGCCACCGCATGCCATGATTGAAAATCTATCTGCGCGTCTTGAGGTCGCAAGAAACAAACCGCAGCAGGCTGATAAATATTATGCGGCAGCATTGGTACGTTATCCTGAGAGCCGAGCCATAATTTATGGCTACGCCGAACATTTTATTGCGATTAGGAAGCCCGACAATTCAGTGAAACTGATATTGTCTAAGCAGGGTCTATATCCGGAAGATGCATATTTATATGATTTGCTGGCAAAAGCTTACAGCATGCAGAATAAATCATTGTTGAGCCATCAGGCTTTAAGCGAAGCGTATTATAGAAAATATGATTTAAAGCGCGCGATTGAGCAGATGGACTTGGCTGCAAAAGCAAATGATGGTGATTTTTACCAGTTGTCGATTGTAGAAGCGCGTTTGAAAGAATTACGGAAAAAGGCAGCTGATGAAAGCAAGCCCCAGTCGTAAATCTTGAGCGATCGCTTTTAAGTAGTTGAATAAAGGTAACTCTATGCAGCGTAGACATTTTTTAATTGGCATGATGGGCATGATCGCGCTTGCCCCGTTCAAGGCTTTGGCTGCTTTGTGGAACAAAACCGCTTTTGAAGCGATACGTCTGGGTGATGCTGCGAAACAGCTCAATATCAAGGATGAACTGCCTTCAGAAGCCATTCAGATTGTGGCGCCTGATCGTGCTGAAAATGGCGCAATTGTGCAGGTTGAAGTGTTCAGTCAACTCGCCAATACTGAAGCGATTGCGATATTTGTGGATAAAAATCCGACACCGCTGATTGCTAATTTCATGTTCAGTCATGGTGCGCTGCCGTATGTGGTGACGCGTATCAAAATGGCAGAGACTTCGGATATTAAAGTGGTTGCTAAAGTGGGTACGCAATACTTTACACATCGCAAAAGTGTGGTCGTTTTAGAAAACGGCTGCGGTTAAGGACTTCACATGGCAGACAACATGAAAATGCGTGCCCAGTTAAAGGGTGATTACACGGAAGTGAAAGTGCTTATCAGCCATCCTATGGAGACCGGTCGCAGAAAAGACGATTTTGACAGGGTGGTGCCTGCGCATTTTGTGCAAGTGCTTACTGCCAGCCTAAATGGCAAGCAGGTACTGGAAACGCAATGGGGTACCGGCATTTCTAAAAACCCTTATCTTACTTTCAGGCTGGCGGGTGCACAACTTGGAGATATCGTGTCGGTGACTTGGTACGATAACCTCGGCGCAACTGCGACGCAGGAAATTGCAGTCACACAAGCTTAAAGCTTCAAATAAGTATTAATAAATTTTATTTATCATTTTAATTTAAACGATAAATTTGATTAAATTAAAGTGGCTCTATATAATGCGTTTCATCGATTGAATGTCTTTTTCGAATATTTGTTTTTTTAATGTAGTTTTTTGTAATTTTTCTGTAGTTTTTATTATTTTTTTTCATAGAAGGAAGAAATATGTCATTGATTAATACACAAGTTCAGCCGTTCAAGGCACAAGCATTCCACAACGGTAAATTTATCGAAGTGACTGACGCAAGCCTCAAAGGCAAATGGTCAGTGGTAATTTTCATGCCAGCTGCGTTTACATTCAACTGCCCTACCGAAGTAGAAGATGCTGCTGATAACTATGCAGAATTCCAAAAAGCAGGTGCAGAAGTGTACATCGTAACTACCGATACGCATTTCTCACACAAAGTATGGCACGAGACATCACCGGCTGTGGGCAAAGCAAAATTCCCATTGGTTGGCGACCCAACTCACCAATTAACCCGTGCATTCGATGTGCACATTGATGAAGAAGGTTTGGCATTACGTGGTACTTTCGTGATTAACCCAGAAGGCGTGATTAAAACAGTTGAAATTCACAGCAACGAAATCGCACGTGACGTGAAAGAAACATTGCGTAAGTTGAAAGCAGCGCAATTCACAGCGGCTAACCCAGGCCAAGTTTGTCCGGCAAAATGGCAAGAAGGTGCTAAAACATTGACGCCTTCACTGGACTTGGTAGGTAAGATCTAATCTAGCTCAGTTAGTTTAAGTTAGATAGTTATGTATTCCCCAAGCCAAAAGCTTGGGGAATCAAACGAACACACGGCTTTATCCATAAGATAAAGCTTTTTTTTCAAAATTCAGTAAGTAAAAGAGATGAATCATGGCACTAGATAACGACATCAAAACCCAGCTTCAAACATATTTGCAAATGCTCAGAGAGCCTATCGTCATCGCAGCTTCACTCGACGATAGCGATAATGCAAGAGAGATGCATGCGCTGATTGAAGAAATTGCAGCGATGTCTGACAAGATTACCTTGGTGCATGAAGAAGATGCACGCAAGCCATCATTCGCGATTAAACGTGCTGCTACACATGTCGATGCCGCCAAGGAAGTGGGCATTCGCTTTGCGGGCATTCCAATGGGGCATGAGTTTACCTCACTGGTATTAGCTTTGCTGCAGGTGGGCGGTCATCCTTTGAAACTGGAAGCTGAAAAAATCGCACAGATTGCAGCCTTGGAAGAAAAATTCCATTTTGAGACCTATATCTCTCTAAGCTGCCATAACTGTCCAGAGGTGGTGCAAGCACTGAACCTGATGGCGGTCATTAATCCGAATATCACCCATGTGATGATTGATGGTGCCATGTATCAGGACGAAGTTGCAGAGCGCGGTATCATGGCGGTGCCTACTATTTATTTGAATGGCGCCGAGTTTGGTGCTGGCCGTATGGATCTGGATGAAATTCTGCCAAAACTGGACAAAGGTGCAGAAGCGCGCGAGGCTAAAAAGCTGAACGAAAAAGCGCCTTATGATGTACTGATTGTGGGTGGTGGCCCTGCCGGTGCATCAGCCGCGATTTACTCTGCACGTAAAGGGATTAAAACCGCAATTGTGGCTGACCGATTTGGTGGTCAAGTCATGGATACGCTGGCAATTGAGAACTTTATTTCAGTCAAAGAAACCGAAGGCCCCAAATTGGTGGCAGCCTTAGAAGAGCATGTTGCTAGTTACGGTGTTGAAGTGATGCGCTTGCAGCGTGCCCAAGCGCTGAACGCGCCGCCTGCAGGCTCTGGCCAATTGATTGAAGTGAAACTGGAAAACGGCGCTACCCTGAAGAGCAAGGCCGTGGTGGTGGCGACAGGTGCACGTTGGAAAGAACTAAACGTTCCGGGTGAAAAAGAATATCGCGGCAAAGGCGTGGCTTACTGCCCGCATTGCGATGGTCCGCTGTTCAAAGGCAAGCATGTTGCGGTGGTAGGCGGTGGCAACTCCGGCGTTGAAGCTGCGATTGATTTGTCAGGGTTTGTAGAGCACGTGACGCTACTGCAGCATGGCGATAAACTGACTGCAGATGCGGTGCTGCAGAACAAACTGTTCAGTTTGAGTAACGTGACGGTGATTCTGAACGCAGAAACCACAGAAATCACTGGTCATGATAATAAAGTGAATGGCTTGATTTACCGGGATCGCGTTACAAAAGCACTACATACTGTAGAGTTGGCTGGTGTCTTTGTGCAGATTGGGCTATTACCAAATACTGACTGGTTGAGAACCAGCGGCATAGAACTGAGCAAGTTCCATGAAGTTGAAGTGGACGCGCATGGCCAAACTTCATTGCCAGGTGTGTTTGCAGCAGGTGATGTGACCACAGTGCCTTACAAACAGATCATCATTGCGATGGGTGAGGGTTCCAAAGCTGCGTTGGGAGCATTTGATTACCTGATTCGACAATAAATAGTGCTTAGTTAAAGAAAAAAGCGGTGGATATTGCACCGCTTTTTTTGTGCCCAATGAAATAACTTACTGAACAAAATAGTTTACTTGGCAAAATAGTTTTATTTGGTTTTACAGGTATTTATGCCTAGCAGGCTGTAGGCAAAACAAAAGCTGAACACACCACTCAGCAATACCGGCACACCAATCCAAGCCCACAGTGGCCCCCCGCCAAACAATGCCCATGCGATCAGAGCAAGGCCTGCAACAATACGTAAAATTCTATCCACGCCACCAACATTGACTTTCATAATCTGCCTCCGAAAATTGCGCTTTAAATCAAGCAAAACTGACTTTACGCCTATTTGCTTGACGATGAAAGTTCTCAATTGGATAACTCATGCGTGATACCAGTGAAGTCTAGTATCATTAAGTTGTAGTTAAACTCAGCGCCACAGCCTCAGCGACTCTAATGCCATCCACGCCTGCTGAAAGAATACCCCCCGCGTAGCCCGCCCCTTCACCACATGGGAATAGCCCTTTGGTGTTGATGCTTTGTAGTGTATCGTCATCGCGCTTGATTCTAATCGGTGAAGAAGTTCGGGTTTCCACGCCGGTGAGTACACCATCGGCCAAATCAAAGCCTTTAATTTGTTTTGCAAATTCCGGAATCGCTTCACGAATCGCGCTGATGGCATACTCCGGCAAGGCAGTATCTAAATTGGTTAAATGCACACCGGGGGTATAAGAAGGTTGTACTTGTCCAAACTTTGTGGATGGACGGTTCGCCAAAAAATCACCAATCAGCTGACCAGGTGCACTGTAATCGCTGCCACCGAGTACAAATGCGTGACTCTCCAGTTGCCGCTGCAGTTCCATGCCTGCGAGCGGGTGATTGGGGTAGTCCATTTCAGGCGTAATCCCCACCACAATGCCGGCATTAGCGTTACGTTCGTTACGCGAATATTGGCTCATGCCATTGGTGACCACTCGGTTAGGTTCGGATGTGGCGGCAACTACCGTGCCGCCCGGACACATACAGAAGCTATACACAGCGCGTCCATTTTTAGCGTGATGCACCAGTTTATAATCCGCTGCGCCTAGCTTAGTCAGCAAATCTTCACTGTAGCTTTTGCCATAACGGGCTTTATCGATGAGGGATTGTGGATGTTCAATGCGGAAACCCACAGAAAACGGTTTGGCTTCAATGTAGATGCCGCGTCGATAAATCATTTCAAATGTGTCACGCGCACTGTGTCCCACTGCCAGAATCAAGTGCTTGGTCGCAATACGTTCACCATTTTGCAGTATCACGGCTTCTACTTGGTTTTGCCCGTCTTTATCTTGAGATAACTCGATATCTTCTACGCGGCTCTGAAAGCGGATTTCGCCACCCAGCGCGATAATCGTGTTGCGTATTTCTTCAACCATCCCCACCAATCTGAACGTACCGATGTGTGGATGGCTCACATATTGAATTTCTTCAGGTGCTCCGGCTTTGACAAACTCCTGTATGACTTTGCGGCCATAATGTTTGGGGTCTTTAATCTGGCTGTAGAGTTTGCCATCTGAAAATGTACCTGCACCGCCCTCGCCAAACTGTACGTTAGATTCCGGGTTCAGCACGTGTTTGCGCCATAGCCCCCAAGTGTCTTTCGTGCGTTCGCGTACTGCTTTTCCGCGCTCCAGCACAATCGGTTTAAATCCGGATTGCGCCAGTATCAGCGCGGCAAAAATCCCCGCCGGGCCAAAGCCAACAATCACCGGGCGTGATTTTTCCGGCGATGTGTTCTGTGCCACAAATTTGTATTCAGTATCTGGTGAAGGTTTGATGTGCGGATCTTTGCGGAACTTAGCCAGAATCTTGGCTTCGTTTTTGACTTCAACATCCAAGCTATACACATACAGAATAGCGTGTGATTTACGTGCATCCACGCCACGTTTGAAAATACTGAAATGGACGAGGTCAGACTCAGGAATTTCAAGACGCTTGACCAGCGCTGCTTTAATTTCGTCTGCCTGATGGGTCAATGACTGGGCATTTTCTACAGGCAGTTTAATTTCGGTAATGCGTAACATAGTGTCAGATTTCTAAATCACTTAAATATTCAAATCCAGTTGTAGCAGCTTTTTCAGCATGGGCACGGTCACCGGTTTTTTTTCAGTGAGTGACCACAGATCCAATGCGTCCAATACTGCCATCAACGTCGGCAAATCGCGACGCAGATAGCGCAGACAGTAGTCCACCACGTCATCCGGTAATCGCATCCCGCGCTCTGTGGCATGCCGTTTTAATGCCTGCGCCTTTTCTTCATCACTCAATGGGTGCAATTGATACACCAAGCCCCAAGCCAGGCGAGTCGCTAAGTCGTCACGCAAGCCCATTTGCGAGGGCGCAGCATTGCCGCTGCAAATCAAAAATCCGCCTGAAGCGCGCAGTGCATTAAAGTAATTAAACAAGTCAATTTGCGCCTCGTCATCCAGCAGGTGCACATCATCGACCGTGCTGAGCGGTAAATCTTGTTTGTTCGCCAGTTGCTTGCACGCCTGCAGTAAATGACTTTTGCCACTGCCTGCAGCGCCCCACAAATAAATAAAACGAGCAGCTTGGTCGCCTGCCAGTGCCATGCGTAGGCTATGCAAAGCTTCTGTGTTCTGACCACAGATAAAGTTTTCCAATGTGGGCGCTGACGGTGGCTGAATATCCAGAAGAAGCTGCTTCAATTGATTATCCGTGATAAATGCTGCTGTTTAAATAACGTTTTTTAGCATGACGGAACGCGACAGCAATCGCAGCTGAAGCTGGTAATGCCAGCAATACACCGGCAAAGCCGAACAGTTGACCACCAGCCATTAACGCGAAAATCACCGTCAACGGGTGCAGACCAATGCGGTCGCCCACTAAGTATGGCGTGAGCAACATACTTTCCAGCACTTGCCCGATACCAAATACGATGAGCAATGGTATCAGGTCATGCAGCGTGCCAAATTGCAGCAAGCCAGACAAAATTGCCAAGCCCATGCCGATGGCAATGCCCAGATAAGGCACAAAACCCAGCAGGCCCGACAACATGCCAATCGGCAAGGCCAGCTCCAGTCCCGTCAGCCATAAGCCAGCTGCATAAAACACGCTCATCAGCAGCATGACGGTGAGCTGACCACGCAAAAACTCCGCCAGAACTGCATCAATTTCACGGGCAATTTCGCTAGTTTTTGCGATGTAATTTCTGGGGACGAGATGCGCGATTTTGGCAATGATGCTATGCCAGTCCATCAATAAATAAAACAGCACCAGCGGAATCAGCACTAGGTTAGCCAGCCAGCCGATGACTACCATGCTCTGGTTACCCAAACCTAACAAAAGCTGTTTAGCCAGGTTGCCGGCAGCTTTCCAGTTATCAGCCAGCATTTGCTGAATTTGCGCATAGTCAATGTTGAGTGCCACCCCAAAATGTTTTTGCAGCCAGGGATCAAGCAGCACGGTGGCATGATTGAAATAAACCGGAATCTTGGCCAGCACCAGCAACACTTCCCGTTGCAAAATCGGCACTGCAATCAGCAGCAGCAATACCAAAATTGTCAGTAACAGCAGCATTACCAGCAGTGTGGCAGTGATGCGATTGGGGCGGTAGCAAAATCTAGTTTTGCTGTTGCCAAAACGCAGCGCGCATACTTTGTTGACTAGCGGGTTAGCGATGTAGGCAATGATAGCCGCGATTAAAAATGGCGTCAGTATCGGCCCTAGTAGATAGAGCAGCACACAAAACGAGAGGCCTGTAAGCCACCAGACATAGTGCGTGCTTTTGTTCATGTGTATGCCTTTGATTGAAATGCATTAATTGAAATAGAGGTTTTTATGCTGCTGCATTTTGCCGCGCCAGCGATTTCGGTTAATCGGGCATTTCGGTTAAAATAGCATTATAAGCAAAGAATACCTTTTTAGTAGAAAGCGAGAACCCACTTGAGCGCCAATCATTCAGATCAAACATCTATCAGCTACCGCGATGCCGGGGTGGATATTGAAGCAGGCGATGCACTGGTTGAGCAAATCAAACCTTTTGCCAAGCGTACCATGCGTCCTGAAGTGTTGGGTGGTATTGGCGGGTTTGGCTCTTTGTTTGCGGTGCCGCAAAAATACAAGGAACCGATTCTGGTGTCAGGTACAGACGGTGTCGGCACTAAACTCAAATTGGCTTTTGAACTCAACAAGCATGACACCGTAGGCATCGATTTGGTGGCCATGAGCGTCAATGACATTCTGGTACAAGGTGCTGAACCTCTGTTCTTCCTCGATTACTTTGCCTGCGGCAAGCTGGAAGTTGGCGTGGCAGCGCAAGTAATTAAAGGCATCGCGCAAGGCTGTGAACAGTCCGGCTGCGCGCTGGTGGGTGGTGAAACCGCAGAAATGCCGGGCATGTATCCTCCGGGTGAATATGACTTGGCTGGTTTTGCTGTCGGCTGCGCTGATAAATCCAAACTCATCGACGGTACTACCATCACTGCCGGTGATGTCGTGCTGGGTTTGGCTTCAAGCGGTGCGCACTCCAATGGCTATTCTCTCATCCGTAAACTGATTGAGAAATCCGGCATTGATTTTGAATCAGATTTTCATGGCAGAAAATTTAAAGATGTGGTGATGGAACCTACCCGCATTTATGTGAAATCACTTCTGAAATTAATTGATGCATTACCGGTAAAGGGTATGGCGCACATTACCGGTGGTGGCATCACGGAAAATATTCCGCGCGTGCTGCCTGCTGGCTTAACAGCTGAAATCAAGGCGAGCAGCTGGCAGTTGCCGCCATTGTTCCAATGGCTGCAGGCACAGGGTAATATTGTGCCGAGCGAACTCTATAAAACTTTTAACTGCGGTATCGGCATGGCGGTGATTGTGGCGCAAGCCCATGTGGCGCAAGCTAAACAGCTGTTGGAAGCTTCCGGTGAAACTGTATTTGAAATCGGCACCATTCGTGCGCAGGCTGTGGGTGAAGCGCCTACGCTAGTAGTTTAATTTTGTATGGTTTTTGTCAGCTTATAACTTTCGTAAGCTTGTCACTTTTATTGGTTTTGATGCGTTAGTCAGGAGTCTACACTGTCAAAAAAGGAAGTCTCTTGTTAAAACTTATTCAATTACACCGCTACAAATTCATTCTATTATTGTTGGTTGCAAGTGTGCTGTTGCAACCAGTGGTCAACGCAGCACAGACTACGCTAACTCACACAGCGCTGCCTAAGCGCGTGAATGCTACTTACGCAGTGACTAAAAATGGGCAGCCTTTTGCCAATGTACGTGAGCAGTTTATTGTTTCCGGCAATCAATACCAAGTCGAAAGCGTCACCAAAGGTATCGGTGTTTATGCCTTGTTTGGCGAGCGCGTGCTTAGCAGTCAAGGTGAGGTGACTGCGCAAGGTTTGAAGCCGAGTCGTTTTGAGTTGCGTCAGGGAGATAATCCCAAAAAGGCTTTATTGGCTGAGTTTGATTGGAACAAACAGCACTTGCGCATGACCGTGAAAGGTAAACTGAAAGAAGCCAACCTAGAAGCAGGCGCACAAGATTTGGCGAGTTTTGCCTATCAATTTATGTATTTGCCTCAGCCCCTGAAAGAGCAAGTGGCGATTACCTTAACCACCGGTAAAAAGCTTAACCAGTATCACTACAGCATCAAGTCCGAAGCCGAGTCCATAGAAGCTGCAGGCGTGCAATACAAAACTTTGCATCTAAGTCCTGCTGAGCAGGATGATGGAACCAAGGAGTTATGGCTTGCTGCTGATTATCACTACGTGCCGATACGTATCCTGCTGGTAGATGAGAATGGGCAAACACTGGAACAAACCCTCACTGAACTGCAGATAGAATAAACAAAATATTTTATGCATGATTACGTAGCCTTAGAGCTAACAACACACCTTGGTGCTAACAACACAAAAGAATTTCTAAAAAATTAGTAAACAACTCAAGAATTTGCCAAATGACCCCTAACTTAATCCGACAAGCCGCTGTAGTTTTATCTAATCTGCTGACATTTAGCGGCCCTGCCGATGCGAAGCTTGGCGAGTTTTTCCGCAATAATCGTGAACTAGGCACCAAAGAGCGCGCATTTGTGGCCGAGAGTGTTTATGGCGTGCTGCGCCGTCTGCGTTATTTAAGCACCGTCACAGCCAACGCTGAAGATGACCCGGATGATGCGCGTAAGCTGATTTTGGCGTATTTGCTGCGTGTGCAGGGCATGAGTATCCGTGAACTGGAACCTATGCTTAACGAGCAGCAAAAAGAATGGGCGCCCATGATTAAAGCCAAGCCCACCGATAATTTACCACTAGCCGTGCAGGCAGATGTACGTGACTGGCTATGGGACAAGTTAGTTGACCAATATGGCGAGGCTGAAGCGTTGACTATCGCGCGCAGCATGCACGAGCAGGCCACGTTGGATTTACGGGTGAATACCATCAAGGGCGACCGAGATGAGGTGCTGGCAAAATTTCTAGCTGAGAACACCTCAGCCAATAATAGTTTTGAAAAAACGCCGTATTCTCCCGTGGGCATCCGCATGCCTAATCGCATGAACATCGGGCGTCATGTGCTGTTCACTGAAGGCAAAATTGAAGTACAGGATGAAGGCAGTCAGCTACTTGCGTTTTTGGTGGCGCCCAAACGTGGCATGATGGTGGCGGATTTTTGCGCCGGTGCCGGTGGTAAGACTTTGGCGATGGGCGCGCTGATGCGCAATACCGGTCGTTTGTATGCCTTTGACGTGTCTGAAAAGCGACTGCATAATCTTGGTCAACGTTTGAAACGTTCTGGCTTGAGCAATTTGCAGGCGCAGCTTATTGGCAGTGAGACCGATCCAAAACTTAAACGCTTAAATGGCAAGTTTGATCGTGTGTTGGTCGATGCGCCATGCAGCGGTTTAGGCACTTTACGGCGCAATCCTGACTTGAAATGGCGCCAAACACCGGAAGATGTGGCTGAGCTGAATATCAAGCAAGGCAATATTCTGGCACGCGCAGCCAAGCTGACCAAAGTCGGCGGGCGTCTGATTTATGCGACATGCAGTCTGCTGCGCGATGAAAACGAGAATATTGCAGAGCAGTTTTTAGCCAGTCACCCTGACTTCAAATTGCTGAATGCTGCAGAAATTTTGTCACAGCAGCAGATAGCACTGGATACCGGGCCCTATCTGAAATTATTACCGCACCTGCATCATACCGATGGTTTTTTTGCGGCTGTGTTTGAAAAGCAATCTGACACAGAGCCTGTTTCGGTTAAAAAGGCATAGCATCCTATGAAACGCCCCGGCCTTAATCTGCAGATTCTATTGGCAGCAATATTAGGGCTTGGGCTTGGTCTGTTTTTTCAGCATTTGGGCACAGAACAGTCATTGGTAAAGAACGGACTTTACTTATCCGGTTTAGTCGGTACGCTGTTCATCGATTTGCTGAAAATGATCCTGATTCCACTAGTGTTCTGTTCGATTACCGTTGGAATTGCCAACTTGCGTCAGCATCAGCAGATGCACCGTGTGTGGGTCACTACGCTGTTGTTCTTTATCGGCAGTATGCTGCTGGCGATTTTGCTTGGCATGGGTGCCAGTCTCTATTTCAAACCTGGTGCCGAGATGCAGATTCACATGTTTGCAGATGCCATGCAGAGTTTTCAGGCAAAGCAGTTGCCGCTGTCTGAATTTTTCGCCCAGTTTTTACATAGCTTGTTTATGAATCCATTTCATGCCTTGGCGCAGACCAATGTACTGGCGGTGGTCATGTTTGCCTTACTTCTTGGAATTGCTTTGGTGATAGGCGGAGATCGTTTCAAGCACCTGCGCACCCTGCTGCAGGAAGCATTGGATGTCATTATGCTGATGGTGGGCTGGATTATGCGTTTAGCGCCGCTGGGCATTATGGCTTTGCTGATTCAGCTGGTGGCGATTCAAGATATTGCCGTGCTGACAACGCTGGCAAAGTTTGTGGCAGTAGTGACCGGCACTACGATATTTCACGGGGTAGTCATTTTGCCTTTGCTGCTCTATTTGTTTACTGGGCGCTCACCCTTGTGGTTTTGGCGCGGCGCAAGCGAAGCGTTAATGACCGCTTTTGCTACCAGCTCCAGTGCTGCCACTTTGCCCATCACGATGCGTTGCGCCATTGCGCATTTGAAGGTAAAGCCTGAGATTGCTGGTTTTGTGACACCATTGGGCGCGACTATCAATATGGATGGTACTGCGTTATATGAAGCTGCGGCCGCATTGTTTGTTGCAAATCTGGTGGGGGTGGAACTCAGTGTGATGCAGCAGTTAGTTGTCTGTTTCACTGCCATGATTGCAGCCATGGGTGCGCCGGGCATACCCAGCGCAGGCATGGTCACCATGGTGCTGGTGCTACAGTCGGTCGGCCTGCCTGCTGAAGCCATTGCCATTTTACTGCCTATTGATAGGCTGCTTGATACCCTGCGTACTACCGTGAACGTCGAAGGAGATATGGTGGGCAGTTTAGTCGTACAGAAACTAGCTGCTGCACCGCATTCACCCCACTAAATTCAGTTGCTCATTCATCTCGACATTAGCGCAGCCAGGCAGATAGACGCGCAGTGGAGATGATTTACTTCTGCCATTTCTGTAGTCTCTGCATGACTAGAGAATAGGCAGCAGGCACCACAACCAGCGTGAGCAGTGTAGATGAAACCATGCCGCCTATAATCGCTACTGAGAGCGGTTTGTTCGTTTCAGAGCCGGCACCAAGCCCGATGGCTGCGGGCAGCAGTGCCAGAATAATCGTCAGCGAGGTCATGACCACCGGACGTAAACGTATCGGACATGCTTCTCTCAGTGCGGCATCAATGCTTGCGCCTCGATCACGCAGCTGATTGGTTAAATCTACCAGCAGGATGGAGTTTTTGGCTACAAGTCCAATCAGCAATATCAGGCCAATCATCGAAAACATGTTCAGCGAGTCACCCGAAATTAGCAGGGCGATTAAGCCGCCAATAATGGCCAGCGGTTGCGCCAGCATAATAATGAATGGCTGAATAAATGAGTTAAATTGGCTTGCCAGCACCATGTAAAGCAAAATGAAAGCCAGCAAGAACACGAATTGGATGTTCTTGAAAGTTTTACCAAACTCTTCTGCCTGGCCGGTCATCTTGATGTTGTATTCTGCCGGAACCAACTTGGCAGCGGTATCTTTGACCAAGGCAACGGCTTCACCTAGCGGCATACTAGGGTTTGCATAAAAATTGGCTGCATACTGCAGGTCATAGCGTCCGATGACAGCTGCGCCTAGCTCATTCTCAAAACTCGCTACAGCATCAAGGCGCACTAACTCGCCATTGCTACTGCGCAAAAATATCTTGCGCAAATCGGCTTCGTTTTTTAAATCGCTGTCATTAGCTTTGAGGCGAATATCGTAACGTTGTCCATCTCCGTTAGCATCGTTATAGCTGGCTACATCTACGCCACCTGCATACAGGCTAACTGCAGTGGCAATGTCCGTGGCGTTCAAGCCGAGTTTGGCTGCACGTTCACGATCAATTTTCATATTAAGCTGCGGCAAATCCAGCTGCACATCGATATCCACTTTGCCCATATCAGCATTGCTACTCAACTCCTGCTGCAGCAGTTTAGAGATGCGGCCAATTTCCTGCAGGTTGTTGCCGTTTAAGTTGAACTGCAGCTTTTCAGAACGTTGACCGCGCACTACAGAAGCGCCGGTAGGCAATGCACGTACTCCGGGTACCACATCCAGTTCCTTTTTCAGCAGTTTAACCAGTGCCTGCTGACTGACTTTTCGCTGTTCTTTGGGTTTTAAGCGTACGTTGATGTTGCCCTGATTCACCTGACCACGTGAGCCGGTGCCTATGGTTGAAAAGTAGCTGGCCACTTCATCTTTGTGACTGGCAACAATGGCTTCGATCATTTTCAAACGAGAATCTGTGTATTCGAGGCTGGAACCTAGCGGCGTTTTAACCGTAATGCTGAAACTGCTTTCGTCGCTTTCAGGCACGAAGTCTTTCTCTACATACTTCATCGATAAGTAACCACTCACTGCCACGAAAACCACCGTGATGATTAATACAAGTCCGCGATGTTTTAAGGAGATATCAAGCAGTTTTTTGTACAGTGCATCAAATTTATCCAGCACCTTGCCGATGTTCGCATAAAGCTGATTGTGTTCAGTGCTCACATCGAGATACCTCGAGCACAGCATGGGTGTCAGTGTCAGTGATACGAACAGTGAAGCCAGCACGCCAAATGTGACCACCACCCCAAATGAATTGAAAAACTTGCCCACCATCCCATCCATGAAAATCACCGGCGCGAAAATACATACTAGCGACAGTGAAGCAGCGGTCACCGAAAAGGTCACTTCACGTGTACCGTTGAGCGCGGCGCTGATGGGATTGGGATCCAGGTGTTCACGGTGCCTGTAAATATTTTCCAGCACTACAATCGCGTCATCAACCACGACACCAATCAGCAACAGCAAGGCGAGCAGTGTCATTGAGTTAAAGGTAAAACCGGAGAAGTACATCACGGCAATCGCGGCGAGCAGCGATACCGGAATGGCGGTCGCTACAATCAGGGTAGAGCGTAGTGAACGCAGAAAGATAAACACAATAAGTGCGGCTAGCAGCGTACCTTCAACCAAGTGCTCTTTGAGAGATGCTACCAGCTGATTAATGAAGATTGAATCGTTGGTGGACACTTCCAGCGTCATGCCAGGTGGCAGGTTGGGACGAATGTCTTGTTCCAGGCGACGTTCCACCTCTTCAATAATAGACACAGTATTAGCATTAGCAATTTTAACCATGCCTAAACCCACCGTAGGCTTGCTGTTATAGCGCGCTACCTGACGACTATCATTGATGCCGTCTTCAATGGTGGCCACATCCTTCAGGCGGATGGGTACGCCGGCGTCGGTACTGACAATCAGTTCAGATAGTTCTCTGACATGATGAAACTCCAGATCCAGCTTGAGCAGATGCTCTGCTTGCTGGCTCACCAGAAAACCCCCTGGAAGCTGCACATGTTCGCGATTAAAAGCGTTAATCAGGTCATTTGCTGTGATTTTATATGCCGCCATGCGCTCAGGATTGATGTTGACACGTATGACGCGGTCACGCCGACCGCCAATGATGACTTCACCCACACCATTGATGGTCTCAAATTTTTTCTTTAGCACGTTGCTAGCGTATAGGTTGAGCTGCTGGATGGTGCGGTCGCCGCTGAGCGCCAGCCAGATGACTGCTGCAGCATTAGTGTCTACTTTCTGCACTACGGGCGGATCTGCGTCCTGAGGCAGACGCCTCAGTACCTGGCTGACTTTTGCCTGCACTTCGTTGTAAGCTACATCAATGTTTTTATCCAAGGCAAACGTAATAGTGATGGTGGAAACGCCTGGAGAAGATGAAGACTGAATATGTTCAATGCCCGGGGTGGTGTTGACAGCTGACTCAATGACGCTGGTTAAGCTGGTGTCAACGACGTCAGGGTTGGCACCACGCAATGTAGTGTTGATGACAATAATCGGAAAATCAATAGCGGGTATACGATCAACACCAATGCGCTGGTAGGAAATGATGCCAAACAGCACGATGACGCCAGAAAGCATCCATGCCAGTACGTGGCGTTTAATCGAGAGTTCAGGTAATGTCATTTATAGTTCTTCACAATGAATGTCGCAGGGGTCATTTATCAGCAATTTTGATTTTGGCCTGGTCAGTTAAAAACCCTGCACCATCCACGACAATCGTATCGTTTTCCTGAATTCCGGCTACAATTTCTACCATACCATTCTGACGCTGACCGGTTTTTACCAGTGCTTGATGCGCGATATTGTTTTTAATCTGGTATACCACTTCACCAGCAGGTCTGAGTACAACGCTTTGCTCCGGCACCATGATGGCATTCGCTTTTTTGCCTAAAATCACCGTGCCGGTGACACTAGCGCCGGGCTGCCAATCCGATTCATTATTAATATCCGTAATGATATCGATTGAACGGTTTGTTTCGCTAATCATGAGCTTCAATTCACGGATTTCTGTTTCCAATATTTTATCGCTGGTGGGCGTGGTCAGGCGCACTTTCATGCCAGGTTTGAGCTGGTTGCTCAAGCGTTCAGGGAAAGGAATGTGTGCCCGCAGTTTTCTGTTGGAAACTACCTGAACAATAGGATCACCGATTTTGACAAACTCACCTGTATCTACGACTTTCTTTTCTACAACACCATCAGTAGGGGCGTAAATAGACGTTTTACTACCCAAGTTTCTGATACTGGCGACTCTGGCTTTGGCACCGGTTAGCTGCTCTTTAAGTACATTTTGCTGCGCGATATCTGCATCGACCGCATTTTGTGAAATAAAGTTTTTATTGACCAGTGCCTGACTGCGTTCAACAATTTTTGTCTGATTGTTCAGCAGCGCTTCAATACGCGCCACCTCGGCTTGGGCTTCATTGCGTTGCAGGTTGAATTCGGTGCTATCCAGTGTGGCTATCAGTTGCCCTTTCTTAACACGCTGTCCCGGGCTCACATGTACTTTTATCACACGCGCTGCAACCTCAGCTGCGATGGTGGGGTCTATCAGGCCCTCCAATGAACCAACGGCTGATTCAGTAATTTCTATGGACGATTTATTAACTGTTGCGGCAGTCACCAGAGTGGGTTTAGGGCCGGGCTGAGCGTTATCTGCAGCGTTCTTATCTTGTTTGCCGCACGCGGTCATTAAGCTTAGAACTAGCATGGCAGCGAGTGTTGAGGTGATTTTGTGCATAGAGTTATTAATTATTTTTGAGATTAGATTTTATTCAGTGTTTATATTCTGTGTTGATGTAAGTTACACGAAAGTTGATTCCAGTCAAAATAAGGTCCCGGGTCAGTTTTTCTGGCAGGCGCGATATCTGAATGTCCAACAATTGCTCGAATCGGGTAAGCGGTTTTCAGACTGTCAATTAAACAGTTCAACTGTTGGTACTGACACTGTTCAAATGCTTCAAAATCGCTGCCTTCAAGCTCAATTCCGACAGAAAAATCGTTACAACGTTCACGCCCCTGCCAACTGGATATACCGGCATGCCAAGCGCGATCACGACATGACACGAATTGTATGACACTACCGTCGCGTCTGATTAAAAAATGCGCTGAAACTTTTTGCGCGTGAATCTGTGCGTAGTAAGGATGATCATCTGGATTCAATGTGTTGGTGAAAAGCTGAATAATGCCATCCCCACCATACTGATTGGGAGGAAGACTGATGTTATGGATCACAATCAACTGAATATCGGCTTCGTCTGCAGCTGAGCGAGCGTCGTAATTGGGTGAACGAATCCATTGCGCGTTTTGCGCCCAGCCAGCCTGATTAATCTGATAGCGGTTCATGTGAAAACAATTATTTAAAATAAGTAATCATACTTGAAACGCTATTTAATTTGTCTTTGTTGGCACTGGTGTTTCATGGTCATGCACTTTTGCAGGACTTTGGGTTTAGAATGCGCGTATCTGATTCAATTCATTTGCAGTTCACTTTAATAACTTTCGAATTTTAATTAGGGTATTTCAATGATTTTTTTAGAACTCTTTGTCATGTTGATAGTGATTTTGATTGCGGCGGAGGTGTTCACCAATGCATTGGAGCACCTTGGTGAAAAATTAAAAATTTCTGAGGGGGTGACAGGTTCACTGTTCGCTGCTGTAGGCACGGCGCTGCCAGAAACTTCAGTGCCTTTGCTGGCGTTGCTGGCAGGTACGCAAAATGCAGCGACCAATGAAGAAATCGGTGTCGGTGCAATTTTGGGTGCCCCACTCATGCTCGCTACTTTATCGCTGTCGATTATGGCGATATCTGTGTGGAAACGCCGTGGCACGCATGGTCATTTAAGACCTGAACGCACAGGGCTGGCGCGTGATTTGAATTTCTTTATTGTGGCATTCGGTTTTGCAGCGATTGCCATGTTTGTTCCGCACAGTATGCTTGCGGTGCGTTATGCGCTAGGTTTTGTTATGGTCATGATTTACTTCGTTTATGTGATGATGACACTGAATGCTTCGAAAGTGCTGGTGGAAGAAGGGCATGCCACTGAAGCTGGTAGCGATATGCTTTTGTGCAAGTTAGGCTTGCCCAATAATATGCCGATGATTGTGCTGCAGCTGCTGCTAGGTTTGGCTTTGCTGGTAGCGGGTGCTAAGGGATTTATTCATGGGGTTGAAGAGGCTTCGGCAATTTTGGGTATCTCTGCACTGCTGTTGTCTTTGCTGATTATCCCAATTGCGACTGAGTTGCCTGAGAAAGTAAACAGTGTGCTATGGATACGTAAAGGTAAAGATACGCTGGCGTTTGGCAATATTACAGGTGCGATGGTATTTCAGGGCACGCTGCTGCCAGCCATCGGTATCATGCTGACTCCATGGGAGCCACGTCAGGAAGTGTTGCTGGGTATCGTGATGACGCTGCTGGCTGCTGTGTGGTTAAGATATGTGATAATCAAGAGTGGTATTCGCGTTTGGCATTTGCTGGTAAATGGAGCGTTGTACCTCACTTACATTGCATTAGTGCTGATTTAGCCAGATTTTTTAGCTGCGTATCTTGCACAGGACTTGTTAAGTTGGGCGAGTTTAACTGAAGTATCTAATCTGCCCTGTTATCCTCGGTCTCCAAATCAGTATCTTTGGATAGACCGAGTTTAGCTAGACGATAACGCAGCGTACGAAATGTTACGCCTAATAATTTCGCAGCTGCGGTTTTGTTGTTATTGGTTTTTTGTAAGGCTTGAAGAATAGCTTTTTTCTCGATATCTTCAAGATAATCCGTCAGGTTCAGTGCTGCCGAGGGTTCTGCACTCAATGTTTCAATACCCAGTGCGGTTTCAGGTAATTCTCCGGCATATAAATCTTGGACAGTAATCGTTTTTCCGTCACATAATGCCAGCGCCCGCTCCAGCATGTTTTCGAGTTCACGCACATTGCCCGGGAATGGCAGGCCGCACATATAAGTCATGGCATCTGTATCAATATCGGGAATGGCGATATTTTGGCTGCTGCACAATTTGGCTAGCAACCTTTTTGCGATTAATGGAATATCTGCGGCATGTTCACGCAATGCAGGCATTTTGAGCTGAATCACGTTAAGGCGGTAATACAGGTCTTTTCTGAATAAACCATGATCCATCATCTCTGATAGGTTTTTGTGTGTGGCGCTAATAATCCGCACGTCGACGGCTTCTTCCGAGGTGCTGCCTACCATACGCACCCTCTTTTCCTGAATGGCACGCAGCAGTTTTACTTGCATGGTCAGAGGCAAGTCTGCCACTTCATCCAGAAACAATGTGCCGCCGCTGGCCGCCTGAAACATGCCGGCTTTATCCTGATTAGCGCCGGTAAAAGCGCCTTTTTTGTAGCCAAAAAACTCGCTTTCCATCAGATTTTCAGGAATCGCGCCACAGTTAACTGCAATAAAAGGGGCTTCTGCGCGCGAGCTATTTTGGTGTATCAATTTAGCCGCCAGCTCTTTGCCACTGCCGGATTCGCCACTGATATAGACGGGTGCTTGGCTGCGTGACAATTTTTCTATCATCATGCGGACATGATTAATTTGTTCGGAGTTGCCGCTGATTTGTAATGTATCAGGTGGCGTGTGTTGGATTTATTGCTGAGTTTAAGCGCAGATTCTACTAACGGACGCAGCTGTTTCAATGAGATTGGCTTGGATAAGTAATCAAATGCACCCGCTTTTAAAGCGCTCACTGCGTTATCTGCGCTGCCGTGTGCGGTGATTACTGCCACTGGCAGTCCGCTGTGATGTTCGTTAATGAAAGCCAGCAGATCCAAGCCATTCCCATCGGGCATCTGCATATCGGTCAGGCATAAAGCATAGCGGCGTAGCCCTAGCATTTGCTTAGCCTCTTCTACGCAACTGGCGCTGAAAGTTTCGATATTCATCCGCTCCAATGTCATCACTAGCAGTTCGCGAATATCGGCTTCATCGTCAACGATTAGGCATCCTGGTTTTTGACTCATTAGGTAATGTTGCCCTTAGTTAGTATTTTTGACTTGAAGTACAAACGCACTGCCATGCTGCAGTGGCAGATAGCTCAAGTCAGCATTGTTGGGTTGCGCCAGTTCACGCGAGATATACAATCCTAAACCGTTGCCTGTAGATTTCGTGGTGTAAAACGGCTCAAACAATTTATTGCGATCTGATTCTGCAATCCCCGTGCCATCGTCAATTACCTCGAATTGCAGCACAGGGGTTAAGTCACGCACTGAACGATAAGTCTCTCTGCAGCTTAATTGTAAACTGCCAGCCTTTTTGCGGCTATGCTCCCAGCCGTTCTTGCATAAGTTCCATAATATCTGGGCCAGATGGTGGCTATCAAATAAGAAATGCCTAGTGGTCTTGCTGATATTCAATACAAAATGTGTCGCTGGAATTTTTTCTATGACGCAGAATTGGTGATGAAAATCTTCGATAAAAGTTTGCAAATTGATCTTTTCCTGCTGTGTGCGATCGCGACGATTCAGTTCTAGCACATCTTTGATAATCTGGTTAATTCGCTGAGTATTGTCCGCGATGATTTGCAGAATACGGGCATTGGCAGTGCTGAGGTTTTGTTCTTCTTGCAACAATTCGTTGGCGTGGCTGATTGCGCTCAGCGGGTTTCGAATTTCATGGGCAATGTTCGCGGTCAGTCGCCCCAGTGCAGCTAATTTAGCCTGCTGGGCAGCTGATTGAATTTTGCTCCAGTCTTGAATAAAAATCACTGCCCCTTGCTGGCGGTTCTGATGGCTGACCGGCTCAATGCGTAAATTGAGCTGTTTACCGTTAATCTGCGTTGTCAGTTCTTTATCATAGTCGCTATTTTGTATCCATTCACTCAGCATGATGGCGATTTCAGGTGCGCTTTGTGCCAAATTTAAGACGTTATTTACTTCAAATTTCAGTGCAAGTAACTGTTCGGCCTGCGCGTTGTGGTGACGGATGTTAAGATCTTGGTCAACGACCAATACGCCATCCTGCATTTCCTGAGTAATCAGCTCGTTTACTTGCGCCAGATTTTTCAGATCTACATCACGTGATGACGCGAGTGCTTCACTTTGTAAGATACGTTTGGCTAAACTATAGGCCAGTGAAGCAGTCGCAAAGCAACTCAGGCTGAGCATCGCCGGCTGGGTATAGGAAGAAACGCTTAGTTGCCAATGTGCAATTTGATAAGTTTGTTCCAATAGTAAACCTATTGTGGCCACTGCCGCATAAAATAGCGCCAGGCGTCCATCGCTTACCAGACTTGCAGTAACAATTGAGATAATTAGGAGCAGGCCTAAACCACTTTGTATGCCCCCTGCAGCATGCATCATGAGGATGATGAACAGGATATCGATCACAATTTGTATTGGATGAAACGCAACAAAAAACGGTGATTTGAATGGCGTAACAATTAACAGTCCCAGACTGAAAATCATATACGCTAGTGCTAGACTGAAGAACATCGATGAGTCGTCATTGTTGACCAGATCCAGCTTGTCCGCATAAGCATAAAAAACGACAAATACCAGACTCAGGATAAAACGGAATATATTGATGATGCGAATAGCGCGTGTCTGTAATGTGGTGTCGCTATGCAGCGCAAAGCTTTTGTTGAAGTTAGCGCTAAAATAATGCTGAAGTAAGCTCACGAGTGCGGTCTCAAACAATCTAGATGTTTATTATCAACTTTGTTTGCGCTGTATGTGCGCATGCGAGCAATAAAATCGACCTTCAACCATAAAAGCTTCAGATCGTGGCAGGTGAATTTGACAAGTGCAGCACTGCACCATATTTTGTGTTGGGTTTTCAGTAGGTTCTTGTTCGGTTTGGTAAGGTGCTGAGGTGTCTTGCAAGGTGCCCAGTGAATTCTTAAGCAGGCGTTTTACAATATGAATGATCAGCCAGATGACGACAATTAAAAAAATAAATTTCCACATGGCTCACTCACAGGATTACAAGGCTATGATTGTATATAAGCTTGAGTCTGCTGCAAATATAAACCTGTTATACTTTTTGAAAGCTATTTGTCCCGCCCGTCAATTTTCAATTATCATGATGTGCATGTATGGTTTTAAGCATAGAAGCAGATGGCAACTCCCAGAGAACTTTCAGATTTTTTAGCATCGGTAGAACGACGCGCATTTAAACAGACTGCCTATGCGGTGCGCGACGATCATGCTGCTCTGGATATTGTGCAGGATGCGATGATGAAACTATCTGAAAAATACGGCAATCATCCTGAAGCAGAGTTTCCTATGCTGTTTCAGCGCATTCTGCAGAATACGACCCGTGATTTCTGGCGCAGACAGAAAGTGCGTAATTTGTGGACAAGTTTGCTATCTTCATTCGGTGGCAATGATCCTGACAACGAAGATCGTGACCCACTTGAAACGATTGATGTAGAAGACGATGCTGACGAGCCTTCAGCGGCGCTGGCGCGCAGCCAGACTATCGCCTTAATTGAAACTGCCTTGCAAAAACTGCCTTTGCGTCAACGAGAAGCATTCGTGTTACGTTACTGGGAGGAGATGGATGTGGCCGAAACGGCTGCGATTATGGGCTGCTCGGATGGTAGTGTGAAAACACATTGCTCACGCGCAGTGCATGCATTGGCGAAAGAATTAAAAAAACAGGGTTTGGATAAATTAGGATTATTCGAAGCCAAATTAGAAAAGCCATAAGCCGCATGTGAGAGCAAGCCATGACTACACATAAGCAAGATATGACACATGACAACAATAATCTATTCATAACCGATAAAGCGGTTGAGCAGCAGGTAGCGCAGCATATGGCGCACTTGCTGAATGACAACGCGCGGCGTTTGTCACCAGATCTGGCGCAGCAGTTGCAAAGAGCGCGCGAGAATGCGGTGAATCATTTGGCACAGAAACAGGCGCAAATGCAGCACAGCGCTGGTGCATCCAGAAACGGCAGTGTATTGCGCTGGTTTGGTAGTCATTTCGGCCAGCAACATCGTATTGCTTCAGCAGCGCTGGTGATATTGGTAATGCTGTTGACCTTTTTAGCGATACAGCAATATGAGCAGAGTCACCATTTAGAAGACAGTGACGCATTTTTGTTGGCCTCAGAGTTGCCGCCAGAAGCATACGCAGATAAAGGATTTGATGCATGGCTAGACACCCATTAGTTTTGAAATATGCGCTAAGTTTATTGTTTTTGTTGGTGCTGGGGGCAGCACATGCTGAGGATGCAATGCCTACCTGGTCGCAGCTAACGGAAGAACAGCAGAAAGTATTGAGTCCGCTTGCTGGTGAGTGGGATACTCTAAGACCTTGGCAGCGCGAGAAAATGCTCGATATTGCACGTGATTATCCTAAAATGCCTCCCGAAAAACAGGAGCGCGTTAAAAACAGGCTGACTAATTGGAGCCGTATGACGCCTTATGAGCGTGAAAACGCGAGAAAAAGACATCAGCGTTTTAGAGACTTGCCGGATGATAAAAAACAGGAACTCAGAAAAAAATGGCGTGAATATCAGCGTCTGCCTGAGGCGGAAAGAGCTAAGCTGCGTGCAGAGTCTCCTGATACTTACGGCGATGGTCAAATGGAATAAGTATTTGAATAATAAGCCTAATAACTTTAACGCAGAGTCGATAGCATGAAATCTGTAAACGCTAAGGCCCCAAGCTTAATAAAGCTTGGGGCTAGTCTTTTGTATGAACTGCTGACATTAATCGCGATAGTTTTTGTCAGTGCCGGGATATTTCTGTGGCTGTTCGGTGATTCAAGCACTGGATTAAAACGTTTAGCGCTGCAATTATTTTTGTGGGGTGTGCTGGCGGCATATTTTATTTGGTGCTGGATCAAGTCCGGGCAGACGTTGGCTATGCAAGCCTGGAAAATTAGGTTGGTAACCCGGCAAAATGAGTTGCCGGATTTAAAGCTGGCAGCAATGCGTTACCTGCTTGCAACGCTGAGTTTAGCGGTTTTTGGCTTGGGTTTTTTGTGGGCGATTTTTGATAAAGAACATTTGTTTTTACACGATAGACTGCTTAAAACCAAACTGATTTTATCGCTTGTCGACGTAACGCAGCATGCTTAAGCCGGCAAGTAGGAATAGTACGGTGGGCATAATGGCACTGAACAAAGGCGCCCAGTTGTTCAGAAGCCCGAGATGCAGGAAGGTGCGATTCAGAATTTGATAAAGCACGCCGAGCATAATGCCTATAAAAATTTTGGTGCTGGCTCCAGTTTCGCGCTGTTGAATAAATCCAAAAGGCAGTGCCAATATCATCATCACCATGCAGGCGAGCGGGTATATCAGCTTCGCCCATAATGCCATCTCATAGCGCGTGGTTTTCTGTTTGTTCATGGATAAATGATCAATGTAGGAATAAAGATTCCAGGCGGACATTTTTTCCGGCAGTACCAGCAGTACGTTCAATAGTTCAGGCCGAATCAGCGAACGCCACTTGGCTTTTTCTAGTTGTTTTCGACTATTGTTTTCATTATGAAACTGTACCTGTGTGACACTGGTTAAGTCCCAATTTTCTTCATTAAACTGCCCCGATTTGGCATGGCTACTGGTTTTAAGCTTGAACTGACTATCAAATTCGTAGATGTGTACATTGAGTAGTGTGGAGTCGGCAAGTACCTCTTCGACGTTAACAAAGTTGTTACCATCTTTGACCCAAAGCCCGGTTTTAAAGTCTTGAACAATCACTGAATCCGTTGCTTTCAGCCGCATGCGCTGTGCCATTTTTTCACTAAGCGGTGTGATGAGTTCGCCAATAAAGAATGTTATCAGCGTAAATACCAAACCGGTTTTGAGTAGTGAAAAACAAATACCGGCTAGCGATATTCCGCTGACTCTAAGTATGATGAGTTCTGAGTGCCGTGCGAATTGCCCGATACTGTACATGCAACCCACCAGCACAGCCACTGGCATGATTTCATAGACGTGACCGGGGACGCTCATTAACACAAACAACAGCACAGTAGCTAAGCCATAGTTACCTCGCCCTAGGTCTTCCAGCTCCTGAATTAAATCAAAAAACGAAAACATGGCAATTAACGCCAGCATAACCAGTAATACACTAACGGTAATTTCTTTGAGTAGGTAGCGCGTGACGATATTAAGCTGCATCATAGGCGTTTAGTCTTCTTGCGCAGCGGCAATATAAACCAGCGTGAAATCAATTGCGGGACAATCGGTAGCTGGTGTGCACGGCGATAGAACATGTATGCAGTCATGAGCAGAAATAGCAGGTGAACCGGCCACAAACCCACGATACTGAGCACTTTTCCCTGCGCTACCCATGCTTGCATGATGCTGAGCAGGTTGTTATAGATAATATAAATAATGAGTGCCAGCGCAAAATTTGCAGAACGACCTGCACGCGGATCCAGTGCGCTCAGCGGTATTGCCATCAGAGATAGAATGAGTGCTGAAATTGGAATTGCGAAACGCCATTGCAGCTCGGCCTGATTAACGCTATCTTTGCTCAAGAGCAACTCCTCACTGGACTTTGATTGCGTGCTCGGAGGTTCTTGTTTGGCTTCTTTTGCCTCTACGCGAATTGCATATTTTTCAAATTTTGTTGTAGAGAATTCTGCCGAACCGCGACTCCCTTCATAGCGTCTGCCATTTTGCATCACCACAAATTGGTCGCCATTTGCTTCAACTACACGTGAGCCTTCTGCCGCAACAATAATGCCCAACTTTTGATGCTGTAAAGACTGCACAAAAATATTTTTAACAACATTACCCAGCTCGTCAAAGCTTTCAATAAAAAACACGCGCTCACCGTTACTGGATTCTTTAAATACCCCTGGGCTGATGGAGGCGAGGTCATCACGGCTTTCAAGCTGAGTTTTATAGGCTTCACCTTGACTGGTTGCCCAGGGCATGACAAAAAGACTTAAAACGCTAATGAGCACAATCACCGGCAAGGTGAAGCGCAATACGGGTTTGATCCAGCTGGTAATACTTAAACCACTGCTGAACCAGATAACCATCTCAGAGTCTCGATACCAGCGCGATAATGTCATGAGCACTGCTAGAAATAGAGTCAGTGAAATAATCATAGGCAGGAACTTGATCATGTTGAAACCCAACATGGTGGTGATTGCATCATTAGGCAGGATGCCTTTTGCAGCGAGGCGCACCAGATTGCCCGCACGTTGCGCCACTACGATCCCCAGCAATATCAGAAAGGCGCCGGCAGCAGTGGAAATGAGTTCTTGTAGTAGAGAGCGCCTAAACAGCATAAGTTAATTAACAGCTATGAATTACGTGTAAAACACGAGATAATTTACTAAATTTTAAACCAATCAGGCATCGTCGATGTCTGTTATTTTCGTATTCGTCAGCGATATTTGTAATTTTTCTGTTTATCGCTTGAATGAACAATCAACACTAGATTTAAACAATCAACATAGATTAAGGATCTAAGCACATGGAATTTAGCATAAAAACGGGTAGTTCGGAAAAACAGCGTCATGATTGTCTCATCGTCGGTGTTTATGAGTCTCAGCAGCTATCGGCGGCAGCTCAGGCGCTTGATAAAGTAAGTGGTGGATATATTTCTAACTTACTAAAGCGAGGTGACTTGGATGGCAAGCTCGAAAAGACCTTGACGCTGCACGATGTGCCGAATGTGCAAAGTGAACGTGTTTTGCTGGTAGGTTTGGGTAAACGTGAAGATTTTTCTGAAAAAAAATATGCGAAAGCAGTGCGCGCCTCTATTAAGTCCTTGTCTGCAAGTGCTGCTACAGAAGCGCTGACATACCTTGCCGACTTACCGGTAAATAATTTAAGTGTTCGTCGTAAAGCGGCGCTGCTGGTTGAAATGGCAGTCGATGCAAGCTATCGTTTTGAAGCAATCAAGCGCAAAAAACAGGATAACGGGGAAGCCAAAAAATCACTTAAAGCGCTAGCGATTCATATCGAAGATGCAGCGTATGCCAAAGAGGCAGAAGTCGGTGTTGCCGATGGCAAAGCATTGGGTGCTGGAGTTAGTTTCACTAAGGATCTAGGTAATTTGCCGCCTAATATCTGTACCCCAACTTATTTGGCTGAACAAGCTTTGGCTTTGGGTAAGAATTATGGCTTGATGGTTGAAGTACTGGAACGTGCCGATATTGAAAAATTGGGTATGGGTTCATTTTTGGGGGTGACGCAGGGTAGTGAGCAGCCGCCAAAATTAATCGTGATGCAGCACCTAAAAGGTAAGAAAGATGACAAGCCGGTCGTACTGGTTGGAAAGGGCATCACCTTTGATACTGGCGGTATATCGTTGAAGCCTGGCGCTGAAATGGACGAGATGAAATATGATATGTGTGGCGCAGCCAGCGTTCTGGGCACATTCAAAGCCATTGCCGAGATGAATCTACCATTAAATGTTGTAGGGATTATTCCAACTTGTGAGAATATGCCTGATGGCCGTGCAACCCGCCCTGGCGACGTGCTGACTAGTATGTCAGGCTTGACGATTGAAGTATTGAATACCGACGCGGAAGGCCGTTTGATACTGTGTGATGCACTCACTTATGCGGAACGATTCGAACCAAGCGCCGTGATCGACATTGCGACATTAACTGGTGCTTGCGTAATAGCGCTGGGGCATCATGCAACCGGTTTATTTAGTAATAATGATGCGCTAGCTAAAGAGTTGCTGAATGCGGGTGAAGCCGCACTTGACCGCGCTTGGCATATGCCGTTGTGGGAAGAATATCAGCCGCAGTTGGACAGTAATTTTGCCGATATGGCCAACATTGGCGGCCGCGCAGCCGGCAGTGTGACTGCTGCGTGTTTCCTGTCACGTTTTACCGAAAAATATGACTGGGCACATTTGGATATTGCAGGTACTGCGTGGAAATCTGGTAAGGAAAAAGGCGGTACTGGCAGACCGGTTCCGATGTTGACAGAGTTTTTGGTGTCACGTGCACGCTAAGCTGAATTGGCATGACGCGCATAGAGTTTTATTTCAATGTAACGGATAAACTGGCGCAGGTAGCCGAGCTGTGTAGCAAGGCGGTTGCAAAAGGTCGCCAGTGGACCGTGTATACACCAGGCAGTGATGTAAACTTACAGTTGCAGCAGCGGCTTTGGGATGCCGGCGCAGCAAGCTTTCTGCCGAGCATGATGCCGCATGAAAATGGGGCGGATATGAGTCCGATTATTCTAGATGAGCAGGGTCAGAACTTGCTTCAGGATGATATCTTGATTAACCTGCAGTCTGGTCATCCGCCCTTTTTTAGTAGGTTCAGATACTTAGTTGAGTTAGTCGGTAATGACGAAGCTGATAAAATGGCGGCCAGAATTCGTTATAAGTTTTATCGTGACCGTGGTTATCAGATAAAATCGACTGATGTCGCTGCAAACTAGACAAAATTAATTAGCCTGTGAGTTTAATCATGCGTGAAGATGACGATGACATTCCTTTGTTAACCGAAGTGCACGCGATGCCTGCAGAGGCTATTGCCAAGTCGTTCGATGTGACACCGGCACTCGTTAAGGAAATTGCCGACACATTAAGACCGCAGATTTTGGCAGAAGTGGCTGCCGCAATCGAGCAGCAGCAGAAAATGATGGAAAATGCAGTTCAGCAGCAAGTTGCGCATGCAATGAATGAAGCCAAGCAAAGCGTACAAAGCGATACGCAGCGATTGATAGATAAGGCTAGTGCTGATCTTGCAACTGAAATACCGCGATTGATGCATTTGAACGCTGAGATTATTAAAACGGATACTGAAAAAGTCCTCAGGGGCATGCAGGATCAGGCCGCCAATGATGCCAGTGATAAGCTTGCACAGCAGCTCCCGTTGCTACAGCAAAGTTTGACGGAAGAATTGCAAAACAGTCTGCAGCAATTGGAGCAGACTGCGGTTCAACGCGCTTCCGATGCTTTGAATACAGACTTGGCTGCTTTGCGCGAAAGTCTATTTTCTCAGCAAAAAGAAAATCTGGGTTTGGAATTGACTGCCATTTATAAGTCTCTAACACAGCACACACAGACCGAGCTTGGCGTGTATCTCGAATCGCTGCAGGCACAGACTCAGCAACAGCTACAGCAAAAACTTAGCGACACTTTGCCTACGCTTTACGAAAATTTATCGAATCAGCTAACCGCAAGCTTGAAAGATGATTTTTTAGCGCTGGCTGAGGTAGCTAAAAAGGACTATCTGACAGGATTGAGTGCAGAGTTGCCTGCTGTGGAACAGGCATTGAACAATAAGATACATGAAATTCTTGATGCTGAGGTACCGCGCATTGAGCAAGCGTTGACGCAGAATGTAAAAACAGAAATTACAAAACTGCTTGAATCTGTTCGCTTGGTGATGAGAGACTGAGTTGCGTTAGCTATTGTCAGTGAGCGCTTGATAGGCTTGTGCTGAAAGTAATTTTTGTGCCAGATCAGTTTCCGCAGTTTTAAACTTAAATATCCAAGCCTTATATGGGTTGTCATTAATTAATTCTGGTGAAGCAGTAAGGGCTTCATTGACTTCAGTAACTTCACCGTCTACCAGCGCATGCAAGTCAGAGCCGGTTTTCACAGATTCAACCAGCCCGCAAGGTTCACCAGCTTTTAAGATGGTGCCAACCTTAGGTGCATCCACAAATACAATGTCCCCCAGCAAGTCTTGCGCATAATCAGTAATGCCTGCCTCCCAAGAGCCATCAGCGCTTTGTTTTGTCCAGAGATGTTGTGCACTGTAAAGTAAGGATGAAGGAATCTGCATGGTTTTTGTCATTAAAACTGAATAAAATAGTTGACTTCAAATTTTAGCGTAAAACACTATCCAAGTAAGTTGTTTTGATGAATAAATAAAATATAAATTTATTAATGACAAAGCTAAAGTTTTTATATAGTATTGGGTCGTAACACTATGAGATTGAAAGAATTATGAAAGCTCTTGTACGCAAATTTTTACTTTTGTATGTAGGCGCAACGCTGTGTATCGCGCCTATGGCGCTGGAAGCCGCTGCCAAAAGTACTCGACATCACGTGAGCGGTAGCAAATACAAGGCTGTGAAATATAAATCGGGCAGCCGCAAGGTTAGCCATCGTTTGCGTACTAAAAAGGCAAATTTTGTTGATAACTACGATGGCACTACACCGCTGAAATTGGCCTCAGCCAAAGCATTGGTTATCAATCAGGTGACGGGTGAAGTGCTTTACGCCAAGAATACCAACGTGGCTACACCCATTGCATCGGTTACAAAACTAATGACTGCTATGGTGATGCTAGATGCCCATCTATCGATGGATGAGTTGATTAGCATCAGCGATGAAGATGTTGACTATTTGAAGGGCACGAGCTCGCGTTTGCGTGTGGGTACAGTATTGACGCGCGCTGAATTGCTGCAGCTGGCTTTAATGGCTTCAGAGAATCGTGCTGCTTCTGCACTGGGGCGTGTTTATCCCGGTGGAAAATCTGCGTTCATCCAAGCGATGAATCAAAAAGCCCAGCAGCTTGGAATGCATTCAACACGATTTGTAGATTCAACCGGTTTGGATAGCGCCAATGTGTCTACTGCTGAAGATTTGGTCAAAATGGTAAATGCAGCATATCACTATCCGGAAATACGTCAGGTAAGCACACTGCCATCACAAGAGTTCAATTTGTACGGCCGTCAAAACGCATTAAGCTTCGTGAACACGAATGCTTTAGTAAGGAACGGCAACTGGGTGATTGGATTATCAAAAACTGGCTTTATCAATGAGGCAGGCCGTTGTCTAGTGATGCAGGCAGAAATTTCAGGTCAGCCAGTAATTATGGTGTTGCTTGATTCTGCAGGGAAAATGACACGTATCGGTGATGCAAACCGAGTGCGTAAGTGGGTAGAGAAAAACGACACTACAGCGTTTGGCGAAAACGTACACGGCTAGTTTTATGAATAGTGGGCTAATGAATATTTAAACAAAAAAGCGGCTTTAAGCCGCTTTTTTGTTGTGCATTTTTGTATTGAACAAGCTGTTCGTGTGCTCGATTTCGATATTAGGCGCTTGCCTTTTTAGCTGCAGATTTTTTCGCGGGTGCTTTTTTTGCGGTGGCTTTTGTTTTTGTGGTGGATGCTTTCTTTGCGGTGGTCTTTTTGACTGGCGCATCTTTAGCCGCTTTGGCGTTTAGCAGCTCCAGCGCTTCTTCCATCGTTAATGATTCGGGTTCCACGCTTTTAGGAAGTGTTGCACGAATTTTTGCATGTTGCACATAAGGACCATAGCGTCCGGCAAAAATTTCAATTTGACCATCCTCAGTCGGGTGATTGCCTAGGCTACGTATGGGTGCCGGGCCGGAATTTGCCTGTGCCAGCAACGCTACCGCTTCTTCTAGCGTGGTAGTGAACACACTCATGCTTTTGGGAATCGATTTGAATTTGGCATCGTGATTCACATAAGGTCCGAAACGACCGATATTGGCAATAATTTTTTTATTGGTTTCAGGATGCAGGCCCAAATCACGGGGCAAGGATAGGAGCATGTGTGCCGTTTCCAGATTCACATCAGAAAGTGGAATTTCTTTAGGAATGCTGACGCGTTTAGGCTTTTTCTTTTCACCCTCAACAGCTTGACCTAACTGAAGATAAGGGCCATAAGGGCCGTTCATCAGTAATATTTCCTTCCCGCTTTCTTGGTCAGTGCCGATGGCAACAGGGTCTGCCCCTAAACTCGCTGAGCCGCCGATGCTGCGCTTATAATCGCATTTCGGCGTGTCGTTGTATCCAGTGCAGCCAATAAATGTGCCATAACGGCTGAGCTGTTTTTGCAGAGGTTTACCACATTTTGGGCATGCTTCGTCGATAATCTCATTACCCGGGCGGTCAACATCGGCCTTCACATGAATCTGACGATTGAAGTCTTGCCAGAATTCATCCATCAGTGGCACCCAGTCGCGTTCACCTTCGGCTACGCTGTCCAATGCATTTTCGAGATTGGCGGTAAAATCGTAGTCTACGTATTTAGTGAAATGCTCAGTCAGAAATTTATTTACCACACGTCCTACATCTGTAGGCGTAAAGCGCTTTTTATCGAGTATGACATATTCACGGTCTTGCAGCGTGCTGATAATAGACGCGTAAGTGGATGGACGTCCAATGCCATATTCTTCCAGTGCCTTTACCAGACTAGCTTCAGAATAGCGCGGTGGCGGTTCGGTAAAGTGCTGGTCACCATAGATTTTTTCTACAGTCAGTACTTCGCCGGTTTCCAGCTGGGGCAGTTTGCTTTCGCCCTCTTCTTCTTCGTCGTCAGAGCCTTCCATGTAAACAGCAATGAATCCAGGGAAAACCAGAGTCTGACCACTGGCACGGAATAAGTTAGCATCACTACCCACACTCAGGTCTACGCTCACGGCGTCAAATTTAGCGGGTGCCATCTGACACGCCAGCGCACGTTTCCAAATCATTTCATAGAGTTTGAACTGTTCGTCTGTGAGGAATTGGCGAACCTTGGCAGGGGTGCGTGAAATATCGGTAGGGCGAACTGCCTCATGTGCTTCCTGTGCGCTTTTAGATTTGGTTTTGTAAACAATCGGTGACTTCGGCAAATATTCAGCGTCGAAGTTTTGTTTCACGTAATCACGGATTTGCGCTACAGCCTCTGCAGCCAAACTGAAGGAGTCGGTACGCATATAAGTGATTAAGCCGACCGTGCCGCCTCCAACGTCCACGCCCTCATAAAGCTGCTGCGCGATACGCATGGTGCGTGAAGTGGTGAAGCCCAGCTTGCGAACGGCCTCTTGCTGCAGGGTAGAGGTAGTGAAGGGCGCCGCCGGGCTGCGGCTGCGCTGTTTCTTTTCCACGCGGGTAACCGTGGTTTTGCCAGCGCTGGCTAGTAGCAATTTACCTACGATATCCGCTTGCTGGTCATGGTTGATGACAGTGAATTGTTCAACTTTTTGATGGTTATACTGTATTAACCTGGCATTAAAGCTATGCTGATGTTTCAGCGCATCCAGATGAATTGTCCAATATTCTTGTGAGTTAAAAGCCTCGATTTCCAGTTCGCGCTCTACAATTAAGCGCAGGGCAGGGCTTTGTACACGACCGGCTGATAAACCACGGCGAATTTTTTTCCAGAGTAATGGCGATAGGTTGAAGCCAACTAGATAGTCCAGTGCGCGGCGTGCCTGCTGGGCATTGACCATGGGCATAGAAATATCACGAGGTTCCGCAATCGCGTGTTCGACCGCACCCTTGGTGATTTCATGAAACACGACGCGTTTCATGAGTTTGTTTTTGAGTAGGTTTTTAGATTTTAAAATTTCAGCGATGTGCCAAGAAATGGCTTCACCTTCGCGATCCGGGTCGGTTGCGAGATAAATGCTGTCTACATTTTTTACTGCCTTGGCAATGGCATCCACGTGTTTGCTGTTGCGTTCAATAATTTCATATTTCATCGCAAACTGGTGTTCGGTATCGACCGCACCGTTTTTGGGTATTAAGTCACGAACATGACCAAACGATGCCAGCACTTCAAAGTCGCTGCCCAAATATTTTTTGAGCGTTTTTGCTTTAGATGGAGATTCAACAATAAGTAGTTTTGACATGAATGCCTAATAATTTGGAGTTTGGTTAGCCAGCAGTTCTGATGATAACAAGGGAAATCACTAAAATACAACAAGTTATCATGCTGTCACATAAATTTATTTGTTGCCGCATTTGCCAAACATAAGATAAAAGTTAATCGATACCGTTACGCACAAATTCGATGATATTTCCTTCTGCATTGCCAATAGTAAGTGCGGCACCTTCGTTGGCGATGTCGCCAAACAGCGGATCTTCATCATCAACTCTGGCTTGACTCAGCGTTTTGAAATCATATAAGTCGGTATCGGCAAGATGTGACGGTTCTACATTGGTGATGGCACGAAAGATATTATTGATACGCCCTGGCTGCTCACGTTCCCAAGCTTGTAGCATGTCTTTGACCTTTTGCCGCTGCAGGTTTTCCTGGCTGCCGCATAAATCGCACGGAATAATCGGGAACTGCATTTGCCGTGCATAGCTGGCGATGTCTTTTTCACTGCAATAGGCCAGCGGACGAATCACGATATTCTGTTTGTCGTTGGTGGCTAACTTTGGAGGCATGGCTTTTAGCTTGGCACCAAAAAACAGGTTGAGAAACAGCGTTTCCACAATGTCATCGCGGTGGTGGCCGAGCGCGATTTTATTGGCACCCAGTTCTTTCGCAGTGGTATAAATCACACCGCGGCGTAGCCGTGAGCAGAGCGAACAGGTGGTTTTGCCTTCAGGAATTTTCTCTTTAACGATTGAGTAGGTGTCGGCTTCCACAATTCGATAATCGATGCCTAATTGTTTAAAATAATTGGGCAAAACATCCGCTGGGAATCCTGGCTGCTTTTGATCCAGATTCATCGCGATCAGCTTGAAGTTGATAGGTGCGCGCTCTTGCAGTGCCAGCAAAATCATCAGCATGGCATGAGAGTCTTTGCCACCGCTCATACACACCAGCACGGTGTCGCCATCTTCAATCATGTTGTAGTCGCCAATGGCTTTACCGGTGGCGCTAATCAGGCTGTTGCGCAACTTGATGAAATTGTTGGAGTGGTTGTCAGGTAAATGTTTAATCATAAATGGCGCTTGAGTGACTGAATGTCTGGATAGATATTTTATAGATTGAGTGAGCGGCCACCATCGACTGCCAGAACGTGCCCGGTGATAAATGGTGCATCATAGATTAGAAATTTCACTGCCTTTGCCACATCTTCAGGTTCTCCTACGCGTTTGAGCAGGGTTTGGTTGATAACCCGCTGGCGATAGACTTCATCAAATTGTGGGTTGCCTTCAGGCCACTGTACCGGGCCCGGAGCAACCGCATTCACGCGCACTTCCGGACCAAGCTCATGCGCAAGCGATTTAGTGAGTGTCACCAAACCAGCCTTTGCCACGCTGTATACAATGTAGCCTTTTTTAGGACGCTCTACATGCATATCCGTAATGTTGACCACACAGCCATGATTTTTACGTAATTCGCTGGCTGCTGCCTGGGTGAGGAAAAGAGGCGCTTTTAAATTACTGCCGATTAAGTCTTGCCAGTTATCTTCATTGATTTTGCCAATTTCGGTTGCATAGTAAGTGGAGGCATTGTTAATGAGTACATCGAGTTGGCCGAACTGATTAATCGTTTCATGTACCAGATTTGGCAGTGCATCGATATTCAGCAGATCGCCCTGTACAATCGCGACTGAATTGCCGCGGATTAAATTCAGCTCAGCTTGCAAAGCACGCGCCTCGTTAGCGCTGGTATTGTAGTGAATCATCAGCTGTGCACCTTGCGCATGCAAGGCTTTGCATATTGCGGCACCGACACGCTTTGCGCCGCCGGTAATTAAAACAACTTTGTTTATTGTATTCACAGTTTGCTCATTTCTTTATCTCAAATATTATAATGGCTTATGAGTTCATTACCTACGCCTAATGCGCAAGCGCAGACGCAAAGTCAGCAGCTTGCTGTCTTAATTCAGCAGCAGATCCAACAAAACCATGGCTGGCTTTCATTTGCAGATTTCATGCAAAGTGCTCTTTATTCGCCGGGACTAGGGTATTACAGCGGCGGCGCTAAAAAGTTCGGTTTGGGTGGTGATTTTGTAACCGCACCGGAAATTTCTTCACTGTTTGGGCGTAGCTTGGCTAATCAGGTGGCGCAAGTGCTTTCCGTTACAGGCGGCGCTTTACTCGAGTTAGGGGCGGGTACCGGCAAACTTGCCGTGGATTTGCTGTTAGCTTTGCAGTCCATGAATCAGTTACCAGAGCGTTACTATATATTAGAAGTGAGCGCATACTTGCGTCAGATTCAAGCTGAAACCATGCAAAATAGCTTACCATCATCTTTGCTGGAGCAAGTCATTTGGCTCGATAGTTTGCCTGCAGAATTCACTGGCGTGATTGTGGCAAATGAAGTGTTGGATGCGGTACCTGTGAATCTCATTCATAAAACTTTGGCTGCAATTTATGAACGTGGGGTGGCCTATGATGAGGGCTTTGTTTGGCAGGATAAATTATTGAGCAGTGGAGAATTGTATGAAGCTGCGCTAGCTTTAAATTTGCCCGATGAGTATTTAACCGAGCTTTGTCCGGCAGCAACAGCCTTGGTAGCGAGTCTTTCGAAGACTTTAAAATGTGGCGCCCTATTACTGATTGATTACGGTTTTTCAGCGCGTGAGTATTATCATCCACAGCGTAATCTGGGCACCTTGATGTGTCATTTTCAGCATCATGCACATACCAACCCCTTCATCTATGTGGGATTGCAAGATATTACCGCACATGTTGATTTCACCGCAGTTGCGCATCGTGGGGTCAATGCTGGTTTAGTGTTTGCAGGGTTCACCACGCAGGCGCAGTTTTTGATGAACTGCGGCATTCTGCAGTTGTTAGAGCAGGTTTCTGCAGATGATACGGTGCATTATGCGCCTTTGGCGGCGACTGCACAAAAACTCTTATCTCCAGCGGAAATGGGTGATTTGTTTAAAGTGATTGCATTCACGAAAGCAATCGATTTGCCTTTGCTGGGATTCGCGCAAGGCGACAAGTCACATACGCTGTAAGTGATTCGTATATCATTAAAGTATAATGCGCGGCATGAATGCTACTAATCAAAATCCCTCATCCCAGTCCATCTCAGTGCATGTTGTCGAAGACCCGAGTGAGCGCCGTATTCGCAGTTTTGTGCTACGTCAAGGGCGTTTGACCAAAGCTCAGGCTCATGCGCTTGAAACTGTTTTCCCGAAATTTGGCATTACTTACCAGCCGCATTTGCTGGATATGAAAACTTTATTTGGTCGAGAGCACAGTAAAAAGATTCTGGAAATTGGTTTTGGTATGGGGGAAACCACGGCCAAAATTGCCAACACGCTGCCAGATTGTGATTTCTTGGCAGCTGAGGTACATACACCTGGCGTAGGTGCGTTATTAAAGCTGATTGAAGAACAATCGCTCACCAATATTCGCGTGATTCAGCACGATGTGGTTGAGGTATTAAAGAATATGATTGCTGATGGCAGTCTCGATGGCGTGCACATTTTCTTCCCAGACCCTTGGCATAAAAAGCGTCATCATAAACGCCGTCTGATTCAGGCTGAATTTGTGAAGCTGTTGTGCGTAAAGCTCAAATCTGGTGCCTACATTCATGTGGCAACCGATTGGCAGGAATATGCAGAATGGGTGTTGGAGGTTTTGAGCGCTGAGCCGTTATTGCAAAATACTGCGCAAACTTACGCCGAAAAGCCAGTTTATCGCCCTCTTACCAAATTTGAGAGCCGCGGTATCAAGCTTGGCCATGGGGTTTGGGATATGGTTTTTAAGCGTATATAGATTTCTCATACGGGCTAATTGCGTAGCCAGTGATTCAAAAAGCCGCGACTAGGTTGGTGCCGCGTAATCAGATTGTAAAAGCTTAATCTTTGGCTGATTCTTCTTTTTCCTCCGCAAACAGCCATTTGCCGATCACTTTTTCTGCTTCTTCAACACCTTGTTTTTTAAGGCTTGAGAATAACTGCACACTGCAGGTGCTGTGATAATGTTTGCCCCAAGTTTCCTCTAACTCTTTACGCACTTTATTCAAAGTGAGTGCCGCTTCACTGCGCGATAATTTGTCAGATTTGGTCAGCAATACATGTACCGGTTTGCCGCTCGGGCAGAACCAATCCAGCATTTGTCTATCCAGTGGTGTCAGTGGATGTCTGCTGTCCATCACCAACACCAGGCCACCCAAGCTGGGGCGTTCGCTCAAATAGCGGGCGAGTACATTCTGCCAATGTGCGCGCATGGCTTCAGGCACCTTGGCATAGCCGTAGCCCGGCAAATCCACTAAATGACGGTCATTGCCCAGCGTGAAAAAATTAATCAGCTGTGTGCGTCCCGGTTGCTTACTCACGAAAGCCAAGCGGTTATGGTTGGCTAGCGTATTGAGTGCGCTGGATTTACCAGCATTAGAGCGCCCGGCGAAGGCTACCTCGATACCGCTAGCGGGTGGTAAGTCGCGCAGATGATGTGCAGAAATAAAAAATGTGGCGTTTTGAAACAAAGGCATAATAATCCTGTTCTAAGATGCAAATGCGATAAACAGGCATTGCAGAGGTGTTGTAATAAAAAATTTTGACTTGAGATTTTTCATCAAAATGAATTATCAAACGTATGAAAAATGCTATCACGAATAGGCGAATTTCGCTAAAATAACGCGTTAATTTATTGATTTAGGAGCAGTAATGCAATTTCGTCATTTAGCATGGTTGGTTTCAGGTTTTGCGTGGGCGGTTTCGATGAATGCAATGGCAGAAGCGCCTGCAAAAAGAACTGCAGATCAAATCGTAAACACTGTATGTGCTGCCTGTCATGGTGCAGACGGCAATAGTGCAATCACTTTGAATCCTAAGCTGGCAGCACAGCATCCAGAGTACTTGCAAAAGCAATTGATGGAGTTCAAATCAGGTAAGCGTGCTAACGCGGTAATGTCTGGTATGGCGGCTGGGCTGACAGATGACGAAATGACAGAGTTGGCTGCTTATTTTTCATCGAAAAAACTCACTTTGGCGCAAGCGGCTAAAAATGGCAAAGGTTCGCTAGGTGAAAAAATTTATCGCGCTGGTAATGCAAATACCAACGTGCCGGCATGTGCGGCATGTCATGGCCCAAATGGTGCCGGCATTCCTAAACAGTTTCCTCGATTGCATGGCCAGCACACCGACTACACGCTGGCTCAGTTAAAAGCGTTCCGTAGTGGTGAGCGCGCTAACGCACCTATGATGATGGCGATTGCAGCAAAAATGACGGATGCTGAAATGGAAGCCGTGGCGGATTACATCCAAGGTCTTCGCTAGTTAACCTGCTCAATAAAATAAGGGTAGCGATCGCTACCCTTATTTTTTGCGGTGACTATAATTTATAGAAACTGGCAACTATCCTTGCTTCATAAAAGTCATATACGTGTGTTTGCATTTGTCACGTGAAGATGATGTTGAACCAAATTTTGAGTATTGAATTTTGAATCCTAAACTGTCCTTTACAAAAAATCTCTTTGATTTGTTGAGTTCCATGCGCTTTGCGGTAAGCCTGCTCAGCGTACTTGGTATTGCGTCAGTAATTGGCACGGTGTTAAAGCAAAATGAGCCTTATGAAAATTACATCATCAAGTTTGGCCAATTCTGGTTTGGCCTGTTTGAACGTCTTGGTTTGTATGATGTTTATCACAGTGGTTGGTTTTTGCTGATCTTACTGTTCTTGGTCATTTCAACCAGTTTGTGCGTTTATCGCAACACGCCGCACATGCTTAAGGAATGGCGCACGTTCAAAGAGAGCGCAACGGAAAAATCACTGAATGCATTCAGTCATCAGGCCAGTTACGAAACCGATGCCGATCTGGAAACTTTAAGGCCTAAACTCACTCGGTTTTTGGCAGCAAAGGGTTTTAAATACAAAATAAAACCGCAGGCTGACGGTAGTGAGTTGATTGCGGCAAAAGCAGGTACCCATCAGCGTTGGGGGTATATTTTTACGCACGTGGCGATGATTGTGATTTTGTTTGGTGGTCTGCTGGATGGTAACCTGCCATTCAAAGTGCAAGAGCTTTTGGGGCAGAAACGCATCGAAACCTTGGATATTCCCGAATCACAAGTGCCTGAGATAAGTCGCCTTGGCATCCACAATCCATCTTTCCGCGGCAACATGACCTTGACTGAAGGTTCGAGGGGAAATGTAGCTTTTGTGCGGGTGCGTGATGGCTATTTGGTGCAGGAGCTGCCATTCAGCGTCGCGCTTAAAGATTTTAGAATTGAACACTATGCGACTGGACAGCCTAAATCCTTTGAAAGTGATTTGGTCATACTGGACCCTGAGTTGGAAGCGCCGATTACCAAAACCATCAGCGTTAATCACCCGCTGATTTATAAGGGTATAGCCATCTATCAATCAGATTTTCAGGATGGCGGTACCAAGCTCAATTTCAAAGTTTGGGATTTGCTGTCCACGCAGGCAGTACCTGCAGAAATGAACGGCGCGATATTCCAAAGTGGTGAATTGGGTGCGGGGGCAAAAGCATTAAAAGTTGAATTTAACGATTTCCGTAAATTCAACATTATCAATATGTCTGCTGATGGCAAGGGTAAGCCGCAGAATGTGGGGCCTAATATCACCTATAAGTTGCGTGATATACGCGGTCAGGCTGTGGAGTATGTGAATTACATGCAGCCGATGCAGATTGACGGCAAGCATTACTTTCTGACTGGCATGCGTGAAACAGTGCAGGATGAGTTCAGATATATGCGTATTCCTGTGGATGCTGATTTTAGTCTGAACGGTTTTATGAAATTCAGAGCGGCCTTGTTGGATTCAGATAAACACCGCGAAATTGCCAGACGTATTGCGAAAAATTCACTTGAAGATAAGCGGGAGCCTGCAGTTAAAAAGCAATTTGAAGAGAGTGTAGTGCAGCTTTTGGATGTGTTTGCCAAGGGTGGCTATAGTGCGGTTGCGCAGGTGATTGAGCAAAATGTGCCCGAAAAAGAACGTGAAATGGTCGCCAGCACCTACATTAAAATGATTAGTGTAGCGGCATTCGAGGCATACAATATGGTGCTTGAACAGGATGGTCAGCCGCCGCTGCCAAGCAATGCAGATACTGAAAATATGCTGCGCGATAGTTTGAATGCATTCAGTGATATCTTTTTCTTCGGCACACCTTACTATTTGCAGCTTGAGCAATTTGATCACAAAGAAGCCAGTGGTTTGCAGCTGACTAAATCACCGGGCCAAAAATGGGTGTATTTAGGCTCAGTATTATTGGTATTGGGTATTTTTGCCATGATGTACATACGGGAACGCAGAATATGGCTGTCGTTACGCCCGGCCAAGCAGCAAGTGCACTTTGCAATGGCGTCGAATCGTAAGAATTTGGATTTTGAAAAAGAATTTAATGATTTCCGTGAGCAGTTAAAAGCTGTGATTGTTTAACGCGGGAAAGGAAAATATATGAGTCAAGATACTATCGATTATGGAAATAAAGGCCTGCTGGAACGCTTGAACTGGCAGGATTGGGTATACGCGATACTGCTGTTTGCCGGCGCCATATTTGCCTTCAAGCAATATGCGCAATACATGGATATTTATGAGATCTCATTTCTGTTTGGTGCTGCGGCTTTAGCCAGTTATCTTGGCTGGCAATGGAAGTCACTCGCCAAACTGGTGCTGGCAGTAGGTGTGATGAGTATCTTTTCTATCGTGCTTTATGATGGTCAGCAGGCAAGTGCCACGCAGAAATTTTTGCTTAAATTTTTGATTTCTAGCCAGTCAGCCGTGATGTGGATGAACGTACTATTCATATTGGCGATGTTGACTTATTGGTTTGCACTTTTCAAAAAGAGTGATTTTACGGCACGTGTGGCATCTGCGCTGACGTGGAGCGCAGTGCTGTTCGGATTTGTAGGGTTGATGGTGCGCTGGTATGAATCATATTTGATTGCACCTGATGTGGGTCATATCCCGATTAGTAATTTGTATGAAGTATTCATATTGTTCTGTTTGATTACTGCTGTGCTCTATCTGCATTATGAACAAAAACTCAACACCAGGCAGCTTGGCGGTTTTGTATTACTGGTGATTAATGCGGCTGTCGGTTTCATTTTGTGGTACACCTTTGATCGTCAGGCGCACAATATACAACCTCTGGTGCCTGCGCTGCAAAGTTATTGGATGAAAATACATGTGCCTGCAAACTTTGTCGGTTATGGAGCGTTTTCATTGGCAGCTATGGTCGCCAGCGCATATCTGTTGGTGCAAAAAGGCGTGCTTGCAACGCGCTTGCCCAGCTTGGATGTGCTGGACGATTTAATGTACAAATCAATCGCAGTAGGATTTGCGTTCTTCACCATTGCCACCATTCTGGGGGCAATGTGGGCGGCAGAAGCATGGGGCGGTTACTGGAGCTGGGATCCGAAAGAGACCTGGGCGCTGATTGTGTGGCTAAATTATGCGGCATGGCTGCATCTGCGCATGGTAAAGGGCCTTCGTGGAGCGTTGCTTGCATGGTGGGCTTTAATCGGTTTGCTGGTCACTACTTTTGCTTTTCTCGGCGTCAACATGTTTTTAAGTGGTTTGCACTCTTACGGAACGCTATAACCAGCTAGGCATTAAAAAATCTTGGCCTATGTTTTGAAACGTTTTGAAATAAGGGGCGACAGATTACATCTGTTTAACAAACACTTCGTGATTTTTATTTTTGATAAAAATTTATAAACAATTTAGTTTAACCTGCTGATTTTAATAAAAAATATATTGCCTTATAGCTCTTAAACGCTTATAAAATAGTGTTGTTTTGTCATCAAAAACAGTTTCTGGACTATGCGAAAAGGAGTGGCAATTGAAAGTGAAGTCTCTGGGTTTTACATTGATTGAATTGTCTATCGTGCTGGTGATTATTGGCTTGCTGATAGGTGGCGTGCTCAAAGGTCAGGCGTTAATTGACAATGCAAAAGTCAAAAATATGGCCAATGATTTTCGGGCAATTCAGACGCAAATTTATGCTTATCAGGATAAATTCAAAGCTCTGCCAGGCGATGACGGTGCGGCCGTAGACCATTTGGGCGCGGGAGCGGGTAATGGTGATGGAGATGGTGTGATTGAGGGTGCCTACAATGCTGCTGCCGGCGAAAGCTTTCAGATGTGGAAGCATCTGCGCATGGCTCAACTTGCAACGGGTTCGCTTGATACTGCAGCCGCTGGATATTTGCCCGTGAATGCAGAAAGCGGCAGAGTTGGCGTTCAGTCTGGAGGATTGCCTTCGATTACTGGGCTAACAGGCACTTACGTAATCTGCTCTGCCAGAGTGGCAGGCAAATTTGTCAGGCAGCTTGATATTCTGCTTGATGATGGCAATACCGCCAGTGGTTCTCTAATGGCAACTAATGGGTCTGTCGACGGCGTAACTGCTCAGGCGGCAGTGACTTCCACAGGTGACGCTCAGACAATTAGAGATGCCAGCGCATACACTGTTTGCATGGCGTTTTGAAGAGCACTGAAAGCTAAAATATTGCGAGCTTGAGCCTGTTTGTTAACAGCTAATCCAAGATTTATGCTTGCGTGACTAGCTTATTGTTTTAGAATAGCAACTTAACAAAAGATAAAAACCAACTCAGCTCATGAAATCCAATATTGTAGAGATTGATAATCTGTCCTTTGGTTACAAGGGACGCCTGCTGCACAAAAATATCAACATGGCGTTTCCGCGTGGCAAAGTGATTGCTATTATGGGTGGCAGCGGCAGCGGTAAAACTACCCTGCTTAGGCTTATTGGCGGTCAAATCAGACCTACGCGTGGTCAGGTTCGCGTTGACGGTAAAGTGGTACACGAGCAAAATCGTGATGGCATTTATGCACTGCGTAGAACGATGGGTATGCTGTTTCAGCATGGTGCTTTGTTTACTGACCTAAGCGTATTCGACAATGTCGCATTTCCCATGCGTGAACTGACTGACCTGCCGGAAGTGATGATACGCGATTTGGTACTCATGAAGCTCAATGCTGTTGGCTTGCGAGGCGCGCATCAATTGATGCCTACAGAACTTTCGGGTGGTATGGCAAGGCGTGTAGCGTTAGCTAGAGCGGTAGCGTTGGATCCTAATATTATTATGTATGACGAGCCATTTGCTGGCTTAGATCCAATCTCTATGGGTGTAATCTGCGATTTGATTCGTAGTTTAAATGATGCACTTGGTGCCACTTCAATCATTGTTTCACATGATGTAAAAGAAACATTTTTAATTGCTGATTATGTATATTTTGTAGCGAATGGTGAGGTTACTGCTGAAGGCACACCAGAAGATCTGATGCAGTCCACCATGCCTTTTGTGCACCAGTTTGTCCATGGCGAAAAAGATGGTCCGGTGCCTTTCCATTACCCAGCAGCTAATTATCAAAAAGAATTATTTGCGCCTAAGTCACGCTAGGAAAACGCACAACTTCATGGAATTTAATTAACCCAATGCAGATTATTTATACAGTTTTGTTGGCCAACATTGCTAGACTGCTGCGAGGCTTCGGTGCCCGCATGATTACTCGCATCTGGCGATTAGGTGCTGCCTCCAGATTATTTTTCCTGACAATATTTTACTCTGGCGAGAGTTTCAGGCGCTTTCATCTAACGTTGCGTGAGATCTATTTCACCGGGGTGATGTCTTTGCTGATTATTATCGTATCAGCATTTTTTGTGGGCATGGTATTGGCGCTGCAGGGTTACAATACCTTGCAGAAGTACGGTTCATCGGAGGCAATAGGTGTGCTGGTGGCATTGTCACTGGTGCGTGAACTTGGCCCAGTGGTGACCGCCTTGCTGTTTGCCGGTCGTGCGGGTACCGCGATTACGGCAGAAATCGGTTTAATGAAAACTACCGAACAGCTCTCCGCGATGGAGATGATGGCGGTCAATCCGATTGCACGTGTAGTAGCTCCTCGCTTCTGGGCTGGCGTTATTTCCATGCCAATTTTGGCTACGCTATTTTCTATGGTGGGGGTGCTAGGCGGGTACTTGGTTGCCGTACCTTTAATAGGCGTGGATGACGGCGCATTCTGGTCACAAATGCAGGCAAACGTGGATGTCAGAGATGACATTATTAACGGCGTGATTAAGAGTTTGGTATTTGGTGTGGCTTGTACCATGATCGCTTTGTTTGAGGGGTTTGACGCACCACCTACCGCTGAGGGGGTCAGTCATGCGACAACACGCACAGTTGTGATTTCATCACTCACCGTGCTGGGTCTGGATTTTGTATTAACCTCCTTCATGATTGTGGTGTAGCGGATTATTTGAAGGATAGACTGAGGGGAAGTTAAGTGGATAGAACGACGATTGATTTATGGGTGGGTGTTTTTGTCGCGCTGGGTATTGCCGCCCTGCTTGGATTAGCTATGAAAGTTGGTAATCTCACCTCTAGTAAAATCGGGGAAACCTACAGTGTGACAGCTGCTTTCGAGAATATTGGTGGACTCAAACCCAATGCGCCCGTGAAAAGTGCTGGCGTGGTGGTTGGCAGAGTTGCAGATATTAAGTTTGACAGCAAAGCTTATGAGGCCGTCGTGACCATTAAAATCGATGAGCGCTATGAGTTTCCCAAAGATACTTTCGCTAATATCTACACCGCCGGTTTGCTTGGAGAGCAATACATCGGCTTGGAGGCAGGTGGTGAAGAAGACTATTTGCAGAATGGTGATAGAATCGCGCAGACACAAGATGCAGTCGTACTTGAAAAAATGATTAGTCAGTTCTTGTACAATAAAGCCTCTGAATCAGATTCGGATGATAAAAATTCAAATGCTGAAAAAACATCGTCGCCAAATTCAACAGAATCTAAAACAGCAGAACCTAAGTCAACAGAATTAGGTGATCCAGCGTTTTAAAGCTGCCAATGCATTAAATTTGAACTAGCCTTAGTCGAGTGCACCTAAGTAAATAGGCGTTAATAGAGGACATCAATGAAAAAGTTTTATAGTGTATTTTTAGCGATGCTGTTGTCGGTGTCGTTCCTGAGCGTTAATCTGGCACATGCAGAGCTCGCTGCTGATGAGCTAGTCAAACAAACGGCAGAGGACGTGCTTGCTACCATTAAAAATGACAAAGAGATTCAGGCGGGTAATCAGCAGAAAATTTTTGCTTTAGCTGAAGAAAAAATTTTACCTAACTTTGATTTCGACCGTGTATGCCGCATGGTGTTAGGTAAAAACTGGAAAACCGCTACACCCGAACAGCAGGCTGTCTTTCAAAAAGAGTTTCGCAGTTTGTTATTACGTACCTATGCAACAGCGTTGGGTAAATACCGCAATCAGGTGATTGAGTACAAGCCATTGCGTGCTGAGGCAGATGCCAAAAACGTGAGTGTTAAAACCCAGATTCTTCAGCCTGGTGGACAGCCAATTGCTGTAGATTATAGTTTGGTGAAAGTTGATGGTGGCTGGAAAGTGTATGACATTGTGATTGAGAGTGTGAGTTTAGTGACTAACTATCGCAGTCAGTTTAGCAATGAAATTCGTACTAACGGTCTTGATAGCTTGAATAAAAAACTGGCTGAAAAAAATAAAGCGGCTGGCGTATGACGAGTTTAACGGTGCAGGATAATCAATGGCATGTGAGTGGAGCTATCCTTATGGATAATGCCAATAAGGTCCTTACCGAAAGCGAAGGCCTAGCAATCGCTGACAACATGCAAATTAACTTATCTCAAGTCACTGATGTAGATACCGCTGCATTGAGTCTTTTGATGGAATGGCAGAGACGGATGCAAGCTGTCGGAAAAAATGTGAGTTTTGTTCATCTACCGGAAAGTTTGATGAGTCTAGCTAAGCTTTATGGCGTTGCGGATTACATATCTACAGGTTCAAATTAGATTTAATTTGTTAAATATTGCAACAGGCCAATTTATTGGCCTGTTGCTTTTTTTGGCGATGTGATTAGGTTTTAAAAGTTATGTGAACTTTAAAGATGTTAAATTTTGATTAAAGTCTGTGCAGCATTACCTTTAATCAATATAACCATGAATAATAGTGAGTGAATTTTGAGTCAGCCTGCAATTCAATTTAACGGAATACACAAACATTTTGGCGCATTGCACGCGCTCAAAGGGATAGATCTCAGCATCGAGCAAGGGGAGTTTTTTGCGCTTCTGGGCCCTAACGGTGCAGGAAAGTCAACGCTAATTAATATATTGGCAGGACTGATTAAGCCTAGCATAGGGAATGTTTCAGTCATGGGTTTTGATGTGAATCAGTCATATCAGCAGGCGCGTAAATTACTTGGAATTGTGCCGCAGGAGCTGGTATTTGACCCGTTTTTTAATGTACGTGAAATGCTGCGTTTTCAGGCTGGTTACTTTGGCTGCGGGCGAGAAAACGATGTTTGGATAGATGAGATTCTGGAAGGCTTGGGTTTGGCAGATAAGGCCAATACCAACATGCGTAAGCTTTCCGGTGGGATGAAGCGGCGCGCTTTGATTGCACAGGCTTTGGCGCATCGGCCGCCAGTGATTGTGCTTGATGAGCCCACAGCAGGTGTTGATGTGGAGTTACGCCAAATGCTCTGGGAGTTTATTAAAAAGCTCAATTACGATGGACATACCATTATTCTGACTACGCACTATCTGGAAGAAGCTGAAACCCTGTGCAGTCGCGTGGCGATGATGAAGCAGGGGCAGATTGTAGCACTGGATAATACTGCAGATTTATTAAACAAGTTTTCCGGAAAGCATTTGCGTCTGACACTTGGTGAGGTCGCGCTACCCGAATCAATTGCTACCTTGGTACGTCATGTCGATAGCGGTGTTTATACTTTTGCTCTTGATGATATGGCCCAGATCGAGTTCGTGCTCGCAGTCCTGCGCACAGCAAATATCAGAGTAATCGATATGCAATTAAATGAGGCTGATTTGGAAGATGTATTTTTATCTCTGGTTGGTAATTCAGATAAATCGGTGAAATCATCATGAATAACCACTTGATACCTACAAACACATGGCGCGGACCTTGGACATTGCTTAAGAAAGAGCTGTTAAGATTCTGGCGTGTTGTATTCCAAACAGTAGCGGCGCCGGTGATTACTGCTCTGCTATATCTGCTGATTTTTTCGCACGTGCTGGAGAGCCACGTTCAGGTTTACGAAAATGTTCCCTACACCGCGTTTCTCATACCTGGCTTGATGATGATGTCCGTGCTGCAAAATGCATTTGCCAATAGCTCCTCCAGCCTCATACAGTCGAAAGTCATGGGAAACATAGTCTTCATTCTGCTTACCCCGCTTACGCATATACAATTTTTTATGGCGTTTTTGATTGCGTCGATTGTGCGCGGTTTGGTGGTCGGCCTCTGTATTTATCTGGTTGCCATGTGGTTTGTGGATCTGAGCTTGGCAAACCCTTGGCTGATAATTGCTTTTGCAGTATTGGGAAGCGCATTGCTGGGTACTTTTGGAATTATTGCCGGGATTTGGGCGGATCGTTTTGATCAAATGGCGGCATTTCAGAACTTCATCATCATGCCGCTTACGTTTTTGTCGGGAGTATTTTACTCTATTCACTCGCTGCCGCCGTTCTGGCAGAAAGTGTCCATGTTTAATCCATTTTTTTACATGATTGATGGCTTCCGCTATGGCTTTTTTGGTAAAGGCGATGTTTCTCCAATATTTAGTTTGATGGTGGTGGGTGCGGCGTTTTTAGTGTTGGCACTGGTGACCCTAAAAATGCTAAAATTTGGCTATAAACTAAGGTCTTAAGTTCAATAAAGGTAATCATCAGTGTTAAGTGCTCAGCAATTAGAAAGTTATATCACGCAAAATTTAGCATGTGATTACATCAAGGTACTGGGTGATGACGGCACGCATTTTGAAGCTGTAATTGTTAGTCACGCCTTCATCGGTAAGACCATGGTGCAGCAGCATCAGTTGGTTTACGCTGCATTGGGCGACAGAATGCGTGCAGAAATTCATGCACTATCTATGCGTACCTATACCCCTGAAACATGGAAAAAACTGAACAATAAGAATTAATTACAGTATTTATCTAGTTAATATTAGTATCATTGTATAAACGCTGTAAAAGGCAATTTGAATTAGGAAATTTCATGGACGTACAAGCAGTTATTAGAGAACAAGTTACCGCAAACCCAATCGTGCTGTATATGAAGGGCACACCCAAGTTTCCACAATGTGGTTTTTCGAATTTAGCTTCACAAATCCTCAAGGCTTGTGATGTGGATTATCTGGCGGTTGATGTGCTGGCAGATCAAGCAATTCGCGAGGGCATTAAGGTATATGCGAACTGGCCTACCATTCCTCAGTTGTATGTTAAAGGTGAATTTGTTGGCGGGTCAGACATCATGCGCGCTATGTATGAAAGCGGCGAACTGCAAACCTTACTTGATACGGCCAAATAATTGGACAAGCTATTCATTTCTGGCGGCAATCGACTGCATGGTGAAATTACCATTTCTGGCGCGAAAAATGCGGCTTTACCTATCCTCTGTGCTGCCTTATTGGCAGAGACGCCTTTACATTTAAGCAGTATTGCCGCACTGAAAGATATCGATACCACCATTAAGCTGCTCGATACCATGGGCGTAAAAATCGAGCGTAATGGCGACAAGGTTACACTGGATGCAAGTGAAGTCGCTTCGTTTGAAGCCACTTATGAAATGGTGAAAACCATGCGGGCATCGATTTTAGTGCTTGGGCCTTTGCTGGCTCGTTTCGGTACGGCGCGGGTATCATTACCCGGCGGCTGTGCGATTGGCTCACGCCCGGTTGACTTGCATATCAAGGGTCTGCAGGCGATGGGTGCGGCTATACATATTACACACGGATATATTCAGGCGAGTACACTTCATCTGCCAAACCGACGTTTGCAAGGCGCGCGTTACTATATGGATTTAGTGACTGTGACCGGCACTGAAAACCTGATGATGGCGGCTGCACTGGCACAAGGTACTACCGTGCTGGAAAATGCGGCAAAAGAGCCTGAAGTGATTGACTTAGCTGAGATGCTCATAAAAATGGGTGCAAAAATCACTGGCGCAGGTACAGATGTCATTACGATTGAAGGCGTTGAAAAGCTGAATGGTACGACCCACAACGTCGTATGCGACCGCATTGAAGCAGGTACTTATATGGTGGCAGCAGCGATGACCGGCGGTGAAGTAAAACTGCTGAATGCACGTGCTGACTTGTTAGATGCAGTGATTGAAAAGTTGCGCGAATCTGGCGCGATTGTTACCTCAGACCAAGATACCATTACAGTTAAAAGTGATGGCAAGTTAAAAGCGGTGAATATCCGTACTGCGCCACACCCCGCATTTCCCACTGATATGCAGGCGCAGTTTATGGCACTCAATACGATTGCAGAGGGCGTATCCAAAGTGACGGAAACAATCTTTGAGAACCGTTTTATGCATGTGCAAGAATTGCAGCGTATGGGTGCTGATATTAGCATTGATGGCAATACTGCATTGGTGCAAGGGGTTGCTGCTCTGGATGGAGCCACCGTGATGGCAACTGATTTGCGCGCTTCAGCTAGCTTGGTGCTGGCAGGTTTGGTTGCACGTGGAGATACTACGATTGAGCGTATTTATCACCTGGATCGCGGCTACGAAAATCTAGAGCAGAAGTTAAATGCGCTGGGCGCCAACGTGAAACGCATTGCTTAAATTTGATTGAACACGATGATTACTATTGCACTGTCCAAAGGCCGTATTTTTGAAGAAACCAGGCCGCTGCTTGCAGCAGCAGGCATTCATCCGGTAGAAGACCCTGAAGCCTCGCGTAAATTGATTATTGGCACTAATCGTGAGGATGTGCGTCTGATTATTGTGCGTGCGACGGATGTGCCGACTTACGTGCAGTATGGTGCTGCAGACTTAGGGATTGCCGGCAAGGATGTCCTGGATGAGCATGGTGGAGATGGTTTGTATCAGCCGCTGGATCTGCAAATAGCAAAATGTAAAATGATGGTCGCGGTGCGTGAAGATTTTGATTATTTCGGCTCTATCCGCAGTGGCGCCCGTTTAAAAGTTGTCACTAAATATGTGAAGACTGCACGTGAACACTTTGCGGCCAAAGGCATGCACGTGGATTTGATCAAGTTATATGGCTCTATGGAGCTGGGTCCTTTGGTCGGGCTTGCAGACGTGATTGTTGATCTAGTGAGTACTGGCGGTACATTACGTGCAAACAAACTTAAAGCGGTTGAAGAAGTTGGTGATATTAGTTCACGTTTAGTGGTGAATCAGGCTTCTTTGAAACTTAATCGCGTCCAACTGCAACCAATTATGGACGCTTTTCAATCTGCAATTGTGGCCAAAAACTAAGAGTAGTGATACTGAATATAGATAAAGATGATGAGCATGAATATCAGACGTTTTTCAACAAAAGACAGTGATTTTGATAAAAATCTAAAAGACTTGCTGGCCTTTGAAACTGCACAAGATGACAGTATCGATGTGATTGTTGCTAACATTCTTAAGGATGTAAAAACACGCGGTGACGTTGCAGTGCTTGAATATACCAATCGTTTCGACAAAACTAATGCTAGTAAATTAAGCGATCTGGAAATCAGTCAAGCCGAACTGAAGGCGGCCTTAGATAGCCTGCCGCCCGAGCAGCGTTTAGCTTTGCAAACTGCTGCGGATCGCGTGCGAGGCTACCATGAAAAACAACTCATGAGCTCCTGGAGTTATACCGAAGCTGACGGTACATTACTGGGGCAGCAAGTGACGTCACTTGATCGTGTTGGCCTTTATGTGCCTGGCGGCAAAGCGGCTTATCCTTCTTCAGTGCTGATGAATGCGATCCCAGCCAAAGTAGCGGGCGTTCAAGAGCTCATTATGGTCGTGCCCACACCAAACGGTGAGAAAAATCAGCTGGTGCTTGCGGCAGCGGCAATTGCCGGTGTTGATCGTGTATTCTGTATCGGCGGCGCACAAGCTGTGGGCGCCTTGGCTTATGGTACGCAAACCGTGCCGCAGGTGGATAAAATTGTAGGCCCCGGAAATGCTTATGTGGCAGCAGCTAAGCGCAGAGTGTTTGGTGTGGTTGGCATTGATATGGTGGCTGGGCCGTCTGAAATTCTAGTGATTTGTGATGGTAAAACCAATCCAGACTGGATTGCCATGGATTTGTTCTCGCAGGCTGAGCATGATGAGCTTGCGCAGTCTATTTTGCTGAGCCCTGATGCTGATTTTCTGAATCAGGTTGTCGTCAGCATAGAAAAGCTTGTTGCAGAAATGCCGCGTCAAGACATTATCACCACTTCATTGACTAACCGTGGCGCTCTAATACAGGTGAGTGATTTGGATGAAGCTGCTGAAATTAGTAACTATATCGCGCCAGAACATTTGGAATTATCGGTTGAAGATCCTTTGGCATATAGCAAGAAAATCAAACATGCCGGTGCTATTTTTATGGGGCGTGATACTTGTGAGGCTTTAGGGGATTATTGTGCGGGCCCTAATCACGTGCTGCCCACCTCACGAACTGCAAGATTTTCGTCACCATTGGGTGTATATGATTTCCAGAAGCGTTCCAGCCTGATTATGGTGTCATCAGCTGGCGCGCAAGTGTTAGGCAAGGTGGCAGCTACTCTTGCTTACGGCGAAGGCTTACAAGCGCATGCTCGATCTGCAGAGTATCGTTTAAAAACCAGCAAAGATTAAATCAACCGCGCAGATTAAGCGAAAAGTATAGGTAAAAATGAGTAAGTTCTGGAGTGATGTTGTTCATAAGCTCACGCCGTATGTGCCGGGCGAGCAACCTAAGTTGAGCAACCTAGTCAAGCTCAATACCAACGAAAATCCTTACGGTCCAAGTCCTAAGGTAATCGAGGCCTTAAAGGCAGAGGCGGCTGATAGCCTGCGTCTTTATCCAGATCCTAATTCAGACGCGCTCAAAACTGCGATTGCAGAAAACTTTAAGTTGCAGTCCAATCAGGTATTTGTCGGCAATGGTTCGGATGAAGTCTTGGCGCATATATTTCACGCACTGCTAAAACATGAACTACCATTATTATTTCCGGACATTACCTACAGTTTTTATCCTGTCTATTGTGGCTTGTACGGCATCAGCTATCAAACTATCCCGCTCACTGAAAATTTCACTATTCGTGTAGAAGATTACATGCAGCCTAATGGCGGTATCATTTTCCCTAATCCCAATGCACCTACGGGCATACCTATGCCTTTAGCTCATGTAGAGCGTTTATTGCAGCGCAACACCGAATCTGTGGTGGTGGTTGATGAGGCTTATGTTGATTTTGGTACCGAATCTGCAGTGAGTTTAATCAATCAGTACCCTAACCTTTTGGTGACGCATACGTTATCGAAAGCACGCTCTTTAGCAGGTTTGCGTGTAGGGTACGCACTAGGGTCGCCAGAATTGATTGAAGCGCTGATTCGCGTTAAAGATAGTTTTAACTCATATCCTATTGACCGCTTTGCTTCTGCGGGGGCAATTGCTGCTATGCAGGATGCATCATACTTCGAGAAAACTTGTCAGCAGGTTATTGCGACACGTGAAGCTTTAGTGCGAGATTTGATTTCATTGGGCTTTGATGTGCTGCCATCAGGCGCAAACTTCATATTCGCAAAACACAAACAGCATGGTGGTGCAGAGTTGACGGCAAAATTGCGTGATCGCAGCATTATTGTGCGTCACTTTAAATCTCCTAGTCGTATTTCTGATTATTTACGCATTACTATCGGTACCGATGCGCAGTCTAAACAGCTGCTGAATGCCCTGTCTGAAATTTTGTGAGATGCGCGTATTTCCTTGCTGCATGCAGGGTTTGTGTTTTAACTGTCTGATTTGACCAAAAAATACGTAAAAAACCCTACGAAAAGTTTGAAATTTCCTTGAAACTACGGTTATCATAGCGAAATGTGCGTTTTGTGCACAATATCAAAAAATAATTATTCTTAATTTCGTATTTTTAACCTAAGTAAATTTTAGAAGATTTACTATTCGTTGGAGGATGTATCGTGGCACAAACCCAAATGGCATTAGACTCATTAGATTTCGATGCAACAGTTGCTTTGGCAACTAAAGTTGCTCCTCATGTAGATATCTTAGAAATTGGTACTCCATGCATTAAGCACAATGGTATTGAATTACTCAAAACATTGCGTGCTAAATTCCCAAACAACAAAATCCTGGTTGACTTGAAAACAATGGACGCAGGCTTCTACGAAGCTGAACCATTCTACAAGGCAGGTGCTGATATTTGTACAGTGTTGGGTACATCAGACATCGGTACTATCAAAGGTGTTATTGATGTTGCTAATAAATACGGCAAAAAAGCACAAATCGATTTGATTAACGTTGCTGACAAAAAAGCACGTACATTGGAAGTTGCAAAATTAGGTGCGCACATCATCGGCGTTCACACTGGTTTGGACCAACAAGCTGCTGGTCAAACACCATTCGCTGACTTGGCTTTGGTTGCTGGCTTGAATCTGGGTGTTGATATTTCTGTTGCTGGTGGTGTTAAAGCTGCTACTACTGCACAAGTACGCGACGCTGGTGCTACCATCATCGTGGCGGGTGCTGCTATCTATGGCGCTGCTGACCCAGCTGCTGCGGCTGCTGAAATCACTGCAATCGCACATGGTGGTTCTAGCGGTGGTTTGTTCGGTTGGATTAAAAAATTGTTCAGCTAATTTTTTAGCGCGTAGGACAAAAACCCCAGCCCTAAACTGGGGTTTTTTTATTTTAGGAATTCTAATTTAATCAGGTTAATGATGGGTGATAAGCGCTTATTGAGTTAAAATGCGCGTAAATCATCTACAATGCAAACAATATGCGTACAGCCAAAGTAAACAGAAACACGCTTGAAACTCAAATCTCCGTTAGCATCAATCTTGATGGTACTGGCGTATCTTCATTTAATACCGGTTTGGGCTTTTTGGATCATATGTTAGATCAAATTGCCCGCCACGGTATGATGGATATCGAAGTCAATGCCAAAGGCGATTTGCACATTGATGCCCACCATACGGTTGAAGATATCGGTATTACTCTGGGTCAGGCATTCGCGCAGGCAGTGGGTGATAAAAAAGGTATTCGTCGTTATGGTCATGCTTATGTGCCTTTAGATGAGGCATTGTCACGCGTGGTTCTTGATATCTCTGGCCGCCCAGGTCTGGAGTTTGATTGTAATTTTACACGCGCCACTATAGGCGAATTTGATGTGGATTTAGTGCATGAGTTTTTTCAAGGTTTCGTGAATCATGCCAATATCACTTTGCACGTCGATAACCTAAAAGGACACAACTCGCACCATCAAGCGGAGACAATATTCAAAGCCTTTGGACGCGCACTGCGTATGGCGGTTGAGTTGGATGCGCGCATGGTGGGCATCATGCCATCTACCAAGGGCAGCCTGTAATTTTAAATTCACAACAACTGTTGATGTAGTCACGGCAGATCTGAGTAGCATGAATAAAATAGATATCGCAGTAGTAGATTACGGTATGGGTAATTTACGCTCTGTAGCAAAAGCGTTGGAGCATGTTGCTCCTGCTAAAACTGTAGTTGTTACCAGTAGTGCTGATGAAATTATGCGCGCGCAGCGTGTCGTATTTCCTGGTCAGGGAGCAATGCCGGATTGTATACGCGAGCTAGATGCTCGCGGTTTGCGTGATGCCGTGATTACTGCCTCAAAAACCAAGCCGTTTCTGGGTATATGCATTGGCTTACAGATGCTGTTTGAGCATTCTGAAGAAGGGAATGCCGCTGGTTTAGGTTTGTTTAAAGGCGATGTAAAACGATTCCCCAGTGAATCCATGGTGGGGCTTGCTGGAGAAAAGCTTAAAGTGCCTCACATGGGTTGGAATCAAGTTTATCAAGTACATGATGCTCATGGGAATGCCCATCCGCTTTGGACCGGCATTCAAGATGGTGCTCGTTTTTATTATGTGCATAGTTATTATGTGCAGCCTATCGACTCAGAGGTAATTGCTGCATACAGCGAATATCCCAATAAGTTTACCTGTGCAATTGCGAAAGATAATTTGTTTGCAGTGCAGTTTCACCCAGAAAAAAGTGCGCAGGCAGGTTTGCAATTGCTCAGCAATTTCGTAAACTGGAACCCTAACTGATTCATTTATTCACTTATTGATACCAATTAATACGTTATACCCTTCAATTTTGTTCATTAGATTTAATTTTTACTATGTTAATTATTCCAGCAATTGATCTTAAAGACGGGCATTGTGTCAGACTCAAACAAGGCTTAATGGAAGAATCCACAGTTTTTTCTGAAGACCCGGGCGCAATGGCGCGTCATTGGGTTGATCAAGGGGGTAAGCGTTTGCATTTGGTAGATCTGAATGGTGCTTTTGCGGGTAAGCCGGTGAACGAAGGCGCTATTAAATCTATTGTCAGTGCTGTGGATGGTGATATACCCATTCAGCTAGGTGGCGGTATTCGAGATCTGGAAACCATAGAGCGCTATTTGGATAACGGTATTGACTACGTGATTATCGGCACTGCCGCCGTCAAAACTCCGGGTTTCTTGCATGAAGCTTGCTATGCTTTCCCTGGTCAAATCATGGTGGGTTTGGATGCGAAGGATGGCAAAGTTGCGATTGATGGCTGGTCGAAATTAACAGGTCATGACGTAATCGATTTAGCCAAAAAATTTGAGGACTACGGGGTTACCTCGATTGTTTATACCGATATTGGACGTGATGGTATGCTCAGTGGTGTCAATATTGAAGCGACGGTAGCCTTGGCGCAAGCACTGACCATTCCTGTCATTGCTTCAGGTGGCGTTACCAATTTAGACGACGTTAGAAAATTGTGTGCTGTAGCCAGTGAGGGCATTATTGGTACTATCACTGGTCGTGCAATTTATGAGGGTACGCTGGATTTTGCGGCAGCTCAAAAACTTGCCGATGAGTTAAGTTAATGGAGCTGATCTAATGGGCTTGGCAAAACGTATCATCCCGTGTTTGGATGTGACCGATGGTCGAGTCGTTAAAGGCGTTAATTTTTTAGAATTGCGCGACGCAGGTGATCCGGTTGAGATTGCCAAGCGCTACGATGACCAAGGAGCAGATGAGCTAACTTTCCTGGATATCACGGCAAGCTCTGATAACCGAGGTTTGATTCTTAATATTATTGAGCAAGTAGCCAGCCAGGTATTTATTCCGTTAACGGTTGGCGGTGGTGTACGTGAGGTCGAAGACGTGCGCCGATTACTTAATGCCGGTGCTGATAAAGTCAGCATTAATACGACTGCAGTGCTGAACCCGCAAATGGTAAAAGCGGCAGCTGATCGTTTTGGTTCGCAGTGTATTGTGGTGGCAATTGATGCTAAAAAGGTTGAGAATCAACCTTTTGAATGGGAAGTATTTACCCATGGCGGACGCAAGGCCACCGGCTTGGATGCGGTTAAGTGGGCAGAATATATGGTGAGTCTTGGCGCCGGCGAATTGCTGGTAACCAGCATGGATAGGGATGGCACCAAAATTGGTTTTAATAACCCATTAAACAGGGCGATTAGCGATGCGGTCGAAGTGCCTTTAATTGCCTCGGGTGGTGTTGGTAATTTGCAGCATTTGGTGGAAGGTGTTCAGCAAGGTGGTGCGGATGCCGTATTGGCGGCCAGCATATTCCACTATGGTGAATACACGGTGAGAGAGGCAAAAGAATACATGGCTAAGCATGGGATTGAAGTCCGGCTATGAGTTGGCTGGACGAAATAAATTGGGATAGCAATGGTTTGGTGCCGGTGATTGCCCAAGAGCATGACAGCGGTGATGTGGTGATGTTTGCCTGGATGAATAAAGAGGCGCTGAAAATAAGTGCTGAAACGATGCAGGCGGTGTATTGGTCACGTTCACGCAATCGTCTCTGGTGTAAAGGTGAAGAGTCTGGGCATGTGCAGAAAATTCATGAAATTCGTCTAGATTGTGACGAAGATGTGATTCTGCTGAAAGTTGAACAAGTCGGTGGTATAGCCTGCCATACTGGCCGACATAGCTGTTTTTTCAAAAAACTGAATCAGGATGAATGGCTGATTGATCAGCCAGTGATTAAAAATCCTGAAGAGATTTATAAACATGAGTGATGCTATGCATGATGTGTTGAGCCGATTATCCGAATTGCTGGAGCAACGTAAGTCTGCTGACCCAGCATCGTCTTATGTGGCCAAGCTATATGCTAAAGGGATGGATAGCATCCTAAAGAAAATTGGCGAAGAGGCTACAGAAACCGTGATTGCCGCTAAAGGTGGCAATAAGCAGGAAATCATTTATGAAACTGCGGATTTATGGTTTCATACTATGGTTATGTTGGCTAAAGCAGATTTAAAGCCTAGCGATGTGCTGGCAGAACTGGCTAGACGAGAAGGTTTGTCTGGTATCGACGAAAAGAATGCTAGAGTCAAGGAATAATTGAATCATGAGTGCAGACTGTATTTTTTGCAAAATTGTTACAGGGTCGATCCCTTCACGCAAAATTTACGAAGATGATGATGTCATTGCGTTTCATGACATTCATCCTATTACTAAAGTGCATTTTTTGATTGTGCCAAAATTGCATGTTGAGAGTCTGGCGTCATGCGAGGTTGAACATCAGGCCTTGTTGGGCAAGATATTGCTTTTAGCCCCCAAGCTTGCCGCTGAGCAAGGTCTGCAGGGTTTTCGAACGATGATTAATACTGGCCGTGAAGGCGGCCAGGAAGTGTTTCATCTGCATGTGCATGTGTTTGGTGGCGGGGCAACGTTGCCAAAAAT
>Ga0116204_1000019_pt1 | contig 69652 bp, 63 predicted proteins | sample LakKivwa52mmetaG_FD_94481 | JGI IMG/M metagenome (GOLD analysis project Ga0116204, IMG submission 94481) | Anoxic lake water microbial communities from Lake Kivu, Rwanda to study Microbial Dark Matter (Phase II) - Lake Kivu water 52m metaG | ecosystem: Environmental > Aquatic > Freshwater > Lake... | reverse complement strand
TTAAAGTCTTTCATCATGGAAAGGAAGTCAAATGAAAACTTTAAAGTGTCCTATCTGTGGCTCAGAGCCTCATTATGAAAAATCACCTATGTGGCACGGCTCACATGGTTATCATGATTGCTATAGACATGATTTTACTTGTCCTACTTGTAAACTATTAGAATCAGGTGCTGATGATGTTTCAAGAGTAGAAGAGAAGACAAGTTATGACCAAGCAATTAAAAACTGGAATGACAAAGTAAAGAAAGTTTCAAAGTTTTTGAAAAACAAAGAAAAAGATAAAGTGGAGGAACAAAAAATGATTGACAGATTTCAGTGGATACAAACACCTGATGGAACATATATCTTAATTGATACATGGAATGATAAGGTTGTTGAAGGTGCTCCTACCTATACCACATCATCAACAAATTCTTCAGACAGTTTAAAGAAGTGAGGTCACACAGATGACACAAAAAGAAATTAAACTTGGTGAAACCTTTTTGGCTGATGGTCTAATATGGACAGTAACTGACATTGATGAATCAGAAGGCATTTGCATTGAACATAAAACTGATTCAAGAATGACATATTTGATTAATGTCTCACCCTTGGACACAGCAGTGTTTGTTTATCGTAAGTTTAAAAATGGCAACACAAGAGGAATACAGTGGAGTTTCAGTTTTGATGAGATAAGAATGATTAGTGAAATCATAGACTTAATCAATCAAGGCAATATATGGAAACTTGTAAAGTAAGGAGAAACTGAAATGAACGAAAAAACAATAGAATTGCTGTCCACCAATGGAAAAGATATTATTACAACAACAGCATACAGAAATTACAATACTCGTAGAAATAACTATGATTATGACACATTTGTATTTGTTGATGGAGTTTGGAAACTTGTTGTTTATAACCAAACTATGGGGTATTGGCAACTATTGGAGGAACAGCAATGACACTTATCGACAAGTTTGCTTTGTTTTTAATTTTTTACTTTATCATATCAATAATCGGTTTTTTTGTGATTTATAGAATGAAACCTAAAAAACATATTTACTTTGTATCTTATATTTTTGTCAGTAATAACAAAACTGTATATGGGCATTGCTCTGTATTGTTAGATTGTAAACTTGACAATTCTGATGAGATAGATTTACTTTCTAAAAATATTGCCGAGGATAATGGTTTTGAGACAAATGTTACTATTATATTTTTTATGAAAATTAAACGCATGGTGCGTAAGGAGAAACTGAAATGAACTTAATTTGTAGATTTAGTATTAGTAATTATACACATGAAGATTTTGCTGAAGCAGGATTTGAAGACGTTGCTTATTACAATGATGATGATGAATTGGTTGAGGTAAGACCTATCACAGACACAGATATCTTTAATCTGTGGTGTCATTTAGGTGAAGAAACGGGTGGTTGGGATGGAGAACTCACAGGTTGGGAGATTAAAGAATGATTACTAGTATGTGGGCTGTTCTTGTAATTGGTTTTATTTTAGGTTTTATGTTTGGTTTAATTGTGATTGCACTTTGCACAGCAAGTGGATATGAATCACGACTAGAAGAGATGAATGCAAATAAACAACAAGAAGAGAGCAAAGATAAATTATCTGAGTTGCATAAATCATTCTTCAAACAACTATCTTTAAATAGTGAGATAGAAAGTTATGATGACAGTTGGGGTATGTCAACAGAGTGTGAAGTCTTAAGTTCTAATAATCCAGATGCTGAGATATCAATTGTAGATGATAAATTGATTGACTTATTTCATCAAATCAAAGACTTTAAGGGGGACTTAAAGTGACCTCACTTGAAGAATCAGTAAAGATATTAAAGAAATTCTAGAGTGGACAACTAATAATGACACCTAAAGAATTTATACAAAGTGTTTTAGACTTTGACACTGTTGGTGATATTAAACGCTTATTCACTAAAAGATATTGTTATGGCTTTGCATTAATGATGAAACAAGAATTTAAACATGAAACTATTTATTGGGACAGATATAATCATCATGCGATTATTATGATTGATGACAAGTATTATGATATCAATGGAGAGTATCTGCCAATGAATTATAGTATGTTAGAGGTTTTAGATGTGATAATTATGGAGGGTAGAAGACAATGATGAAACCTAAAGAAGCATTTGAAAAAATTGAAACTGAACTTACAAACTATCTTGGAGATGGTATGACAGAGGAAAAGAACATTGTTAAATTGGCATTTGTTGAACTTGAGGAACTTAAAAGAATATCAACTGTTGATGAGATATTAAAACTACTTTCAGAGATAGCACAAACTGAAGTTCTATACAGCACTGTGACACATGAGTTTTATTATATTGAAAAAGAGACTGAGATGAATGAAGAGTATGTCTATGAACAGTTTATCACAGAAACCTATGGTGATGGTAAATGGTCATTTAATATGTATCTTCCATTAAATGTTATTCAAATGATTATTAGATTCTATGAAGAAATAGAAAGAGGTAAAAAATAATAATGATATACAAATATACTGAAACTGAAGAACAGTTGATTGAACATAACTTTGAAATGGAAACAATAGAAAATTCTCATTCAACACCTTTGATTCATGGAACAAGACGAGTTGAAAGTCTTGACACTGAGGTTTATATTGTATTATCTTATGGTAACTATAAATCAAAATCATATCAAGATGATACAAGACATTTTCAGTGGAATGATGATGACCATGCAAACATTGAATTATACATTCAAGACCTCATTGAGGCAGGCTTGGTAGAGGTTATTGAGTGAAATATAAGGAGATGATTTAAAGTGACTCTTAAAGAGTATTTACTTATGCTGGACCCAAATACAAGAGTTTGGATATTTGGTAAAAACAATCTTCCATTCAGTTCTTGGATTGCTGGACTATATGTTACTAATGATTTCAAATCTGAGAGAAAGATGATGAAGTCAAAAGTTTTATATGAAGGCCTAGATGAAAATAGAGATACAGTTGTAGTAATTAATATGAAAGTGAGAATTAACTAATGAAATCATTATATGAACAAATGTTAGAACTTGCTAGTGAGTATGGTCTTGAGTGGGAAGTTTTATTCTCATATAATCAAGGTATTTCCATGGGAATGACTGAAGATGAAGCCTGCGTGTTTGCCCTTGATGAATGGGACCTATAAATCAATAATGAGCATTATATTGCTCATTAACAATAATTTTTACTATTAATGTGTAAAATATTACTCATTATTCAGCAATTTGATTATTATTGATGTTTATATTGCAATTTAAAATTAAAGAAAGAGAAAGGTATGTGTAATGATTATAGTAAGCGGATATCAAGGTGTTGGAAAGTCTACATTTGCAAAGACTTCTCATGTAGAGAGATATGGAGAAGAGATTGTATCAATTGACTTTGAAAGTTCTAATTTTGACAAGTCTAATCCTGATTGGTATAAAGACTATGTTGCTGAGATGATTAAAATGACTGACGTTGATGTTTTATTCATCTCAAGTCATTTAGTAGTCAGAGAGACTTTAAACAGTCTGGGAATTGATTTTATCTTTGTTATACCTGAAGTTGAGTCTATACATAATTGGACATATATGTTGGCTCAGAGAGTTCAAGATAGTATTGGTAAATCTGACTATGACAAAAATGTTCGTGCATTGATGGCTCACATATTAAAATATGACGACGTTATTGAAGAGTTGAAAGAAACTCATAAGCCTTTTCGTCCTTCAAATAGACCTCATGAAAGAGTAGAACTTATTAAACATCCGACTGATTTGAAATTTATTATTTACAAATGGCTTGACAGACAGTCCTAGAATAAAAATTAAATTATATTTTTATTGTTACAGTGAAAAAATAATTGTATAGTATAAGTGCATGTAAAAAATTATATTGGAGGAATATTATGACAGACAGAGAATTAAAAAGACTTGAAGAAATGCGTGAAGATGAATCAAATGACAGAGAACAGATGAGACTTGAAGGTCTTGAAATTGAAGAAGATGATGCTGAAGCAACTGTAGATGAACTTCTACAAGAAGACAGTGTTGAAGTTGACATTGAGAAAATTGTAACAGAGAATAGAAATTTACTTGAATCTCTTGTAAAACAATTTGAGGGCTATAAATTCAGATTCTTTGTTTTTGGAACAAATAATTTCATTATCAATCTTAAGACAAATGAAGAGGTCACACCTGAAGAATTAATGAATAGTGACCAAAACTTTCAAATCAAAGATGCTAACTATTCTGAAGAGCATAAGATTGTTGAAATTGATGTTGTGTTATTTCCAAAATAACTGTTGACAAATCACTAATTAAAGTGTATAATATTAGTAGAGTCTCAGTGAGGCTCTAAATATATGGGCCTGTTTTGGGTTCGATTGGCATATGTTACTCTCAACTGCATTGGTTGGTCACCTTAAACCACAAAAACAATAAACGCTAAATCTCTATTTAGTAGAGTTCAAACTGTCTTAGCCTAATCGGCGGACAGTATTAGTTAGAAAAACTATGAACTCCGAAGACCTGTGATGTCTAGTAACAGCACTCTTCGTCAGAACTGGACTAGCAGATGCTGACTTTCTAGTTTCAAAGCATCTGCAAAACACAGAAACTAAATCTATGTAATCATCTCTCATTGTGATTGCATAAAAACTTAGATGAGACAAAATGTAGATGTTGAGAATAAGTGTGTTAAGACAGGGGTTCAATTCCCCTCAGGTCCACCAATTGAAATTAACTTCCTTAAGGAGATAAGATATGTCTAAATTTATTGTGTCATTTTCATACAACTATACAGATGTTGAATATGGTTGGGAAGAAGAGATTATTGACACACCAACTCGTTTTGATTTTAGCGATAGTATTGAAGTTGATTCAACTATGACTGTTGAAGAATTGCTTGAACTAATGAAAAGTAAATCTCGTGAAAATTATGGCAGTGATGATACATACACTGATATTCAAATAACAAAGAAAGAGGAATAATATGGAAAGAAAATGTCCTAAATGCGGAAGTCTATCTGCACACATTGGTATGTCAACTTCAACCTGCATGGGCTGGAGTGCTTATTATGATGAAAAGGGTAATTATGTAAACAATGACCCTAATATTCACACAACTGATTATACATGTGGTAAGTGTGGAACTAGATACTCTATGTCTACACAAAATGGTAAATCAAAAATTAAAGTTGTCTCAGAACCAACTAATAAAATTGACACTGATAAAGTTTTAAGTGAAACTCAGACCATAACTGTAAATGGTTCCATTACAGGCACAGCATTTGTCTCAGGTTCAGCACTAGCATCAACAGGAACATGGACCACTGTTGATATAAGTGATAATACATTATATGTTAACAATGAACCAGTTATTGCATCTATAAGAAAAAATATTGAGAAATGGGCAATTGAGCAAGGTCTTAATAAATTTGATGCTAGTAAACAAATGGTTACACTGATGGAAGAAGTAGGAAAATTATCAAGTTGTGTGTCTAGAAATAACAAAGAAATTATTCCAGAACGTCTTGGTGATATTTATGTTGCATTAGTTATTATGTCTCTTCATTTAAATATTAACTTAGATAAGGCTATTGAAGATGCTTACAATAGAATAAAGAACAGCAAATAAAAATAACAGTATTATGGACCCTTAACTTAATTGGTTAGAGTCACCGCCTCATAAGCGGTAAGTTGTAGGTTCAAGTCCTGCAGGGTCCACCATAATATGGCTAACTATCTCCTGGCGGAAGGTGCACACTAGTGGTTCGATTCCACATGTTAGCCCGCGAATGGCTCTGTGATGAAACTGGTAAACATGTCAGTCTTAGAAACTGATGCAGAAATGCTTGAGAGTTCAAGTCTCTCTAGAGCCACCAAATGATTTAAGGTTGATGCAATGCCTATTAAATTGCATAGTGACGTTCAGCATTGAAATCCAATCATCTCAGAATAAATTTCTTGAGCGATGGCAGGTATCGTAAAACTTGACCTCTATATGAGGACCTTATGGTCGGTGGTGGACACCTATAAAACTGAACAATTCGGAAAGTTACTCAAGTGGTTAAGAGGGCACACTGCTAACGTGCTAGGCCTTAAATGGTGCGTAGGTTCAAATCCTACACTTTCCGCCATATGTCTCATTATCTTAATGGGTATAGAGAAGCCTCTGTAGAGGTGTAGACCTTGGTTCAACTCCAAGATGAGACAACATTTTTTATAAATTAATTAATCTTATTGTTGTGTGCATAGAATTATATTGTATATATATAGTGAAATCATAATTACATTTGGTTTCAAACTGTCTGGTGTATCATGTAATTTCCTCCTTTCTAAATTATATTTTAACACCTCCCTTTGTAAAACCAGACAGTTTTTTTAACTAATAATGCACACACCTAACTTTTCCTTTCATAAGATGATGTGCTTGATAAACTAAAGCCACTTTATTCCCCATTAGTGGCTTTTTTTATTGACAAAGAGTTTAAAAAGTTGTATAATATATATGTGATACTATAATGACATATAAGGGAGAAGTGTATTCATGCTTATTACTAATGAGATTGTTAAAGATTTAAACTCTGTTAAGATTGTAAGAGTGATTGAAGGAATTAATTTTGGAGTTGCAGTAATTGACAAAGTAGACAACGAAGTAATTGACTACCACTTTGCTGTATCTGAGGAGAATGAAAATAGTTTTATTGAAAGATACCTAAGTTGGTAAGAAGGAGATGTAAATGAAATATTTTGTAGTTTCAGATGTTCACAGTTTTTATTTTGATATGGTATCATCACTACTGCAGGCAGGTTATTCTAAAAATAATGAGTCACACACATTGATTGTCAATGGTGACTTGTTTGACCGTGGTCCAGATGCAATAAAGATGTATGAGTTCATTAGAGAAATTCCTAAAGAGAGAAGAATCTTAATTAAAGGAAATCATGAACAGTTAATTCTTGAAGCAGTTAAGAAAGAAAGACCCAGTAAACATGACATTCACAACGGCACTGTAGATACTATGCTTCAACTATCAGAGACACCAAAAACAAAAATGGAAATGTTTTTTGAGGAATACTTTTTATTTGCAATTGAAGAAGACCTTGATAAAGTTTCAGCGGTCAATAAATTGTGGAGAAAAATTGTAAATCATAAAAGAGTAAAAGAAGTTGTTAGTTGGCTTGAATCGGATGAGTGGATTGAGTATTATGAATTAGATAATTTAATCTTGACTCATGCGTTTATTCCATTAACTGTTAAAGACTATGACAAGACAGTAGAGACTTTGACTTATAATGATGTGTATGAGTATAATCCTAATTGGAGAGAAACTTCAAAAGAAGTGTGGAAAGATGCTAGATGGGGTAACCCTTGGGCCATGTATCAAGCAGGTCTATTCTCTGAAGAAGAGAAAAAAGGAAAAACTCTTGTTGTAGGTCATTGGAACACAGATGACTTTTACAAACATTTAAATGATAATTATTCAAATCGAACAGATATATACTTCAGCAAAGGAATCATTGGTCTTGATGGCGGTGTAAGAAAATATCAAGAAAGATATATCTACTTCTGCAATGTGCTTGTAATTGATAATGGTGTATTGTATGACACATTTGGAGATAAACTAGAATGAGTAAAACAGAGAGATTTCTAGAAGAACTATTTGAATTTGAAAATGATTCAATTGAAGTGGTCTCAGAAGAAGAATATCGTAAACTAATTATAAATGGTTATGAGATTAGATATATCAAAGACCTAGACCTATATCACAATGTAGGTCATCAGCCATTTCCTTTGCTGGAAGTTAAGGTGCTTAGAAATGATTCTATTTCAACCAACTATGATGGTGGTTATGATTCTTATCTAGAGTTTGTGTTTAAGTATAAAGGAAAATATTTTCACTACTATAATGTAGACAGTATATAGGAGGAAATATACAATGAAATATGAATTCAGAGCATGGCAGAAATATGAAATTGAAAGACAAAAGAATCAGCCAAGAAAGTTTGTGATGAGAGAGATTGATAATCATCTATTTTTTGTCTGTGAATCAGATGAGAGTATTAAGTATTCATTTGATGAAGTTGTTATTAACAATGATTGGATTGTTGAACAGCACATTGGAGTTAAAGACAAAAACAATATTAAAATTTTTGAAGGAGATATTGTTCTGACAAATGAAGGTAACTGGATTGCTCGTGTTGAGTATTATCAAGACATGGCAATTTGTATGGACGAATTTGGAGGCTTCTCTTCATATTGTGATTGGAATGAATTTGAAGTTATTGGAAACACTCATCAAGGAAAAATAAAATGACAGCAAATCAAATAACTAGATTACTTCAAGAGATTTTAAAACTTTATTCTGAAGAAGAAGTATCTGATGAGACATTTGAAAGAATCATTAAAAATATGCCTCTTTATCTAAGTGAATTGAATTATATGCTATCTATGTCGGATGATTTTTATTTTGAAACGGGAGATGATTTCATCTACATTGAAAGCAAAGAAAAACTGCAGATTGTTGAAGAGTTTACCAACTTGGAGAAAGGCTATATTCAATTGAAAAAGGTAGAAAACAAATGAAATCTAAGATGGAATTAGAAGCATTACTAAGAAGTTAATAAGGAGAGAAATACATGAAAGACAAAACTAAAGATTTAAGTTTTAGATTGGGAGAGTATTACAGAGAATCAATCAAATCTAGTTTTCCTACAAGAAGAGCCTTAGATAACTATTATGAGAGAAACAAGACTATTCTTAAAGAAGCATTAATTATTATGGAGATTTTAGACATTACTTATGGAGAACTTAAGACTTGGCTGTATGGGGAAGGTGTAGAAAACAAATGAACAAGATAACAGTCAAAATTAATAAGATAAAATGGCTCATTGAGTTTATATCTACTGATGATGCAAGATTAGAGGATAGTATGGGCATAACACATAATGTTCATAGAATCATTTATGTTGATAAGTCTTTAAAAGAGCCAGACCTTACTAACACCATTACTCATGAACTAAGTCATGCTTATATGTGGGAATATGGTTTCTATCAGGTTGAATTTAATCATGAAGTTGTATGTGATTTTATTGGTATATATGGACGACAAATTGTTGAGATGACAAAATTCATTATCAATAAATTGAATGATGGAACACATTAGCAATTAATAGTGTCAAAAAACTGTTTAGGCTGGTTTTTAATGTGAGTCAGTTACTTTATATCAGAAACACTTAAAAGTCTGCCAAACAAAGAATAAACAGCATAGGATTGAGTTTTAAAGTGTCTGTAATGAGATTATAACTAGATAACTGCTAAAACTGCTAAATTTGTGTTTTACCACTAAATAATTTTCATTTCTCTAAGACACTCTTAAATCTAAATAATCTTATCTAGATATGTCTTACTTACTGTGCATTGAAACTGTGCATTGAAAGATAAATCCAAAAAGTCCTATCTAGATATGCACCTTCTACTGTGCAAATCTACTCTGCAAAAAATTACAATAACCTTATCTAGATTTGAAAGATAAATTCAAATAGTCCTATCTAGATATGTATCGTCTACTGTGCAAAAAATTACACCTAAAAATATACTAAAAATCTACATGAAGAAGTCGACTATAAAACCTCATAAATCTATATATACCTTTTAATATCACATCTAGTCAATAGATATATAATTAGGTCTCAATATTAGATGCCCTAATATATATAGGGTAGATAGTGAAAAGTTGCAAAATGAATCAAATGACATCACAATCAACTCAAACAGATTGAAAGTTGAGAATCAATTAAAAATGGTTGATTTTAAAGAAATCAATCAAAAGTAGTTGATTTTTTATTTGATATGTGCTATAATTATACTGTAGAAGAAAAGAGGTAAATATTATGACAACATTTCAAATTCCCATGGAAAATATGGAAGAACTAACCAAGAAGATTAATCATATTAAGAATAAAGGTGCTGATATTGTTTTTAATGTTGGTAAAGAGGTTGTTCTTGAATATGAACTTCCAAGTGGTGCTAAGGCTTCTGTCAAATGTGTAGAAGTTGAAGTTGAAGGTAAATATCAAATTGAAGATTGGCGATTTGTTGGAACAATTGAACATGCAAGTTCTGGTAATATCATTCGTTCATTTGATACATCTCTTGAAGGCAAAATTCCTACTAAGTATAGAACTGTTGGACAAGAATGTGAACACTGTCATCAAGTGCGTGACCGTAAAGACACTTATCTAGTTTTCAATGAAACTAATCAAGAGTTTAAACAAGTTGGAAAAACCTGTCTTCGTGGATACACCGGTGGTCTAGATGCTGAAAGATGTGCATTGTTTGCTAGTATGCTTTCAGCAATTGAATCTCTTGCAGATGAATATCAAGATTTTAATTTTGGTGGTTTCTCTTCTGGCTCTTATGGACTTGAAACTGAAAGCATCAAGAAGAAACTGTTTGGCTATGTGAAGAAGAATGGATATGTTCCTCAAGAAACAGGAAAATTCTTGGCTAAATCCTTATTTGGTATTTCAAATGAACCTCTTCCCGAAGCAACTGAAGAAGAAGTTAAAGAAATGGATGCTTGGGTCAAAGATGTAGATACTTCCAAATCAGATTATATGTGGAATGCAAAATCTGCTTGGACTAAAGAGTATGCTGAGTATCGTGACATTGCACTAATGTCATCATTTGTCAGTGTTTATCTTAAAGACAAAGTTCAAAAAGTTGTAAGAGATAAAACTGCAAACAATGCTGAGTATGTTGGAAAAGTTGGAGACAAAGTAATCATCACTGATATTAAGTCTATTAGAACTCTTTATGTCAAAGATGGTGGAAGATACTCTTATTATGCATCTGACACAGCGGTCATTGAAATCATTGATGCTAAAGGTATTGTCTATGTGTGGTCAACAACTAATGGTATTTTTGAAGAAGACATTAAGAAAATTGATAGCATTGTTGCAACAATCAAAGACCATAAAGAGTATAAAGGTGTTAAGCAAAACATTATCACTCGTGGTAAAGTTACTTGGAAAGAAGACAAGAATACTAATGATTCTAAAACAGATAAAAATGCTGATTCTTTAAAAGATGTCTTCAAAATGCTTGATGAGATAACTGAAGAATAGAAATTGAGACTCTTAATAAACTGAGAGTCTTTTAACATTATGATAAAAGGAGAAAATTATAATGGAAATTATTTTGGCTAAATTGTTTGAAGATTGTGTTTACAATATTAAATACAATCAAACAGAAAAAGGTGTGAACTATGCATTTGTTGAAGATGATGATGTTTTATATATCTACTTTCAACACAGCAATTCAATGTCAGACTGGCTTAGAAACTTCTGGCTATTTAAAAAACCTTACAAGAACATGAACATTCCTTATTATGTTCATGGTGGTTTCTTGTCTGCGTGGAAAGAAGTTCAAGATATTGTTATTGCTAAGATTAAAGAGGTTAAGACCCCTTATACTCTAAGAACTTGGTATAATGATACTGACTTCATTGATAGACCTGATTACAGATTTAGAAAGATTGTGATTGCAGGATACTCTCAAGGTGGTGCTTTGAGTGGTTTGTGTCATGAGTGTGTATGGTTTAATCGACCTGACATTAGACATGATATTTATGGCTTTGGCTTTGAATCACCAAGATTCTACAAAGGTCTATTTGTTAAGAAAGAACTTAGAGAAAGATGGTATAACTATACTGTCATTAGAAATCATAATGATATTGTAACTCATCTTCCATTTAAATTTCTTTTATTTACACATGTAGGAACAATGATAAGACTTAATAGATTAAGCACAGATAATTACAATAAACCTAAATTTATTAGTTCTCATCTTCCTGAGAATGTTTTAGGGGAACTAAAAGAACTTTATAAAAAATAATTTTGTCAAAAACCAATTAGTGTTTTATCCAATGTGCTAAATTTAAATGAGTTACACAATCACATTATAAGGAGAAAAACTATGAAGTTAAAAAAGACAAAACGAGACATCGTGGAATCAATCAAAGCCTATCAGAAGACACGAAAGAATGAGATGTTTGAAGTTGAGAAGAAGGTGCAGGCTGTTGCAACACCCTCCTTTGTTGACGCAATTGTATCATCTCAAGCAAACAGAAAATTAGCAACAGATAGAATGAAAGAAAAAGATAAAGAGACAAAAGAGTTAGTTGCTCAAACTGTAACAAGAACTGCCAATAAAACACCTCAAACTGACGCCATGAAAAAGATGAAATTAGTTGAGGATTTTGTTGTTGGAACTCTCAAAGGAAAAGTTACAATTAAAGAAAATGTTATGTCTGTTCTGACAACATCAAGAGCAACAATCACTAAGTTGATTGAAAATGCAAGAACAAATGATGTTAAGTATAGCATCAATAGAATTGCAGAAGGCTATCAATTTAATTATAAATTTGAAGTGTTAAATGAAGAAGTAAACAAGACTGACCAAATTCAAACACAAGTTAAGAAGACAACTAAGAAATTAGGCGAAGCAAAATCTCTTACTTCATCTCCTCACAAAGACTTGATTGGAAAGCACTTTGATTATTCAGGTGATTTTGATTTCTTAGAAATTGTTTCAGATGTATTAGAAAGAATTGATTTTGAAAATGCAGATGAAATTGATGCTGAAGTTCAAGATGCTGTTGATACTGCATTGACATACATTGCAGACCAATGGACAATCGCTCAACATTATGCATCAGGTCCAGATAGTTTAGATTGGGATGAAGTTGTATCAGAATTTGAGTCTGACATTCGTTCTATTGTTGATGAGATTAAAGGAGAATAATCAAATGAGTAAAAAATTAAAAGAGTCATTCTTTGGTAATACAACAATTCAAGAAGTCATTGGAGAATTGAGTGCTCCTGAACAACTTGAAAAAGTCAGAATTTATGATTTAGACACTGACAAAGTTTTATTTGAAGGTCGTTCAGTTGACATTCCTAAAGAGTTATTAGGTAATAGTCTTGAAGGTGTCTTCATTTTTGATGCTGAATTTGTTGTCTCTTCAGGCGCAAATAAAAAAGAAATGTGGGAAAGCAAATTAGCAAATCTATCAAATAAATCTCTTACAGAGGCTTATAGTGATATGGCAAGTGCTGTTATGCCGGATGGAACAAGATTAATGGCTGTAGGAAGCACTAGACACACAAGAACATATAATTATGAAGATGTTACATTCAGATTTGGTAACAAAGAAGGGCGTGGCTCATACAGATGGCAAAATCGTCCTTGGCAAAGATTTAACTTTGCTAGTGCTTTGATTGATGCAATGAAAGATGCTGGCATTGAAGATAAATTTGCAAGAGAATGTATTGAAAAGACAAATGGACTTGACAGAGCCCTTGATTACTTTGCACAAAACTATAAGAAGACAGCGCCTGTTGCTGAAGCAAAGAAATTAAAAGAAGAAGTTAGTGGCTGGATTGCTATCTTAGATGGTAAGAAAGTTGAAATTAGAAAAGGTGAAGCAGATTCATTATATGGTGCTAAGAAGTTGGCAATCAAGAAGTTTGCTGAACTTTTTGGTAGACCTTTGTCAAAAGCAAGAGAACTTCAAATTTCTATTGCGCCTGCTTATGATGAACAAGAACTAGATAAGGCTCCTGCATCTAATGTTCAGTTTGAAAGTAAACAATTAAAAGAAGGCGAATATCAAAAGACTTATGATAAAATCGCACAACTAGAAAAAAGACAAAAAGAATTAAAAGCAGAACAAAAGAAACTTATTGCAAACAAAGCAAGTCAAGAAGAAATTGATAAAGTATCTGAACAACTTGATGGCATTTATCAAGAAATTGGTGAGTGCAGAGGCTATATTAAAGAACTTCAATCAATTGATGGAATGGACGAATCAAAGAAGTTAGGTGAATCTTATTCTGAAAAAGAATTACTTGATGCTGTAATGGATGCATTTGGTTTCTCTAAGACAGAAGCAGTTAAATATATTAAGAGTGCGTCTGATAAAACAAAACAAGAACTTGTTAATGGCTTTAAACAAGATGCAAAGAAAAATTTCTTTGATGAACAAGTCATCAAAGAGGAGTCTGTTGATTCTAAAAAAGTTGAGGCAACAAAAATTATTTCAAAGAAAGATGCCAATGAAATTGAGGAGTTGCTATCAAGAGAAGATGATGAAGATGCTTTAGATGGAACATATAAAGTTTTTACTGTGAAGTTCAATGATAAAGATAAACATGAGGCTGATATTAGAATTGAGGGAACTGGACATGATTACTACATTAATGCTATTTTATACAATGAACATGGAACAGAAGTAAATGTATTAGAGCCTGCATATGACTTTTTAGGTAAATATTTCTTTGAGGACAGTGGTGTTGAGTTTATTGCTCATTTAATTGTTGACGAAAGTGCTTCAAATAAAATTGCTAAAGACTATGGTTTTAATGAGAATACTCAATTACAAGAGGCTCCTATCTATGACCTTTCTTCACAATATAATAGTAGACAATCATTCTATGGTAAAGCAAGAGTTGATGCCTCTGCAGATGGTCAAGTTGAAACATTAATTAGTTATAATACTCCTGTCGCAAGAATTGCTGGAGGTAAAGTTGAACTTCTTCCTGCATGGAACACATCTGCAACAACTCTCAGACATGTCAAAGAATTCTTGAAGCAACACGACTTCAAGGCAGAGTCATCTGCTCAAATTGCTAAAGACTATGGTTTTAAAGATGAGTCTGTTGTTACAGAAGCGAACAAGTCTAATTGGAAAGAAGAAGTATTCTTAACAGCAAAAAATGGTAAAATAGTTAAATACATTAACAACAAACCAGAAACAAATGATTCTGTTGATTACTATGTTTTATTTGATAAAGAAGGAAATTATGTAGACAAGAATGTAGACTTTAATGTTCTAAAGAAAAAATTAGAATCATTAAAATCTGTTGTTACAGAATCAAAAGAAGAAATTGTTGTCACTTGTCCTGACATGAATCTTCAGGAAATTAATGCTTACTGTGAAATGTGGCAATGTGAGGCTGTGAATACAGGTGTTAAAGGTAGATACAAATTAGTTGGTAAAGATGCTGAAGTTGCTAGAGAAGAACTTAAAGCAGATGGTCATATTAAAGAGTCTACTGATGTCAAAGAACAAATTCAAGAGATTGAAGAAGAATTTACAATTAAATATTGGGCAACTGAAGAAGACAGAGAAGAAGGATTTAGTGATATCTTCATGGATTCTTTCACAGACAAGAAAGAAGCAATTGTTGTTGCCAAGAAAATGGTTGATAGAGATGGAATTGCATCAGTAGAAGTTATTGATGAAAATGATGTTACAGTGTTTGGTTATGATGGTGCTGAAACATGGAATGAAAGTAAGCAAGTTAAACAAGAGCCTAAAAAGGTCACAGAGAAAAAAGTCAGTAAAGTTTCTCAACCAAAAAAACTAGATGAAGATTTAAAGATAATTTCAGATATTAGTCAATATAGTCCTTGGGCTGGTGCGGTTGATACCTGGAACAAAATTGAAGAAGAAAATATGATTGATGAACTTGAAAGTATGTTAGAGGATTTATATCCTGAAGGTCTCACTGTTACTCAACTCAATGACATTTTATGGTTTGATTCAGAAATGATTCTAGAGCAATTAGGAATTGCTGAGCCTGAAGATGATGAAGAGGAAGATGAAGATGAAGACATTAATGACTAAACTTATTTTAGAAGAACCTGTTGATGATGTTGTTAGAACTATTTTAAAAGAAGATTCTCTTACAGATGATGAAGTTGTAATTACTCCTGAAATATCTACACCTGAGATTTCTACATCTGAGGTTTCTACTCCTCCTGTAACTGAAGAAGGATTTGGAATAGCAAGTTTATTAAACTTGGCCATCATTGATGAGTTTGAGGCAATTGATACATATAACTCTCAAATTGCAACAATTAGAGATTTAATAAGTAAAGAAAAAAATGTTGAAGTTATTGCAAAATATGAAGACATTATTGAAATACTTACTGAGATTACCAATGAAGAAAACATTCATGTTGGACAACTACAAAAGGCATTAATTCTTGTTTCATCAAATGCAAATCTAATTATAGATGGTCAGTCTGAAGAACATGAACACAACACAGAAGACAAATAAAGAAGGGAGTCATTGCTAATGTTAACAATATCTAATAATGGAATTATAACAGTTAATAGAGGTGATGACTTCTCTGTGCCTTTATTCATCAATCAGGGAACAGAATTAGAACCTGTTAGATATGTGTTAAAAGGAACAGATGAAGTTTATCTTGGTATATTCTCTGCAGGTGCTAATTACTTATTAGACACTGAAGGAACTATAATCTTCATTGAAGATGAAATCACTTACTTAGGTATTCCTGAGATTGACATCTACTTTGAGAATGCAGTAGTTAGAAAAACATTTACAAAAGATGATTTAAATGAAAATGGCGATGTTGTGGTTGAATTTGCAAGTATTGACACCAGATTCTTATTGCCAGGAAATTACTATTATCAAATTAGAGCAAAGATAACAAAAGACAGTAAGGAGTATATTAATACCATTGTCAAAAAAACTCCTTTCATTGTTCTTTCATAGGAGATAAAATATGGATTATATTTATGCGAAATTAAATTATGAAGTCAAAGAAAGTCCTGACTATACAATTGCTGAGAATGAAACACCAGCGCCTGAAAATCTTCATGAGTATAACTTATTAAAAGATGGAGTTGCAGTTGGTGATGTGATTGTTATTCCTAAATCTGATTTATATTGGCAAGGAACAACATCAGCATTGTTAGGTGATATAATTTCAAATATGTTAGAACAACCTTTAAACTCAACAAGACCAGATAATCCAGATTCAGGAGAAATGGCTGATGTATATGAACTAAGAGTAAAGATGTATAATGACACTGATAATTATGAGGGAGCAACATTGATATATGTTCCACTAAACACTGCACAGAGAATTCATTTTTATTTAGATTTTATTCAGTTTAGAGTTGACCATTCCACAAATCTGACTGTGGTTATACCAGATGCAAGTTATTTTGGATACAGAGTAGTTCTTAGATTAGTTTCTAGAAATCAAGAAATAATGCATGACTGGAGTTAATTAAATATTTAAAGGAGAAAATAAATTATGGCATTTTCAGTAGTATCAAGAACAAACAATGGTTTAGGAGATTACATAGTAGTATTTCTTGCTGACACAATTTTAGATGTTGAAGACATCACAACTGAAGTTGCTGTTGGTAGTGTTATACTCTGCTTAGAAAATAGTAAAAAATATATCTTATCAACTGATAAGATATGGACAATTCAATAGGAGAACAATATGGCGCTAATTGAAACTAAAAGAACTAATAATGGTTTAGGACAATATACTAGAGAGTTCATCTGTGACCTAATTGTTGACATCGCAAACATGCCTGGTCTAGATGAAGGAGTTCATCCGGGCTCCACTATGAGATGTCTTGAAAACAAAAAAGATTATATTTTATCTGTTGCAGGTCAATGGGTAGAATATCTGTTTTAGAAATAAAGTATTGAAATATAGTTGCTAAATTAAATTAGATAGATGAAGTCTATCTTTTAAAAGATATTAGACATCAAGGAGAAGGTATGTATGATTGATATGAGTGTTGTGTTATTTGCGTTTGTGTCTCTACTAGGAACTACAATTTTAACTTCTGTTGTAGGCTTATTGCTGAAGAGAAGTTTTGATAAATATTTTCAAAAAAGAGATAAAGAACTAGAGGAGTTATCTGAACTTAGAGAACATAAGGCTCATGAGGAAAGAGAAACTATAAAAAATGATATGAAGGACGCCATTGAAGAGGTGGTTAAACCTATCAAAGAAGATTTAATCATGATTAAGAAAGGCACTCAGGCTGGATTAAGACATGACCTTGCTATAATGGCAGACGAGTGGCTGATGAAGGGCTATTGTCCTAGAAATGTAAAAGATGATTTTAATAATATATATACACAATATCATCAACTAGGTAAAAATGGTGTTATGGATAATCTCTATCACTCTATTTTAGGCTTACCTGAAGGAAAACCTAAACCTAAAACAACTACAAAACCTAGAACAACAAATAAGCCCACATCATCTACACAATCTACATCAAGAATTTTAAATGAATAAATAAAGAGAGTGGGAAGGGTTCTTAATGATAAAAAGAGTAATTCTAGATGAGGCCAGCAGACGAGACCTTATTGACAAAGGTAAAAGAGGCGACCAATATGTTCCTAGTAATAGATTCAAAGGTCGAAACAGATATGAGAGAAGAAAACACTCTCGTATTTATACTAATGTCGCTCAATACAATAATCTGGACATGAACCTTTTCTTCAAGCATGATATTCTTTTAGTTGGTATAAAAGTAATTGGTGAAACTGATGAGTATATCACTAAAATTAAATTCAAAGGAATTCTTGAAGAAGTGGCTAAAGAAGTTAAAAAGAACAATAACAAACTTGAGTTTAAAACTATTCTAACTTCATTGATTAGAATTTTTAACACTGAAGATGTTTTTGTTTCATGCACCTGTGAAGATTGGAAATATAGACAAGCATATTGGGCAACACAGAAGAATTACAACAGTGGACCTGTGGAAACAAGAGTCAGTGATATTACTAATCCAAGTGACTCAAAAGGAAGTGGTTGTAAGCATGTAATGTTAGTGTTAGCAAACATGGATTGGATTCTAAAGGTCACAAGTGTAATTAACAATTATATTAAATATGCAAAACAGTCTATGCAAAGACTATATGCTGATTACATATTTCCTAAGATTTATGGAATGAGATATGATAGAGCCATTCAATTAGATATTTTTGATACAGATGATTTTGATTCATCACCGTTTACTTTAGATGATATCAATAAAATTGGTCGTAAGAGTGGTCAATTTACTCCAGGAAATCCTTACAGATTTCAAAAGAAAGAAAAGCCTGAGTCAGAAGAAAAACTTCCTCTTGATTTCTCTGATGATGAGAATACAGAAGAACCCAATAAAGTTTAAAATAAACTTTAAGATAGTGCTAAATTAAATGAGACATTTAATTAAGTTTCATATGAAACAAAGTAGTGATATGTCAAGAGGTAAAAACCTAAAAAGGAGAAATTATTATGGAATTTGAACAAGTATTATGGAGTATTGTAGGAACTATTGGAACAGGTCTAGCCACCTGGGCGACAACTGTTCTCATTGCATTTCTAAACAGCAAGATTAAAGACAGAAATATTGCAATGTGGTCAACAGCAATTACTAAAATTGTTATGAGTGCTGTTCAATCAGTATTTCAAACATATGTTGATGCACTTAAGAAACAAGGCAAGTTTACTGCTGAAGAGCAAAAAATTGCTAATGAAAAAGCACTTTCAATTATCAAGTCTCAATTGACTGATGAGTTACAAGTATACATCAAAGACAACTTTGGTGACATGGAAACATATCTGAAAGAACAAATCGAGGCAATGATTTATCAACTCAAGGTCATCAACAAATAGCCTCAAAAGGAGAACTAAGTAGATTATGCCTAATAGTTCACAGACAACAATTTTAAATAACCTAACAGCCGAGGAAAAAGCCTTGGCTCTTTCCATTTTAAAAGAAATAACTGACAAAGGTGAATCATCTACTTTAAACAATCTTATCTATGAAGACTATGAAGAAATTCCTGTTACTATAGAAGAGTTTTTAAGAAATCCGCTTTACTTAGGAGCGGGTCTAGTCAATAAAGAAGGAAAATTTACAGTGTTTCCTTATTGGGTAGAAACATTGAAAAAAATGTTTCCAAATAATGTTGACACAGCATATAACACTATTATTTTATCTGGTGCTATTGGTCTTGGTAAATCTTTTGTTGCTGTCATTGCAATGTTATACATGCTCTATAGAATGATGTGTCTTAAAGACCCTTATCTTCATCATGGACTACAGTCTATTGACAAGATTACATTCAGTTTCATGAACATTACACTTGATGCGGCCAAAGGTGTTGCATGGTCAAAATGTCAAGAATTACTTCAATCATCTCCTTGGTTTTTAAATAAGGGAAGAGTCAGTAAACAATTACAGCCTGAATGGCAACCAAATAAGAATATTGAACTTCTATATGGCTCACAACCTCGACATGTTATTGGTCGTGCTGTGTATTGTTCATTTGAAGATGAAATATCATTTATGCCAAATCAAGACATTAACAAACAAAAAGAAAGAGCAAAAATGCTTATTAGTTCTGTAGATGCGCGTATGCAGTCAAGATTCATGAGAGGTGAGAAATTGCCTACACTCCATATTCTTGCATCATCTAAAAGAACAGACCAATCATTTCTTGAATCTTATATAGAAATGAAGAAAAAGAATGAGAGTAAAACAACTCTTATTATTGATGAGCCACAGTGGGTGGTTAGAACAGATAAAGATAGCCCTAACAAGTTCTATGTTGCTGTTGGTAATAGATTCTTAAACAGTGAAATGGTTCCTCTAACTGCATCTGAAGAAGAGTTGCAGATTTATAGAAATCGTGGTTATACACTTCTTAAAGTTCCCATGGGTTACTATGAAGCATTTCTTGATGATATTGATATTGCACTAACAGATATTGCTGGTGTATCAACATCTAACTCAACAAGATATATTAGTGGTGAGAGATGGTCTAAATGTGTTAATACAAGTATAAAGAATCCATTTACTAAAGATGTTATTACAGTTGGCAATAGTGCTGATGACACAAGTCAATATTATGACTTCTTTGATTTAGAACAAGTTCCATCAGATTTGAAAGCAAGACCTTTATATGTTCATCTAGATATGTCTATTAGTGGTGACAAAACAGGTATTGCAGGGGTGTGGATTACAGGAAAGAAAGACAAGGTTGAAGAAGGAAGACCTGCTTCAAAAGACTTAAAATATAGACTAGCATTTAATACATCTATCAAGGCTCCAAAAGGTCATCAGATTAGTTTTGAAAAGAACAGACAGTTTGTGTTTTGGCTAAGAGAGCAAGGCTTTAATGTAAAGGGTATATCAACAGATACATATCAATCTTATGATACAGGACAAACATTAAAAGTAAAAGGATTCAATTATGATATCATATCTGTGGATAAAGTTGATAAAGATAGAATCAATAAACCTTATCAATATTTCAAGACTACAATTTATGATGAGAGAATTGAGACCTATAAAACAGCATTGCTAACAGAAGAAGTTGTAGGTCTTAAAAGAGATAATAATGGTAAGATTGACCATGATATCACAGGAGTCAATTCAAAGGACAGTGCGGATGCGGTGTGTGGTGCTGTGTATAATGCATCTCAACATGCGGAAGAGTTTGCATTTGATTTTGGTGAGTCTCTAGAGTCAATACTTAAGACCAACAATGACTCCTCAAACTTGAGAAGACAAATAACCGTAGATTTTGAGGAAGAGTTAAAACTACTTGACCCTCTTGCTAAATTTAATGAAAGACAAAATGCTCAAGCACAGAATAAAAACTCTGCTCAACAGCAACCTCAGCAGTCAAACATATCTAAGCCTACAAGTGTTCCAAATGCTTTAGTGAAAGATGGAATTCTTGTTTGGTAAAATGAAAGGATTTGAATAAAATGGAAGATAACAAAGATAAAACTAAAAAGGGAACATTAGCAGGAGTAAAGATTAAACCTGTTCCTGCAAAAGCACCTGAAATTGGAGTGGACACAACAGGAAATCTAGAGAAGAATATTCTAAGTGCCGCCATTAATGGTGTCTTAGATATTTCAAAACTAGAAGGCTTTTCCGCTGTATCACAAACCAGAGAAAACATGTATAAGATTTTGGACTCAATGGGAAATGATAGTATGATTGCCTCTATTCTTGAGACATATGCCGAAGACACTGTTGAAACAAATGATGAAGGAAAAGTAATGTGGTGTGAATCCTCTGATTCTAATGTTGCAAAATATGTAACATATCTACTAGAGTCAATGAATGTTGATAAGCATCTTTATGGTTGGGCATATGGTCTAATTAAATATGGTGATTTATATTTAAGACTATACAAAGAATCAGATTATGGTGATGATTTACTGTTTGGCTCAAATGAAAAGCAAAAGAAACTTAATGAAACACTTGAAAATCTTGGTCCAGACGATGAACAAATTGCAATATCTGAAGTAATAAAAAAAGAAAATGAAAGACAACAAACACTTAAAGAAGATGTTAATGTAATTACTCATGATAAAGATGACCACTATGTTCACTATATTGAGTCTGTATCTAATCCTGGAGACATGTTTGAACTAACTCGTTTTGGTAAGACAATGGGTTATGTTGAAGCACCTGTGAGAATTCAAACTGTAAAACAAAATTCATTAGCAAATCTTTATATGCCAATGCAATACAGAATGAGAAAAGGCGATGTCAACATTTATGAAGCAACTGACTTTGTTCACGCGGCTCTTGAGGACACAAGTGCAAGACAGCCTGAAGAAGTAGACATTTTCTTAGATAATAATATTGAAGATGAAAATGGAAAACATATTAAATATACTGTAAGAAGAGGTCAATCAATGCTTTACAGTGCTTTCAAAGTTTGGAGAGAATTATCTCTTCTTGAAAGTTCTGTGTTACTTAATCGTGTCACTAAGTCTTCAATTGTTAGAATGATTTCAATTGAAGTAGGTGACATGCCAAAAGAAAATGTTGGTGCTCATTTAATGAGCATAAAGAATTTGATTGAGCAAAAATCGGCCGTTAATACAGGCAATAACATGCAAGAGTATACCAATCCAGGTCCAATTGAAAATAACATCTACATTCCTACTCATGGTGGTGTAGGAGCAATTAGCACACAGCAAATTGGTGGAGATGTTGACCCTAAACAATTAACAGACTTATCATACTTTCAAGATAAATTCTTTGGTTCATTTAGAACTCCTAAACAATTCTTTGGTGTTACAGATGACGCCGCCGGTTTCAATGGTGGCTCATCACTATCAATCATCTCTAGTAGATATGGTAAGGCAATCAAGAGAATTCAAAACACATTGATTCAAGCATTAACTGATGTTGTTAATCTAATGTTATTAGATAAGGGCTTAACTGCTTATATCAACAAGTTCAACTTAAGAATGTCTGCTCCTATTACTCAAGAAGAAATTGATAAAAGAGATAATGTTACCAATAAGATTAGAGTTGTAAGTGATATTATGAACACTTTAGGTGATGTATCATCTTCTTCAACTAAGTTAAAGATTCTTAAGTCACTACTTTCATCATCAATTTCAGACTCTGAGGTTATTGCACTTCTTGAAGAAGAAATTGAGAAACTTCAAGAACAAGAAGAAGGTAAGTCTGAATCTTCTGAAAAAGAAAAGACACCTGAAGAATCAATGACAACTGAGCCTGTTGAAAAAGGAAAATCTTTTGAAGATAAGGTGTTTGGTGGAACAGATGAAGCAGAATCTTCTGAAGAATCAGCCCCCGAAGAAATTGTTTCAACAGAGCAAGAACCAGAACAAAATGGTCAAGAAGCAGATTATTTACCAAAGCCTACTGAACTAGGTCTTGACCTAACAAAAAATAAATAACACTATGAAAAGGAATAGGTAGATAGTATGATTAAGAAAAATGACTGTATATTACTGCTAACTGAGATGCAAGAAAAAGGAATCAATGTTAGTAAACAGATTTCACAGTTAATGAGTTCTAAAGAAATGTCTCTTGATGTTTTGAAGTTCATCAATGATAACAGACAACTTGATGTTCTAAGTTTTTATGAGAGAGTGAGAGTTAACTACAATAAGAAAAAGAGTAATCTATATATTAATATAGTTAAAGAAATTGAGGAGCCTCAGGAAGTTCTTGTTACATTGTCAGCAATGCTAACACAAATTTTATTGTTTAGCAGACAATTAGAAAATAAACAACTGTTTCTTAAACACTCAAGAGCAGATGAGATAACAAAGGTTCTAGAGAACTACTTTAAAACCTATGATATCACAAATGCATTGAGATTAATGAAACTAATTAAGGCAGATTTAAAGGCATTAGAATCTATAAAATAATAAATTAGCAGATGTGAAATGACTTAGCAAAACATTTGCTAATGCACTTCCTAAAGAAATAATAAATAATAGGTCTAGCATCTATATAAACTTAATAATAAATTATTATGGTTATACAAGAAAAATTATAAGGCTAAAACACATTTACAAAAATTTTCATAAAGAAATAAAATTTGAAATATATCAGTGCTAAATTTAAATGAACATTAATGTGGCATTAATTTGTTCAAGTGACGCACTTTTCAATCAAGTTAGCGAGGAGATACTGAATGGCAAAAAAAGATGAAAAATTGACATATGTCGCATCAGAAAAAAATAATTCTGCTATTTTAGGCACTCTTGTTGGACCGTGTGCCGATATTATAAATCCTACTAGAAATGGAAGAGGTTACAGTGAAGAACTGTGGCAAAAAGTTTTCAACAGTGATGTTGTAAAAGAACATTTTGAAAATGGTGGTATTTTCGGTGAACTTGGTCATCCTGCAGATAGAAGTGAAACAGATATGGAAAAGATTGCTATCTGTATGAAAGAAGCACCTAAAAAAAACAATAAAGGTTTATTAATGGGCAAGTGGGACATCTTAAATACACCTAATGGTAGAATTCTTAAAACATTTGTAGATTATGGTTATAAGATTGGAATCAGTTCAAGAGGCACAGGTGATGTGTTTGCAGATGACAATGGTAATGAGCAAGTAGATAGTGATACATATGACTTTCAAGCGTTTGATGTTGTATTACTACCTGCAGTCAAGGCGGCTAGATTAACTCCAGTAGTTGAATCAGTTGGTAAAAAAACTTTCAAACAGGCTCTTAATGAGGCACTTGAACAATCAAGTGATACAGAAAGAAAACTGATGCAAGAAACCTTAGACACATTAAAGATTGATTATTCCTCTTCAAAAGAGAGTGATAATATAGTAGTTACTGATAACAAAGATTCATCAGAATCAGATGAAGCCGTTAATAACGGGTCTGACGAATTATTGAAGAGTCTTCAGGAAGCAGTCAAGAGTAAATCGGGTTTAGAAGCAAGTTTACTTGAACTTCAAAACAAGTTGGCAGTTAGCGATGCTAAGGTTGGCAAATTAGAAGAAGAACTGAGTAGATATAAGTCTACAACAGTTAGATTGAGTAATTTAGCAAAAGAGTCCAAGGAACTCAAAAAAACAGTTTCCGTGTTAGAAGAAAAGTTAGAAGTCAAAACTAGAGTAATAAAAACTCAAAGGGCTAAAATTGAGACACTAAATGAATCTGTTAAAGATTCACAAGTTGGATTACAAGAATCAGCATCTAAGAAAGACCAAGAGATTAAAAAGTTGAATGAAAGTTTAACCTCATTGAAAAATGAAAACTCAGAAATCAATCAAAAGATTAGAACACTCAGTGAAAGCCTCAATGAGTCCAAAGAATTGTTAGAAACACAGAAAAAAGAAATCACAAGCAAATTATCGAAGACTGAAAAGTTGGCAGAGAACTATAAGAAGATTGCTAATGATACAGTTCGTAGATATATTGAATCAAAGGCTACCATGCTTGGGGTGTCAGCAAATGAAATCAAGAACAGATTAAATGAAACATACACTATTGATGACATTGACAAAATCTGTGAAGAACTTCAGTCTTATGCTCTAAACATAAGCAAACTTCCATTCAGCGTTGGCAGAAAAGTCAAGGTTAAAGTTACAGAGTCAAAGAATGAATATCTAAGACCTGGTTCTGATATGGACGATGAGATTGACGATTCATTGTTGACTCTCGCAAACTTAAAAAAATAAAAACACAAAATAAAAATAAAATTCATAAGGAGAATTTAAAATGACACTATTAGAAACATATGCTAAAAGATTAAGCGTTGCAGAAAGCGTTTATTCAAAAGCACATGAAGGCGATACTTTAAGTAATACTAAGAAAATGGCTGTTGCTATGGTCTTAAACAATACTAACAAGTTCATGAATGAAGCCTTCGCCAACTCAGTTGGAACCCAACGCTCAGATTTGGGATTATTCAAGAAATTCACATTAAACTTAACCACAGTTGCTCTTCCTAACTTAATTGCTCATGACTTAGTTATTGTTCATCCAATGGCTTCAATGAGTGGTTACATCACTTACATTCAATACACAGCAGGTTCCACTAAAGGTGCTACCGCTCAAGGTGATGTATTCAATGAACCTTTCAAACTTGGCGCAGTTGACCCTGCTTACACATCTTCAGCAGTTGTTGAAGAATTTACTGGTAATGGCTCTGCCACTACATTTACTGTTGCTTGGACTCCTGTTCTTGCATTAGGTAAAGTTATTGTTGCTGGTTCTGAAGTTGCGGGCTCTACTTTTGTTGCATCAACTGGTGTTGTTACACTGTTGGTGGCTCCTGCTAATGGCGCATCTGTGCGTATTGCTTACACATATGATAATGTGGTTATTCCTCAAAATGACCTTCCAGTTATCAATGCTAAGTTAGCAAGTATTGCTCTTATTGCTAAGGCTCGTAGAGTTGCTATTTACTACTCACAAATCGCGGCATTCCAAGCAAAGACTGACTATGGATTTGACTTAGGTGACCAATTAGCAGAAAAAGCAGTTGGACAATTGGCTTATGAAATTGACACTGAAATCACAGACAAACTTATTGAACTTGCTGGTGCTTCAAACTCATTACTCAAGTGGTCAAAAGTTGTTCCTGTTGGCGTGTCCAAGGCTGAACACTATGAAGGCTTTAGTGAAATCGTTGAAATTGGTAAACAATTAATCTATGATAGAACTAAGAGATTTACTCCTAACTATATGCTCATTGCAAGTAATGTTCTTCCTGTCTTGAAGTTCTTAAAAGGCTTCGTGGCATCAAGAGTTGGCTCAATGAATGGTCCATACCTTGCAGGAACATTAGATGGTATTAAAGTGTTTGTTACTCCAAACATCGCGGCTGGTAAGTTTGTCCTTGGTGTTAATGGTGATGACATGCAATCCTCAGCGGCCGTTTATGCTCCATACATGGCTGTGGTTCCTACTCAATTACTTGGTTATTCAGACGGTGGTATGAGTCAAGGCTGGTCAACAATGTATGCACTTGAAACATTGAATGACTTGTTAGTAGTTGCCGGTGAAATTAACACTGATGCTCTTCCTGCAATTCTTACTGCAGTAGAAGAATAAGTTAATTAACTAATTTAGTAAAAAACAAAGAGACTCTGTAAAGAGTCTCTTTTTCATTTGTATTCATTTATTTGATAAATTAGATGCTAAATTAATTGATAGCAAATTTAGACAATTTGTCTTTTCTGTCAGTTGACATTAAATAAAATAAGTTGTATAATATAAATAAGGAGAATTGATACAAACATGGACAAAAAAATCTCAAACGCAAAACAAGCGTGGAAAATGAATCAAGTCATTTCCGCAATGAACAATGAAGATGCCTACTATGGTAGTGGATGGCTCTATGTCTGGCCAGATGGCTCTGATTACAGTGAATGCTTAGAATACTTTGGAGATGATGAGTCATTTAAAGAATTGAGAACTCTGTATCGTGAGGTATTTAAAGACTACTATAAAGATGGATTATACAATCCTGAAAAAGTTGGTCCTGATGCATTGGAATTTGCAAATGAAACACTTAGTAAATTAAAAATTTTAGGCGAGTTTAAAGAGACTCAGCCAAAACTTTGGACTGTTCAAGAAGCAATGACAGAGGCTGTGAATAAAGAGCCTAAACATCTAAAAGAATTAATTATTAAATTAAATAAACCTGTAGAGTTTGAAGATGAAGTTTTTGAACCGATTTTTAATTTTAACTTGGAACAAAGAGATGGTCAATGGTTCTTATATGATGCAAATGAACAATATACCTTTAACTATGAAGAAGACCAGATGTATTTTTATCAGCAAGTTGCAGATGAATTTGGGGCTAAAATTCCTGATGTCTCAGATGACATTTTTCCTCAACTAGAACAAGCAATTAAAGCAGACTTTGGTAATGATGCTTATTTTGAGTGGGAAGATAGTGTTACAATGGTTGTAGTTCCTGGCATGAAAGAAAGCAGTAATGAACAAAAGATAAATGAGGCACAAGAAAAGATTGAATTAACTTCTGAAATTGTTAATGATTTATATGATTCAGGCGTTGACTTTCAAGAAGCAGAAGATGAAGATGGAAAAGTCTTTTTAATTGTCTATGGCTGGGATACCATTAAACAAATGCAACAAATTATCAAGCCTGATTTCAAGCCTGAAGATGAATATGATACAAGTGTTATTGACAATTTAAAAGATGTTGAATGGGGCTTTTCTGATGAGTGGAGTAGATGTGATGAGTGTGGTAAAGTTATTAGAACTCAACCAGACAGTTATTCATTTGTTCCTGATTATTGGGTTACTGATGGTGAAATTCTTTGTGGCGATTGTGTTAGAGGCAATCATGCTGAAGAATATGTTCAGTCATTAATCAATAAAGAAAGATTAGCGAATACAATTCTAACTGATGACAACTTAGAAGAACTAGGTTTTATTAGAATTGAATCTGACTTTGAAAGTGGCTGGTATGATAGAAATGACAGTCCTAAAGAAATTTTACAGACAGCATTAGATAAACATCCTAATGGTGAATTCTTATTCTCAATCTCAGGTCAAGCACAATTTGCAACTCAATTTGAATTATGGGCAAGAGAAGAATCGTTAGAAGAAGAAGAAATTGAAGAAAAACTAGAGCCAAAACACAGTAAAGAGAAAAACGGCTCTTATGATAGTTATGATTTAGGATACATTGACAGTGTTCGTTTTGGTGCAACCCACTACATTGAATGGCTAAATAAAAAAGATTTTTATGAAGTAAAGTCTTTTCATCCATATGATGAATCTGAGTATCACTGGGCAACAAGTAAGAATGGTGAAAATTGGTCCATTTATCTTGACATAAATGCTGTTGACTCTATTAAAACAGAAAAAGAAGATTTTAAAAAGGTTGCAGACAAACTTGCTGAACTAGATAAATCAAAAGGCATTAAATCAAGAATTATTCATGATAGTATAAACTATAAAGAAGGAAAGCAACTTAATGAAATGATTGTTGATTTAATTTTAGACAGAAAAGATGGAATTGAATATAATCCTGAACAATTTTACAGTGATGCAATGCAGTATGGTGAAGTTGCTGATGAGATTACAAGAGCATTAGACAGTGGAACTGAGACAGATGTTAAGAAAGCATTGTGTAAATATATTAAAGATAATAAATACAGTTCAAGCATTTGTGACTACATCAACAGTGTTTCATGGATTGAGCAGTTTGATGAGTCAATGAAAAAGTCTAAAAATGAAAAACTTATTGAGCCTAAAAAAGATGAAAAAGAAAAAGAGTATGTTTCTCGATTCATGGGAACAAAACTAGCAAAGAAAGACTTTCCAAATCAAAAACAAAGACTAGCAGTTGCTTATAGTAAATTTAAAAACAGAAAAAAAAATAAAAATGAGTCTTACAAATACAACACAATCATATTTTATAAAACAGTTCAAGAAAAAGATTTAAGAAAATTATGTTTTGAAAACAATGTTAAAATCGTAGCCAATAGATTGGATAATTCAGGTTTTTGGGTTGCAACAATTGAGGGTTTGTCACATGATGTTGATAAGGTAGACAAAATGTGGAATGATTTTAATAGTTTAATAAAAGAAGAAGATTTAAGACACTCAATTTCTGATGTAATTGAAACACTAGAGAATTTTGATTTTGTGTTTAAGTATCAGGAAAATGGAAAAGATGGAGATTCTGCAACATTCTCACAAATGTATAAAGGAGACACTCAGTTTATCACTGTTTTTCCAAAAGAAAAAATTGCAAAGAGATGGCAAAAGAAAAAATATTTAATTGGTCAAGATATTGAATTTGAAAAAAATATCGCTAATGCGTTGAAAGGAATTGGATATAAATTATGAACAACAATGAGTTTAAATTATTAAATCAAGAAACAAAAACTTGGGAAGAATACTTTCATGAGATTGAAACTGACCCAACAGATGACATGTCTGAGTGGGATGGAATCTGTCAATACATTGCAGATGTTGTTTTAAATGGTAAAAAACTGTTCAGAGTGGAATGTCTTCTTTTTGAAGGTAATGTATTGTGGACTGAATATCATGTTTCAAATGACTCCATTACTGACCTTGGAAGAAAGTATCTAGAATCATCAGGATTAACAGCATTTGAAGACAATGAAGAAATTATTCTTGACATTGATACTCCTTATGATGACCAGTCAACTGTTGAAAAAATGTTGCAACCCGTTATTGACAGACTACAAGGTATCAACATAAATGAAGAGTTTGATTCTGAATCAACTGAAATTATGGTATATCAATTTCCTAGTTCAATTGAAAACTTCTTGCCAGAGTTTGAAAGACTTTGCGATGAATTTGAATTGACTTTCTTAGGAAAAGGTCTTGGAATGGGACAAAAAGATGGAGATGACCCAGACTTCTTTGTTGAAGGACCTCTCAAAGATTTAGAAGCACTTGCTGATGAACTTGAATATAAACTACATCCTGATTATTTATGTTCTGCAGATGAGTTTGCATACGAAGACATTCTCATTGAATCTAAGAAAGTATATATCAAAGAAGCAACACAAAAGCAAATTGATGCTAAGAGAAAAGAATTGTATGGAAAAGAAAGGTCAAAGATGAGTGACGCAGAAAAAATTGAGTATGTAGAAAATTCCGCTCAAAATATGATGGTAAGCATTCTTGTCTATGGCGCAAAACCTGGTGACAGTGATGAATCATTTAACAAATTGTTTGAAAGAGAAATCAAAAACAGATATCTTGGTAACTTCTTAAAGGCTGATAACTTTGGTAATCCTGCTATCTCTAGAGAAAGAATTAAAGAACTTTGGGATGAAATGATTGCTGACTTCAAGAAAGCAGAAGTTGGCTATGCAGGCGAAGACAGTGAAGGATTATCTTACAATTATGTCAGATTTGCTGATGAGTCGTTGACTAAGAAGACCATTAAAGAATCAGTTGGTAAAAAGTTCAGTGAAGAAGAAGCAAATAAATTTGTTAAAGAGTTGACACAAAAATTCTTTGATGAAGGTGAATACTTTGACATCTGGAGTTCTGCCGGTGTTATTGAGGCTCAAATTGAGTGGGGAGATTGGAAACATCAACATCTATTCTTTAAGAGAACTATTCAAAAATTCTTCGATGAAAAAAATATTGATATTGACATTGAGTCTAATGTCACCGAAGAAGATGGCTCTGATACTTACTCAGCATCTTATAAAATTACTAAGATTTAGTATAAGGAGATAAATATGGGCTATTATGATTCTTGGAAAAAAAGCAATAGAAGTGATTTCTATATTGACTATAAATTTAAATATAAAGATAAGAAAGAGGAATACTTTTCATACAATGTTTCTTTTGAAGACTACATTGCAGGCGTAGTTGCATATTTTGATGTAAATGAAGTTGGACTTGATGGAACAGATAATCACATCTTTAATGTTCTATCTGGTCTTGGTGCATTAAGTGAAATTGAAGATGATGAATACTTCATTGACTATGTTACTGAAAAATGCAGAGAAAAGGCTCTTGAAGAATTCATTGAAGAAAAAGAAGATGAAGAAGAAGATGAAGAGCAAGATGAGGAGGATGAAGAATAATGATTTCACAGGAACAAGCACTCAAACTTGCTAATGACCTTTTTAAAGAACACAATCCTTATGGTGTTGTTTATGGGTATCATGTTAAAAGAGGAATCAACTCTAAAGAAACTCATGAGTATCTAGATAGACCAATTGTGTTAAAGACAGAAACTGACTTAGAGGTTCTTATTCAAAAATTCTTATCTAAGACAAGTGTCACTAGACAGTCTCCATCTAGAATCACTGGGTTTGATGTGTTGTATCACAAACTACATGAAGGTTTAAAAAACAAAACATATAAAATTAGATAACAAGGAGGTAAATATGTCAAAAATAAAGTTAGACAAGTCCTCTCTTCTTGTTGAATCTGATTCTACAAAAATACTAACAAACATAAATGACTTTGAGAAGGTTCTATCACAAAGATACACAATTAGTGATGAGCCATCTTCAAGGAGTTATGTTTTTCCTTCTGGAAAAATTCTTGCATTAGGACATAACTCACATGCAAGTGTGCTACATTGGCTTATAAAGAATGAATATGTAGAACATGAATCTGACACTTACACAGGAGGATGCCCTCCAATTGAAGACCTTGGGTGCATCAGAGTAAATCTTGACACTGAAGGTTTTATTATGCTTTCTAAAGTTGAGCCTACATCAAGACAATATAAGGCTCTTTTAAACTTACTTGATAAGTTTTGGGGAAGACATGTTATGTGGAGATGGAGTTCTGATTTAATGATATTAGAGCCTCATCAAAAGTCACAATATAAATATTTCTCCTTGACAAACAAGACATCAGATGATATAATATATATCATAAAGAATTACTATCAAACAGGAAGATTGGTTGAATCAAGTATGATGCAAAAAATGAAACTAAGTAACATTGAAGCAATGCATAATTTAAATAGACTTGATGAAGATGCATCATCAGAAAATGTAGATAGTCAAGGAAATAAACTAACCAATGAACAAATTGAATTCTTCAAAAACAGTCAAGTTAGAGATGATGAAAATAGATTATTGGTTGTTTATCATGGAACTCATAAGAAGTTTGATAAAGAGGAATTTACTTCTCAAATAAATTGGTTTTCAGTTAGTAAAGACTATGCAAAAGAGTATGGTAATTGGACTAATAAGGACCGTAATGGTGGGCATCAATACCAATGCTATCTAGGTTGCTCTAGGGTGCTTGATTGTGGCTCTACTGATGAAAATATATTCACTCTTAGACCAATCATGCCCTATGACTTTTCCCCTGTGTTTAAAGACATTTTAAAATCACTAAACGCAGATGAGAAAGAGATGAGAGCAATGATTGAAGAAGTTGCAGAAGAATATGATGAGCCTAGAAATGGCTATAAGATGAAAATACATGTTCTGACTAGAAGCAATCAATTCAAGAATCTAGTAGTTAAAAAAGGTTATGATGGATTGAAGTGCATTGAACTTGGTCACATTACATTTGGTGTCTTTAATGCAAATGATATAAAATCAATAGACAATAAGAAACCTACAAACAGTAAAAATATAAATGAGAAATCATTAAGCACAAATAATATTTTTTATAGATTTACAACTAAAGATGCTTTTGGAGATGATTTGGGCGGTCTTTTTTCACCCGTTTGGAAATACATTTATGATAATGAAGATGATGAAGATAATGACGATGAATTAGAAAACATTATTGATGACCTGATGCAACAACATGTAGTTCCTGAGAAGTGGTTAGGTGATGATGTTAAATTTGCCTTTTCTAATGAATTTGTGAAAAGAAATTTTGATAAATTTAATAGAATTAGTAAACTTTTAAATGAAGGTGACTGGTCATTAGTTAAAACAGAAATAAATAGAAATAATGTAAACATTGTTTTTGAAGATGAAAATCAAATAGGCTATATAGATTATATAAATGAATCAGAAGATAAAAATTATAAATATTTATATCATGCTACCTACAAACCATTTTTAAAGTCAATTAAAGAAAAAGGTTTAGGAAACACAAAAAGAAAAATGTGGACTGACTCTGTAAGAGGAGTTGTTTATTTAGCGGATGATAAGGATGTTGCCTATAGTTATGCGGAAACTGCCGAGTGGCTAGATGATGTTGCTGACTATGATAAGTATGCTGAAAATATAATTGTGTTAAAGATAGATGTCAGCAAACTTGAACCTAATAAATTAAAAATTGATTCAAATGTAGTTTTAGATGATGATAATATTCCTCACACATATGAGTATCATGGAATTATTCCATTTAGTTCGGTTGTAGATATATTAGAAGAGAGATATATAAATGAATCAGAACAAGCAGACCAAGTATTAACAAGAGATGAGATTGAGAAAAGAGTTATGAAAGACCTTGGAACAAGTTCAGAACCTGTTGATGGTCCTAGTTATATCATGAGAGACGGCTCATTTCTAAAGATATGGGAAGCAAATGTTGATATAAATGGAATGAGTGGTGGAGAAAGTTTTAGTGGTAAGGCACAGCATTTAGATGTTGACGGCTATATTGGTAAACATGTTCAACAATTCAGAGGAAGTTATTATCTTAATCACAACTGCATTAGAGTGAACACAGGTTTTGAAGAGTATATGGTCATGCCCGAAGTAAGACCTAACTCAAAACAATTTGATTCTCTTTTAAGATGGCTTGAATATTATTTTATTAATCATTCTAAGATATATGTTTTAGATTGGCGTGGCTCACAGGCAAATAGAAAGGTTTACTATTCAGAAGAAAACTTTCCAGAAGACATTATAAAGAAGATAAAAAGATACTATGCAACTGGCAGATTAGAGGAAAGTAATATAAATAAAGACTTTCTAAAAATGAGTATACCTGTGGACAGTGGTATGAATATAGACAACTTAGAAGTATGCAGTAAAAAATATTCATCTTGGTATTATTTTGGTAACTGTATAAATACAGTAGATACTGACAATTTATGGGATGCAACAGACATGTCTCAGGTTATTTTTGATTCTTGTTTATATCTTGATGAGAAGAATTTATATAGTGGAGATAGAAAATTACCAAAACAGGCACTTGAAAAAGAGGTTATAACAGCCGTTAATGAAAAACAAAAAATTGGAATTATATACAATACTAATAATGATATTCACTATTTTTTTGATGTGAAATAAACAAGGAGACTAAATTAATGTCTACAATTATATATAACTTTAATGATACAGACTTTGAGTATGAGATTGAATTGAATGATTTCATCAAAATAATTTCAAAAGAACAGATTTTAGAGTTTGTTCATGAAATAGGGTCAAAACTTTCTGATGAGAAGAAGATACAAGTAATCTCAACTTGGGAAGATATTAATGAAAAAGATTTTGACTTTTCAATGCTCACAGATTTTATTAGTGAGCATGAAGATGAATTTATTGAATGGTTTGAAGATGATATATTAGCACACTTTGAAGATGAGGCTTTTGAATATTACAAAGATGCTAGAGATTATGAAAGAGACCCTTATGCATACTTTGGTGTGAGCAGAACTGACTTCATTTAAAAAAATAAAATATTGTATAATAATGTCTACATCATGTATTTATGTAGACTTTATTTTGTTTTCAATGACAAATTAAAACACTCTTTTTTTGTTGCTAAATTAGATGAGTGGTTATTCATAGGATAGTGAGGGCAATCAATTTGAACAGACAAGATAAAAATTTAAAAATAAAAACGCTTAAAAAGAACTATCTAGACAATGGAATCCTTGAACAAACATCAGAAGGCGTGACAGATAAAGAAATACTAGACGCCATAGATAATCAGTTTGGTCAAAAGAAAATTTATATGTGGTCAACATATATACTTCCTAATGGTCATTTTTTAAATCCAGAAAAAAATATGGATTCTAATGACTTTGATTTTAGTCTGGCTTATGAACACTCAGATTTTGATGATTGGGTTTATACTAAGTTTGGAAATGATGGTGTAACAACTCTATTAGAAAATTCAATTAAAATGAATGTAACATATCCATATCTATATTTACCAAATACAAGAATCACAGCATCTCAAATATCTGCAATCAGACAAATAATTTCTAGAAAAGGTGAGTTTGATTTTGCTGTTGGAGACATTGCAAGTAAAATAAATAAAATAGATAATAATGACATTTATGACATGGAACAGCCTTTACTTATTCAAACACCAAAAGATATCACAGTGTTTGATTTAAGTGTTGACAGTGATGATGATGTTATTAAGTCAATTGTTCAATACTATTCATTAGGTAAATTTTTAAAGGAAGAGAGAATTCTAAAAGAAGAGTTTGTTGATGATGAAAAAGAAATATTTACAACAAAAAGTCCTATTGAGGTTGCTAATCGCATAAAAGCATCTTCTATCTCATTGAGAATACTTTGGGATAGAAAGTTAAACAGGTTCTTTGTCTGTGATGCCTATGATTACATTCATGGTGACATGGTAAGAATGGCTCTTAATCGTGGTTATTATGGCGACATGAAATCTTGGGAACTTGATGAATACTTAGATGATTATGGCAGAAATGTCATTTACTATATTTATGCTCCAAATGGAAAAGAAAAAGAAACTTATGGAAGTGATGTCTCAGAAGACGGCTATGAAGGAAAATTTATTTATGACTTTGGTGTAGTTACTACAAGAAGTGATGATAGATACAAAGCAAGTCCTCTAGCAAAGGCATTAGGTAAATATAAAGAGCATTATGTTCATAATGGTTGGATTGATGGCAATACTCCAAGAGTTCAGTTGGTAGATAATGTAAATGAATCAGTTGTAAATGCTTCTTGGAGTAAAATTTATAAGTTAGTTAAAGATGAGTTTGGAGTCACAAAAAGACCACCAAAATATAGTTCATACATTCTTCCAACAGGAGAATTTCTTGATATGGAACAGTGGTGGAAAGATTATTTTGGTAGTGAAGAGTTAGATTTTGATGATGTTGCTAGAGAGCCTTTATATAAAGGAATTCCTAATAACAAAGTAGACTGGGATAAAATGCGTCCTAGTAATTTTCCCGTTCACTCGTTGGTTCAATACTTTATAAATTATAAATTAGGTGTGAAAGATAACACACTAGACACAAATTACAGATTAAGTGATGATGAAGATTCACTTGTTCAAAATGGTTGCATTAAAGTTAATAGTGGTGATACCTTATTTGACAATCTATATGTCAATCTTCCAAAAACAAGACCTACCAATCAAGCATTAGACACTCTTGATGAGTATATATTTCATCAGTTCTTTAAAGAGGGTAAAGATAAACTGAGAGTGTATGTTGAAGGAAATTCATGGTCAGCAACAAAGTATAACAAAGATGAGTATCCTGATACATCTGAGATTATCAAGAAGATTACAAAATACTATGCAAATGGAAAATTAGAGGAATCAAAAAAAGATAGATTCACAACAGTTGTTGAAAATGAGTTTAATGAAATAAACAAATTCCTATATAGATTTGGCTTTGAGACAGAATATGTCAAAGACTATGAATTTAAAAATGACAGTGTAGGAATGTTTTTAAACAGTCTTCAAGATGATGCAAGTGTTTTTCCTATTGCTTTAAATAAACAGTCTATAAAAGCAAATGGTGATGATTTAAGAATGGATATCAAGTCAACTATTGCTCATGAAGTTGGTCACGGGCTATTTCAGTATCTAAATGATGTCTTTGAATTAGATGAATTAGATGAGGAAGAAGTTGTTGAGGAGTTTGCAAGAGATTACTGTGATAATCTTTTAAGTCAAAATGAACTGTATCACATTCTTACACATCAAGATGATATGAATACCATAGAGAGTAAATCAAATAAAAAAGCAACTCACGCAGGTAAACTTAAGGAGTCGTCTACATTAGATACAATTAAACTTTTTAGATTCATTGGTCAAAGAGAATACGAACTTTTAAGTCAAGGCAAGCCTATTATTGCTTATAATTCAGCAAAAGGCAATACAACATTAAAGGGTAAGAACTTATTTTTTCTTGAGTATAAAGACAATGATTATATTGCAAATGAAGCAACTAGATTTATGACAGGTATTGTTTCTGAGGATTATGTTGTAGTTATTGAAGTTCCTAGAAATACTGTTAAAAAAGGTGTAGGTATTTATAGTGACGTATATGTATCAAAAGAAGACTATGAAGACCCTAATGATTATTGGGAAGCAACAATGGAGGTCACTGAGTATGAACTATCTATGTATACAATAAAGGATGTGACTAACATATATAAACTAAACACTACTAAAAACGGTTATCAATTAACAAGTGTTATGAACATTAAAGAGAGTAAGACAGATATACAGTCAACTCATGTTAGATTCATAAACAAAAATGAATATAATGCTCTTCAGAAAAACAATAAAATAACACCAATGAACACTGGAATGAGATGGTCTGGAAAGAAGTCAATCTTCACATTTCCTTTGAGTGAATATTCACTTGAAGATTATCATGATATTGCAACTTACATTAACAATCAATTTGAAACAGATTACTTCTATGTTGTTTTATTACACATTAATGAAAACATAAGACCTATATTAGCAGAGTATGATGTTTTAGAGGTTGAAAAGACTTTAAATAAACAACTTAGATTTGATGTTACAGAAGATGGAAGTGCATATCTTGTTCCAGAAGTAAGATTGACACATTACTCAAAAGATGATATAATTGAAATAAAGAAAATATCAAATGTCAAACTAACAGAGTCAAATGATGATGTTCATAAAAAGATAAGTGATGTTATAAAAAAATGGAATGATGGTGTGTTAACTAATGATGAGTATAGAACTCAAATAAAAGAACTTGAGAAAACTCTTGAAAAAGAAGAGCCTGAAGAAGATGAAGAGGATGTTGAGGTTGAAATTGAGACTGATGACATTTTTTACAGATTTGAAATAGAAACATTTGGCTCACTATTTCAGTCAATAGATAGTGTTATAAAGAAATATAAAGATAAACAAGGTTATATAAAAGATAAATATTTAGGCACAGAAATAGAAGATGTAATTAATGACCTTGATGAAGCCTTTTATGAAATTGAAAAAGAACTTCCTGTTCCTAATGTTAATTTATTTGGAGATAAATATGGTAAAAACATTTATAGAAGTGCTTTTACAGAATTTGGTTACAATAAATTTAAAGGGTTTATTAATGACATAAAATATGACCTTGAAATTTTAGGATATAATCTAACAAAATTCATTGTTCATCCTAAAAAAATTGTATACAAAGATGAGTATCAGATTATATACACTCAGGCAGATATAAGTAAGATTGAACAAATAAACAATGAATTAACTGAAGCAGATAAAACTATTAAAGAAAGTGTTGAACTTCAAACTGCAGGATATGTAACAGATGATGGAAGTCTCATCTATTTACAGGAGTATCATGGAGAGGACCCTGAGTTACAGAAGATGGAATATGCTGAGTTCTCAAGCACTCATCTTGAAGAAGATACTTGTATAAGACTATATAAAGAACCTACACAAAAACAATATGCACAGTTAGAGAGAATAATTGATACATATCTAGATGCTGTCTCATACTGCAAGGCTGAAATATATGATTTAGTTTCTAGAAAATACACATTCTATAAAGTGTTCAGTTTATATGAAGGTGCATGTGCTTATACAAGTCTTGAGGAGCAGATAGGAAACTGGACTGGATATAAGATTATTCAACAAATTAAATCATATTATAGTAAAAATAAGACCTCAAATGTTGTTGAAAATAAAATAAATGAAGTAAATGAAGAATATAAACTTCCAACTGAGCAGGATGTTCTAGACGCTGTTGAAAAGTTATCAGACAAAGATGATATTTCTTATATTGACAGTGACGCAATTTATTATGATACTCCTGTTATTCTAATAACTCCAAATGGAAGCATATTAAATGCAACTGAGTATGACACACACGGTGAATTTCTAGAGGCGGTATTTTATTATTCTTTATCTGAGTTCTATGAGTTTTCTTTCATTGGACCCTACAATTATTGTGTTGAAGATTTAAATTTTATCACACTAAACACCGGAAGAACATTTAGTGAGAATAGATGCAAGATTGTTATAGACAGCAGTTTAACTCAAAAGCAAATGAAACTTCTAGAGGAGTGGATTTCCAGAAGAGTTGATGCTGACAATAAACAATTAATTGTATATTGTAAGAGACAACAATCAACCTATGATTTAAATAATGAGGATGAAAAATCTATCATGAAAAAAATAAAGAGATGCATCACATCGAACTTTTTGGAAAGTAGAAATAAAAGAATATGCAGAAAACAGAATAAAAAATCATAAAACTAATGCTAAATTATATGATGTTGAAAATCATTAAGGAGACCATATGAACAATAAATTTGAAAATAAAAATAAGTTATACGAATCAGAAGACACAATTCCTACATTTGATGTAGATATTGATGTCTTAGAGTTATTGCATGATGCAACAATAATGGGTCTAGATGATGAGGAAAATGAAATTCCAGGATATGTTTTTGCTGATAGTTTGGCAAGTATGATTGGAATGTCTACTGAAGATTTAATTGAATTTGCAAAAGAAAATGGCTATGAAATCTATACAGCACATATCAACGGAGAAGAACTTCCCGCTGACCTTTTTGTCATCTGTGCAAGTGGGTGTGATTTAGAAACTATTAAGGCTGACTATAGAGAGATATATGAAGTAGAACTTGAATTAAGACCAGTGAAAGATTCAGAGGAAGATTCAGAAGAGCCTAATCCTGAACCACTTAAAGAACTTAATCCTGAACCTATGAAAGAGACTTATAACTATGCATCTCCTTCAGAAGAAACAATTGAGAAATTTTTAAATTTACTCAAGACAGGTGGATATGAAATTTCTAGTTCTGAGAAGTATAGAAGTTTATTTGGTGATGATAAATCTTATAGTGTTCACATTCAAATTGTGAGTAAGAAGAGTAATTTCACTAAAGAAACATTTGAAAAAGAGTTTGATAGAATTTCAGGCAAGATTCAGAAGTTTGACCCAGATAGAAGATTTCACATTACCTATAATTTTGGCTTAATGAAAGATGGACACATTACTGCAGGACTAGATATTAGACCAGAAGAAATAGAAGATAAAAAAATTAAAGAAGAAGTAGAAAATAATAAATTAGAAAAGCATTGGATTAAAGAAGATGGAACTCCTGTTGAAGACTTTGTTTGTATGACAAATGAGGGAGAAAAAGATTTCTATGACAAATATTGGACTCAAGATGGTTTTCACTTCACCGTTTGGTTAAGAGATGGAAGACCTGAAGGAATTATTTCTGATGCAGAAACTCAGAATTGGGCATTTGATAATTATCCTGATGATGAGAAATATGATGGACTTGAATTTGATGTTACAGATGACGGTGCAATTTTCTTCAAGGCAGATTACAACATGTCTCCAGAAGATGTTCTTGATGCCCTTAAAACCATTGCAAATGAAAGTGAATATCTTCAAAAACATGTAGGCAAAGATGATTATGATTCAGAAGATGATGAAGACCGTTATCATGACCAATATGGCGATGATTTTGATGAAGAAGAAGATGAACTCAATGAAGAAAATGAGTTACAGAAAACAGCAAGAAGACACAAAAAGACAGATAAAAAAGGTTCCAAGGGAGCATTTGTAAATCCTAATGCAGGAGATGTTGAAAAGAATGTTGCCTTCTTTAATAAAGCACTTGGTAATGAAACATCCACAGCAGATGGTGGTATAGGTGAAGTATCTATGGGTGAAAGTTTAGAGCAGTTTGAACTTGTAAAACTTGAAGGTGAAACAAGACAACAATTTGTTGAGAGATTCATGATAGAGAAAGAAGAAAAGTTTCCTAAGCCAAAAGAAAGATATCAATCAGCATTAGAATGTTGGGAGAAACAAAAATAATGAAGCAGTTAAGAGAGAAAGTGAGAACAACTCTTAATACAAAACTGTGGAAAAATGAAGAACTTGTTCCCGCAGTAAAAGAAAAACTTTTACAAATAGCAAACAACTTTGTTGAGAATCTAAAAGAAGATGAAATAGAACTTAAATTAAAAGATATTATTATCATTGGAAGCAATGCAAATTATAATTACACAGATGAAAGTGATATAGACTTACACCTCATTGCAGACATGTCTGGTGTTGAAAATGATGAAGAAAAAAGACTTTTATTAATTTTATATAATGCATATAAGACATTATTCAACAAAAAATATGATATTAATATTAAAGGTCATGAAGTTGAAGTATATGTAGAATCAGAAGAAACGAACACTCAATCAGAGGGTGTCTTTTCGCTTTATAATGGCTGGATAAAGACTCCATCAAGTGAAACATTTGAAAATGATGAGATTGATGCAGGGTTTGAGGTTGAGTTTAAAAAATGGGAAGACAGATTTAATACATTGATGTCTGATGAAAAGATAAGCATTGAAGAAGATTTTGAGTCAAGTAAAACATTAACAGTGTATAAAGGCTCACAAAGTTCAAAAGAAGATTTTACTACTGTAGACTTAATGGAAAGCACTGAGATTGGAATTCACTGTGGAACAAAGAGTGCTGTTAAATCTCTAGGCTATAAACATATATATGAAATAAAACTAGGCAACTTTAATTTACTTGAGTTTGATTTTGATATGAATTCTGATTGGGCAGTTCCGGAACTTGCTAATAAACTATCAGAAGATGAAATTGAAGTAAAAAGACTGCTAACTAAATTAAGAATTGTATCACACAGAAGAGATAAAAAAGAGCAGTATTCAAAGATATTCAGAGACTTTATTTTAGCAAAAGGATACAATTTAATTTCATATAAAAATGAAGATGAAGATATAAATTCAGTCTCATATATAATTATTGATACTTCCACAATTATTGATGCTAAATTAATAGAAGAGGAAAATCTATCTTCTAATGAAATAAATAAGTTAAATGAGATTGAAATCTTTGTGCATGACTTATTACAACTAAGAAAAACATCTCTTGCAAAAGATGGTGAGAATTCGGTTGGAAATAGAGTTTTTAAGCAGTTTAGAAGACTTGGATATATCAAAGCACTTAAAGATGCAAAAACAGCCTATGAGCAAAAGGAGATGTCTTTAGAGTCACTCTATGAAGCACTTGAAGATATTTCAGATGAGGAATTGTTTTGGAATCTAAGAGATGGATTAGTCAATGATTCTGGTGAGTTTATTGAGAAGACTGATTATAGTGTTTCAGCAAAAAATATACTAGACACACTTGAAGGAAATCTTTATCTTAATGATGGTATTATTGATATACTTCCAAATCCTGACAATATGTTTGCTGTATCACCTGAGCAGTATCCAACACATTTACTAGATAGAAATAGTCTACTTAAATTCAAAGAGGCTGTAAATGGTGAGATTGTTATGTTCTACAACTCCACAGATGAGTATGGAAGTGAGTATAGTGTTCTAACATCACATGAAGACCTTGCAATAAAAGCATGTAAAGGTGAATTTGGAACTGAGTTTGCAGAGCAAAGAGCCTATGCAAAATATATAAAAGGTGAATATAATGAAGTTGTTGTTAATGACACAATATAAGTTGTAAAATAAATAAAAAGTGTATAATAAAGATAGGAGAACACATATGAAAACAATGAAAGAGGTAAAGTCTATGAAAATTACAGAATCACAAATTCAAATTTCTCGTGGTTCAAGAGAGTTTGATAGTGTTATTAGTGCATATCATAAGAAATATGGTAAGCAACTTCAAGTAGACACGATGGTCTATGATAAAGACAGTGGTAAATACTATATGTATAATGACCAAACAGATTATACATTAACCACCAAGCGTTTAAATGAGGGAGTAGAATCATTTGAAATTTCAACAGAATCAGTTGAATTTATGAAAAATGATATGAAGAAAATCATGTCTTTCTTTAAAGGAAGCAAGTGGTTATTTAAAGATGCAATTAAAACAGGAATCGCTGTTTATGGAGATGAAGTTGGTGGCTATAGACCAGATGACAAGTATGTTGTTATTGACAAAGAGCATCCATTTGGAACAGCGTTATATTCCTCTTCTGATGATGAACTTATAGATGTTCTAAAAAATCAACTTGGTGAAGGTGTTGACAACTCAGATGAAGGTATTTTTGATGTATTAGGTATTGAAGAAGAAAATAGAGAAAGTTCAAAACATCTCATCTCTCAATATAAAGAATTACAAAAGAAATTTCCTAATGCTTCAATTTGGCTAAGTGGTGATGTTGATGTTTATGTTAAAGGCAAAGTCCTTGAAAAAACAGCAGACCTTTCTGCTATTGAAGAAAGCATTCAAGAAGGTGGAAAAGGCAGCGGAAACTTCAAGTCAGGTGCACAAAGATATAATGACAAGTTAGATAAACTTTTTAGAGCATATGACAAACAGCAACAAAAGTTTGCTGATTTTCTGATTTCAAAAGGTGTTTCAAAAGATGAGGTTGAGAAATTAAAACAAGACTCAGGTCTTCATGGAAATCCTCTTCAACAAAAATTTATTGAACTTGGTGGACAAATTGTTGAAATGAAAATGAAAGAATCAGTTTCATTAGATTTACCGACAAGTGTTATAATTGACCTAAGACAATTGATTGATGATGACATTGATGTTGAGGCTGTATTCTTAGATGATTTAATCAGTGATTGGTTAAGTGATACTTATGGTTTTACTCACTTTGGTTTTGACTATGATGTCAATGGTGATGAAGTTCATGTTACTAATGTTCAGTGGGACACAGAAGATAGTGACTTAGATGAATCAGTGAAACTTAATGAAGGAACATCAAACTTTGGCACAAATAAGATTATCAATCTATGTTCTCCTTATCAAGACCCCGCAGATTTTGAAGAATACAAAGCAGAGGAAAGAGAAGAGAATCCTGAATTAACAGACTCAGACCTTAATGAAAGAGTTTATGAGTTAATTGGTATTTACTACACAGACATGTATGAACAAGTTGAGGCTTTATTAGAACCTATTGAAAAACATGTTAAAGTTGAGCCTGGTTATTATGAAGGATTCTACATTGATTTTCAATTTGACAGTGGTGCTGAATTAGCAGAAGATGTTGTCATGTATAATGATGATAAGGAAGATGCAATTGAAGAGTTTAAAACACTTGTTGTCAAGATTGAAACAGCATTGTCAACTGCAATTAACGAAGGTCATCTTGTTGGATATGGTGTTGCCTATAAGTTCAGTAGTGGTGAAACAGGCTATAATTTAACAAAAGATTTAAATAAAGACTTAGAAGCACTTGGTGGTGCAATGAATAAAGTTCTTGAGCAAGGCTTAGCATATATTGAACAATATATGGAAGATGAAATTGAAGATTAACAAACTTAAAGAGAGGAGAATTTACCCATGGAAATGACAGATTATATTAATGAGATAAAACTTGAATTAACAGGTAATCTACTCTCTCTTGAAATAACTGATGATACACTAGAATTGGTAGTTAAGAAGGCATTCAGAGAGGTTCAAAGATTTATTGACACTACAAAATTAATCACTGTTCCATTCTCTAACTGCATTGACCTATCCTCATCTAAAGTGAGTTCTGTAACAAGAATATTTAGGTCAGTAGGTTATCTTGGTTCTGCCTCTCAAGATTCAAACAGTATGCAGGTTGACCCTATGTATGCAATGCAGTGGCAATTTCTAACTGGAAGTGGTGACATATACAATCTTAATGATTGGATTATGAACTATGCTTCTTGGAATACTGTTCTTCAATTGCGTAATACAACTTCTACCGACCTATCATTCAAACAGGATAAACAAGCAGAGAAGTTATACATAAACACATTAGATAAGCCAACAACAATTACCATTGAGTTTGTTCCTAAATTTGAAGATGTTAATGAGATAACAAGTGATTACTGGATTGATATCTTAGTTAGAATGGGTATTGCTCTTACAAAGATAACACTTGGTAGAATTAGAAGCAGATACATTCAAAGCAATGCTTTGTGGACACAAGATGGTGAAACATTGTTACAAGAAGGAAATAAAGAGATAGAAACATTGAGAGAAACATTAAGAGTTAATTCTCAACTAATGTTCCCAATTGATTAATCATGGGAGGAGAAATGTAATGAAATCAAATACAAACAAAATAACAGCCTACTCAATTCAAGATGCATTCAAGTCTTTGGACATGCTTGAAGATGAGGAAGTGATGATTGTAGAAGAAGCAACGCCAGCAAAGAAGATATTATCTGAGAATGTTGACACTTCAGTTGAATCTGAGGAATCAGAAGGATTGACTGAGGAACAAATTCTTGATATTGATGCTGAGATTGAAGAATTTACAAATAAACTTCGTAAGTTAAAAGAAAAATATGATAAAAATCCTAAGTCTTTATCATCAAGTGAATTTAAGCAATTAAAAGAATCTGGACTCATTGAACAAGAAGAGTCATCTGAGAATATCAATGAGGAACAGAAAGTAAATATTGGAGATAAACAACAAGTTCAACAAGAACTAGACGAACTCAACAAAGAAGTTACAGAAGAAGAAGTTGAAATGGTTGTTGATGTTGAAGCAGGGACTGTTGAGGACTTAAAAGACAGTTATGTTGGAAGTTTTATTCTTCAATGTCCTGTTTGTAAGACACTAGTATACAAAGATGAGCATGAGGTTGTTCACAGTGAAGAAGATGAAGACATAGTAAATGTTGAAGAATCTTGTCCTCATTGCAAATCTGAGGAAGGTTTTGTCATTGTTGGAAAAGTTGCTCCAATTGAAGATGAAGTAAAATCAACTGATGATGAAGAAACTGAGGAAGACGCAGAGAAAGAAACAGAAGAAGAAACTGAAACTGAAGACCAAGACAATGTTAACACTGAAGAAGATGAAGAAGAGGATGTTCAAACTGAATCTCTTACACTGGAAGCACCTCAATTTGACATTGATGATTTAAATGAAGAATTATTTAATAGACTTGCAACAAAATATTTAAATAACATTTATGAAAATGTTGACAACTTCATAACTGAGTCAGGTGAAGTAGAGGAAGATACAAATAAAGTTACTCTTGAAGGAACTATTAACTTCAAGTCTGGAAAGAAACTAGCAACTAAGTTTGTGTTTGAGGCTAAAGCACTGACTAAAAAAGGAAGAGTCAGACTCATTGGAATGAATGAAAACTTGTCATCATCTAAAAAAACATTTGTTCTTGTTGGAAGAATTGTTGATAAAGTTTTAATGGCAGAAAGTTTAACTTATAACTACTCAGTTAAAGTTAATGAAGAATTAAAGAGAATTTACGGAAGAGTCACTGAAGACTTATCAAAGTTCAACAAGTAGTTGTAACGGAAAGGAGAAAGCATGAGTGGACCTGGTAATTATGGTATACTACTAAATACTGACATAAAATTACATAGACAATGGTTCATTGAGATGTGCAATCTGATTGGCATCAAGGTCATTTTTCGTGCTCCTTTGCCAAATAAGACTTATAGTGGATATGGTGAGTTAAATGCTTTCTATAATCTTCCACAATTAACTGGTTGCATATTTGAAGAACATCCTACACAACAAACATTAAAGAAGTTAGGTTGGGTCAGTGAACTTCAAGAATCAGCATCTATTATACATGTTCCTTATGATTTAGAAGGACTTCAACAAGGTGCCTTGTTTATTGTTCCTAGTGGAATTGATAATGCTCAGGGCAGACTTTTTAAGGTTGTCAAGATGACTAATTCAATTATCTATCCTGCATCAATTACCTGTGAAATAATTCCTGAGTATGAAAATGAATTTGTTCCAGAAAATCTGACACATAAACACTCAGACATGAATCTTCTTAATGTTGATGGAAACTCTGATATTGCAAATGGAGATAATCTGATACTAAATGATAAGGAGAGTGGCTAATTATGGCTTTATCAAAAGAAGTTAAGAAATTAGTCAATGGCGCTAGATGGAAAGAAGCCTATGAACTTGCAAGTAATACTGTAAGAGAAGATGATTCATATTTAGTAGGTGTTGACAATAAAGAGAATTCAGATAAAAAAGGATATTTAAAAGGAGATGCTGATAAATACAAACTTGTCAGCAATGCAGAAGATGCTTCAACTTTTGAAAAATCAGATGCAACGGATGTTGTTAGACAACTTAAAAAAGATGATAAAAACATTAAGCCTTTTACTATAAAAAGAACTGACATACTTCAGCCTGTAGGTTCCCAAGGGACTGAAAAAGGTGAAGTGATTGAACTATTTATCAAGAGCAGATATGGAAAAAAGAATATCTCAAGTATAAAAAATGTTCTTGTAAAGTTAATAGAAGAGTTAGGATTTGAGCCTACAACTAATCCATTTCTTTCATTCTTAGATATATATTTAAATAAAAATGGTTCAATAACTTCTGAGGCAATGACCTTAATAAATGATTTATATGCAGATGGAACTTTAGAAACACTTGAACTTGAAGGAAAATCTCGTGACAAAAATGAGCATGTAATATTCAATAAGAATTTATACAATCTCAATAAAGAAGATGTAGAATTTGTGGTTTCAGCCTTCTCATGGCTTGCTGACCCTTCAAATCTACAGAGATATATGAACAATCCAGAGGCTCTTACAAAATATGGTATTGCTGATAAATCAAAAATAGATAAAAATAAAGCAAATGAAATTAGAAATCAAATTTTATTTGAGACACCTACTGCAACTGAGAATAGTGCAATAAGAAATGCTTCTGAGATTAAAAATCTTACACAAGAACTTGAAACTGGTGGTAAAGCATCAGTGGATGAGCCTGAAGACATTCAAAATGTTGCAATCAACACAACTGTTGCAAATAAAGAAAAGTGGGCTAAGATTGCTAAGGATAATGGGCTTACACCTGATGCAATGAACAGAAAAGAAATAAAAGATTTTATTACTCATCTAGTTAAAGAGTTTGGTTTAAAATAATATGGAAATGACACTGAACTTATCAAGAGACTTTGACTGGAGTGATTTTCTAACAAATTTTATTCCTGAAAAATTATTCAATTATGTTGTGCTAAATTTAAATGAGGAAAAGGTCTCTTCTTTGGATGAATATCTTATAGAAAGTCTAAAAATTAACAATTCCTCAAGAGATATTATTGAATATGGTTTAAATAATCTATTCATATCTGACAATGGAACAGAATATATTGTCAGAGTTGATAACAACCTATTTGTTCCAGACACAAATCAGAATTTACTTACTGTAATTAAATTGATTGAGTATGGAAATCTAGAGGTCAAAGGCATCAATCTTATATCTCAAGCGTTTAGTTATGTTGTTATGCAAATACAAAACTTTGTAGATGTGTATATGCTAACAAGAAGAGGAGGCAAATAAGATGGGTGTTAGACTTTATGATGAAGCACTTTACTCAAAGATTCAAAAGTGGATTAAAGACCCTAACATGAGAATCTTAAAGCCTGATGAAGTGACTAGATTGTTTCAAGTGAAGGCAGATTTAACAGGTGATAAACCACTTAAATTGCCAATCATAGCACTATCAAGAGATGCTAATTTGGAACTTCTTAGTGCCAACAAAAAACCTTTAACATTTGATGGTATGATGAAGGAGGCAACTGCAACAAAGACATTGCAGATAAATGCCATACCTATGAAAGTAGGATATCAACTAGATATTTACACCAGACACTTTGAAGAAGGTGATGAGTATCTAAGAAACTTTATATTCAACTTTGTAAATTATCCTAAGTTGAAGGTAACACTGCCTTACAATGATGCTAATATTGAGCATAATGCCCATATCACATTATTAAAGACAATTGAGGACACATCAAATATTCCACAAAAATTGTTTCCAGACCAATTTACAAGATGGACATTAAAGTTGTCAATAGAAGATGCTTATCTCTTCTCAATACCATATGTAGACAATGTAAGTATGGAAGAAGAAATAGAAATAGAAATTATAGAAAGTAACTAAAAGGAGAAAATAAGATGCCAAAAATTACAATCAATGAACTTGACTACACAGTTGGTGGCTCAAATCTAGCCACTGAGAATGTTGTCTATATTCCAGGTTTTTCAAGTGAAGTTCTAACTTCAACACACATAGGAGTTCCTACTCTCTTTACAACCTTAGATGAGTTTAAAGAAGTCATGGGTATTGCTCCTAAGACTTTAGAAACAGTTAAAGATAAGTCATATATCATGGCTTATGAATTATTAAAAGCAGGACTATATGTTCTGTATGAAGTTCCTGCTATCTCTTTAGGCGCAACAGTTGCGGTTGCAACGCTTGATGAAATGGAAACAGCATTACAACAAGCAGGATTCTGGAGCAGACTTCAGGATAAAGGTCTTTATGACATTAGATTCTTAACATCTGGGGCATATTCAATAAGTAACACCACAGTAATAAATACAATGATTGGAATTGCAGACACAAGAGGCGATGCAATTGTTCTTGTTGACCACGCAGAGAATCTAGCAACAAAAAGTGAAGTTCAAACATACTTTGATGGAATTGGAACTACAGCAGGTGCAAAGGCTAAGTTTAGTGCTGGTTTCACTCCTTGGATTTACATCACATCAGAGTTAATTGTTAGTCCTCAAAGCAATACAATGCCAGGCTCATTTGGATATCTATTAGCGTTTGCACAATCAGTTGCAAACAATCCTAGTTGGCTAGCAGTTGCCGGTGCATCTAGAGGTAGAATTCCTTCAATTGTCTCTCCATTTGTTACCATTAAATATGGTGAAATTGAAGCAAATGCTCTTCAATCAAGAGAACCAGGAGACTACACAGTCAATCCAATTTGCAACATCAATCCTTATGGAGTCATTCTATGGGGTAATAGAACATTGAATCCTGTTGGTTTGGGAACAACTCAGCAACAAGATTTAGTTGCTTCCAACTTCTTGAACATCAGAAACTTAGTTAGCAGTATTAAAAAAGTTCTGTTTACTACATCTAGAGGTTTGACATTTGAACAAAACAGTGATATTCTCTGGATTAACTTTAAGTCAGGAATCACACCTCTGTTAGACCAAATGGTTACAGGAAATGGAATTGCAGACTATAGATTGATTAAAAAGAAGTCAGATAAGAAAGCAACTCTAAAAGCAGTTATTAGAATTGTTCCTATTGAGGCTGTTGAAGACTTTGACTTGACAATTGAAATGGCTGATTCAGTTGAAATTGTTACAGAATAATAAAAAAGGAGAACTATAAAAATGGCAGAAAATATGGGAACATATCACTTAGCAAATAATCCTGACTTGTATGAAGTTCAAAGAAGTAATACCTTTGAATTTGTTGTCACTGGAATTAATGATTTACTTCAAGCAGGTGCAGTAGTTGGCGATGGTCGTCCTCTGATTACAGGTGGACAAGAAGTATTAAGACTCTCAGTTGTTAAAGCACCTATTCCTACATTCAAACAAGAAGTGTTGCAAATTAAGCGTGGAAACAATGTCATGAAAATGGCAGGTGTTCCTACATTTGATTCAGGAACAATTGTTGTAAGAGACTTTATTGGTGCTGACACAAAATCAGTATTGATGGCTTGGCAAAAACTTTCTTATGATGTTAAAACTGAGAAAGTTGGAAAAATGAGTGCTTACAAGAAAGAATGCACTTTAAATGAATACACACCTGATTGGGAATTGGTTCGTTATTGGGTGCTAAAAGGTTGTTGGGTTTCAGGAGTCAATCAAGATGATTTCGATATGGAATCCGGTGACACTAAGACAATCTCAGCAACTATTGAATATGATAGAGCAGAAATGCATCTACCTGACGAAGAATAATAGTCAAATAATTTAAATAAACAACCTCTCACTCTCTAATCTGCTATTATCAGATGATTTGAGAGGTTTTTTGTTTGAAAATAGCATTTTTATTGTATATTATATTGACCTATACTATGGTTATCTTGATATTGTCAATTTATTATCTATGTGATTCTGGCCAATTTTTATTTGTGCTAAATTATATGAGGATAATAAACTGAAGAATACAAGTTCTATTACTTTATAAGTAAAGAAAAGGAGAATTTTAAAACATGAGTCAAAATTATACCATTGCAGAGTCTTACACACTGCCATCAAGAGGCAAAATCTACGATGAACCCGTTAAGGCGACAGTTAAAGTAAGAAGCATGACTACTGAAGAGGAAATGAGAAGATTGGCACCTTCTGATACTCCTTACAAGGTTATGTCAGAAATCATTGAAGATTGTCTAGTTGAAAAACCTGGAATTCCTGTTTATGATATGTGCTTAGGTGACTATCAATTTCTGCTTCATAAACTAAGAATTGTAACCTATGGAACAGAATACAAAATGATGGTTACATGTCCTAATTGTGGAGAGACATATGAAACAAGAATTTCACTTGATGACCTACAAGAGATTGAGTTTGAAGAAAATCTCAATGAACTAAGAAAAGTTATGTTGCCTCAATCTAAAAAAGAAGTAAGAATTAGATTACAGACACCAAGAATTCTAGATGAAATTGCAGTAAGAACAAAAGAATTGAAGCGTAAGATAAAAGATTTAAGTTATGACCCAAGTCTTGTTATTACACTTCAATCGTTGATTGACACAGTTGATAATCAAAAATTAAGTCCAACTGCATTGGAAATTTTTGTCAAGAAACTACCAATGAGAGATGTCAATTTAATTATTCAAACAGCAGATAAATTAAACAGAGGGGTAGGCCTTGACAGTGCGGTTCTTGTCAAATGTGGCTCATGTGGTTACGATGCGGTTACCACGTTTCGCCTCACATCAGAGTTTTTTGGACCCACAATTGACTAATGATGGAAAACCATTTGGTCCATACCGATATAAACAAATAGTTAAAGAGTCTTATCTGATAAGTAAAAATACAAATACTTCTTATGTAGATGTTATGAAGATAACTCCACAAGAAAGAAATTATATTCTTGAGTTTCTAGCAGAAGAATATAAGAGAACACAAGAACTTACAGAACAAGCAAAAATAAAGAAATAAGAAAGGAGGCTCTTACACATGCCATCTGATATTAATGAAAAGATAAGTGGTCAAAATAGAAGTAGAAAAGTATCAACAACAGGTGAGACCTCCTTTGGTAACGCTGAAAAAACTCTTCTCAATTTCATGAAAAGTGAAAAGAAAAAGATTGATGAAGAAAGTCGTAGAAGACAAATGAAGGCTGTTAAAGAACAGTCTCAAATGATGCTTAAATTAGGCATTGATGTTGAAAAACTTACTCTTAAAGAAAGAACAAAAATAATTCAAGACTTCAACAAAAAAGAACAAGTTCAAAAAATGAAGGACTTGATTGAGTATCAAAAGAAGTCAGCAGAACTTCAAAGAGAGTATAATAAGACTATTTTAGATGCTGACTCAGGAGCATCATTTAAACAAAGATTAAAAGCCATTGGTGATGAAACAAAAGAAAATATTAAACAGCAGTTTTCTCTTGGTGGAATGATGAAGTCTGCTCAGAAGTTATTTGATAATCTAACCTCTGAGTTTAATGGCATTATGAGAGATTATGCTAAATATCAAATTGGAATTAACACAAGACTTCAAGGAGCAGATAAGACATTCTCAGGAATGTCAGAGATGGTAAAAAACAACATTGGTGTGACTCCATTTGTTAGAACACAGTCAATGTTTGAAAATTTAAATAAATTAACTGAATTAGGAATTGTATACAATCTTGAACAGAGAGCATTTTTAGAATCAATTGCAGAAAACATTTCAACAACATTTGATGCTACCAATAGCACTCTTTTAAGAATTGTTAGATTGCAACAAAGTGATTCAACAGCGGCCAGACTAGGTCTTGAAACATCTCTCACACAGTATTTAAACAGAATGTTTGAAGACAGTAGTTATTTGAATAATAACTTTGACACTGTATCAGGAGCATTATTAGAAGCAACATCACAAATGACAAACAGTGCAACTATTCAGTTTGAATATGTTGTTCAAAAATGGTTAGGCTCACTAAGTTCAGTTGGTCTATCAGATGCAACAGTTTCAAGTTTAGCACAGGCAATTGGCTATCTTGGTAGTGGTAACATAGCAGGTCTTGAAAGTATGTCTGGAATGAGAAACCTACTCATTATGGCTGCCTCAAGGTCACAAAATCTTAACTATGCTGACATGTTATCTGAGGGACTAGATGGTTCACAGACAAATGAACTATTAAAATCTGTTGTTCAATACATTCAAGAAATTGCATCAAATGATAATAAAGTAGTTCAAGCACAATATGCAAATCTGTTTGGAATAACACTTTCTGACATGACTGCGGCGAAGAACTTAAGAAATAGTTTAGACGGCATTGCGTCAAGCACCATGAATTATGCAGTCGCAATAAATGAGTTACAAAAGAGTATGGGAACAATGGGCTCAAGAATGAGTATTGCTACCATGATGGATAATATGTGGGCAAATCTTCAGTATGGTTTAGCAACTAATATTGCCGATAATCCTGCTTTATTTGCTCTCTGGAAAGTAACTGATATGATTCAAGGATTAACCGGTGGCATAAATATTCCATTTATTACTGCTCTTGGAACAGGTGTTGACCTTAACACAACTGTTGAAAATCTTATGAAATTAGGCATTGTCGGAGTGGGCTCTCTTGGATTAATGGGAGACTTAATCAGTGGCATTGAAAACATTAGTGACCCTGCAAAGATGTTAACAAAGATGAACATTGGGTTTCAAGCAGGAAGCACTACTAGAGGAAGTGGTCTTGATTTCATGGCTGACCAGACATCTAGAACTGGTGTTAAGAGAAGTTCTTCTCGTTCAACATTTGTTGGAACAACATCAGGAAGTGATATTCAATCATCAACATTAGCACAGTCAGAAAAAGACATGCAACAAAAAATAGAACAAAAACAAAGAGAGACAGTTGACTATACAAAAGTGACGGCTGAATATTTAACTAATACATTTAATCCTAAGATGGACGCAATGCTTTTAATGATGTCAAAAGTTGCCTCATATAGTATTTCAAATGCAACAGGAGAACAAGCATTCTCAGACAAAGACCTATCATCAATGATGTTTGGCAAGTCGGCGGGAATTGTAGTTAGTGAATCTAATAAGATTGATGACAGAATGAATTTGATTTCTTCAATTAATAGTAATGTTCAAAATATAGCAGAGATGTTGAATAGAGGAATATCAGTAAGTATAAATACTCTTGCAGGTTCAATACCAGATGGCTTTACAGGATAAGGAGTGAATAACTATGTATAAATTTAACAATAGTGATATAGTAACAGGATACATAAAAGAACTTCTTAAATCTTTTAACTTGCCACAACTTCATGTATTGAAATCAGGAGATACTTTATTTCCTGAAAATGATTATTTACACATCAACAAGATTTATAAATTCAAGGGAAGTGATAAGATTGTATTAAATGACTTGTCAAATCTTCCCACAACATTGAAGCCCGTTGATAATTATGTTTATGGTCAAAGAATTTTAAATCTAACCAAGAATTTAAATATTCAAGGTCCTTTATATACAAAGTATGTTCATGAGTATTTAGGAAACTATTTAAGATTTCACAGAGATTACCTAGGAATAAATTTAATGTCCATGTATAACTGCTTTAGTAATTACATGCCAGAACTTTTAAAAATAAACACTGATATTATTTATTTTGATTCAAAAGACATCTCCTCTAAAATATATGTTATTCCCGCTAAATTCTTTCAGAAATATACAGTTGGAATAGACTGTGATACTAGCATTGAAATGTTTGCAGGTTTTTATGATGAGGGAGAAATCATATTTGATAATGAGGATGACACAAATGAATTTTATAATAATACCTATGTTAAGAAGACCGGCTCAAAATTTAAAAAGCCCTTCATCTATGACAAGTTGGAAAAAATTAGTGGTTTAATGTTATCACAATATAATCTAGAAAGTAAACTTGTTATCTACTTAAAGATTCCATTTTCATGTAAATCTTCAATCACAATTTTAGAGGGAAATCATGTTTCTGGAACTGAGCATTATTTTATAAATGGTTCTGAGAGATTAAGTAACATTCCATTATTTTATAAGCATGATGGTCAAGAGGTTACAAACTACACATACACTACAAAGCCTCAACTTTTATATTTCAATTCAGAAATATCTTATCCATTCGCTGACAGACTGATTGAATACTTATTTAAAAATGTAGTTGACAACTCAGATGAGATTGGTGAAAATATACAAAGAGTTCAAGATATTCTACTTAAAACAACTGCAGGTGATAAGTTAGTTTCAAATATTAAATATGGTGAATGGAATGATGTCATTAGACAGGTGATTTATGAAAATGAAATATCTTTAGGATTAATTCATAAGACATTTGATTCCATTGGCTTCTATGATAAAGATATAGAAGAGTTGTTAGGAGAATAATATGGCAATCAAATCAGGAAGAACATTTAATTTAATAGACAATTATATATATCTATTTCACACTGATGAGTTTGTTCTTATTCCAACTTATCCAGATGCAATTCAAGATTCTATGTCAACAAGATTCTCAGAGACTAATGCTTTATCTCGTTCAGCACCCGTGTTTGCCTTTAGTAATGCTGGACCTAGAACTGTTCGTGTGGCATTAACTCTTCATAGAGAGATGATGGAAGCAATTAACTACAATTCAAGTAATCTAGTCATTGAAGATTTAGATGATGATTATGTAGATACTCTAATAAAGAAAATTCAATCCATATCTGTTCCAAAGTATATTGCAACAACAAGAAGTGTGGAACCACCAATGATTGCAGTAAGATTTGGCAATGAGATTTTCATTAAAGGAATTGTTAATGGCTCTATTGATGTTACCTATGAAAAACCAATTCTTTACAATAACAAATATGCTCAAGTTACAATTGGATTCACTGTAACTGAGATTGACCCTTATGATGCAGTATCAATTCAAGAACAAGGAAGTTTTAGAGGATTAACAAAAACATTTAAAGATGGAATCTATCAAAATAACAGATAGAAAGGAGAACTAATATGGATGTGTTGAAAAATAAACAATTTAGGAAATATGATTATATCTCAAGATATGCCACTTTTCCTTTATACTACAATACTAATGATGAAAAATATATTTATGGTATCACATCTCAATTAAACTCTGAAACTGTTTATGTTGCACATAATGTTGTTCAAACAGATACACTAGACTCCTTGGCTCTTAAATATTATGGAAGACCTGATTTGTATTGGATTATAGCAGATTTTAATAGAATACAGGACCCTTTCATTATTCTATTTGATTACTTCAAGATTATAAGAGTTCCATCATTAAGCACCTTGAGTTTTGAGGAGTAATTATATGGCCATTGTAAATCTTCTAAACACTACATCTCGTGTAGAAACACCGTTCATAATGGTAACAATTGGAACCTACACTTTTGGAGTGTATGATAAAAAAATAGAGAGAACTAATGATTCCCAAGGGAACTATAGATATAATAAAATACAGTATCCTAATTATATTCAATCACTAAACATCACAAAAATTAATGGAAAAGTCAATACATATTCTTTAGAACTTAAGTATCCAATTAGAGAAAATAATGACCCAAACTTTATTGAAAAAGTATTAAGCAGTGTATCTCAAACAAGAGAGATAAAATTTTCATATGGAGACTTGTCACTTCCTTCGTTTATTTACAGAGATGAAGAAGCAATGATTACAGATGTTCAATCACAATTTGGACTTTCTGATTCGTCTATTACATATAAAATATCAGCAGTGAGTAAGGCATTAAAATTAAATCACATTCCTGGAGTATTTCCTGAGATAACAGCAAAACCTAGTGATATTATAAAGAAACTACTTTATGGTAATGAGTATGGAAAATCACTACAAGAAATATTTTATGGAATGAGAGACAAAACTCTTGTTGAGTCTTCCGGATTAATTCCCGGAGATGATGCAGTTGTTAAAATATACAGACAGACAAACATGTCTGTTCTTGATTATTTAGCATATCTTGTATCTTGTATGTCTCCTCTTTATGCCTCTTCAGATTCAACTACAAAAAAAGGCTTTTATGTTTTAACTATTGCAGATGATTTATCAGGATTATTTGGTGGTCCTTATTTCAAGATAACTCCAATTGGAGAAGGAGCATACTCATCTGTTCTTGAAACTTATGAGATTGATATTGGTTATCCTTCTCAGAACATTATTATATCATTTCAAGTTGATGACAATCAAAGTTACTCAATCTTTAACAAGTTTGCTGAGGAGGTTACTCAAGAGCATTATGTTCAAAGAATTGATGATAATGGAAATCTTGAAAGGGTGTTTGCACCAATTATAAGTTCATCAAACAATCTATTCTTAACAACTGAGGCGGAAAGAACTTGGTGGACAAAAGTTACATCATATCCTATTCAAGGAACAATAATTCTTAAAGGTTTGTTAAGACCTTCAATATTAATGACACATGTTAAATTAAATGTTCTCTTCTTTGGTAAAAGACACATCTCAAGTGGATTATACATAATCACAAAACAAGTTGACCAAATTGACTTTAGTGGTTTTAAGACAACACTTTCTCTAACTCGTGTCGGAGAGGATAGTGGTGTATTTCTATGATTACAAAAGCATATATACTAGACATAAATTCTCAGTCAAATAAATATTATATTCGCATTCCTATTTTTGATAAACCTGGATTATCTTCAGATAATTCAATCTTTAGTAGTGCGTTATTTTATGCTACCTTAAGCCATGAACCTACTTCAAAAGAATCTTACAAAGTAGGTGACACGGTTTTTGTGGGCTTTGAAAACAATGACTTAAATAAACCAATCATTATAGGTAAATTATATACTCCTGAAGAAGAGCCTAGTCCTACCGGTGCAATTGATGTAAAATCACTTACTGTGTATGACAAGGCAATTTTACCCGCGAACACAACAATTGGTTCCGTCAACTTTTCAAATATTTCAAATTTCTTTGCGTCAATCAATGATACATTAAATAAGGCTATTACCGTATCAAGTGCAGAGGAAATTATCACAGATATTGAAAATTTCAATCATATACTAACTGAATCAGATACAAATGTTCAAAGAGCATTAGACACCATTGATGACCATAGACATGATGATGACTATCCTAGCAAGGACTTTTGGGATAATATAACATCTGCGGGTCGTTTATTTGGCGGAACAATTACCGCAAATAGTGATGGAACTGTGAATGTGGCCGCAGGGGGTGGTCTAAGTAAATTTGATGATGTTTCAGTTGTTGGTGGCTCATGTGATATTCAATGTTCTCCCACAAGTATTAATCAAGGACAAGGAAGTAGACCAAACTATGTAGAATGGAATGCAGTCAGTAATCTATCACTTACAGACAATGCATATAACTTTATTTACTATAATAGATTAACTAATTCCATCAAGTCAACCACTGATTTTTATTCAGTAAGTTTTACGCAAGACTTTACTTTAGGACGTGTTTATAGAACAGGCACAGAAGTAGTTATTAGACTTTGCGGAACTAACACATGGAATTTTAATAAAAGAGTTCAATTATTTGGTGAAGAAGTATTTCCTATTGTTGCTAAAAAAGGTTCAATGATATTAGGCTCAAGTGAACTCAACATCAATCATAACGGGGGAGTGTTATGGACTGAATTAGTTAATAGATTTACAGTCAGTGCCTTTAATAGTGCAGGAACAGATAGATTTACTTATTGGTATGGGAGCAATGCGAATGGCTTTACAGCAGTTCCTAATAATGCTGTCATTGATAATCTAAGATACTACAATGGAACAGCATTAACAGATTTAACAGTAAACAGATATGGTGTTCATTGGGTTTATGTTGTTCATGATTCAACAGTTCATGTTATCTATGGAACAGGAAATTTTACATTAGCACAAGCGGAGGCAGCAACAGCCCCCTCACAAATTCCAGGACTACTGCAATCATATGCAACTCTGATTGGTCGTATTATTGTTCAAAGAGGTTCTACAACAATACTTGAGACAGCAAGTGCTTTTACTACCACATTTTCCTCAACTGCAACATCAATACACAATGAATTAGCAGGAAGAAATGATTCAGATGCACATCCAATTTCATCAATTACAAATCTTCAGACTGAATTAAATGAAAAGCAGACAACGATTACAGGAGCCGCGACCACCATAACTTCCTCTAACTTAACAGCGTCTAGGGTGCTTGTTTCAAACAGTTCGGGAAAAGTTGAAGTGTCCTCAGTAACCACCACAACTCTTGGCTATTTAGACGCAACATCTTCAATTCAAACACAATTAGACACAATTCCTACATCAACAGAAAAAGAAAACTATGACACTGCCTACTCTCACACCTCATTAACTAATAATCCTCACTCTGTTACAGCAACTCAAGTAGGTTTAGGAACAACCTCAACACCAACCTTTGCAGGTTTAAATGTTGGAACAGACACATCTACATGGTCTATTGATGATATAACAGCCAATGTTCTAACTTTCAAAGATGGAACCAACACTAGACTTGAGATTAAAGCAGGAGGTCTTTATGTTAATGGTTCTGCAACCGCTCTTGGCAGTGGAACTGTTACAGAAGTCACCGCATTATCACCAATTTCATCTTCAGGTGGAACTACTCCACAAATTTCAGTTTCATCTGGATTCACTATACCAACTTCAACTGAGAAAGGTTATTATGATTCAGCATATTCTCATATTTCATTAACCAATAATCCTCACTCAGTAACTGCCACACAGGTTGGATTAGGCACAACTTCAACTCCTACATTTGCAGGTTTAAATGTTGGTTCTGGCTCGACTACATGGTCTATTGATGATGCAACCTCAAACACTTTATCATTTAAATTAGCGTCAACTGAAAAAGTTAAATTTGTTAGTGGTGATGGAATTTATTTTGAAGGAACTAAAGTAGGCTCAGGTTCAGTAACATCTGTTACAGGAACAGGTGCAGTTTCTTCAACAGGTGGAACTACTCCACAGATTTCAATAGCATCAGGATATGTGGTTCCTACAACTACAGAAAAAGGTTATTATGATTCAGCATATTCTCATATTTCATTAACTAATAACCCACATAGTGTTACAGCATCACAGGTTGGTCTAGGAACCACTTCCACTCCTACCTTTGCTGGAATCAATGTTGGCTCTGGTTCTTCAACCTGGACCATAAATGACACTACTGCCAATGTATTAACCTTTAAAGACGGTGCAAATACTCGTTTAGAAATTAAGGCTGGAGGTCTTTATGTAAATGGGTCAACCACTCCTGTTGGAAGTGGAACTGTAACAAGTGTTACAGCGACTGGTGCTATCACTTCATCAGGTGGAACAACACCTGAAATATCTGTTACTTCAGGTTATACTGTGCCTACAAGCATCGAAAAAGAAAACTATGACACAGCGTATACAGGTGTAAATAGTGCTACCAATATCAACACTGTATCTACTATTGTTAAAAGAGATAGCAGTGGTAATTTTAGTGCCGGCACAATTACAGCAAACTTGACAGGAACTGCAAGTGAAAACTTGACAAGTTCTTCTACTCTTGATGCCTCAAAACTATCAGGTGCTATATCTGTTTCAGTAACTCAAACTGAATGGGATTCTGCCTACACAGCCACAAATTCAGCCACAAGTTCTAACACAATTAACACAATTGTTAAGCGTGATGGAAGTGGTAATTTTAGTGCTGGTTCAATCACAGGAACTGCTCTTAATGTTGGAACAGGTTCAGCAACTTGGACAATTGATGACAACATCGCTAATGTTTTAACATTTAAAGATGGTTTAAATACAAGATTAGAAATTAAGTCAGGTGGTTTGTATGTAAATGGCTCATCAACTGCTTTAGGTAGTGGAACAGTAACATCAGTTGGTGCAACTTCTCCAATTGCATCAACAGGCGGAACTACACCTGATATTTCAGTTGCGAGTGGTTTTACTATTCCTACAACCACTGAAAAGGGAAATTATGATACAGCATATGGTTGGGGAAATCATGCAACTGTAGGTTATCTAACTTCATTGTCAACTTTAGATGCTTCAAAATTAAGTGGAACAATTCCTGCCTCAGTCGCTCAAACTGAATGGGATACTGCTTATTCTCATACATCATTAACTAATAATCCACACAGTGTTACAGCATCACAGGTTGGTCTAGGAACTGCTTCATCACCTACCTTTGCAGGTTTAAATGTTGGCTCAGGAAGTTCAACTTGGACAATAAATGACATCACTGCCAATGTCTTAACATTCAAAGATGGTGCAAACACTCGTTTAGAAATTAAATCCGGTGGTTTATATGTAAATGGTTCTACTACACCCTTGGGTGAAGGCTCAGTTACATCTGTATCACTTGCTAGTGGAACAAATAATGGAACATTAAAATTAACAGTAAATGGAACTGCAACAGATAACATTGCAGTAAAAGGACTAGGAAGTGCGGCCTATACTGCTTCAACTGATTATGTTGCAAAAAATACAAGTATAACTGGAGCAACTAAAACTAAAATTACATATGATGCAAAAGGTTTAGTTACTTCAGGAGCAGATGCAACTTTAGATGATATTGCAGATGGCACAACAAGAAGCCTATCAAACTATGTTTTAACAACTAGAAAAGTTAATGGACATGAATTAAGCAGTGATGTTACAGTTACAGCGTCTGATGTAGGTTTAGGAACAACTTCTACACCAACCTTTGCAGGTTTAAATGTAGGTGCAGGCTCCTCAACTTGGACAATTGATGATGCAACTGTAGATGAACTACAATTCATCTACAATGGTGCTGGCACAGCAATACTACCTAAGGTAGTATCAGGAACAAAAACAATTGCTTTTACAGACAATGTTCCAAATGTAGGAAGTTTAAATACAAACAATGCCACAGCACAAACTGTTTCTTCTAGTGAATCTTTTACTTCAAACATAAGTTTACATAAGATTTCAAAAACAGGAAGTTATTCTGACTTACTAAATAAGCCAACAATACCAGCGACAAATGTTATTCCAGTAACAACAACTGCAAATAAGATGCTTGTCTCTACTACAACCTCTGGAACCGCAAAGTGGAGTGATTGGAGTTCTGCAGGCTTCTTAAAGACAGATACTTCTGGAGTTATTTCTGTTGATACAAATACTTATTTAACAAGTTCCTCAACTTTAGACGCAACTAAATTGTCTGGCGCAATATCAACCTCTGTCACACAAACAAACTGGGACACTGCCTACTCACATACTTCTCTTACAAATAATCCTCACTCAGTAACTGCATCACAAGTAGGTTTAGGAACCACATCTACTCCTTCATTTGCAGGATTGAGTGTAGGAACAGGAAGCACAACATGGTCTATTGATGATATCACATCAAACACACTCTCATTCAAACTATCAACTGTTGAAAAAGTAAAATTTGTCAGTGGTGATGGTATCTATTTTGAGGGAACAAAAGTAGGTTCAGGCTCTGTAACAAGTGTCTCTGGAACTTCTCCAATTGCATCAACCGGTGGAACCACTCCTACTATTTCAATTGCCTCTGGCTATACAATACCAACTTCAACAGAAAAAGGTTATTATGACACAGCATATGGTTGGGGCAATCATGCACTTGTGGGTTATTTAACCGCATCTTCAACATTAAATGCCTCAAAATTAAGTGGAACAATTTCTGATTCAGTTGCTCAAACAGAGTGGGATTCAGCCTATGCTCATACATCACTAACAAACAATCCACACAGTGTTACAGCGTCACAGGTTGGTCTAGGAACCACTTCTACACCTACCTTTGCTGGAATCAATGTTGGCTCTGGTTCTTCAACCTGGACCATAAATGACATCACTGCCAATGTGTTAACCTTTAAAGATGGGTCTAACACTCGCTTGGAGATAAAAGCAGGTGGTTTATATGTAAATGGTTCTTCCACCGCTCTAGGCTCAGGCACTGTAACTTCAGTAACAGGCACTTCTCCAATAGCATCTACAGGTGGAACTACTCCAGTCATATCGGTTGCATCTGGTTACACTATACCAACTTCCACTGAAAAAGGCAACTATGATACTGCTTACACGGCGGTTAACTCAGCCACAAATTCAAACACCGCTTCAACAATTGTTAAGCGTGATGGAAGTGGTAATTTTAGTGCTGGTTCAATCACAGCAAACTTAACAGGAACAGCAAGTGGAAACTTGGCCTTATCAGGTGGAACATTAACAGGAACTGTAAAAGCAGAAGATTTAATGATTGTAACAAGAAAGTTTACAATGCTTGAAAACTTTTCTACACAGTATATACTGCTTTGTCAAAATATTGCCAATAATGATGTTAATGGTCACATTAGAATTGATAGAACAAGTGGTAATTATCAGGCCGCTTCTTTAGATGTTGTAGTGACATCTACACAGTCGTCAGTTGTTGGTGGCTCTATACTAACACATCAATATGCACAAGAAAATGAAAACTATGATTTAGTAACATTAACTTATAGTGGGTCATCTTGGGTTGCAATTAGATATGTGGGAAATTCTTATCCATATACAACCGCTAATTTTACAGGTATTTTAAGAAGCACAAATGAGACAAATAGTTTTCTAACAGTTGAACCATCTCAAGTAACAAGTGTTGCACTTTTGACAACTACAAATTCAGTTATTGAAATAAATTCAAATAAAATATGGCATGAGGGTAATATCACTCCATTGACAGCAACATCCACACTTGATGCCTCAAAACTTTCAGGAACTATTCCTTCTGCTGTTCTAGGTAACTCAACAGTTTATATTGGCTCAACTGCAGTAACTCTTAACAGAACAACAGCACCTCTAGCATTAACAGGAGTAACAAATACAAACTGGGACTCAGCATATACAGCAACAAACAATGCAACAAGTGTCAATACTGCGTCAACAATAGTAAAAAGAGGAACAAGTGGTGAATTCTCAGCCGGTGCCATCACAGGAACTGCTTTAAATGTAGGTGTAGGTTCTTCAACATGGACCATTGATGACACTACTACTAATGTCTTAACATTTAAAGATGGTGCTAATACAAGACTTGAAATCAAGTCTGGAGGACTATATGTAAATGGGTCTACAACTGCTCTAGGCTCAGGCACTGTTACAAGTGTTACAGCGACTGGTGCTATCACATCTTCAGGTGGAACAACTCCGCAAATATCTGTTACCTCAGGTTATACTGTTCCAACAACAACTGAAAAAGGATACTATGATACCGCTTATACAGGTGTTAATAATGCTACCAATGCTAACACTGCTTCAACAATTGTTAAGCGTGATGCTTCAGGCAACTTCTCAGCGGGGACAATTACAGCATCATTAACAGGAACAGCAAGTGGAAACTTAACAAGTTCTTCTACTCTTGATGCTACCAAACTATCAGGTGCTATACCTATTGCAGTAACTCAAACTGAATGGGATACAGCCTACTCACATACTTCTCTTACAAATAATCCTCATAGTGTTACAGCGACACAAGTAGGCTTAGGCACAGCATCATCACCTACATTTGCAGGATTGAGTGTTGGTTCTGGTTCTGCAACTTGGACCATTGATGATACAACAGTGAATGTTCTCACATTTAAAGATGGAGCAAATACAAGACTTGAAATCAAGTCTGGAGGATTATATGTCAATGGGTCTACAACACCTGTAGGCAGCGGAACTGTAACATCAGTTACAGGAACAGGTGCTATTGCATCAAGTGGAGGAACTACTCCTCAAATTTCAATTGCTTCAGGTTACACAGTTCCAACTTCAACCGAAAAAGGTTATTATGATTCAGCCTATACAGCAACAAATACAGCAACAAATGTCAATACTGTCTCTACCATTGTCAAGAGAGACTCTAGTGGTAATTTCTCTGCTGGAACTATTACTGCTAATTTAACAGGAACAGCAAGTGGAAATCTAACCTCATCATCTACTCTTGATGCAAGTAAATTAAGTGGAACAATACCTGCATCTGTTATTCAAACTGAGTGGGATACTGCTTACTCACATACATCACTTACAAACAATCCGCACAGTGTTACAGCAACACAGGTTGGATTAGGAACAACTTCAACACCAACCTTTGCAGGTTTGAGTGTGGGAACAGGTTCTAACACCTGGACAATAGATGATGCTGTAACTAATGTATTGACATTTAAAGATGGCGCTAACACTCGCTTAGAGATTAAAGCCGGCGGACTATATGTTAATGGCTCTACCACTGCTTTAGGTTCAGGAACTGTTACTTCTGTTACAGGAACATCACCTGTAGTATCTTCAGGTGGAACAACACCTGCAATATCACTTGCAACAGGTTATGGTGACACATTAAATCCATATGCAAGTAAAACAGCAAAATTCTTCCTGGCCGCACCTGCTGGAGCCAATGGTGTTCCTACATTTAGAGCAATTGCTGTGTCTGATATTCCTACATTAAATCAAAGCACAACAGGAAGTGCTGGCAGTGTTGCAAACTCTTTAGTATTAAAATTTGACACAGGAACTACTGAAGGAACAAGTTTATATACATACAATGGTTCAGGTGCTAAGACCATTGACTTTAAGGGTGGCACAAATGTAACTCTTACAGAAACTGCTGGAGTAGTTACATTCAGTTCTCCTTCTCTTGGTCTAGGAACAACCTCTGGAACAGGAAATGCGGTGACTGATATATCAGTTAGTGGACATACAATTACCATGACAAAAGGTTCAACTTTCTTAACAGGAAATCAGTCAATAACATTGAGTGGTGATGTCACAGGAAGTGGAACAACCGCAATTACAACAACTTTAAAAAATAGTGGAGTAACAGCAGGCTCTTACACAGCGCCTACAATCTCAGTTGATGCACAAGGAAGAATCACATCAGCAAGTTCAAACACAATACCAACAGTAAACAATGGAACTCTTACATTAGGTGTTTCAGGGACAGGTTTATCAGGCTCTGCAACATTTACTGCTAATCAGAGTGGCAACTCTACTTTCACTATAACATCAAATGCTACCTCTGCAAACACTGCTTCTACAATTGTTTCTCGTGGAACAAGTGGAGAGTTTAGTGCAGGCGCTGTTACAGCCACAGCATTAAATGTTGGAACTGGTTCAAATATCTGGACTATTGATGATACTACAGCAAATGTATTAACTTTCAAAGACGGTATCAATACAAGACTTGAAATTAAATCAGGTGGTTTATATGTTAATGGTTCTACAACAGCATTAGGTAGTGGGACAGTTACTTCAGTTACAGGCACAGGTGCAATAGCCTCAAGTGGAGGTTCAACTCCACAAATTTCAATTGCTTCAGGTTACACAGTTCCAACTTCAACTGAAAAAGGTTATTATGATTCAGCCTATACTCACAGCACTACTACAACAGGTTCTGTGCATGGTTCAACAACTGTAGGTGGTAATTTATTAAGACTTACTAATGTAACAACCTCTGATAAATTTTTAAGAATCAACTTCTCAGACAATTCAGTTTCAGCCTTAGATGCGGCGACTTTTAGAACTGCTATTGGAGCAGGAACATCATCAACAACAGGAACTGTAACCTCAGTTGGAGGAACAGGAACTGTTTCTGGTATAACTCTAACAGGAACTGTAACAACAACAGGAAATCTCACCTTAGGTGGTTCAATTAGTGGTCTAACAACTTCTAATTTATCAGCATCAGCGGGCATTGTTAATGCACAATTAGCAAATAGTTCTGTAACTGTTGGAACAACTGCAATCTCCTTAGGTGGTTCTGCCACAACAATTGCAGGTTTAACATCTGTTACATCAACTACATTTGTTGGTGCTTTAACAGGAACTGCAAGTGGAAACTTAACAAGTGTCTCTACATTAGATGCATCAAAACTTTCAGGAACTATACCATCTGCAGTTTTAGGAAACTCAACTCACTACATTGGGACAACCGCTGTCACTTTAAATAGAGCCTCAGCGACATTGGCTCTAACTGGTGTTACTAATACAAATTGGGACGCGGCCTATACTCATGTTTCTGCAACAAACAATCCACATAATGTAACAGCAACTCAAGTAGGACTTGGAACTACAGCAACTCCAACCTTTGCAGGAATTAGTATAGGTGCAGGTTCTGCAACTTGGACAATTGATGATTCAGTTTTAAATGTTCTCACTTTCAAAGATGGACTAAACACAAGATTAGAAATTAAAGCCGGTGGCTTATATGTAAATGGTTCTTCCACTGCCTTAGGTTCAGGCACTGTCACAAGTGTCACAGCAACAGGTGCTATTGCTTCAAGTGGAGGTTCAACTCCACAGATTTCAGTTGCATCTGGCTATACAGTTCCAACTTCAACTGAAAAAGGTTATTATGATTCAGCCTACACAGGTGTTAATACTGCAACAAATGCAAATACTGCATCAACTATTGTTAAGAGAGATGCTTCAGGAAACTTCTCTGCTGGCACAATTACTGCAAATCTAACAGGAACTGCAAGTGGAAACTTAACCTCTTCTTCCACATTAGACGCAAGTAAATTAAGTGGAACAATACCAAGTGCAGTTTTAGGCAATTCAACTCACTACATTGGGACAACAGCAGTAACTCTTAATAGAGCATCAGCATCATTGGCTCTAACAGGTGTTACAAACACTAACTGGGACTCAGCCTACACACATTCTACAACAACTACAGGCTCAGTGCATGGTTCTACCACTGTTGGTGGTAACTTATTAAGACTCACTAATGTTACAACATCAGATAAGTTTCTAAGAATCAACTTCTCTGACAATTCAGTATCTGCTCTTGATGCTTCAGCCTTTAGAACAGCGATAGGTGCAGGAACATCATCAACAACAGGAACTGTGACTTCAGTTGGAGGAACAGGAACTGTCTCAGGTATCACATTAACTGGAACTGTTACTACAACGGGTAATCTAACCCTTGGAGGTTCAATTTCAGGATTAACCACAAGTAATTTATCAGCATCAGCGGGAATTGTAAATGCTCAACTTGCAAACAGTTCAATCACTGTTGGAACAACTGCTATATCACTTGGTAGTTCTTCAACAACATTGGCTGGATTGACTTCTGTAACATCAACAGTGTTTACAACAGGCACAGGAAGTCAAACATGGCAAGTGACAGATTCAGGAAACAATCTTCTATTTCAAGCAGGTTCAACTCCTGCAACAAAGGCCACACTATTTAGTGATGGAGCATTAACATTAACAGGAAAACTCACTGCAACAAGTAAATCATTCTTGATTGACCATCCAACAAAAGAAGGTTACAAACTTCAACATGGCTCTCTTGAAGGACCTGAAAATGGTGTTTATGTGAGAGGAAGATTAAAGAAACAAAATATTATTCAACTTCCAGACTATTGGAGAAATCTAGTAGATGAAGAAACAATAACAGTATCATTAACTGCAATAGGAAAACCTAGAAGTTTATTTGTTGAACATATTGAGGCAAATAAAGTGTATATTAATAGTGATACTATGAACAATAATGATATAGACTGCTTCTATGTAGTTTATGGTGAAAGAAAAGATATAGATAAACTAGAAGTAGAAATGGAGGCAAACTAATGGCTAAAGATGTATTAATAACACCTTTGAGTGGTAGTATAGAAGTTAAAAATGATGCAAATGCTCTTAAGATAACAGTTGTTGCAGAAACAGTTACAACTGCTGATAAGACTCTTACATTACCTAATAAAACAGGAACATTGGCCATTACAACTGATGTTCCTAACATCACAGGTGGTGCCTCTACTATTGTATCAAGCAACTTAACAGCAAGTAGAGCATTAGTAAGTGATTCAAGCGGTAAGGTGGCAGTAAGTTCTGTCACCTCTACTGAACTTGGTTATGTTAGTGGTGTCACATCAGCAATTCAAAC
>Ga0116204_1000018_pt1 | contig 70482 bp, 69 predicted proteins | sample LakKivwa52mmetaG_FD_94481 | JGI IMG/M metagenome (GOLD analysis project Ga0116204, IMG submission 94481) | Anoxic lake water microbial communities from Lake Kivu, Rwanda to study Microbial Dark Matter (Phase II) - Lake Kivu water 52m metaG | ecosystem: Environmental > Aquatic > Freshwater > Lake... | reverse complement strand
TTTTTGAAGGAGTGCGAGTGGCGTTTTAATAACCCAACACCACAAGCACAGTTATCACAAATAAAACAATGGGTTAAGAAACATATGGGCTAGTTATCTAGGACAGCCCCAAAATAAATTACGCACGAGGGCAACCAAACTTACGTATCCTGTTTATACTCTAGTGCATATTCACATCAACTGCGGCCATTAACATGATGATGATAAGTGCATCCACCCTGCAAGTATCGATTGAGGTCTGGGCTACGCTGGCTTTTGCCTTATCCGGTTTAATTGCCGGTGCTCGCAAAAAACTCGACCCTTTTGGCGTATTCGTGGTCACCGGAGTTGCCGCATTTGGAGGTGGCACGCTGCGCGATGTACTGCTAGATAGACGTCCCTTTTTTTGGGTAGATCACGCCAATTGGCTATGGCTATTGCTGCTGATGTGTATACTCGCCATGATATTTATGCGCAGCCGGCATATTCTGCTTACTGAACGCGCTATTTTAATACCTGACGCACTAGGCTTGGGGCTATTTACTGCTCTGGGTACGCAAATTACTTTAAATTTAAATATGCCGGTCATTGTGTGCGCGCTGATGGGAGTGATGACTGCGGTGTTTGGTGGTGTGCTGAGGGACATTCTCTGTAACGAAATTCCTAAGGCATTTAATGACCACCAACCCTACGCGGTCATTGCGTTCACCGGCAGTTTATTGGTGGTAATTTTAAACACCATGCAATGGCCTGCATGGTTGTGTGTGTTTATCCCGGCGAGTCTGATTTTTGCTTGCAGAATCGCCGCAATTTACTTGAACTGGCGTTTACCCAGCTGGAGAATCGAGTCTTAACGCTTGCCTTGCTGCTGGCGTGAATGCTCTATTCGAGATTTACACTTACGCGCTTGACGTTTACGAGAAGTTTGCTGGCGAGTTTCCGCATGCTCTAATGCAAACTCGTATAAATCTACCAAATCCTCTTCATTCACATCGATAAATTCTTCCATTTGAGCGAGCGCCCATTTGAAGTCCTGCTCATCCAATTCAGGCAGTTCAGGATGCGGCTGCTGGGCAAACTGCGTATGGTGTACATGATGCTGATGACGCATCGGATAATGCCTGCCGCGCACCAGATTGTTGAGGATAATCGCCAGCAACACCATCATGCTGGCATTGATCGCCACCACTTCAAAACAAAACTGCCAGCCAATCGCGTGCACTTCTGCACCGCCTAACACTGCAATCATGGCAGTTGCTGCCGCAGGAGGATGCAGACAATGCATCTGATACATCGTATACACCGATATCAACACTGCCAGCGCTGTTGCCAACGGCGCTGCGGATATCCACTTTGCACAAGCCACACCAACAAAGGCGGCAATCAAATGTCCACCCAACACCGGCCAAGGTTGCGCCAATGGGCTATGCGGAACGACGAATAATAAAAATGCGCTTGCACCCATGGACGCCAACACCAGCAGTTTAATGGACAGTGCCAAGTCCACATACCCCACCAATAACACCAAACATAAAATCGCCAAGCCCGCAGTCGTAGAGCCTATAAACTTCTCTCTAACAGGAATGCTATTAGGTTTGTAGCCTAGCAACAGTAGACTCATGATCTTGTTCAAATTTAACATTGGGCTATCAATCTGTTGACTTCATCGGATATTCAAGAAATTTACTTAAATATCTTCAGCACTATACACAGGATATTTTTCCATCACCTTGCAAAACAAATCTGAAGCAACCAATACCTGCAACCAGTGCTTTAAATGTAGATAGTGACTATTATCAAACCAGTTAGCATCCACCGCCGCAAATTGTCGTATAAATGGAAAAATGGCAATATCCGCCAAGCTGACTTTCGCGCCTAACAGAAATGTATTTTTGCACAGCATAGACTCTAGCCTTGCTAGAAAAACTTCACCTTGTGCACGATAAAACTCGGCAGAATGCTCCGGAAAGCGCTCGGCATATTTATAGCGATCCAGACTCTGCTTGAAACTCACATCGTTTTCATGAATAAGTGCCGACGTTTGCACTGAATCAACAGTCAACCAGCCATCCAAATCAGCCAAGTTCAATGCCCAGCGCATGATATCCAGACTTTGGTCGATGACCGCACCATCACTCAAAACCAACACCGGAACTGTACCTTTGGGAGAAACCTGCAGCATATGTGCCGGCTTCTGCTTTAGAGAAATTTCGCGGATCTCAACCTCGACATTCGCATAGCGCAATGCCATGCGCGCACGCATGGCATACGGACAACGTCGGTAGGAATACAATATAGGTAAAGCTTTTGCTGAAGGCATCTTAAAAAAGTAAGCGCTTGCTAACCTAGTGCACGGCAGACATCATGCACTAGCTTAGGCCCCTTGTAGATTAAGCCACTGTATAGCTGCACCAGACTTGCCCCAGCAGCAATTTTTTCCAACGCATCTGCTCCATTCATAATGCCGCCAACACCAATAATCGGTAAAGCACCTTGCAAACGCTGCGATAAAGTCTGGATTACTTGCGTAGATTTATCACGCACCGGCAAGCCAGATAAACCACCAGCTTCATCTGCGTTAGGCATTCCCTGCACCTTGTCACGCGCCAAAGTAGTGTTCGTAGCAATTACGCCATCAATGTTGTGCTGCAACAGCAAGTCGGCAATTTCATGAATTTGCTCATGCTGCAAATCTGGTGCAATTTTTAGAGCTATCGGCACATATCGACCATGCTGCTGACTTAATGCGAGCTGCTGCTGCTTTAAGGTTGCTAATAGCTGAGCCAGTGCTTCCTTCTCCTGTAACGCGCGTAAATTTTTTGTATTTGGAGACGAAATATTCACTGTGATGTAACTGGCATATGCATACACTTTTTGCATGCACAGTAGATAGTCATCCACTGCATTCTCGTTGGGGGTGTCGAAATTCTTGCCTATATTAATGCCGAGTACACCTTGATATTTGGTGGCCTTAACGTTTTCAATCAGATGATCTACACCTAGATTATTAAAGCCAAACCGGTTAATAATGCCTTGCGCCGGTTTAACTCTGAATAGTCGTGGTTTAGGATTGCCAGGCTGTGCTCTGGGAGTGACTGTACCTACCTCGATAAAACCGAATCCCAGGGCAGCCATGCCATCGATTACCGCGCCGTTTTTATCAAGACCTGCGGCCAAGCCAACCGGATTAGGAAAATCAATGCCCATCACCTGGCGTGACTGACAAATAGGCGCCGCAGGATAGCATTTCAGTAATCCAGCTTTTTCAGCGATTCCTAAACTCTTCAAGGTGTAATCATGGGCTGTTTCAGCGTCTAACTGAAACAATAAAGGCTTTAAAACTGGATAAATATTCATGACGCAATTTTAACTTAAATAGCCTGCAGCAGGTGTGGTCACGTTATCACGGCAATGGCATAATGATTTACTTATATTTCCATATCCCTACACTGCAATGACTCTCCATCAGACATTACCACTTTTAGGCGGGATGAGTGCTGAGCAATTTCTGGCCGAGTATTGGCAAAAGAAACCTCTGCTTATTAAAAATGCCATCCCTGATTTTCAAGGTCTGCTTACACCAGATGAGCTGGCGGGACTCGCCTGTGAAGATGATGTCCAGTCACGCATCGTAGAAGAAATACGCGGCAAGTGGCATGTCAGTCACGGCCCATTCAGCGCAAAGGATTTTTCACGCCTGCCGGATCAGCCTGATACAGAGCATCGCTGGACGCTCCTCGTGCAAAGTGTGAACCATTTTATCCCGGAGGCCAGCGCCCTACTCGAGCAGTTTAATTTTATTCCACATGCCAGACTGGATGATCTGATGGTCAGTTACGCACCCGATGGCGGAGGTGTAGGACCACATTTTGACAGTTATGACGTATTTTTGCTGCAGGGTCAGGGTAAACGCCTATGGCGCATTAGCGCGCAGACAGATTTAACGCTCGTTGAAAACGCGCCACTGCGCATTTTAAAAAACTTTGACACCTCACAAGAATGGCTGCTGAGCGCGGGCGACATGCTCTATCTGCCGCCACATTTAGCGCACTGGGGCATTGCTGTCAGCGATGGTGACGAAGACTGCATGACCTACTCGATTGGGTTTAGAGCCCCCAAACACAAGGAACTGGCAACAGAGTTTCTGGGATATCTGCAAGACCAGCTGCAGCAGGATGAAAATGCCATACCCGGAATTTATCAAGACCCGGATCTCACACTACAATCACACGCAGCAGAAATCAGCACCAATATGATAGCCAAGGTGTCACAAACCTTAAATCAAATTCAATGGTCAAATCAGGCAGTAGCTGACTTTTTGGGACGTTACCTATCTGAACCAAAACCCGATGTGCTGTTTGAACCCAATAAGAAAATCACAGTAGCGCAATTACAGAAAAAAATCCTGCAGCTTGGATTGATGCTCGACCTCAAGAGCCAAATGCTATTTACCGATGAAGTGTTTTATTTAAATGGCGAGCCATTTACCGCAACACCCTCACAAGCGATGCTCTTACGTCAATTGGCAGATACACGCAAAGTTGATAGTGCGAGTTTAGCGGGGGTAGATGAAAATCTATTAAACCAACTGCATCAGTGGTATCTGTCTGGCTATATACAAATAGGCAATGATGTCTGAACAAGCACTCATTGCCAACCAGATTCTTAATGGTGAAAACCTCTATACGCAAGCGATAGACTTTGTTCTTGCCAGAGCGCAACGTCACATTTGGATATTCGATCAAGATTTAAGTCGTGGTGGTTTTTCCAGCCTAAATCGCTATGAGTTATTAAAAAACTTCTTGAGTCACCATATCACGAGTGAGCTATGCATCATTCTGCATGATGCCGATTATTTTCAACGCCAATGTCCGCGATTAAACCATCTGCTTAGTATTTACCCGCACAAAATGCGTGTTCATATCACCAACAACAGCATGAAAAACTTCAAAGCGTGCTTCATCGTGGTCGATGGAACACACTTCGTTAAACGCATCCATATCGATCAGGCGCGTTTTAAATTCGGATGCGATGAAAATGTAAGCGATAACATCATACAAAGTACAATTCTGCAGCAGCAGTTTTTAGATCTTCAGGCAGCGTCACCCGAGGCTATCAGCCACGCTTTACTTGGTCTTTAAGTAGAACTTGAATTTAGTCTTAAATTTATTCAATCTAAGCTTTGTAATGCATCAGTCTCCATCACTAAAAATGCATAAAAACTCGACGCAAATAAATTTCAGCGAAAAAAATTGAAAAAACTGGAAACTTTTTTCAAAAAACTGCTTAAAAACTCAAAAGGTACTTTTTTTTTTCATAATAGCTGGTAGAATTTGCGCCACTCGGTAAGCTAATTAAGTAATAATTTTAAGCAATTATCGAAAAAAGTTTTTTAACAAGTCTCAACCTTTAAGGAAATCAAAATGACACGTTCAATTTTACTTGCTGCATTGTTAGCACTTGCTGTTACAGCTTGTGGTGAAAAAGCTGCTGAAGCTCCTGCTGAAGCTCCTGCTGTAGAAGCACCTGCTGCTGAAGCTGCTCCTGCTGAAGCTGCTCCTGCTGAAGCTGCTCCTGCTGAAGCTGCAAAATAATTTAGATTATTTTAAGAATGAAAAGCCGACGATATGTCGGCTTTTTTATTGTCTGAATTGCGTGTTTATGAGCAAAACGCTAACGGATCTTACGCCAATCGAATCCGCCAACCTGATCCGCCACCCCCACCCAATCATCTTCACATCCCAGCACTTCAGCAAGAGCGCGTCGCGCCAGCTCAGGCGTGTTATTTTTGGCACTTAAATGCGCTGCAACGACGTGCTGTAATGGAGCATGGTCCAGCTTAGACAATAACTGCGCGGTATCCAGATTATCCAAGTGCCCGAGCTCTCCGCCTACGCGTTTTTTCAAAGACCATGCATAAGGGCCGTTTTTAAGCATGTTAGCATCATGATTGCACTCAAGCATTAACGCCTGACAGCCATTCAGCTTATGTTCAATATGTGGCGTAATGCGTCCTACATCTGTCAGCACCCCCAATGACCGTCTACCGTCCGAAAACACACACTGTATAGGTTCGCGTGCATCATGCGGTACTGGAAACGGCTGAACTTCCAATGCCTGAATACTAAATGCGGTATGGCTATCGATGATATTAAGCTGCAGTTGATACTGACCAGGCAGGTAACGCTCTGCCATTTTTAGAGTCCCGTAGGTAAGCCATAACGGAATATTGAATTTAGCGGCAAATTTAAAAGCGCCGCTGGCATGATCATCGTGCTCGTGCGTAATCACGATGCCATGTATATCCGATGGACGCAGCTGCAGGCGCGCCAGCCTGTTCTGTGTCTCTTTCAAGCTAAAACCACAGTCGAGCATAACGCGCGTCTGCTCGACTTCCACTACAAGCGCATTGCCGGCGCTACCGCTTCCCAGCGAGGCAAAACGCATGTGAGTTATCTTAGCTGCTCATACATGAGCACAATAATACGATTTGCCGTGGTAGTCGCAACACGCTTACCCTCAGCATTCACAACGGTAACTTCTGAATTGCCGTTATCACTATCGACCACTTTAATGCGATATTGGTTATCCAAGCTTGCTTGTTTTTTATCGTCAGTACCCCAGAATTTGAGGCTTTCGATTAGACTTTTATCTTCTTTTTTCCCGGATTTAGCAGAAGATTTCTCTTCATCATCACCCCAGAATTTCAATGTTTCAAACAGACCCTTTTTCTTTTTAGGAGCGTTATCGACGTCGATATCGGTATATCGCACAAAAAATAAGCCGTTAGAGCGGTCTTTGTCTTCAATTACGAAGCCAATACGGTCTAGCGCCAGACCAACACGACGCCATGCACGATCAAACGGATCGTTGACCATCAATCTGGCGCTGCCATCAGATTCTTTAATCACTTCGGCCCGCTTAATTACTGTAGCCTGTGCCAGAATTGATTTGGATTTCTGCTCTTCAACACCCAGCTTCACCATCAATCTGCGCAGCAATTCAGCATCCAGCTCAGCGTCACTGGCTTGGGGTTTTTGTGCCATTTCCGCATCAGTTTTATAGCCGGCATCAATCACGCCAAGCTGCGTCTGTATGCGTCGCTTGCCATCATCCGGCGCACCACTCACCGAGCGATGCGTCATGTAAATCTCAGTGGTGTTAGCCTCAGCGCCACGGTCCAAACGCGTACGGAATTTTTTTCTATCGGCAAAACCTGACAGCTTATCTAACCACTTATCGAATTTTTCCAGAGCGTTGGCATTTTGTTCTTTGATTTTCACCGCATCAGATTCAATCCACTCAGTCTCCATCACGCCTATCTGTGGATTTTCCACTCGGACGGCAAACCCCATGTCCAGCCAGAACTCCCGCACCACCGGCCAGATTTTCTCCGCAGGCGCATTCACCACTAGCCAGCTTTGAGGACCAGAGCGTTCCAAGCGAACACCATCAGGCGTCTGCAGCACTTTTTCAACGCCAACCTCTTGGCCTTCCTGTTCCTGCGTATAAGAAGAATAGCTGGTACTCCCGGGTACAGAGTAAGTGTCGTTGCTAGGGCTAACGGTCAGATCGGGAGGCACTTCCAAAGGACGAGAGCGACTTGCGCCTTTATAATCCGGTGCGGTATTGATAAAAGGAATCGAATCACACGCAGTGAGACTGCTTAACAGTAAAACAGGCAGTATTAATGCCCGTGATTTATTTAATGAGTAATTAGCTGATTTATTTTTACTAGGGTGAGTCACAGCGTTATTGACGTGTTTCATTCAAACCTCTTTGAGACATGTATGCATTTAAAGAATTTGCGCTGCTTGTGCAGCCTGACGCAGCACGTCGTGATATTGCGCAGATAAATTCACCAGTGGCAGACGAATTCCAGTGCTAATCAATCCCATTTGCTGCAGCACCCATTTCACCGGTATCGGGTTCGCTTCAATGAACAATTTCTGGTGCAGTGCGAACAGTTTTGCATTAATAGCGCGTGCGAGGGCGATATCACCCACGCGTGCAGCCTCACACATTTCATGCATGAGTTTTGGTGCCACGTTAGCCGTCACCGAAATGACACCTTTAGCCCCCATCAACATTAAAGGTAACGCTGTTGCGTCATCGCCGCTATAGACAGCAAAGCCCTCAGGGGCGCGCTGCAGCAAATCAGTACCGCGTTCCAAGCCGCCTGTGGCATCCTTGATGCCAACGATATTTTTATGCTCTGCCAAACGTAAAGTCGTGTCGTTTTGAATGTCACAGCCAGTTCTGCCGGGAACATTGTAAAGAATTTGTGGAATGTCCACCGCATCAGCCACCGCTTTAAAATGCTGATAAAGACCTTCTTGTGTAGGCTTATTGTAGTAAGGCGCCACCAGCAGACAAGCATCTGCACCTAGGGCTTTAGCTTCTTGCGTGAGAATGATTGCTTCCTTGGTAGAGTTTGCACCAGTGCCTGCAATCACCGGAACGCGTCTATTGACCTGCTCGACTGCAGTTTTAATCAGCAAACAGTGCTCATCAAAATCCACGGTAGGCGATTCACCCGTAGTACCTACAATCACGATGCCATCCGTACCTTGGTCAACGTGATAATCAATCAGCGTTTTCAGACACGGGATGTCCAAGCGCCCGTCTTCCAGCATGGGCGTTACAATAGCGACTAAACTACCTTGCAGCATAGCAAACCTAAACGATTCATAATTCATCATTTTAACTTAAAAGATTGATAAATATATACTCCTCGCTTGTGAAACTTAGTGAGCCTGTTCATAGACCAATCTCTACATACGCAAGCTGCGTTGAATTATCAAGCAACAGCACTGCGTATCGCGCTTAAAAGCGTTATAATTACAACACTTTAATGGCGCTTAATCCGAGTATCCACACTGACTATGAGCTTTGACTTGCATCATTACATCATGATTTTAATCGGCACCGTGTTCGTCAATAACATTGTGCTAGTAAAAATCCTTGGTCTTTGCCCATTCATGGGCGTATCCAAAAAGCTAGAAGCTTCTATCGGTATGGCGGGAGCAACGGCTTTCGTACTTAGCATAGGCTCTATGACCAGCTGGGGCATTAATCAATACCTGCTGGAACCGAATGGCCTGATGTACCTGCGTACTTTGTCATTTATCGTGATTATCGCGGGGGTTGTGCAGCTCACTGAAATGGTCATGGAAAAAAACTTCCCAGTGCTTTATCAGGGTTTGGGTATTTTCCTACCCCTCATCACTACCAACTGTGCAGTGCTCGGTATCCCCTTGCTGAACGCGCAGGCAAGTCATAGTTTTATTGAATCACTGTTTTTTGGTCTAGGTGGCGCATTGGGGTTTTCCTTAGTGTTAATTCTATTTGCTTCGATGCGCGAGCGCATGGAAGCAGCCGATGTGCCTGTTGTATTCAGAGGTTCAGCCATCGCCATGGTGACAGCCGCACTCATGAGCTTGGCGTTTATGGGCTTCGCAGGGTTGGATAAATACTAAATCTGTATGCACATTTACAGGACAAATATTCACCAGATCACCCCAGATTTGCAAATGACAACAATCTCAGTAATCACTGAAATTTAACCGCACAGCGACTATGTTACTAAGTTCTCTTTACGTAATGCTTGGCCTTGCCCTTGTTTTAGGCATTCTGCTTGGCATTGCAGCCCTTCTGTTCAAAGTTGAAGGTGACCCGCTAGTTGCGCGCATCGATGCCATATTGCCGCAAACGCAATGCGGCCAGTGCGGCTACCCAGGCTGCAAGCCTTATGCCACCGCGATCGCCAATGGCGAGGCTGATATTAACCAATGCCCGCCCGGTGGCGATGCCGGCGTTCGTGCGTTGGCAGATTTACTAGGGGTGGAATATAAACCGCTCAATGCCGAACACGGCATGCCCAAGCCAAAATCTGTAGCATTTATTGATGAAGCAACCTGCATTGGCTGCACATTATGCATACAAGCCTGCCCGGTGGATGCTATTTTGGGAGCAGCCAAACACATGCACACCATCATTGCGTCTGAATGTACCGGCTGCGAACTATGCGTAGCGCCTTGCCCTGTAGACTGCATCACCATGCAGCCAATTGCTGAAACTCCGGATAACTGGAAATGGAAATACCCCGTGATACCGATTAAAGCTGTGTCCGCTGTTGGAGGCAACGCCTCATGATAAACAGCATAGTAAATTTTGCATCCAAGCTGTTGGGCAGCCCATCGACAGCAGAAGATTTTTATCGTTTTAATGGCGGCGTTCATCCAGCTGAACACAAACAGGAATCTACGCTAAAACCAATTGGTAAACTGCCGATTCCGCCGTCACTGGTACTGCCGCTGCGTCAGCATGTAGGGTATATCCCCAAAATTAGAGTAAAAGTGGGGGATTATGTGCACAAAGGCCAAATGCTGGCAGAAGCAGAAGGCAGCGTTTCAGCGGCAATTCATGCACCAAGCTCCGGTACTGTCAGCGCGATTGCTGATGCGATTATTCCGCATCCATCCGGACTACCTGACATGTGCATTACTATCACGCCTGATGGTAAGGACAGATGGGTAGATTTAAAACCGATAGACTGGCGCAACACACCAAAAACAGAATTAGTGGCCAGCCTGCGACTTTCCGGTATTGTGGGATTAGGTGGCGCAACCTTCCCAACCCATATCAAAGTGCGTGCAGACGGAAAATCTGGCGTACATACACTGGTGATTAATGCTGCTGAATGCGAGCCTTATATTACTTGCGATGACATGCTGATGCGCGAGCATGCCGATGAAATTGTCAAGGGCATGGAGATTGTGCAATACCTGCTAGGCGCTGAGCGATGCATTGTAGGCATTGAGGACAACAAACCCGAAGCTACCGCCGCGATGCGTGCAGCTTGTAGCGCCTTACCCGGCAGCTCGGTAAAGGTAGTGCCTACTCTGTACCCGAGTGGTGATGCGCGACGTTTAATTCATCTGCTGCTGGGCACTGAAATCCCGCATGACAAACGCTCAACCGACGTAGGTATTCAAGTGTTCAACGTCGCCACGGTGCGTGCCATTTATCGCTACTTTACCTTTGGTGAACCCTCTTTAAGTCGTATCGTCACCATGACCGGCAATGTCGCGAACCCACAGAATTTTGAAGTGCTTTTTGGCACGCCGCTGCAAACCTTAATTGCCGCTGCCGGTAATGCAGGCGCAGATACCACGCACTTCATTATGGGTGGGCCGATGATGGGATTCGATTTACCATCTGCTAATGTGCCGATCACTAAAGCCGCCAACTGCATCATTGCTGCTACACCACATATGTTTGCTGCGCCTCCGCCTGCCATGCCCTGCATACGCTGCGCACGCTGCGCTGATGCTTGCCCGGTGAATTTACAGCCTCAAGAACTTTACTGGTTTGCCAAATCAGATAACTTCGAAAAGGCCCGCGATTACAATCTGTTCGATTGCATCGAATGCGGCTGTTGCAGCTATGTATGCCCAAGCAATATTCCGCTGGTTCAGTATTATCGCTACGCCAAGAGCGAAATCATTGCTGCAGACAAAGCTAAAGAAGCCGCTGATTTAGCGCGTGAGCGCAATGAGTTTAGGCTGGCGCGCATAGAGCGTGAAAAACTGGAGCGCGCGCAAAAACATGCGGAACGTGCCGCCAGCGCCAAAAAAGAAGAAGCGCAGACCAGCACTGGCGATGCAAAACCTGCTGCAACCGATACTGGAACTCAGGCCAGCGCTGCAGCAGATGATGCGAAAAAAGCAGCGATTGAACGCGCTAAAGCAATGAAACAGGCTCAGACAGAGAACGATACACCGGCAGCAAGCGAGGCTCAGCCCGCCAAATCGGAAAAAGCCTTGGCAGCCAAAACTGCTGCAGATAATGACCCGGACAAGCAAGCCAAGATAGCGGCTGCGATCGCACGTGCCAAAGCTCAGAAATTGGCAGCAGCCCAGAGCGCAGCTGATAATGCTGTAGCTGCACAGGCTGCCGGCGACAGCGCTGCGGAACAGACTAAAACTGAGCAGTCCAAACAGGATAAACAGGCATTGATAGCTGCGGCAATCGAACGTGCAAAAGCGCAAAAACTTGCAGCCGCACAGGCGGGAGTTACGCCAAAAAATACGGACAATGTCAGCGCTAGCGTAAAAGCAGAAATTGAAAAAATAGACGCCATACGTGAAAAAGCACATATTGCTGACAATACTGATAAAACTTAAGACTTGATTGCATGCTCAATTGTGCATTTGAAATAATGCGTTAGGAAAAAATATTGAATCGCTCACCTTATGTTAGTGACGCCCCCAGCGTCAGCGTGATTATGTTTAAAGTGCTGCTGGCACTTATCCCGGGTATTGTTGCTTATTTATGGGTGTTTGGCGGCGGCATTATCGTCAGCATTGTGCTGGCAACAGTAACAGCATTAGTGGCTGAAGCTACCCTGTTAAAAATCCGTCAGCGCCCTATTAAACCCTATTTATGCGATTTAAGTGCCATTGTTACCGCATGGCTGCTTGCACTGGCATTACCGCCTTTAGCCCCCTGGTGGCTAGTCGTGGTGGCAACGCTATTTGCCATTATTGTGGCAAAGCAGCTTTATGGCGGCCTGGGCTACAACCCATTTAACCCAGCTATGGTGGGATATGCTGCCATGCTAATTTCATTTCCGATTATCATGACCAAGTGGCCTGCGCCATTAACTCTGGCACAAAATCCACTCAGCTTTACCGAGCAGTTAGGCTTCATTTTCAGCAACATTTTGCCTGCAGGTGTCACAGTGGATGCAGTGACTTCGGCAACCCCGCTGGATTATCTGAAGACACAGCTCATGCTGAATCATGAAATTTCAGGCATCTCAAAAGCGCCTATTTTTGGTATGTTTGGCGCAAAAGGTGGTGAATGGATTAGTGCGGGCTATCTGCTGGGCGGTTTATACCTGGTACAGCAGCGCATTATCAGCTGGCATTTGCCTACAGCGTTTTTAGCGGCGCTAGCACTGATTTCACTTGTTTTTTACGGTGCAGATAACACTCACTATGCCAACCCAGTGTTTCATTTGATGAGCGGCGCGTCCATGCTATGTGCATTCTTCATCATCACCGACCCGGTAAGCGGGCCGACGACACCGCGCGGTAAATTATATTTTGCTGCCGGAGTTGGTGTATTGACTTATTTAATCCGCGTATATGGGGGTTATCCGGATGGCGTCGCGTTCGCGGTACTCATCATGAATATGTGCGTGCCAATGATAGACGCTGCTACTCAGCCGCGTGTGTTTGGTCATGAAAAATAACGGCTTATACGAACTCTGAAACTTTTACTATGCCAGAAACCCTAGTTAAACACGCCACAAAAACTGCCATCACACTCACTGCTTTTGCCTTAGTCGGCACAGCCTTGCTTGCATATATTTTTGCCATCACACGCGCACCGATTGAAGCGAGCGAGGCGGAAGCCAAGCTGTCACTATTTAAACAGATTATGCCCCAGGAAAACTTTAACAACGACATTCTGAAGGATGTAGTGAAAATTGCACCTGACCCACTTTTGGGAAACCACACTGCTAGCTTCGCCAATATTGCCAGAAGCGATCAAAAGGTTGCCGGTGTCATTCTGGAAGCGATTGCGCATGACGGTTATAGCGGCGACATCAAATTGCTGATTGCTTATCATGCAGACGGCACCATCAGCGGGGTAAGGGTTCTGGCTCACAAAGAAACCCCTGGCTTGGGCGATTATATTGACATTGCGCATGATGATTGGATTAAAATCTTTGATAATGAATCTTTAGCCAAAACACCTGCCCAACAATGGCAGGTGAAAAAAGACGGCGGAAAATTTGATTATATGGCTGGCGCTACCATTACCCCACGAGCGGTTGTCAAAGCCGTGCATAAGGCCACGCAATATTTTGAACAGAATAAACAAACGCTGTTTGCCACACCTGTGGTAGATAATTCTGCACAGCAGAAATGAGATAGCACATGAACGATTTCAAAGAAATTACCTTAAATGGACTATGGAAGCAAAACCCAGGCGTTGTGCAACTGCTTGGCTTATGCCCAACTTTAGCCGTGACCACTACTGCCGTAAATGGTTTAAGCCTAGGGCTTGCGACTGCATTGGTGATGGCTGCCGCCAACGGCTCAGTATCACCAGTGCGCAAATTCATTCCCAGTGAAATCCGCGTGCCAGTATTTATTCTGGTCATCGCAGCGCTAGTGACTGTGATTGATTTATCTATCAATGCGTTTGCGCATCCGCTGCACAAAGTATTGGGTATTTTCATTCCATTGATTGTAGTGAACTGTATCGTACTGGCACGCGTAGAGTCATTCGCGGCAAAGAATGCACCCGCCCCTTCCATATTGGATGGTTTCATGATGGGTAGCGGTCTTGCAATGATATTGACTTTATTAGGCGGCATGCGCGAAATCGTGGGCAAGGGCACACTATTTTCGGGTTTGGATCTGGTATTTGGCGCAGAGGCCAAGCAATTTGTATTAACCGTTATTCCGGATTATCACGGCTTTCTTTTAGCCGTGCTACCACCTGGGGCTTTTCTAGGATTGGGTGCGCTGATTGCGCTGCGCAACTGGGCAGAGATCAGAAAAACCGAACAAGCCAACAAGCCTGACGGTAAGCTAGACCCCATTTTAAATCATTAGATACTAGCATTACTCAATCACAGATTGACTAGATAACACCGTAGCGATGAACGCGCATAAACGCACCGAAATTTTCAGGCGCCTGAGTGCTGCGATTCCCAACCCTTCCACTGAACTCAAACACAGCTCAACTTTCGAGCTGCTGATTGCAGTCATTTTGTCGGCACAGGCAACCGACAAAGGCGTGAACATCGCTACAGATAAACTATTCTCAGTAGCCAATACCCCTGAAGCGATACTGGCACTTGGGCTGGAAGGCCTAGAAAGCTATATCAAAACCATAGGGCTTTATCATGCCAAAGCCAAGAATGTGTTGGCAACCTGTCAGCAGCTCATTGAGAAACATCAATCACAAGTGCCAAATAATCGTGCCGCTTTGGAGGCACTGCCCGGAGTAGGCAGAAAAACCGCAAATGTGATTCTCAATACCGCTTTTGGTGAGCCGACAATTGCCGTGGATACGCATTTATTCAGACTGGGTAATCGCATTAATCTGGCGCCAGGAAAAACCGTGCTGGAAGTCGAACATCGATACCTTAAAACCATTCCTAAAGCCTATCTCAAGGATGCCCATCACCTACTGATTCTGCATGGACGCTATACCTGCACCGCACGTAAACCCAAATGCAACGAGTGCTGTATCGAAGATTTATGTGAATACAAAGCCAAAGAATATTAACTGCAGAAATGATTCATGATAAAAGCAGCCACCAGCATTGTTCTAGGTAACTCAGCAAGTGCAGACTTAGCTGCAAAAGCCTTACGCGAAGCCATGCGCAAAGCGGATATCTCGGTTGCCAACAGCGTCTTATTATTCGTCACTTCTGAGTTTGCAGCAGCGCCTCAGGATGCTATCAGGGCAGCAGCCAAGGCAGCTAACAGTACACAAATTATGGGTTGCTCTGCCAGTGGCATTTTTACGGAAGATGACTGGGTACTGGATACTCCCGCTGTTGCCGCGATGGTGTTTGGTGGCGATTTACACTTAATGCAGCCTCAAGCCGTAGCAAGTGAAAATCCACTGCTGACATTAACCGCACCCAATGCTATTAACAGCACATGGCTGAATAACGGATATGCACGTTACGGTGGTGTATCCGGAGATGCCATCGGCCAAGGGCCATTTTCGGTATGGCAGAACGCGAAAGGTGAATTATCGGGTCATGTGGAGGCCCGCATTTCCGGTGCTGCAGTGACGACAGGCTGCTCACATGGCTTGCAGCGCCTTAGTCAGCCACAGACTATCTCACAGACCGCATTATTTGATGTACAGGCGCTGGGGCAGCAGTCCGCTTTGAGCACATTGCAAAAAGCATGGAAATTTCATAGCAAAATAGATAGTACGCCACCTTTGCATATGATGATGGCAATTTATGCAGACAGTGCAGAAGCAATTCTTGACGGCAAGTTCAACCAGTCCAACATTATCGCCTGCGATGAACAAAACCAGAGCATCACGCTGGCTCATTCTCTGAAACCTGGTCAGTTCTTGAGCTGGTGTCTGCGCGACAGCAAGACATCGGAATCGGATATGATGCTAATGAGCAAACGCATGGCGGGTGCATTATATGAAGCACCAAAGTTTGGGCTCATGTTCTCCTGTTTAGGCCGTGGACCTTATTTTTACAATGGCATGGATCGAGACCTAGAAATTGTAAAACAAACGTTTCCGCGCATGCCCCTACTCGGTTTTTATGGCAATGGAGAAATTGCCAACATCAATAGTCAAAATCAACTGCTCCCCTATTCTGCGGTATTATCGCTGTTTACAAGCCCCAATTAATCTGACAAGGCAACATGAGCTTATATAACCCCAGCCGTGACCAGGCAAGACAATTCTTATTTGATGCCTGGGCAAAATTTAAACAACAGTCCGCACTCACCGATTTGGAAAAAATCGCAGTGGAAGTCATCCAAATGCATCCTGAATATCATGGCATATTAGATGCGCCGGAACGTTATATGGCTCAGCAGTATTTTCCTGAGATGGGAGAAACCAACCCATTTTTACACATCAGTCTGCACTTATCCGTGATTGAACAAATCAGCATCAATCAGCCTATCGGTATTGCGCAAGCTTACGCTGATCTGCTGAAAAAACACCAAGACAAACATCTGGCGCAGCATGACATTCTGGATTGTTTGGCCGAAACGATTTGGCATGCTCAGCGCAATAATTGCCCGCTGGATTCTGCCCATTATCTAGGTCTACTGCAGCAAAAAACTGGAACAACATCATGACAGACAATATTCATGACTGGCTGAATGCACATGGTGACTATTTATACCGTTTTGCACTGGCACGATTGAAAGACCCGCATCAAGCTGAGGATGCCGTGCAGGAAACCATGCTAGCCGCGATTAAAAGCAATACTTTCGAGGGCGATTCGGCAGTACGCACCTGGCTGACCGGCATACTAAAACACAAAATGATCGATTTACAGCGCAAACAACTGCGTGAGCAGCCGGTTTCTGATCTAGTCGATCTGGATAATACTGACACCAGCATGGATGATTTCTTTGACCAATCTGGTCACTGGCTGGAGCGGCCACTCGCCATGAACATGCCAGACGATACCTTAGCGCAGAAACAATTCCTTAGCATTCTTGATGACTGTATCAACAGACTCCCCGCCAAACTCAAAGTGATATTCATGCTGCGTGACGTGCAGGAAACAGAAAACGAAATAATTTGTAAGGAGCTTAACATTACACCGACCAATGCTTGGGTAATGTTATATCGAGCAAGAATGGGACTAAGAAAATGTTTAGAGTTGAATTGGACTTGAGGTAGCGTATGCTTAACTGCAAACAAGCCAGCAAACTCGTTTCACAATCATTAGACCGCCCTCTATCCTGGACAGAAAGGTGGCAGCTTAAATTGCACCTATTTATCTGCAATGCGTGCAGACGTTTTGCGAAGCAGCTGAAACTTTTGGCTGCGGCCATTCATCTACGCACTAAGATAATGGAAAATGATCAGGATATAAAACTCTCACCCGTAGTAAAAACCAGAATTTTGCAGGCTAGTAACAAGAGTAACTAGCAACAACAGTCTAACGCAAAACAACTAGTGTTATTTTTTATTAAGATAAAGGAACGCATCATGAATAAAACGCAAAAAACCATTTCTTTGGCAATCGGTAGTGCTTTTGCCCTTTCAATTGCTGCAACCAACGTGAGTGCAGCAGAAAATCCATTTGCATTGAAATCACTGTCTAGCGGCTATCAAGTTGCCGACCATCATGAGAAAGCTAAAGAAGGTAAATGTGGTACCGGAAAATGCGGTAGCAGCATGAAAGAAGCTGAAGGCAAATGCAGTGCTGAAAAAGCGCATGAAGGCAAATGTGGCGGCGACAAAATGACTGAAGGTAAATGCAGCGCTGACAAAGCACACGAAGGCAAATGTGGCGGTGAGAAAAAATAATCAGCAGCTGATTATTTTGATGTATGGCCGCTTCGAAAACAATGCATGAATACATGCAGGTGAGCAAAATGCGCGCTAAGCAGTATCAAAGCAGCCAAATCCAAGGCGTGGGTCTGGGGTTAAAGCGTGAGCTGATTCCCCAGATTCAATCCAATTATGGCAACCCTGAAATCGCCAATATTCAATTTCTGGAAATCGCACCGGAGAACTGGTTAAATGGGGGCGGTCAGTATCGCGAACAGTTGAAATGGTTTGCAGAGCGCTACCCACTGGTCTGCCACGGTTTGTGCTTATCTTTAGGCGGGCCTAATCCACTCAACACCGACTTTATTCGTCAAGTCCGCGCTTTTCTTGAGCAATATAATATTCCGATTTATACCGAACATTTAAGCTATTGCAGCGACGGCCTGCATGGGGAACAAGGTTATTTATATGACCTGCTGCCGATACCCTTTACAGAAGAAGCAGTACATTATGTTGCCGGCCGCATCCGACAGACACAAGATATCTTAGGACAGCAAATTGGCATCGAAAATGCCTCAGCTTATGTTGCAGCACCTATCTCAGAAATGGACGAGCTCACCTTCATCAACGCCGTCATTCGTGAAGCGGATTGTCTGCTGCATCTAGATATCAATAATGTTTACGTAAACAGCGTGAACTTTGGCTTTGACTCGCACGCTTTTCTGAGGGGATTACCGGGGGAGCGTATTGTGTATAGCCATATGGCGGGGCATTATCAACAAGCACCCAATTTGCTTGTGGACACGCATGGGGAAAACATCATCGACCCAGTGTGGGCACTTTTAGCAGATGCTTATCAGTTATTTGGTGTATTTCCTACTCTGCTTGAGCGCGACAACAACATTCCACCACTGGCAGAATTAATGCTGGAAATTAACAAAATTGCTGATTGCCAACATGCTGGCATACCAAACCGCCAAAACATCAGCATGGCCGAACTGAGGCCAATCTAATGTCTGCAACAATTCCTGAGTTTCAGCGTTATCAGCTTGCGTTCACCGCGCATCTGCGTGATCCCAAGCAGCACGCTGCGCCTGCTGGCGTGCCTGCCAAACGCATGGCTGTCTATGAAGAAATCGTTTTCAACAATCTGCTGCAGTCGGTCTCAGCTTGTTTTCCTGTTGCAAGTGCGGTGCTTGGTAAGCGTAAATGGCGCAAACTAGTGCAAAATTTTATGCGCGACTATTCAGCCAATAGCCCTTTATTTCGGGAAATTCCGAAACAGTTTGTGGACTTCTTACACAGCAATCAAGATATTCAAAATGGATTGCCACCTTATATTTACGCTCTATGCCATTACGAGTGGGTCGAACTGTATGTAAGCGCACTGCCCTTAGAAATCCAACCTGTGAGTGCAGAGACGATTCTAGATTTAAATTCGATGCTTGCTGTATTCAATCCTACGCTGCAGCTACTTAGTTATGACTATGCCGTGCATCGGATTTCTCCTCGCAAAAAGCCGAGTCAGCCCGCGCCAACTCAGCTCCTTGTGTATAGAAACACCGAGCATCAAGTGAAATTTGTGGAGATTAATGCAGTGACTTATCAATTAATTACATTGATGCAGTCACAGCGACTGACCGGTGCACAAGCGTTGAAAATACTCGCGCAGCAGCTGGGATATCCTGATGTTGAGACCATCATGCAATATGGGTTATCCATACTGCATGATCTTAAAACTCAAGAAATTATTATTGGTGTCGTTCCGAAAAAATATGACTAATCGAAAGCCGCTTGCTGGCGCTGCTCCAGCGTCTGCAGCAGTGTCTTCTGCTGCTCTACCGGCATATCCCACCAAGCTCTGATTTCATCGATGGTGCGATAGCAACCATGACAAAATCCGGTTTCATCATTCATGCTGCAAACACCAATACATGGTGATTCAACTTCTTCCTGCATTTGCTTAGACATCTTTTCTATCAACCTTATCGCATCATTTCATGTTCACAAATCAATCAGCACTTAAGCATGTGAAACGCAACTCAGTACGTTTAACTTAATACGCCGTGACATTGTTTATATTTTTTACCTGAGCCGCATGGGCAAGGATCATTACGGCCGACTTTCACACCTTCACGCACTACAGGTTGATTAGGAAGAGCTTCTGCTGTAGCTTCATTCAAACCTAACGCTTCATCATAATCTGCATGCTGATATTGTACGTTTTCAACTTCGGCTGGTTTTTCAACAGCTTCTACATCCGCCTCTGTCTTCACTTGCACCAACATAGTCACTTCAGTCACTTCTGCTTTAATGGTGTTTAATAATCCTTCAAACAACTCAAACGCTTCACGCTTGTATTCCTGCTTAGGATTTTTCTGAGCATATGAGCGCAGATGGATACCCTGACGCAGATGGTCTAGAGCTGCCAAATGCTCACGCCAATGATTGTCCAGACTCTGCAGCATGACAGAACGTTCAAATTGACGCAGAATTTCAGCGCTGGCCAATGCTTCTTTTTCTACATAGGCTTTATTGGCTTCATTGATGATATGGTCGCGCAGCGTTTCTTCATGTAGATCAGGATTATCTTCCAGCATTTTTTGCAGCGGAACATCCAAACCGGTTTCAGCCTTCAACTCGCGCTCTAACGCAGGCACATCCCACATTTCTTCCACGCTATCCGGTGGAATATGCGTTGCAATCATATTACGCAAAACATCTTCACGCATCGCTGCAATGGTTTCTCCAATATCAGCAGCATCCAATAACTCATTGCGCTGCTCATAAATCACTTTACGCTGATCGTTGGAAACATCGTCATACTCAAGTAATTGTTTACGAATATCAAAGTTACGACCTTCAACCTTGCGCTGCGCATTCTCGATAGCGCGGGTTACCCAAGGGTGCTCAATGGCTTCACCATCCGGCATGTTGAGCTTACCCATGATTGCTGAGACGCGGTCGGACGCAAATATACGCAGTAATTGGTCTTCCAGTGACAGATAAAAACGACTGGAACCCACGTCACCCTGACGACCGGAACGACCACGCAATTGATTATCTACACGACGTGATTCATGGCGCTCTGTACCTACAATATGCAGACCACCAGCTGCCAGCACCGCATCATGGCGGGTCTGCCACTCTGCCTTAATTTTCTCGATACGTGCTTTTTTCTGTTCTTCGCTCAAGCCAGCATCGGCTTCCACTTCCAGAATTTCCGGCTCCGGGTTACCCCCCAGCACAATATCGGTTCCGCGGCCCGCCATATTGGTAGCGATGGTAATCACCCCCGGGCGACCTGCTTGCGCAATAATGTGTGCTTCACGTTCATGCTGCTTTGCATTCAATACCTGATGCGGTAGTTTGGCCTCATTCAGCAACTTGGAAATCAATTCGGAGTTTTCAATCGAAGTGGTTCCCACCAACACCGGCTGACCACGACTTTGGCAGTCTTTAATGTCTTCAATGACTGCTTCGTATTTCTCACGTGAAGTTCTGTATACCTTATCCATCGCATCTTTACGCTGCATGGCACGGTGTGTTGGAATGACCACGGTTTCCAAACCATAAATCTGGTTGAATTCGTATGCCTCGGTATCCGCAGTACCTGTCATGCCTGACAGCTTGCTGTACATGCGGAAATAATTCTGGAAAGTGATGGACGCTAATGTTTGATTCTCTTTCTGAATCTCAACGTTCTCCTTGGCTTCCACCGCCTGATGCAAACCGTCAGACCAGCGACGACCTGCCATCATACGGCCGGTAAACTCATCCACAATCACAATCTGTCCGTCCCGCACCACATAATGCTGGTCACGATGATACAGGTTGCGTGCACGTAAGGAGGCATATAAATGATGCACCAATGTAATATTGGATGCTTCATATAGACTCGAGCCTTCGGCTAGCAAGCCCGCTTCGGCCAACAATTGTTCAGCATGTTCATGACCATTCTCCGACATCACCACATTCTGCGCTTTTTCGTCTACCCAGAAATCGCCTTCACCTTCCTCTTGGTTTTGCGGCACCAGTTTGGCAGCTACGGCATCAATCTGTTTGTACAGGGCAACACTGTCATCTGCCTGACCGGAAATAATTAGTGGTGTACGTGCCTCATCAATCAAAATCGAGTCAACTTCGTCAATCAGCGCATAGTTCAAACCACGCTGCACACGCTCTTCTGCGCTGTACACCATGTTATCGCGCAGATAATCAAAACCGTATTCGTTATTGGTGCCATAAGTAATATCAGCAGCATAAGCAAGTCGCTTAGCTTCGTTCTGCATTTGAGACAGATTGATACCAATCGATAATCCGAGGAAGTTATACAACTTACCCATCCACTCCGCGTCACGTTTAGCCAGATAATCATTCACCGTAATCACGTGCACGCCTTTGCCGGTCAATGCATTTAAGTATGCAGGCAATGTGGCGACCAATGTTTTACCTTCACCTGTACGCATCTCGGCAATCTTGCCGGCATTAAGCACCATGCCGCCTATCAGCTGCACATCAAAATGGCGCATGCCCAATACGCGACGGCTGCCTTCGCGTACCACGGCAAAAGCTTCGGGAAGCAACTTTTCTAAACTCTCACCCGCAGCGTAACGCTGTTTAAATTCAGCTGTCTTTGCCCGCAAGGCTTCATCACTCAAAGCCTGCATCGCCGGTTCCAGGGCATTAATCTGCTGCACCTTTTGTGCATACTGCTTAACTAGCCTCTCGTTACGGCTACCGAATAATTTTTTAAACAACGTCGATATCATGAAATGTAAGACTTTCAGCTTGAGGATAAAACTTGATGGTTAGTGAGGTTATCGTTAGTGATATTACGCGAATGAAATTAAATCTATTTCTTTATCTTTGTTAATTTTCAATCTTTGCTAGTACAGACCTTGTGTGTATCAATTTATTTTGAGGTATTTGCGTGGATCCAGAGGATTTCCCGCCAATCTGATTTCATAGTGCAAATGCGGGCCAGTAGACCTTCCGGTACTGCCAACCTCGGCAATGATTTGGCCTCTAATCACACGCTCACCGGCCTTAACTAATAGTTTTGAAGCATGGGCGTAGCGGGTTTCCAAACCTAAGCCGTGATCAATCTTTACGATTTTACCATAATCAGGGGTCTGCTCTGCGCTGATGACAATGCCGCCTGCAGCTGCATATATGGGTGTGCCAGAATCCGCGGTGAAATCTAAGCCCTCATGAAACGCCTTATGACCATTAAACGGGTCCAATCGCCAGCCAAAACTGGAAGAATTATAAGCAGCATTGACCGGACTGATATTTGGCAATGTATTTTTGAGTACGCTCTGCAGTAAAAGTTTAGCTTCAATATTACTCAAAAATTCAGTACTGAATTCTATCTTTACTGCCAATTCCGCAATTCTGTTTTGCAGCTCTTTCTCGCTTAAAGGCTGATCCATCACCAAAGGTCCGCCTCTATTTGGTGACTGAGTTGTAGTGACCTGTTTTGAAATCGGTTTCCCCATTGCGGGCAAGGCCTGAATCGTTGAAATGGACTGAGCATTATTAACAGGCGTCTTTTCGCCGGCTAACTTTGCGAGACGCTCACTCTGCGCGTCTAAACGCATCATGCGCGCCTGCAACTCACCAAGCTGTACTGCATAAGCATCCAGGTGTTTTTGCGGGTTATTGAAGGAGAAACGCAAATGGCTGGGGATGAATGATCTGACACCCTGTTTGGAACTCACCGGCTGTGGCACAATGATTAAACTGGCAATAAACACTGCAAGCAGCAACATTGCGGCAAGCAATAAGCTAACCTGCAGCAAAGACAATGTTCTAGCCTTTGCCATGTTATTTGAAACTAAAATGATGTTCATACTACCCTTAATCATTACCAGCTATCATCATTACCGCTTCTAAAACTTCAGCATAATGACGCGCCATGCAACGATTTAATTCATTACTTAAGCACCCCGAGCTGAACGCGCTTCAGACACGCACACAGGCAACGCAGGCTGCACAAAAAATCTGGGAGGCGATTGCGCCAGCTGAAGTGACTAAATTCAGCCATGCCAGCAGCATCAAAAATCAACAATTCACCGTGTTTGCCGACAACAGCGTGGTTGCCGCAAAAATCAAGCTTTTAATACCTAGCTTATTGATTCAACTACAAAAGCAAGAACATGAAGTTACTGCAATTCGGGTAAAAGTGCAAGTAAAATCTGCCCCGCAAGTCAAGCCTAAAATTCCCAGAAAACTAAGCAGAGCAGCCGCACAGCAACTGGAAAATCTCAGCTGCCGACTCGGTGATTCTGACCTCGGCGCAGCGCTCAAAAAACTCTCCAAAAACTCAGAATCCTGAACCACTGAACTGCCCATCGCACATATGTGTAGCGGCTATTGTGAGCACCCATGATTAATGCAATAATGAACCACTGTTACAATTTATTTACACAAAAAGGAGTCATAACAGTTGAGAGTTTAGGCATATTATTTGCCCAAGCTTGCGTGATTTAAGTTCTTGGTTTCATTTTCAACCTAGTTTTACATGTTTTACAGCAGCATTTTCAGCAGCGTAATTGATTAAAATTTAGATAGGGAGAAGTCATGTCAGTTGAACTAATGGTCGCGATAGGCGCTGCAGTTCTTGCAGTGCTATATGGCGCAGTAATGAGCAAGTGGATTTCAGGCTTACCAGCCGGTAACGCGCGCATGCAAGAAATTGCCAGCGCAATTCAACAAGGGGCAGCAGCATATCTTGCCCGTCAATACAAAACCATCACCATCGTCGGTGTCATCCTAGCCGTACTCATCGGCATTTTTCTCAATGTAAATACAGCCATCGGTTTTGTAGTGGGCGCTTTACTTTCTGGGGCTTGCGGCTTTATCGGCATGAACGTGTCTGTAAAAGCGAACGTGCGTACGGCGCAGGCAGCCACTAACGGTATTGGACCAGCGCTAGATGTGGCATTTAAAGGTGGCGCCATCACCGGCATGCTGGTCGTGGGCTTGGGCTTGCTGGGCGTTGCGGGTTTTTATGCTTTTCTAGGCGGTGAAGCTACGGCTGACCTTAACCCGCTTATCGGTTTAGCGTTTGGCTCATCCCTCATCTCTATCTTTGCACGTTTGGGCGGCGGTATCTTTACCAAAGGTGCTGACGTGGGCGCTGACTTGGTGGGTAAAGTTGAAGCTGGCATCCCGGAAGATGACCCGCGTAATCCCGCCGTGATTGCCGACAACGTGGGTGATAACGTAGGCGACTGTGCCGGTATGGCCGCTGACCTGTTTGAGACGTATGCGGTAACGCTGATTGCCACCATGGTGCTAGGCGGCCTGCTCATCACCACGGCGGGTGCAAACGGCGTGCTCTATCCACTGATGCTGGGTGCAGTGTCGATTGTGGCTTCCATCATCGGTTGCTTCTTCGTGAAGGCCTCCCCAGGTATGAAAAATGTGATGCCGGCCTTATACAAAGGCTTAGCGGTTGCCGGTGTGCTGTCGCTGATTGCGTTTTATTTTGTGACGGTCAAAATGTTCCCGGAAGGAGTGACTGCAGGTGATTTGGTGATTTCTGCCAATCAGCTATTTGGTGCCTGTGCAGTAGGCTTGGTACTGACAGCCGCATTGGTGTGGATTACCGAGTATTACACCGGCACTGATTACGCACCGGTAAGACACGTGGCGCAAGCTTCTACCACCGGTCACGCCACCAACATCATTGCGGGTATCGGTGTTTCAATGAAATCTACCGCATTACCAGTCATTTCAGTGTGTATCGCGATTTGGGCGGCATATCACATGGGTGGTCTTTATGGGATTGCGATTGCGGCTACCTCCATGCTGAGCATGGCGGGTATCGTGGTTGCGCTCGATGCTTACGGCCCAATTACCGATAACGCCGGTGGTATTGCAGAAATGTCAGAACTGCCGAGCAGCGTACGTGATGTGACTGACCCACTGGATGCGGTTGGCAACACTACGAAAGCGGTGACCAAAGGCTATGCAATTGGCTCTGCCGGTTTGGCAGCACTGGTATTGTTTGCCGACTACACCCATAAACTGGAAGGTGCGGGCATTGCGGTGAAATTTGACCTGAGTGACCCAATGGTGATTATCGGGCTGTTCATTGGCGGTTTGATTCCATTCTTGTTCGCAGCGATGGCAATGGAAGCCGTTGGTCGTGCGGCAGGTGCAGTGGTTGAAGAAGTGCGCCGCCAGTTCCGTGAAATCAAAGGCATCATGAAAGGCACAGCAAAACCTGAGTATGGCAAAGCCGTTGATATGCTCACCACTGCGGCGATTAAAGAGATGATGGTTCCATCATTGCTGCCTGTAGCGGTACCAATTGCCGTTGGTTTACTGTTGGGCCCAGTGGCATTGGGTGGCTTGTTGATGGGTACGATTGTCACAGGTTTATTTGTGGCAATCTCCATGTGTACCGGCGGCGGTGCATGGGATAACGCCAAGAAATACATCGAAGATGGCAATCACGGCGGCAAAGGTTCAGACGCACACAAAGCGGCTGTCACCGGCGACACTGTGGGTGACCCCTACAAAGATACCGCGGGCCCGGCAGTGAACCCGCTGATTAAAATCATCAACATCGTGGCGTTGCTGATTGTGCCTTTACTCTAAGTTAAACGGGTAGTAAAAAAGGCGACCTCGGTCGCCTTTTTTATTATGCTGATATTATTAAAATGCCGGTTTTACTTTGGCATTGTTGAAATTGGCAACACCATCCAGAATTTCTTTTTTAGCTTGTTCGATATCACCCCAGCCGTTAATTTTTACCCATTTGCCTTTGTCCAGATCTTTGTAATGCTCAAAGAAGTGCGCAATCATATCCAGACGCCAAGCGGAAAGATCTTTAAATGTTTTCAAATGGCCATATAAACCGCAGACTTTTTCTATCGGCACCGCCAGCACTTTAGCGTCCAGACCAGCCTCATCTTCCATCAACAATACGCCCAATGGTCGGCAGCGCACAACCACGCCCGGAATCAGCGGTACTGGCGTCATCACCAATACGTCTACCGGGTCACCGTCATCTGCCAGTGTGTGCGGCACATAACCATAGTTAGTAGGATATTGCATGGAGGTGCCCATGAAACGGTCTACAAAAATCGCGCCGCTTTCTTTATCTACTTCATATTTTACTGGATCACCTTGCATCGGAATTTCAATGATGACATTGAAATCATTGGGTACATCTTTACCGGTTGCTACTTGGTTTAATGACATTACTAATTCCTAAATTTAAATAAACTGGATAAACATGAATTTTGAGGCGCAATTATAGCAAGGCCGCCTGCGCTGAGGAAAAAAGACTTGTAACAAATTGCTAATTGGTGTCGGCTGCATGCTGGTGAACTAGCGCCCTGCACGCCACAATGACCTTTTTAGGAATCAACAACAATGCTAAATACAACAGACCCGGGATAATCACTAAATCGTCCAATTGACCAATAATCGGAATAAAATCCGGAATCAAGTCAAACGGCAATAATAGATACCCCACTGCCAGCCCCAGAAAAAATTTAGCCAGCCAAGGTGTCTGCGGATGCTTTAACACCAGCTGATAGACTGCCAGCTCACGTTTGAGCTGTTTTGCTAGAGATTTAAATTTGGTCAACAATTCTGCTAGACAATCGACAGCGGCTTGCCGGTCAAGCGCTCAAACGCTTCCATGTATTTTTCGCTGGTTTTCTGCGCCACATCTGCCGGCAATGCTGGCGCTGGCGGGGTTTTGTTCCAGCCGCTCGCTTCCAGCCAGTCCCGCACATACTGTTTATCGTAACTCGGGGGGTTCTTACCTACCACATAACTTTCCGCAGGCCAGAACCTCGAAGAATCAGGCGTCAGTACTTCGTCCATCACATGCAGCACACCATGTTCGTCCAGACCAAACTCAAACTTGGTGTCGGCAATAATGATGCCTTTGGTCAACGCATATTCTGCGGCTTTGCTGTAAAGTGCAATCGATGCTGCTGCGACCTTTGCTGCTAAATCTTTACCAATCAACGCTTCTACTTGGGCAATGCTGATATTTTCATCATGTTCGCCCACAGCGGCTTTACTGGAAGGCGTAAACAAAGGCTGCGGCAGTTTTGAGGCTTCCTGCAAACCCGCGGGCAAAGGAATCTCGCACACAGTACCTTTGGTTTTATATTCTTTCCAACCACTGCCTACCAGATAGCCTCGCACAATCGCTTCAATCGGCAGTGCTTTCAGTTTTTTTACTACCACGGAACGATTCGCCAGCTGCGACTTTTCAGCCGGGTCAGACACTACACTTACCGGATCTATACCAGTTAAATGATTCGGTACGACATCACCTAATTTTTCAAACCAGAAATTAGCCATTTGCGTCAGCATGGCGCCTTTATTGGCGATACCAGTCGGCAAAATTACGTCAAACGCAGATAATCTATCCGTACTCACCAGCAGCATGGTATTCGCGTCAATATCATAAATATCGCGCACCTTGCCTTGATGTATGCGTTTTAAACTTTTAATGCTGGTTTCTAGTAAAGGTGTGGTCATAATAAAGAGTGAGAGCGGTCACAAAAAATGTAAGTGCATATTATAAACGCAGTTGATAGACGATATTTAAATTACGTTCAATGCGGACGATTTTCGCCAACTTTCACAATCTTGAGGGTATTGGTACCGCCAGGGCTGCCTATCGGCTCTCCAAAAGTGAGCAGCACAGTATCACCCGGATTGACTACTTTTTGCAGCAGCAGCACCTGTTCCATTTCCCTCAGAATCTCATCGCGATTTTTATCGGCTTGCTCAATCGGGTATGGATAGACACCGCGATGCAGGGTGAGTTTGCGGCGTGCAAACTTATCTGGCGATAAGGCATAAATCGGCACCTCTGCATCGGCTCGAGATAACCATTGTGCGGCATTGCCAGATTGCGTGAGCGCGGCAATTGCTTTTACTTTTAGGTGCTGTGCAGTGTAAATCGCTGCAGCCGCAATCGCCTCGTCTGTCTTGGTAAACACTTGATCCAGTTTCTGCACGTGATGCTCACTGAAATATTCTTTTTCAGCTTCCAACACCACGCGGTGCACGGCCTGCACCGTTTCTAAGGGATATTGCCCGGCAGCAGTTTCAGCAGACAGCATGACGGCATCCGTGCCATCCAGCACGGCATTGGCCACGTCAGACACTTCCGCACGGGTAGGAATCGGGCTGGAAATCATAGACTCCATCATTTGGGTTGCGGTAATCACTAATTTGTTACGTGCACGCGCCATGCGTATCATGCGTTTCTGCAATCCCGGCACGGCCGCATCGCCAACTTCCACGCCCAAATCACCACGTGCCACCATAATAGCATCCGAAGCTTCTATAATGGACTCCAGCGCTGTGATCGCTTCAGCACGTTCGATTTTGGCGATGATACTCGCAGTACCACCGGCTTTTTTCAATAAACTTCTGGCCAGTGCAATATCCGCGGCCGATTTCGGAAAAGAAACCGCAATATAATCCGCCTCCAATGCAACCGCAGTTTTAATATCTTCACGGTCTTTCTGCGTCAAGGCATCTGCAGATAAGCCACCGCCCTGACGGTTAATACCTTTATTATTGGACAGCACGCCACCACTCAGTACTACGCAATGAATCTGATGGCCTTTAATTCTGTCCACCTGCATGGTGATGCGGCCATCATCTAGCAGCAATACCGCGCCCTCTTCCACTTCCTGCGGCAAAGTTTTATAGTCCAAGCCTACTCGATACTGGTCGCCTAATACACAATCAGCATCCAATACAAAAATATCGCCGGTTTTAAGCGTGACTTTACCCAGCTCAAATTTGCCGATACGGATTTTGGGGCCTTGCAAATCGCATAGCACACCGACTGGGCGGCCAAGCTTTACTGCGATATTACGCACGATTTCCGCACGGCGGATATGCTCTTCTGCAGTGCCATGCGAAAAATTGAGCCGCACCACATTCACGCCTGCAGTGATCATGCGCGCCAGCATTTCTTCGCTGCTGGAAGAGGGGCCTAAAGTGGCGACAATTTTTGTTTTGCGTAGGGTCAAAATTTACTACCTGCTTTTCTTTAAATAGACACAATAAACTCATGAGTCTTTAAAACAAAAATGGGGCGTACAGCCCCATTTTTAAAGTGCATTATGGTTAAGGCTGTTAAGCTTTCGCACGTTGCTCCAAAATTTCCACTGCGGGTAATTTTTTACCTTCCAAAAATTCCAGGAACGCACCACCTGCAGTCGAAATGTAATCTACTTTATCTTCAATACCGTATTTCTGAATAGCAGCAATCGTATCGCCGCCGCCCGCCAAGGTGAATGCCTTGGTATTGGCAATCGCCTCTGCGATGGTTTTAGTACCTGCGCCAAACTGGTCAAACTCAAACACACCCACTGGACCGTTCCAAACCACAGTACCTGCATTTTTAATCACTTCTGCTAATTGATTAGCAGATTCTGTGCCAATATCAAAAATCATGTCATCAGATACCACATCCGCAACGGCTTTGCGCACTGCTGGCTCATCTGCGGCGAATTGTTTGCCGCAAACCACATCACTTGCAATCGGCACGGCTGCACCACGGGCTGACATTTTATCCATTAAGGCGCGTGCCACCGGCACCAGGTCATCCTCACATAGTGATTTACCCACTTCATAACCGGCGGCCTTCAGGAAAGTGTTCGCAATGCCACCGCCTACCACTAACTGGTCTACCTTTTCTGACAGGCTTTCCAACACGGTCAGCTTGGTAGAAACCTTGCTACCGCCCACAATCGCCACCAATGGGCGTGCAGGGCTTAACAAAGCTTTAGTCAGTGCTTCCAGTTCGTTGTCGAGCAAAATGCCTGCTGCCGCAGTCGCAGCAAATTTTGCCACACCATGCGTACTGGCTTCAGCCCGATGCGCAGTACCGAACGCATCCATCACAAAAATATCGCATAGCTTGGCATATTTTTGTGACAGTTCATCGGTGCTTTTCTTCTCGCCTTTGTTAAAGCGACAGTTCTCCAGCACCACCAGTTCACCTGCAGCCACATCAAAACCACCCTCTACCCAGTCTTTTACCAAGCGTACAGGCTTACCCAGTTTTGCTGAAATCACGTCAACCACCGGTTTTAACGAGTTCTCTTCTGAGTAAACACCTTCTTCCGGACGCCCCAGATGTGAGGTCACCATCACTTTGGCACCTGCATTCAATGCATGCGTGATTGTTGCCATCGACGCAGTAATACGTGCGTCTGAGGTGACTTTGCCGTCGGCCACCGGTACGTTCAAGTCAGCGCGAATCAATATGCGCTTGCCTTGCAGATTCAGATCGGTCATTTTGATGTAGTGCATATAACTCTCCCACGCTACTAAATATTTATATTTATCTTAGATATTAATATTTATCTTAGAGCGCCTTATTTTGCGTTCATGAGAGCCACTGCAGTATCCAGCATACGGCAGCTAAAACCCCATTCATTGTCATACCAAGCCATCACCTTCACCAACTTGCCACCAATCACAGTAGTTTGCTTGGCATCGAAATTGGAAGAGGTTTCGGTGTGGTTAAAATCTGAAGATACCAAAGGCTCGGTGTTGTAAGCCAAAATGCCTTTCAGTTCGCCTTCTGCAGCCGCTTTCACGATTGCGTTCACTTCTTCTTTGGTGGTTTCGCGGCCTGGCACAAAGGTTAAATCAACCACGGATACATTAGCCGTTGGCACACGCACAGCAAAGCCAGACAGTTTGCCATGCAGTTCCGGAATCACAATACCCACCGCCTGTGCAGCACCGGTTTTAGTAGGAATCATGTTGAGTGCTGCAGCACGTGCACGGTACAAATCTTTGTGGTGACCATCCACCAACATTTGGTCATTGGTATAAGAGTGAATGGTCGTCATGAGGCCGGACTCAATGCCCAGCTGGTCATGCAGGGCTTTCACCATTGGCGCCAGGCCATTAGTGGTACACGAAGCGTTTGAAATCACGGTCATATCTGCAGTTAACAAATCATGATTAACTCCATACACAATCGTTGCATCGCATTCGTTTTTATCAGCCGGTGCTGAAATAATGACTTTTTTCGCACCTGCTTCAATATGTGGCAGACATTTTTCTTTCGTACGGAAAGCGCCGGTACACTCCAGTACTACATCAATATTCAATTCTTTCCATGGCAGGTTAGCCGGGTTGCGGTCTGTGGTTACGCGAATTTTGTCGCCATTCAGTACTAGGTAATGTTTGCCGTCTTCTTCCAGCGTTTCTACCGTGCCTTTGAATTTGCCATGAATCGTGTCATGTTTGGTTAAATGTGCCGTACATTCCAAATTAGCAGAACCATTGATTGCAACAATTTCAATATCCTTACGCTGCTGTTCATACACCGCACATAAAATATTGCGACCGATACGTCCATAACCGTTGATTGCGACTCGAATTGCCATGATGTTTCCTAATAATTAACCGGGCTGGCAGTGATTCACTGCGCAAAAATATACCCCTACAAAAACAACAAGGCACCCCGGATTGAGGTGCCTTGCTAACTAGATGACTAAGCTTTAAAAAAGCTTATCGGTACAGCACTAGTGAATTAAAGCACCGATTTAACAGTTGCAACTACCTTCTCAACTGTGAAGCCAAAGTGTTTCATTAATGCGCCACCTGGTGCTGATTCACCAAAGGTATCGATACCCACTACTGCACCTTCCAGACCTACATATTTACGCCAGAAGTCTGGGTGCGCTGCTTCTACAGCCACACGTTTCACACCTGGGGTCAATACGCTGTCACGGTATGCTTTGTCCTGACGGTCAAACACGTTGGTTGATGGCATTGAAACTACACGCACTTTAGTGCCGGCAGCGTTCAACTCCGCAGCTGCTTTAATCGCCAGATCAAGTTCTGAACCGTTCGCAATGATGATCACATCTGCTTTACCAGCCACGTCTGAGAACACATAGCCACCCTTACGGATTAAATCAAAATGTGCTGTGTCGTGTTTGATACCTGGCACGTTTTGGCGTGACAATACCAAGCTGGTTGGGCCATCCATACGCTCAACTGCGGCAACCCAAGCCACTGCAGTTTCGGTTGAATCCGCTGGACGCCATACATCCATACGCGGGATGTAACGCAGACCTGCAGTGTTTTCAACAGGTTGGTGAGTAGGACCGTCTTCACCCTGACCGATAGAGTCATGGGTCAATACAGCAACCGTGCGTTGTTTCATCAATGCAGCCATACGCAATGCGCTCTTCGCATAGTCAGAGAACATATGGAAAGTACCGCCAAATGGCAGCAAGCCACCGTGCAATGCCATACCATTCATGATGGCAAACATACCGAACTCACGCACACCGTATGAGATGTAGTTACCTGGTTTTTTGCCGTCAACGTGTGTGAAGCTGCCGCATGAAGTCAAGTTAGAACCTGTCAAGTCAGCTGAACCGCCGAGGAACTCTGGCAATACTGGTGCCAAAGCAGCGATGACGTTTTGTGAAGCTTTACGGGTTGCAACAGTTTCTGCTTTTTCATTAGTCGCAGCAATCATTGCATCGGTGACTTGTTTCCAGTTCGCTGGCAATTCACCTGCCATACGGCGTTTGAATTCAGCAGCCTCTGCTGGATATGCTTTAGCGTATGCGTCGAATTTAGCATTCCACTCAGCTTCCAGTTTTGCACCTTTGGCTTTTTGATCCCAGCCAGCATATACATCTTCTGGAATCACGAATGGCTCATGTGGCCAGCCGATCGCAGCACGTGTCGCTGCAACTTCAGCTTCACCTAATGCAGAACCGTGGCAGTCATGTGAGCCTGATTTATTTGGTGAACCTTTACCAATGATAGTTTTACAGCAGATCAGTGATGGCTTGTCTGTTACAGCTTTAGCTGCCTTAATTGCTTTATCGATCGCTTCTGAATCGTGACCATCCACTGATTGTACGTGCCAGCCATATGATTCAAAACGTTTAGCGGTGTCGTCTGTGTACCAACCTTCGATGTGACCGTCGATAGAGATGCCGTTGTCGTCCCAGAATGCAACCAACTTGCCCAAGCCCCATGTACCCGCCAAAGCACACGCTTCGTGTGATACGCCTTCCATCATACAGCCGTCGCCCAGGAAGCAGTATGTGTAGTGGTCAACGATGTCGTGACCTGGTTTGTTGAACTGGTTAGCCAGCAGTTTTTCTGCCATGGCGAAACCTACTGCGTTGGTGATACCTTGGCCTAATGGACCTGTCGTAGTTTCAACGCCTGGTGCATAGCCGTATTCTGGGTGGCCTGCACAGCGTGAATGCAATTGACGGAATGACTTGATGTCATCCATGTTCAAATCATAACCGGTCAAGTGCAGCAATGAGTAGATCAGCATTGAGCCGTGGCCGTTAGAGAGCACAAAGCGGTCGCGGTCAGCCCAGTTAGGATTGGTTGGATTGTGACGCATGTTGTGATTCCACAATACTTCTGCGATCTCAGCCATACCCATAGGCGCACCTGGGTGGCCAGAGTTAGCTTTTTGCACTGCATCCATAGATAACGCACGGATGGCATTGCATAAATCTTGACGTGTTGCCATTGTTTTCTCCCTAATGATTGAACTTGAGGACTTATGAAAGGACGGTTTACACAAAACCTCATAAAACCTGATTTGAAACCTATAAAAAAGCGGCATTTATATCCGCTTTTCGTCAAAGGTTAAATTATTGCTTAGATAGCGTTTTTCGGCAAGTGCAACAGTGTGCACTCTTACAACATTTGTTCTAGAAATCTAACTGACCTGCTGGATTTTCCCGCTCTGCGCAGACTGCAACGCCAAGGTCATGACTTTACAGTTCGCCTTGGCATCAGCAAACGTGAGATAAGGTGCTTTGTCATTCAGCACACAATCGCCGAAGTGTTCGATTTCCAAATTGAAATGATTATTGGGCGCAAAACGCTCTTCGGCATACCTGCCGTCTTCCAGCGCCCACGAAATCACCGGCACATCGTTCTGGAATATCCACGCCGAATGGCATTTGACCCAGCCTTTGGTACCGATAATTTCATACTCGGATTTGCGCGAACGCTCGAAACTGATATCAAAGTGTCCAAAGCGCGCACGCCCTTCTGCATCCTGCCCAAAATCCAGAACACCACTGTTCACGATATCCGCGCCGACTTCATTGAATTTAGCATACGCCATCACCGACACTGGCTCGGCTGGCTGCCAATGCTGGGCATTGTTGCTTAAACCCATGCACCAACGCAGCGTGTGAATTGCATAGGGACCAATGTCCCACATCGCACCGCCGCCATTTTCCACACCACTGGCAATGCGATACATGCGCGCGGGGCGCATTAAAAATGAATAGCTGGCACGCGCAGAAAGCACATCGCCAATGAGGCCGGAAGCCACGATTTCACGCACACGCTCATGCTGCGGATGAAAGCGGTACATAAAACCTTCCATCACTTTTACGTTGTTATTGATAGCTGCCGCTTCAATCGCCTCAACATCCGCCAGCGTAATCGCCATCGGCTTTTCAATCAGCACATGCTTGCCGGCATTAATCGCCTTGATTGCCCATACTGCGTGCTCATTGTTGGCCATGGGGCAATATACCGCCTCTACATTTGGGTCATCAATCAGCGCCTGCAAATTATCATAACAACTGACGGCAGACTGATTAAAGCCTGCATGCGCATATTTCGCCAACGTGGCTTTCGCAGCACCTTCACGACGGCTGGCAATAGCCACTAGCTGTGAGTTTGGCGCTTCTATAATCGCCGGCAATAAACGCTCACATACTCTTGCGGAACCTAATATTCCCCACTTTAATTTTTTATCCGACATCCATATGTCCTTATCTTCAGTTACCAATACTTCAAAAAATCAATTGTCCACTAGACACACAAAAAGCACGAAAATTTTATCTTTGGTTTTGTTATTGTGTTTCGTGTGTTTCGTGGAATATCGCTTTTAAATTTACTCCGCAAACCACTTAATACTGCAACCAATACTGGAAACCTGCTCCTTAGGTCCATGCCCGGTCTCGGCGATCAGCCTCATGGCGTTGAACAAATCTCTTGGATTATTCGGTGGTGCCTCACCACGACCAGCGGCATCAAAACGGCCGCGATACTGGAGCTCAAAATTTTTATTAAAGCCAAAAAAATCCGGTGTGCACACTGCACCATAAGCCTTAGCCACGGCTTGCGTTTCATCCCACAGATAAGGAAATGGAAAATTGTTTAATTGCGATTCTTCACGCATGCGCTCAAAAGAATCTTCAGGGTAATTAATCGTATCGTTACTTTGAATGGCAACCGTATTAATACCGAATTGCAGCAGCTCACGGCAATCAGCAATCAGCCGGCTTTTGATGGTTTTAACGTACGGACAGTGATTGCAGATAAACATCACTAACAGGCCATGCTCACCCATGCTGCCCGCCAAATTATGAGGCTTGCCGTCAACGCCCAGCAAATCAAAATCTGGCGCGCGCCAGCCAAAATTACATAGCGGAGGATTTAAACTAACCATATTTTCTACCTTATACTAACGACATCACTTCGTGAATGTTATCACTTTTGTTTTTAATATTGACCCAAATCTGGAATCGCTGCTACATGGCCAATTTACGTTTTTACACAAACAGCCCGCTACATATCAATACGATTGTGCAGCTATCAGAAAGTGCCGCAGCGCATGCCGGCAAAGCGCTGCGATTGGAAGCTGGTGATGAAGCTACACTATTCAACGGTGACGGATTTGACTACCGCTGCACGCTAACCTCAGTGAAAAAGAATGCGGTCAGCGCACAAATTACCGGCGCAGAAAAAGTTGACTCAGAATCACCGCTCGACATCACATTATTGCAGGCGATTTCCAGCGGCGACCGCATGGATTTTACGATTCAAAAAGCAGTAGAGCTTGGTATCAGAAAAATTCAACCCATTAACAGTCAGCGCAGCGTGGTGAAACTGAATGCCGAACGCGCAGAAAAGCGCACCGAACACTGGCAGAATATTGCGATTTCCGCATGCGAACAATCAGGGCGTGCATTTGTGCCAAAAGTATTGCCGCCGCTTGCGTTGGATAAATGGCTTAGCCTCAACCCTCAGCAGCAAGAACTTCGCATGCAGCTGAACCCGACAGGCGCAAAGCGCTTAGCTGAAATCAGCAAACCTTCCAACGGCATTACATTGCTGATAGGCGCTGAAGGTGGCCTGAGCCCCGAGGAAATAGACACCGCAACTAGAAATGGCTTTGAGTCTATTCTGCTCGGGCCGCGTATTTTGCGCACGGAAACTGCTGCGTTAACGGCCATTGCAGCCATGCAGACGCTATGGGGTGACTTTTAATATTTTCAATTGCGTTTAATGCAAATTTAAAATATATTAATGTTTAATTTGCAAATTTATCAAAGAAATCACCATGTCGCTCGGTCTCGCCATACGCAAACGTCGCAAGCTACTCAACATCACGCTGCAAGCATTAGCCCAAACCGTCGGGGCTGATAGCGGCAACCTGTCACGGATTGAACGCGGCGCACAAGGTGTGAGCGAAGCACTGCTGCGTAAAATTTGCGGCGCACTGGATTGCACTCCGGCTTATTTGTATGCGCTGACAGAACCGAGCATTGCTGCCAGCGCACCTGCATTATTTAACATTAGAAAACCACAGGAATTTGTCAGCTGGTTTCGCTCAGTAGCGCCTTACATTCACGCTTTTGGCGGCCGCACCTTTGTCATTGCGTTTGGCGGTGAAGTCGTCAATGAAAAGCAGTTTATTACCTTATCACACGATCTCAACTTGCTGGCCAGCCTGGAAGTCAGGCTGGTGCTGGTGCACGGCGCGAGGCCGCAAATTGAAGAGCGTTTAAAACGCGCCAGAATTGAAACCAAACTGGCCGATGGTCTGCGCGTCACGGACGATGACGCGATGGAGGCAGTCAAGGAAGCCAATGGCGCCATTCGGGTTGAAATTGAAGCGCAGTTATCGATGGGTTTAGTCAACTCACCGATGGCAGGTAGCGACATCCGCGTGGCCAGCGGCAACTTCGTTACCGCCAAACCGCTTGGCGTGCGCAATGGCGTAGACTTGCAACACACTGGCGAAGTCAGAAAAATTAACGCTACTGCCATACAAAAGCGGTTGGATGACGGTGAAATGGTGCTGCTTTCACCATTAGGTTATTCACCTACCGGAGAGGCCTTCAACCTTACATTGGAAGATGTAGCAGCAAGCGCTGCGATTGCATTGGATGCCGACAAGCTGATTTTCCTAATGGATTCGGAGGGTGTGCATAATCTGCGTGGTGAACTCTTGCGTGAAATGACGGCAAGAAAAGCCAAGAACCTGTTGCTGCATGTCTCCAATAATGATGATGCGATCAATACCTCGGAAGATATTGTTTATTATCTGCCTGCAGCGGTGCGTGCCTGCGAGCATGGTGTTGCGCGCACGCATCTCATAAGCCGCCACATCGATGGTGCGATTATTCAAGAGTTGTTCACGCATGAAGGTATCGGCACCATGGTCACCGAGCTGGGCTTGGAAACCATGCGTCAGGCGAATATTGATGATGTAGGCGCGATTCTGCAGTTGATAGAACCACTGGAAACAGAAGGCATTTTGGTCAAACGCGGCCGCGAGCGTATTGAAATGGAAATCAACTATTTTCAGGTGATGGAACATGACAACCGCGTGATTGGCTGTGCAGCGCTTTATCCGTTTCACGAGGAAAAAACGGCTGAGTTTGCCTGTCTGGCCATTGACCCGCAATATCGCGGCAGTGGGCGTGGCGACAAGCTGTTTCAATTCTGTGAAGACTATGCCAGAAGCAGTGGCTTTAAAACGCTGTTTTGCCTCACCACGCACACCGAGCATTGGTTTCTTGAACGCGGCTTTACCCTGCAAAGTGTAGAAAAACTGCCTGCCGCCAGACAGCAATTTTATAACTATCAGCGTAATTCCAAGGTGTTTATCAAAAAACTATAGCGGGATTTTTCCAAAATTTGCCTCGGTTTTTAGTTACAATATTGCATCTGAATATCGTCTAACCTAATCTTTGGATTTCCTATGCTAAATCAATCCACCGCCGCCAAAAAAGCAAAAACCCTGGCTGAAGCACTGCCCTACATTAAACGTTTTTTTGATAAAACCATCGTCATTAAATACGGCGGCAACGCCATGACCGACGAGCACCTGAAAGAATGCTTTGCCAAAGATGTGGTGCTGCTGAAACTGGTAGGCATGAACCCGGTGGTGGTACACGGCGGCGGCCCGCAGATTAACGACATGCTGGACAAGCTCGGCAAAAAGGGTGAATTCATTCAGGGCATGCGCGTCACCGACGAAGAAACCATGGACGTGGTAGAAATGGTGCTTGGTGGCCAGGTCAACAAGGAAATCGTCAATTTAATTAATCGCCACGGCGGCAAAGCTGTGGGGCTCACCGGACAAGACGGCAACTTTATTCACGCGCATAAGCTCATGATGGCTGACAAAGACGATGCCAGCAAGATGATAGATATCGGGCAAGTGGGTGAAATTAGCGCCATCGACCCCAGCATCATCAGCTTTCTGGACAGTGGCGACTTCATTCCGGTCGTTGCGCCTATCGGCGTTGGCAAAGATGGCGAAACTTACAACATTAATGCGGATGTGGTTGCTGGAAAGCTGGCAGAAATTCTCAATGCAGAAAAACTTATTCTGCTGACGAACACCCCAGGCGTTTTGGATAAAAATGGCGAGTTGCTGACTGGCTTAACGCCCAAACAAATTGACGAAATGGTGGCGGATGGCACCCTCTCCGGTGGCATGCTGCCCAAAATCGGCTCTGCACTCGATGCTGCCCGCAGCGGCGTAAAAGCGGTGCATATCATTGACGGGCGAGTAGAACATGCCCTGCTACTGGAAGTACTGACGGATGAAGGCGTGGGCACCCTGATTAAGGCTAAGTAACTTTTTATTAACCGCCGATAAACGCCGATAAAAACAAAACTTCCAAATGAAAATTAATTGGATTTAAAAATTACAATTAGCCAACTGTTTAAATTAAAAATTTTAAAAGGGTTAATCGGCGTTTATCGGCAGTTTAAATAGATTTTAATAATGAGCAAAATCTGGATTTTTGACCTGGATGACACGCTGCATAATGCCTCGGCACATATTTTTCCGGTGATGAATCAATCCATGACGCAGTACATCATGGAGCATTTGGCAATGGACGAGCACGATGCACATGCGCTGCGCAAACACTACTGGCGAGTTTATGGCGCAACACTGAAAGGTTTAGTGCATCACCACAACACCAACCCACATCATTTTCTTGAACAAACGCATCGACTGGAAAACCTGCATGAAATGGTGATTCAGGTGAAGCGCTTGCGCCACCTGCTAAAATCATTACCGGGGCGCAAGTTAGTATTTACCAACGCACCGCGCAGTTATGCCATCAGGGTGCTTGATCTGCTTGGCGTCACCGACTTGTTTGAAATCATCTTCAGTGTCGAGTCTACAAAGTTTCACGCCAAACCCTCAGCACGAGGTTTTCAGCAGCTATTAAAAACACTGCGTGCAAAAGCCAGTGACTGCATCATGCTGGAAGATAATCTTGCCGCACTCATGACCGCTAAACGACTAGGCATGAAAACCATCTGGATTAACCGTAAGTTGCACAAACCAAGCTATGTGGATTATCGCTTGGCATCAGTGTTAGCACTTACTCACATTCGGTTATAATCATGAGGTCATTATATTTTTAAAGGACGCGCAAATGGCAGGCGAACGCAAACAACAAATTCTAGAATCTCTGGCAAAAATGCTGGAATCCCCCAAGCGTGAAAAAATCACTACGGCAGCCCTGGCAGCAAAATTAGACGTTTCCGAGGCGGCGCTATATCGTCACTTTGCCAACAAGGCACAGATGTTTGAGGGACTGATTGCTTTCATCGAAGAAACCATTTTTGGCTTGATTAACAAAATCAGCAGTGAAGAAACTGAAGGGTTGCGTCAGGTACAGCGCGTCGTCAACATGCTGCTGCTGTTCGCGGAAAAAAACCCCGGTATGACCCGTGTGCTGATAGGAGATGCGCTGGTCAACGAAGATGAAAAACTGCAGCTACGCATTAATCAACTTTATGACCGTATCGAAGTCACACTAAAACAAAGCCTGCGTATCGCAGAAACGCAAGGTCATCAGCAGCGCAATGCCGAAGCGCAAGCCAATCTGATTACATGCTATGTGATTGGCCGCTGGCATCAATTTGCGAAGAGTGGCTTCAAGCGCAAACCCACTGAGTTTGCCTTGAATCAGCTGCCTAGTCTGCTGTAATAATCAGCTTTATGTTTCGGGAGTAAGAAGTGGAAGGTACTATTTTTGGTTTTACTGAAGCGCAAATTACCGAGTTTGGCCTCACCTACGGTGTGGGCGGGCTCATGCTGCTGATGGTATTTATTGTCGGGCACTTGGCCTGGCAATGCAAAGTGGGCAAGTTTGGTACCTTTATTCTATTTCTCGGGCTGACATTTGGCTTGGTGGGATTTATTGCCAAATATTTTATTCAGAACTCACTCGGGATTTAAATCTTTAAATCCTAGCCACCCCAAATTCACGGCTAAAAAAACTGATTTCTGCATACATTACGACTAAATTTTCTGGCCAGCAGCTTTTCGTGGCTTTCGTGTTTTTCGTGGACAGGTTTATATTTAAAAGCTATCCACGAAAAACACGAACAAAAACAAGCTCTTTAAGCAGTCTGCTGCAAGGCCAACTTCAAGGCATTGAGCCTAGCTTCAAACACCTTTGCTTTAATGTGTTCCGCGTTTTCGCAACTGGCAGCCACAGCGCGTGCATCGACAGTGAGCGCTGCAGCCAGCACCTTTTTCATCAAATCTGCTGCAGGCGTGGGGCAGTTTTCAAAACCAGTTCTACCACGCGAATCAGCCTCACACGCTTTCAAAAAATCATAAAATCTCTGCGGCTGGCGAATGGCATCCAACTCCAGCAAAAATTCCAGCAAGGTCGCTGGGCGCATTTGCAAAGCTTGATGCAGTTTGCCATGAAATTTAGCCACCATCACCCCTAGCGCTTTGCAATCATTGGGCACGCGCAACCGTTTACATACCTCTTTCAGCAAGTTAACACTGCGCAGCTCATGGCCTATATGCTTAGGCAGTATCTCCGCCGGTGTAGTGCCTTTACCTAAATCATGCATCAGCGCGGCAAAACGTATCGGCAAACTGAAGTTCTGCCGGGCTGCATAATCAATCACCATCATCACATGTACACCGGTATCCACTTCTGGATGATGCTGAGCTGGCTGCGGCACTCCCCACAATTTATCCAATTCCGGCAGAATTTTTTGCAGCGCACCGCAATCGCGCAGCACTTCAAACATGCGCGAAGGCTTATCCTCCATCAAACCCTTGGCAAGCTCTTGCCAGACGCGCTCAGCGACTAGCGCATCCACCTCTCCTGCTTGCACCATCTGACGCATCAGTGCCATAGTCTCAGGAGCCACTTGAAAATCTGCGAGGCGCGCAGCAAACCGGGCAATGCGCAATATACGCACCGGGTCTTCGCTAAAAGCATCGCTGACATGCCTCAATATTTTGGCTTGAATATCCGCACGGCCATTGAACGGGTCTATCAGTTCACCATCGTCTGACTTCGCTATGGCATTGATGGTGAGGTCACGTCTGGCTAAATCCTGCTCCAGCGTCACATCTGGCGCCGCATGAACTACAAATCCCTTATAACCTTTGGCAGTTTTGCGCTCCGTGCGAGCTAGCGCATATTCATCATGGGTTTGAGGGTGCAAAAATACCGGAAAATCTTTACCCACTGGCTTAAATCCGGCGGCCAGCATGGCCTCCGGTGTACTGCCAACTACTACATAATCTTTATCTTTTACTGCAAACCCCAGCAGTTCATCGCGCACTGCGCCTCCGACCATGTAGGTTTGCATGTTATTTGCCACGCTTATTTATCTGGCCGCCACGCTGCGGTAACGGTCATAAGCGCCACGCTGGGTCGCATCCACCAGATACTCAGGAATAATGGCTTCCATGCTGGCGGGTTCTACGCAGAATTGTGATGGGAAAGCGCCTTCACTGACGCTATCCACTTGCATGGAGCGCACATTATCACGTGACATTAATTGCACCGGAAGCAATTCCATCATCAACGCTTGCGCGTAAGACAGCCCGTCGCTCAAACCGACAATTGGACGCTGCTTCCCCGTCACGCGCATAATTTGCTTCACCAAAGCACGGAAGGTGTAAACCTTAGGTCCAGCCAATTCATAAGTCTGACCATAAGTATCGCGGTTCTGTATGCTCGCTGCAAAACAGCTGGCGACATCTTCCACCCAGATTGGCTGAAACTTGGCATTGGGTTTTGCCAGCAGAATAACCGGCAGGCATCTAATCAAACCGGCAAACAGGTTAATGAATTTGTCATCGCGACCAAAAATAATTGAAGGTTTGAATACGGTGATATCAAGCTTTTTAGCATACTTGGACAAAGCAGCTTCACCCGCTGCCTTAGAACGTAAATATTCACTCGGCGCATCTGCGCTTGCACGCAGACTGCTCATATGAATCAGTCGTTTAATGCCTAAATCCACACAGATTTCAGCCAATTGCGCAGGCAACTGATGGTGCATCACATCAAAACGCAAGCGGCGGCTTTGATGCAAAATACCAATGAGGTTAACTACAGCATCACAGCCTTGCAGGGCTGCTTTAAGTGCTTGCTTATCCAGCACATTGCACTCCTGCACTTTCACATTAGGCAGCAAAAACAAATGCTTGGCAGCCTCACGCTTACGCGTCAGCACTGTGACTGTGTAACCCGTCGCATCCAGTTTGGCAACCAAGCTGCTGCCTACAAACCCTGAACCACCTAACACCACTATTTTTTTTACTTGCATGTTAAACCTTTAATTTCCTCAATCAATGCACGCCATGACGAATGGCGTCTATTCAATATTTTTTTCGATATTTTCTTCACTGTCGGCAATCAGCTCTTCAGGCTGAGAAGTGCCAGAAATCACACCTAATCTCGCTTTCATACTCATTGGAGACTTGCCTAATCTGGGCGCATACATTTGGGCATTCGCCATCACCTTTTGCACATAAGTTCTGGTTTCGGCGAAAGGAATGGTTTCGATATAAATCGTCGACTCCAGAGGTTTAATCGCCTGCCAGCGTTTAGCCCGACTCGGCCCGGCATTATACGCTGCAGTAGCCAGTACTGATTGACCATTCAATAGCTCAAGCGTATAGCGCATGTAATATGTGCCGATGCCTACATTAGTGCCCAAATCATGAATCAATTCCTGCTTGTAACCTTCAAGACCCATACGTTTGGCTGCCCATTTTGCAGTGGCAGGCATAATCTGCATCAAACCCGCTGCACCCACACCGGATTTTGCATGGTGCATGAAGCGACTTTCCTGACGCACCAATCCATAAATCCAAGCCTCATCCACGCCTTGGCTGGCGGCAGCTTCTCGAAATAAATCTCGATAAGGCGTTGGGTAACGCAAATCAAAATCATGCAGTTCTTTAGTATTTTCGGCCGTCGCAATGGCAATGTCATACCATTTCTGCTGCATGGCATAAGTAGCAGCAGCCAACAGCTGTTTGTCATCAAAATTGCGTGTTGCCCATACCCATTCCGCTTTGGACTCCCAACGCATCTCCAAACGCTGCAATTCCAGCGCACGTTTAATTGCCGGGTGACTCGCAATCGCAGTCACCTCAACGTCATTCACTTTATATTCTTGATCGATATTGCCCATGACGCTGCCTAATTCTTCTGCTGCCAGCCAGCCATAATAATGACGCTCACGCGATAGCGGCCCCCAAATTTTATTTGCCTCGCCTACCAGCCCCTTTTCGTTCAGGGCGCGAGCGCGCCAATAGCGCCATGCACCTTCTTGCTGCTGATCAGGCTGCATTTGGGCAATCGTAACATCGACGACATCCCAATTTTTATCACGCATCGCCGCACGCACTTTCCAAGCCAGCTGCTCTTTATCCAACACGGTATTTTTAGCCAGCTCAAAATAAGATAATGCTTTAGGATGGTGAATCCGAGCAGCGTGGTAAGCCAAGCGCCCCCATGCAAAAGCCCGATCAGAGGCAGTTAATTTAGATTGCACTTTTTCCAGCGTATTAACCGCTTCTTGTAGGTCAATCCTTGCCAATCTGTCCAGTGCAAACAGATTGATTTCCAAGCCCTCTCGGGTGCTGAACGAGGCAGAAACTTTTGCAGCAGATTTTTTGCGGCTGGATTTTACTGTATGCGCACGCACATCAAACAATAGTGCTGGTGATTGGTTTGCCACTTCCATGAGTTTGATGTACTTAGCATCAAAATTAGCCATTTTGCCGGCTATGCTTTTTGCCAATCCCAGCTTGCCATACTGCAAGGCCATTCTCAACCTTGCCCATTGGTCATCAGCACTGATCACACCCTGTTTTAACATTGCATCAAACAAAGGGTTGCAAGTGCTAGGCAAATCTGCGGTAGTCATCCACAATTTTTTGGTTTGTTCAGCCAGCACTTCACCGGCACCTTCTGCCTGAAATTTTCCATACATGGCATAACATTGCACTGCAACATCATCACGTTTGTAATGTGTATAGTGCTCAAAAAACAACTGCCAATCCTGCTGCTTGCCAAGCTTTTTAAGCCACTCACCACGCAGACGCTCGGCAAACGGTAAATCACCGTTGCGACTCAAGAAACTCTCAACTTCAGCAGCATCCGCTTTATCCAGCCTGAGCAACATCAACCAATAATCTGCATAAGGCGCCAGTATATATTCCTGCTTATTCAAATCTTCCAAATCCTGCGCCAAAGCAATTTCATTTCTTGCTGCATAAGACTCACGCGCGTGCTGAAACAATGCCTGATCTGATAAGGCATGCACGGAAATCGGCAGCAGTGCACATGCAGCCAGCCATATCATCAGGATTTTTTTAACGGGGTTAAACATAAAACAAACGTCGTAGTGCAAACATCACCATCACCAGCAAAGCCAGATATAGCGAGTATTTAAGCGTTTTCTTGAAGTAATTCAGGTATTTTCTGTCATCAAATAACAAGTACATTCCCAGCAGCACCATTGCGGTGATCACCAGCAGTACAAATATCAGGCGAATCAATAACACGGTACGCCCCTTTCCTCTTGCGCTTGTTACTTATAACAAATTCAGCATCTCTGCCATTAAAAAGCAGGTTCTATCAGCAGGTCTTTACGCGCATCTGAAAACACTTCAGGCGCGTCTTGCAGCTGTTCAAACGTAGTGTATTCCCAAGCCGACTCATCCTGCAACAAAGCACGCAGCAATTGGTTGTTGAGGGCATGTCCGGATTTATACGCATAAAAAGCGCCTAAAATCGGATGCCCCAGCATATATAAATCACCAATCGCATCCAGCACTTTATGTTTAACGAACTCATCGTCATAGCGCAAACCATCGGTATTCAACACACGGTATTCGTCCAGCACTATCGCGTTTTCCAAGCTACCGCCACGCGCCAAGCCATTTGAACGCAAGTATTCAACTTCATGCATAAAGCCAAAAGTACGGGCGCGACTGATTTCCTTGACATAAGAATCTACAGCGAAATCAATTTTGACATTATTGCCGGAATGTTCAAATACAGGATGATTAAACTCAATGGTGAAGTCAATTTTGAAACCGTGATAGGGTTCAAAACGTACCCACTTATCGCCCTCCTTGACTTCGACTGTTTTTTTAACACGAATAAATTTTTTAGGTGCAGGCTGTTCCACCACACCCGCTTCCTGCAGCAAAAACACAAACGGACCGGAGCTTCCATCCATAATCGGAATTTCGGAAGCATCCACGTCAATATAGACATTATCAATCCCCAGGCCTGCCAAAGCAGACATAATGTGCTCAACGGTAGCAACGCGTGCACCATTGGCCTCGAGCGCTGAACACATTCTGGTATCACGCACAGCTTCAGGCGTGGCCACAATTTCATTGGGCAGAGGCAGATCTACCCGCTTGAAAATAATGCCGGTGTCAGGTGCAGCCGGGCGCAGGGTAAGAGTAACCTTTTCGCCGTTGTGCAATCCCACGCCGGTGGCGCTAATCGCTTTTTTCAATGTACGTTGCTTTAACATGCCTTTATCAATGTCCTAATGTCTGAGCTTAATCTAACTCGCTTATAAAAAGTAGGATTACCTTACTCACAAAAAATTCCAGTGTCGGCAATTCATGATGCTGAACTTCCAAACGCACCTTCCACTTTTTACGTTAATAATCAAGTAAATAATAACATAGTTATCATAGCGCGGCCGCTACAATCTTGTTGATATCTACCCCCGAACTTGAGATTTAAGACCAGTATTAATCCGCTTGTTTGCGTAAAAATGCAGGGATGTCATACTCTTCCACACCGGACATTTTCATCGCTTCAACCTGTGCACGGCGACTATTGGTGCCAAATACCGCAGGTGCATCATCTTCTGCCACCACGTTACCCCCCATGAATACCGGCTGATTGGTTGTGCCATCACGCACAACCTGCTGCGGCATCACGCGCAATTCAGGCTTCTGCTGACGACGCTGATTACCGGTCAAGCCTGTCGCGACCATGGTCACTCGCAAGCCATCTTCCATGCTTTCATCAAACACATTACCTACAATCACGGTCGCATCTTCTGCGGTAAAGGCTTTAATGGTGTTCATCACATCATAGTACTCTTTCATTTTGAAAGAGCTGGATGTGGTGATATTGACCAGCACACCACGTGCATTGGCCAGATTCACATCTTCCAGCAGTGGGCTCGCTACTGCTTGTTCTGCGGCAATACGTGCACGCTCAGGGCCGGTGGCTATAGCTGAACCCATCATGGCCATGCCCATTTCGCTCATCACGGTACGCACGTCCGCGAAGTCCACGTTCACGGTACCTGCACAATTAATGATTTCCGCAATACCGGAAACCGCATTGTGCAACACGTCATTCGCAGCGCGGAACGCCTCCAGGAATGGCACATCTTCGCCCAATACTTCCATAAGTTTTTCGTTTGGAATCACAATTAGTGAGTCCACATATTTGGACAACTCGTCCAAACCTTCTGAAGCCACTTTGGTGCGTTTGCCCTCAAATGCGAACGGCTTAGTCACCACAGCCACGGTCAGAATGCCCATCTCTTTAGCGATTTGGGCGATAATCGGCGCTGCGCCGGTACCGGTACCGCCGCCCATGCCGGCTGTAATAAACAGCATATCGGCACCATCTATCAGCTCAGCAATCGCATCACGGTCTTCCAATGCGGCTTCGCGCCCCACTTCCGGCTTAGCACCTGCACCTAAACCACGGGTAAGTGCCTCACCGATTTGCAGCACCGTTTTTGCATTACTCTTTTTCAAAGCCTGCATGTCGGTGTTGGCGCAGATAAACTCCACACCGCCGACATTTTTTTCGATCATGTGCGCAACTGCGTTGCCACCGCAGCCCCCCACACCAATCACTTTAATCACAGCTTCCTGTGAATTTTTTTCCATAATCTCAAACATAGTAAAACCTCCTCTTTTTATTAACTAAACTACTTCTGCCTGACTACTTTTAAAAATTACCCTGGAACCAGCTCTTCATCTTCTCCAGAATTCTTCCGAATGAGCTGGATTCCATTTGTCCGCTTAAATGACGCTCTAGCTGCTGCTTGCCCATTAACACCAAGCCCACACCTGTGGCATAACGTGGATTGCTGACCACTTCGGACAAACCACCCACATAACGTGGCATACCTAAGCGCACCGGCATGTGGAAAATTTCCTCACCCAGTTCCACCATGCCACGCATCATGGCTGAACCACCGGTAATCACAATGCCGGATGCAATCATTTCTTCCATACCGCTGCGACGCAATTCATTCAGCACCAGCTCATACAGCTCCACTACACGCGGCTCTAACACTTCAGCTAGCGTCTGCACTGATAACTGCCGTGGGTCGCGCCCATCCACCCCTGGCACTTCTACAATCTCGCGTGGGTCAGCAAGCTGACGCAATGCGCAGCCGTGCTTGATTTTGATTTCTTCAGCAGACTGCGTAGGCGTGCGGAATGCCACGGCAACGTCATTGGTCATCTGGTCGCCCGCAATAGGCACTACCGCCGTATGACGAATCGCACCTTGCTTGAAGACGGCAATATCCGTGGTACCGCCGCCGATATCCACCAGACATACGCCCAGCTCTTTTTCATCCTCTGTCAGCACCGCTAAACTTGAAGCCAGCGGCTGCAGAATCAAATCACTCACCTCGATACCACAGCGCTTGATGCACTTCACGATATTCTGCGCGGCCGCCACTGCACCAGTGACAATATGCACCTTCACTTCAAGCTTCATGCCACTCATACCCAGTGGCTCGCGCACATCTTCCTGACCGTCGATAATGAATTCCTGGGTGAGGATATGCAGAATCTGCTGATCAGCGGGTAGGGCAATGGCACGTGCAGTTTCTACCACACGGTCTACATCCATCTGCGACACTTCAGCGTCTTTGATTTTCACCATACCGTGTGAGTTGAGGCTTTTGATATGGCTGCCAGCAATGCCGGTATAGACATTGTTGATCTTGCAATCCGCCATCAGCTCGGCCTCTTCCAATGCGCGCTGTATCGATTGCATGGTGGATTCAATATTCACCACGACACCTTTTTTCAGGCCACGTGAAATATGCTGCCCCAGCCCAATGACCTTGAGCGTACCTTCCGGTTGCAGCTCGGCAACAATGGCCACAATTTTTGAGGTGCCGATATCCAGCCCTACGATTAAATTTTTATCTTCTTTGATTCTGCTCATGGTTTATCCCCTACGTAACTTCGAGTCACGGTTTTCAACTGCTTTGTTCGTTTGTTTAATCTGTTTTTCTTTTAATTGTTTTACTTCAAGTTCTTTCGCTGGCTGACCGCTGCCTTCCAAGCTCTTCTCGGCCTGTGCCAATTTCAGGCTCTCGGTGGGCCTGCGTAGCGCAAAACCATTGGGATAGCGCAAATCGGCATACACAATTTTTTTATTCAAACCCGCCAAAGTACTCGCATATACATTGGCAAACTTTTCCAATCTGGTCTGCATATCCACACGCCCCAACTCAATCACCATGCCATTGCCGGTAGTAATCTGCCAGGCACGTCTCGGTGTCAGTGCCAAACTTGCGATTTCCAAGCCAACACCTTTCAACACATGATTAAAAGTGTCGTACTGCGAAGCCACCTCAATCACGCCATCATTCGGACCATAAAACACAGGCAAATCACTGCCTGATGCAGCATGAAACAACTCGCCATGTTTATTCACCAACGCTACGGTGCTCCAACGCGCCATCGCCTGATGCTCTTCTATCACCACTTCCAATTTATCTGGCCAGCGCCTGCGCACACTCACCTTGCGTGCCCATGGCAACTTTTCAAAGGCATCACGCGCTTTCACCAGATCCAGCGTAAAAAAATTGCCTTTTAGGTGTTTAGCCACGATCAGCTTTACTTGTTCACGGCTGACATGGCTTAACTGCCCATCCACTTTCACTTCACGCAATGGAAATATGGGCAGATGCACCACCACATAAATCACTGCATAAAGTGCTGCAACCACACACACTGCAAACAGCAGGTTGGCGATCCAATTCAGCAGCCTGGGTTTATCCCACATGCGCCAGCTCCAGAATCCGTATCACCAGCTCATCAAAACTAATGCCTGCCGCTTTGGCGGCCATCGGCACCAGGCTATGGTCTGTCATGCCCGGGCTGGTATTCACCTCCAGGAAATAATGCTTCCCTGCTTCATCCATCAGAAAATCGACACGACCCCAGCCGCTGCAGCCAATCGCATTGAACGCCTGCAAAGCCTCGCGCTGAATTTGCGCTTCTTTTTCCGCACTTAAACCGCAAGGACATAAATATTCGGTGTCATCACGCAGGTACTTGGCCTCGAAATCATAAAACTCATTTTTAGGCACGATGCGCACAATCGGCAGCGCCTGGTTGCCCAAAATACCTACGGTATATTCACCGCCGCCTACAAACTGCTCTGCAATCACCAGCGGGTCAGACTTTGCTGCCAGTTCATAAGCCGCTTTCAAGCCACCTGCTTGTTTCACTTTACTGATGCCGATGCTGGAACCTTCATTCGCAGGCTTCACAAACAATGGCAAACCGAGCTTTTTCTCAATGGCCGCAAAATCTGAATCAGCCTTCACCAACTCAAAGGCTGGTGTGCTCACACCAGCGGCTGACCAAACCATTTTGGTGCGCCATTTATCCATGCCTATGGCTGAGGCCATCACACCGCTGCCGGTGTAAGGAATACCCAACAATTCAAGCGCCCCCTGCATGGCGCCATCCTCACCAAAGCGGCCATGCAGATTAATCATGGCCACATCAAAACTTTCCAGGTCATGCAGTGGTTGCTCGGCTGGGTCAAATGCATGTGCATTCACACACTGACGTTGCAGCGCAGCGAGAACAGCTGAACCGCTCTTGATAGAGACTTCACGTTCGCCAGATTTACCGCCAAATAGCACAGCCACTTTCCCAAAATTACGCATTATTTCTTAACCTCTACTTCGTATTCGCCCATGACTTTTATTTCTTGCTGCAAGGTTACGCCTTGCTTTTCCCGCACTGTTTCACGCATATGCTGAATCAGCATTTCAATATCCAGCGCCGTTGCACCGCCAATGTTCACAATAAAATTGGCGTGTTTTTCAGAGACCTGTGCGCCGCCGATGGTGTAACCCTTCAAACCGCTTGCTTCTACCAGCCTGGCCGCAAAATCACCTTCAGGATTTCTGAAAGTGGAACCTGCGCTGGGCAGATTCAACGGCTGCGAGGCCAAACGTTTGGCCAGCAGCGCTTTAATTTTTTGCGCGGCCTCCTGCGCATCACCTTGTGGCAGCGCTAGCCATGCCGCCACAAACCATTCATCTGCCACTGGTTTTTCAATATGGCGATACGTAGCCACAAACTCAGCCGCATCACGCCTATGCAATTCACCATGCCTGTCTACTGTAGTGACACGTTTCACTACATCCCAGGTTTCACTGCCGTAACAGCCTGCATTCATGGCTAATGCCCCACCTAAAGTGCCGGGAATACCAGCAAAAAATTCTGCGCCCTGCTTAGATTCCTTGGCAGAAAACTTCGCTAACTTGGCACAGGTCACGCCAGACTCTGCGTACACTAAATCACCATCCATTTGCAGCGCAGTCAGCACGTTATGCATCAGCACCACCGTGCCGCGAACACCGCCATCACGCACCAGCAGGTTTGAACCTAAGCCAATAAAATGAATAGGCTCATCTGCAGGCACACTCTTTAAAAATGCACACAAATCCTGCAAGCCTGCAGGCACATAAAACCGATCGGCACAGCCTCCCACGCGCCAGCTGGTGTAGCGTGCGAGCGGTTCGTTCAACAGTAATTTGCCTTGGTGCAATGTCATTTTTCTGACAAATCTCGCGTTTTGGCAGCTACCTGACCAATGGAGCCAGCCCCCATGACAATCACCACATCATCTGCTTTGGCGACATTCAAAATGGCCTGCGGCAGTTCATCGGTCGTTTCTACAAACAAAGGCTCCACTTTGCCCGCTACGCGTATGGCACGAATCAGCGAGCGCGTATCGGCTGCCACAATCGGGGCTTCACCTGCGGAATATACTTCCGTCAACAGCACCACATCAGCACCTGACAGCACTTTCACAAAATCTTCAAAGCAGTCACGTGTGCGCGTGTAGCGATGTGGCTGAAATGCCATCACCAATCTGCGCCCGGGGAAAGCACCACGCGCTGCCGCAATCACTGCCTGCATTTCCACCGGGTGATGTCCGTAATCATCAATCAGCGTAAACTTGCCACCCGTTTTTGCCGCGATTTCCCCATAGCGTTCAAAGCGTCTACCTACGCCTTTAAATTCTTTAAGCGCCTTAATGATGGCCTCATCCGGTACATTCAATTCGCTGGCAATCGCAATCGCCGCCAGTGCATTCAGCACATAATGGTTGCCCGGCAAGTTCAATGTCACATCAAACTCTGTGGTGACCCGATTAATACGCTGCACGGTAAAATGCATACGGCCGTTTTCGGCACGCACATTTTTTGCACGAATACGCGCATCTTCACTCAAGCCATAAGTCATCACCGGCTTGGTCACACGCGGCAGAATTTCGCGAATATTCGCATCATCCACACACACTACTGCCATTCCCCAAAATGGCAGTTGCTGCAAAAATTCCACAAAAGCACTTTTGAGTTTCTCAAAGCTATGCTCATAGGTGTCCATATGGTCTTGGTCGATATTGGTGACCACTGCCATGACCGGTGTCAGGTGCAGAAATGAAGCGTCAGACTCATCCGCCTCGGCCACAATATATTCTCCGGTTCCAAGCTTGGCATTGGTGTTAGCGGCTTCTAACCTGCCACCAATCACAAAGGTTGGGTCCATGCCCGCCTCTGCCAAAATGCTCGCAATCAAGCTAGTGGTCGTGGTTTTGCCGTGTGTACCCGCAACCGCAATGCCTTGTCTGAAGCGCATAAGTTCAGCCAGCATCAGCGCGCGCGGCACGACGGGTATTTTTTTAGCTCTGGCGGCTTTTACCTCCGGGTTTTCTTCATTTACTGCAGAAGACACCACCACCACATCTGCATCTTTTATATTCTCTTCCTGATGTCCTTGATACACCGCGGCACCAAAACCTGCGAGACGTTTCGTAGTCGCGTTAGAGGCAAGGTCAGAGCCAGACACGCTGAAACCCAGATTGACCAGCACTTCCGCAATGCCGCTCATGCCGGAGCCGCCGATACCGACGAAGTGCACGTTCTTCACCTTATGCTTCATTTCGCTAACTCCTTACATACCTCAGCCACACTTGCGGTTGCATCCGGCTTACCCAAAGCGCGCGCTTTTTGCGCCATCGTTATACAAGCTTCACGGTTCAGGTTTGTTAAAATTTCTGCCAAGCGATTCACGGTCAAATCCTTCTGCTGCAACAATATCGCCGCGCCAGCTTCAGCCAAATAAGCCGCATTCGTGGTTTGATGGTCATCCACCGCGAACGGAAACGGCACCATCAACGCGCCAATACCCACTGCAGAAACTTCGGCAACCGTCAGCGCCCCTGAACGACAAATCACAAAATCTGCCCATGCATACATGCCAGCCATATCCTCAATAAAGGCAAGCGCTTCAGCGGCCACGCCAGTCTGTTCATAATGAGCTTTCAGCGCATCAATATGCTTCACACCGGCCTGATGCACCACCAGAGGCCTCGCTTCTTGTGGCAGCTTTGCTAAAGCCTGAGGTAAAAATTCATTCAGCGCCTGCGCACCTAAGCTGCCGCCCACTACCAACAAACGCAATGCACCATCGCGGCCTGCAAAGCGAACTTCGGGTGCTGGCAATTGTGTAATCTCAGCACGCACCGGATTGCCGACCAGACTGGCTTTTTTACCAAAAGCCGCAGGAAACGCCGCCAGTACTCTGCTGGCAAATTTGGCCAATACTTTATTGGTCAACCCAGCCACCGAATTCTGCTCATGAATCACCAGTGGCTTCCCCATCAACCTCGCCATCACCCCACCCGGGAAAGCGGCAAAACCACCCATACCCAGCACCACATGCGGCTGATAAGCTTTGATGGCAGCACGGCTCTCGGCAAAAGCTTTTGCCAACTTCAATGGCAGTAACAGCCAGCCCAACAAGCCTTTGCCGCGGACACCCTGCATATGAATCATGGCTTTGTCATAGCCTTTACCTTCAATCAGACGGTTTTCCATACCGCCCTCAGTGCACAACCAAACGATGCTCCAGCCCTCGGCTTTTAAATAATCTGCGACTGCCATGGCCGGATACACGTGCCCGCCAGTGCCACCCGCCATGACCATTAGGGTTTTTGTGCTAGCTTGACTCATGCCGGCAACCCCTTTTGTAAGCGCCTGTTTTCAAAGTCAATCCGCAACAATATCGCCATCGCGATGCAATTCGCCAAAATGCCGCTACCGCCAAATGACAAGAGAGGCAACGTCAGCCCTTTGGTAGGCAGCAAGCCCATATTGACGCCCATGTTGATGACGCCCTGCACGCCAATCCAAACCCCCAATCCTTGCGCTAGCAAAGCGGCAAAATAGCGCTCGTTCTCAATCGCCTCCTTGGCCATGCTGAATGCACGCAGCACCACCCAGGCAAATAAGCCCACTACGGTTGCCACACCGACAAAGCCCAGTTCTTCAGCTATCACAGCCAGCAGAAAGTCCGTGTGCGCCTCAGGCAGATACAGTAACTTTTCTACACTGGCACCTAAGCCCACACCAAACCACTCACCACGGCCAAACGCGATGAGGGCATGTGAGAGCTGATAACCTTTACCGTATGGGTCAGCCCATGGATCCATAAACCCGATCACACGCTGCATACGGTAAGGCGAACTCCAAATCAGGCCTACAATTGCAACTGGCAATAGCGCCAACAAACCCGCAAAAATTTTGCCATTTACGCCACCTAGCCACAGAATAGAAATTGAAATAGAAGCAATTACTGCAAACGCGCCGAAGTCAGGCTCACGTAACAAGAGAAAACCTACCAGCACCATCACGCCAACCATCGGGAGAAAGCCTTTTTTGAAGCTATCCATCACTGCCGCCTTGCGCACCGTGTAATCCGCCACGTACATCGCAGCAAATAATTTCATCAATTCTGACGGTTGCAGATTGATCACGAACAACGACAGCCAGCGGCGGCTGCCACCGACTACGCGTCCGATACCTGGGATGAGTACCAGAACTAATAAAGCCAACCCCAGTAAAAATAAGTAAGGGGCAAACTTCTGCCACATGCTGATAGGCACGTTAAAGGCCACCACTGCAGCCACTAAACTAATCACAATAAATATCGCCTGACGCATCAGGTAATAGCTGCTGTTGTTGCCAACCGCCTTGTCTGCCTCGGCGATTGCGATCGATGCCGAATACACCATCACCAAACCAATACCCAGCAAAATCAGCGTCACCCACAGCAGCGCCTGGTCGTAGTTAGGGGCGTTGATGCGGTCGCGGTTGAGCATGTTGACGATCATGCTGCACCCTCCAAACGTTTTATCGCCGCCACAAATACCTCAGCTCTATGTACATAATTTTTGAACATGTCCAGACTGGCGCAAGCGGGTGACAGCAGAACCGCATCGCCGCTCTGCGCCACTTTTTTGGCAATATTCACCGCCTCCGGCAAATCCGCTGCGTGGTACATCGGCACAGCGGTTTCCAATAGTACCTCTTCTATCAGCATGGCATCACGGCCTATCAGCACCACAGCACGTGCGTTTTCGGCAACTGGCTGCTTCAACGGTGAAAAATCCTGCCCCTTACCATCTCCACCGGCAATCAGCACCACCTTGCGCGGCAGGCCTGCAATTGCTGCACAGGTCGCACCGACATTAGTGCCTTTTGAATCGTCGTAATAATCCACCTCATCAATCTCAGCCACCCATTCCACTCGGTGCGGTAGACCTTTGAAGTTGTATAAGGTCTGCATAATCGGCGCATATTCCAGACCGATGCCACGGCACAGCGCGATGGCTGCCAAAGCGTTCGCCGCGTTATGCAATCCTGCAATCTTAAGGTCGCGAATATTCATCAAATCTTGGCCACCGCAGCACAACCAAGCTTCACCATCCACCTCACGCAAACCATAAGCCTGCTCGTCATCGGGTGCACTCAAACCAAAGGTGACTTGCTGCAATTTGGGACGCGACATCAGCATGCTCCAGGCATCATCACGGTTCAGCACTTGCAACTTGGCGTTGTAGAAAATTCGCGCTTTGGCAATCGCATAAGACTGCATGCCGTCGTAGCGATCCATATGATCTTCAGACAAATTGAGCATAGTGGCGGCATCGATGATCAAGTGACTCGTTGTCTCCAGCTGAAAACTAGAAAGCTCCAGCACATAAACATCTGGTGTCGGCATACTCAATGCGTCTAGCACCGGCAGGCCAATGTTGCCGGCAACGATGGTGTTCAAACCCGCAGCTTTGCACATTTCCCCGACCAGCGTCGTAACCGTGGTTTTGCCGTTGGAACCGGTGATGGCAATCACTTTGGCGTTCGCTGGCCTGAATTGCGCAAACAGCTCCACATCACCCACCACAGGAATACCCTGCGCAATCGCGGCCTGAATTTCCGGCTCGCTCAAGGCAATACCCGGGCTGGACACCACCAAGTCATTGCCGTCAAATATTGCTGCAGTAAATGCGCCCGTATGCAATCTCACATGCGGCAACTCGGCTCTTAAGCTGTCTACCCCGGGCGGGTTTTCACGGGTATCCGCTACAGACAAACGTGCGCCTTGGCGGTTAAGCCAACGCAATGCGGATAGACCGGTTTCTCCCAGCCCCAGCACTAATACCTGTTTGTCTTTTAAAGCAATTGTCATGATTTAAATTTCGCTTATCGAATCTTCAAACTCGCCAATCCCACCAGCACCAGCATCATGCTGATAATCCAGAAACGCACCACAACTTGGGTTTCTTTCCAGCCTTTTTGCTCGTAGTGATGATGCAGTGGCGCCATTAAAAAAATACGTTTGCCGGTGCCGGTTTTATATTTGGTGTATTTGAAATACAGCACCTGCATCGCCACCGAAAAAGTTTCCACCACGAACACACCGCCCATGATGAACAACACAATTTCCTGACGCACAATCACCGCCACAATACCCAGCGCAGCACCCAAAGCCAGTGCACCGACATCGCCCATGAATACTTCTGCCGGATAAGCGTTAAACCAGAGAAAGCCCAGACCGGCACCCACCATGGCGGCACAAAACACCATCAGTTCACCTGAACCCGGTACGAATGGAATCGCCAGATATTTAGCGAAGTAGAAGTGACCGGTGACATAAGCAAAAATACCCAAAGCACCCGCCACCATGACTGTGGGCATAATCGCCAAGCCATCCAGGCCATCGGTCAGATTCACGGCGTTACTGCTGCCCACCACCACTAAATAGGTCAGCACAATAAAAGCCAAGCCACTCATAGGAATCACTAGATTTTTGAAAAATGGAATCAGCAAAGTGGTCTCCGCTGGTACGGTTGCAGTTTGCTGCAAGAAAATCGCTACACTTGCCCCTACCACGGATTGCCAGAAATATTTCTCTTTGGCAGACAAGCCTTTAGGATTGCGGTGCACCACTTTGCGCCAGTCATCTACCCAGCCGATGATGCCAAAACCCAATGTCGTAAACAGCACGACCCAAACAAAACGATTGCTCAAGTCCGCCCAAAGCAAGGTGGAAATCGCGATAGAAATCAGAATCAAAGCACCACCCATGGTCGGTGTGCCGGCTTTCACCAGATGCGTTTGCGGGCCATCATCACGCACAGCCTGCCCGACTTTGTAATAGGTAAGTTTACGAATCAGCGCAGGCCCCATTACAAAAGAAATGGTCAGAGAGGTCAGCACCGCCAGCACCGCACGCAGCGTGATGTAGTTGAACACATTAAAGCCGCGGATATCGTGCGCTAACCATTGTGCTAATTCAAGTAACATATATTTCCCCTTATTCCGTTTTTATTGCCCAGCTGCCAGTAGCAGCTTCACCACACGCTCCATGCGCATGAAACGTGAGCCTTTCACCAGCACAGTCACATTGCCGCTAAGCTGCGGTATCACTTGTTCCGCAATCGCTTCAGGGGTCTCAAAATGTTTGGCGCCAGCACCAAACCCCCTCACCATTTCTTGACTCAGTTCACCTAAGCAATACAGTTTTTTAAGTCCTGCTGCCTTAGCAGCTGCACCTATTTCAAAATGCATTTCTGCGGCGTCTGCACCCAGCTCACCCATATCGCCCAGCACCAAAATTTTCTCGCCAGCCTGTTTAGCCAGCACTTCAATAGCAGCACGCATAGAATCAGGGTTGGCGTTATACGTGTCATCAATTAGCGCCGCACCACTCAGCGCTGCTTTTCGCTCAAGGCGCGCATATACCCCGCCAAAAGTGGCCAAGCCAGCCGCAATATCAGTATTAGAAATGCCTAACGCATAAGCACAGGCGCTCGCCGCCAACGCATTAGCGATGTTGTGCACCCCTTCTACCTTCAATTCAACACTGACCTTGCCGTTGGGTGTCGTCAGGTGCATCAGGCTAATGCCCGCACGCTCCTCATAACTTGCGGTCACCTCTGCGGTTGTTTCCAAAGCAAAAGTCACGATTCTTCTGTTCGGGTTGAGTGAACGCCAATAATCGGCAAAGTCACTATCTGCATTAATCACGGCAATGCCGTCATCACCCAAGCCCGCAAAAATCTCCCCTTTGGCCTTGGCGATATTCTCGCGTGAGCCTAATTCACCGATGTGTGCAGTATTGGCATTAATCACCACCGCCACATTGGGCTTGGCAAGGCGGGTTAAATAATCAATCTCACCCAAATGGTTCATGCCCATTTCCGCTACCACAAAGCGATGCTGCGGTTTAATTTTCAACAGCGTCAGCGGCAGGCCGATGTCATTATTCAAGTTGCCGTAAGTGGCATGCACCTTGTCGTTACCACCTGCTGCGGCGCTCAAAATCGCCGTCAGCATTTCTTTGGTGGTGGTCTTGCCATTGCTGCCGGTGACCGCCACCACGGGCGCACTGAATTTGCCGCGCCAATATTTGGCCAACTCGCCCAAAGCCAGACGCGTGTTATTCACGAGCAGCGCAGGGTTGGCAGCCGATGCGGCATCGGACACCATCGCCGCAGCTGCGCCTTTTTCGATGGCTTCAGTTGCAAACACATTGCCGTCAAAGTTTTCACCTTTAATAGCGACAAATAGCTGACCTGCCTGAATATTACGACTGTCGGTGCCGACGCTTTCAAAGCGCACGTCTTTGCCAATTAAGCGTGCATTCAGCGCGGCGGCGGCTTCTGATAGCAGCATCATGCGCGCACCTCCCATTTGCCCAGCGCTTCAAGCGCTATGGCTGCATCACTAAACGGTGTCCTGACTCCATTAATTTCCTGATAATCTTCATGCCCTTTGCCAGCCAACAGCACGATGTCTCCAGCTTGTGCCATCGCAATCGCACGTTCAATCGCAACTCTGCGATCAGGCTCAGCGAAGTGCGGTTTGTTGATGCCCGCACTCACCTGCGCAATAATCTGCAGCGGGTCTTCACTGCGCGGATTATCTGAAGTGACTATCACCACATCAGCCAAGCGATCTGCAGCCTGCCCCATCAGCGAGCGTTTGCCGGCATCGCGATCACCACCGCAACCAAACACACAAATCAGTTTGGCCTGTTTATCATGATGATTGTGCTGGCTTTGACTTTCCAATTGTTCTCTCAGGCTTGCCAGTACTTTTTCCAAAGCATCAGGCGTGTGGGCGTAATCCACTACCACTAGCGGCTGACCCTCTGCGCCGAACTGCTGCATGCGACCTGGAACAGCTTTGATGCTGGCAATCGCATTTACCGCTTCATTTAGGTTAATATCCAGCGTTAGCAGGGTTGCCAGAACCGCCAACACGTTATAGGCATTAAAGCGCCCCAGCACGGGTGCAAATACGCGAGCGGAACCTTGAGGCGTGTTGACCTGCATGCTTAATCTATGGCGTTCTAATCTCAAATCAGTGCCAAACACATCCCCTGCATGCAAGCCGTAGGTCAAGAACGGTTTGGCTTTTGCTGTCAGCTGTTGTGCAAGTTGCTGGCCAAATGCCTCATCCGCATTCAATACCGACATAGCGAGTTCTGGCCAGAAAAATAATCGTGCTTTGGCAGCGGCGTAGGCTTCCATGGTTTCGTGATAGTCCAGATGGTCACGGCTTAAATTGGTGAGCACCGCAACTTTGAAGTGCGCACCATTCACTCGGCCCTGATGCAGGCCATGTGACGAGACTTCCATGGCCACCGCTCGCGCGCCCTGCGCAGCATAATCAGCCAGCATGGACTGTAGCAATACAGCGTCTGGAGTAGTGTTGGCCGCCTGCGCCTGACTATCGACAAAACCGTTGCCTATTGTGCCTATCACCGCAGTTTTTTCGCCCAGGTTACTCAGTGCCTGTGCCAGCCATTGCGTGACGGAGGTTTTGCCATTCGTGCCGGTTACGCCCAGCAGACTTAATTGCCGTGAAGGATGCGCATAAAATTCTGCCGCAATCTCGCCCACCTGCTCTTTCAAACCAGCCACTCCAAGGTTGCTCACACGCCAATCGGGATTCCATGCGTAATCAGCACTCTCCCAGAGCACGCCTGCCGCACCCGCCGCAATCGCCTGAGGAATATATTGGCGTCCATCACGATGCACACCTGGATATGCCAGAAATAACACACCTGGTGAGACGCGACGGCTATCTGCAGTGATTCCGGTAAAGTTTTGATGGAGTGAAGTCAGCAGGCTCATATGCTTTCCTTCACTTCATCCACCACAGCAGGAGCATCATCGGCCAGCACCACATTGTTATTCGGTGCATCTTGCGGAATGGACAGCATGCGCAAAGTATCCGCCATTACTGCACTAAATACAGGTGCAGCCACCGTACCGCCGTAATACTCCCCACTGCTCGGGTCATCAATCATTACGGCCATAATCAAGCGTGGATTTGAAGCCGGTGCCATCCCTACAAATGAACCCACATATTTATCTTTTTCATAGCCACCCTGCGGTGATAACTTATGCGTAGTACCGGTTTTACCAGCCACGCGGTAACCCAAGACCTGCGCTCTTAATGCGGTGCCGCCCGGCAACACCACCAACTCCAGCATATCCTTCACAGCACGTGCCGTTGCGGGGCTAAATACCTGCGTCCCTACTGGTGGCTCCTTCAGTTTCAGCAATGAAACCGGTTTTAATTCACCATCGTTGGCAAATACCGTGTATGCGCGTGCCAATTGCAGCAAAGTCACACTAATACCGTGACCATACGACATGGTGGCCTGCTCAATCGGGCGCCAGGTTTTAAAATCACGCAAGCGGCCTGAAGCTTCCCCTGGAAATCCAATACGTGTTTTACTGCCAAAACCAATCAGGTTAAATACACTCCACATATATTGTCTATCCATAGACAGCGCCATTTTTGCGGAGCCGATATTGGAAGATTTCTGAATAATTTCGGAGACTGTCAGTACGCCGTGCACATGGGCATCATGAATCGTTGCCGAACCTATCGTCATGCGGCCGGGTGCCGTCTGAATTTTGGTCTCAGGCTGATAATGGCCAGACTCCAGCGCCGCAGCCGCCGTGACTGTTTTCATGGTAGAACCCGGCTCAAAAGTATCGGTAATCGCCCGATTGCGTGACTTACCTTGAATATTGACCGGATTATTAGGGTTATAAGTTGGCACATTCGCCATCGCCAGCACTTCACCAGTTTTGGCATCCAGCACAATCGCCGCACCCGCTTTTGCATTAAATTTATCCACGGCTTTTGACAGCTCGCGATGTGCCAGATACTGAATCCTGCGATCAATGGACAGCGTGACATCATGACCATCCTGCGGGACCTTGACCGCCTCCAAATCTTCAATAATGTGGCCGGCACGGTCTTTAATCACCTTACGGCTGCCACTCTTACCCGACAGCGTCTCATTCATGGTCAGTTCAAAACCTTCCTGCCCCTGATCGTCAATGCCGGTAAATCCCACCAAATGGGCTGTGACCTCACCCGCAGGATAGTAGCGTTTGTATTCACGCTGCAGATAGATGCCAGATACACCTAAACGCATCACTTCAGCTGCCAGTTCGGGAGAAATACGGCGTTTCAAATACACGAATTCGCGCTCGCTGTTCGCCAGTTTTTTACTGACCGCATCCACCTTAAGATTAAGCAGCTCTGCAATTTTTTTAGTTTGTGCTGCATCAATTTTTACATCTGAGGGGTTAGCCCACACTGACTCCACCGGTGAGCTAATCGCCAGCAGCTCACCATGCCTGTCAGTGATTTTCCCGCGCTGAGACGGCAACACCAAAGTACGGTTATAACGTGCATCACCTTTCTCCTGCAAAAAGCGCTTATGAAAACTTTGCAGATACAAGCTGCGGCCAAGCAAAGCCACAAAGCCCAACAGCACCAACACCAGCAGCAGGCGGCGGCGCCAAGCCGGCAATTTAACAATCACCATTGGCATAGGGATAGCCATTATTTACTACCCCCTGTCGGCAGAGGCATGGCAGCTTTTGAAGTTAATGCGACAATCTGTATACGCTTGGCATCGGGCACTTGCATCTGCAATTGCTGCGCTGCGATTTGCTCGATACGAGAGTGCATAGCCCAGGTACTTTGCTCCAGCTGCCACTGCCCATACTCTTGGTGGTATTGCTTTTCAGCCTGACTAAGCTGCTCCAGCTCAATATAAAGCTTGCGTGCTTTATGCTGCGCATTAATTAAACCTAGCGCAGAAAACATCAACGCAAAATATAAAATGAAATTCAGGCGCGTCATTGTACTGACGTCCTTTCCGCCACACGCATCACTGCGCTGCGTGAGCGAGGGTTTGCTTTTTGCTCTGCCACACCGGGCTTGATTGCTTTGCCTACACTCACCAATTTAGGCTGCGGCAAATCGGCTGCCCTTACCGGAAAATTCGCCGGCAAGTCATCACGGTTTTCCTGATCGCGAATAAATTGTTTCACCATACGATCTTCCAGTGAATGAAAGCTGATCACCGCCAGACGGCCTTGTGGTTTCAGCAAGCCCAAACACTGCGGTAGGGTTAACGATAATTCCTCAAGCTCCTGATTGATGAAAATCCGTAAAGCCTGAAATGTGCGCGTTGCGGGGTTTTGCCCAGGCTCATAGCGCGGGACTGCACTTGCCACGATCTGGGTAAGCTGCCCAGTAGTGGTGATGGCGCGCCCGTCATCGCGCTCCTTAATAATCGCCCTTGCAATCGACTTAGCAAACCGTTCTTCACCATAATTTTTTATCACCTCCGCTAACTGCTGCTCTGTTGTGCGGCTCAAAAACTCAGCCGCTGTTTGCCCACTGCTCTGATCCATACGCATATCCAATGGCGCATCAAATCTAAAACTAAAACCACGCTCCGCCTCATCAATCTGTGGCGACGAAATACCTAAATCCAGCAAAATACCATCTACAGCGCTGACGCCGATTTCGGCCAAGTGCGCCTGCATAGACGCGAAATGACTGTGAATCAGACTAAAACGTGCATCCTGGATAGATTGACCTGCCGCAATTGCAGCCAGATCACGATCGAAAGCAATCAGGCGCCCTTGAGCGCCCAACTGCGAGAGAATTTTTCTGGAGTGGCCACCGCGGCCAAATGTGCCATCGACATAAATGCCATTAGCTTTGATAGCAAGTGCACGAACTGCTTCATCCAGCAGCACGGTGATATGCTCTGATAAAGATGTGGCTAAATTTGAACGAGATACTGACACTTCCAAGGGATACTTTTCTAACTTAATTGCGTCTGCTGTTTTTTTTGCAGACACTTTTTTTGAAGACAATAATGCTTTGTTGGGCGCGCTGCTCACGCCCTTGGTCACAGCGAAAATCCCTCTAATTCCGCAGGCATGACAAACGCATCACCTTGCACCACTTGCTCCAGTTGATTGCGCCAGGCTTCCATATTCCACAGCTCAAAATGACTGCCCTGCCCCACCAACATGACCTCTTTACTCAAACCGGCAAAATCTTTCAGCGCAGGAGAGACCAAAACACGACCCGCACTATCCATCGTGACATCCTCCGCAAAACCTACCAGCAAGCGTTGTAAAGCACTGGATTGCTTATCAAACGAAGACAAAGCCATCAATTTTGATTGAATTGGCTCCCAAGCTGGCTGCGGGTATAGAAGCAGACATCGATGCGGATGCGCCGTCAGCACCAAGTTACCGGCGCACTCAAGCTGCAGCGCCTCTCTATGCCTAGTCGGCACAGCCAGCCTGCTTTTTGCATCCAAACTTAATGATGTTGCACCGCGAAACATATGTTCGTTGTGATCCCTGTTATTCAGCCAAACCTGTTAATAAAAAGTGGAGAACCGCCAATCAATACAACACTTACCCTGCTCAACAAACCCTTAGTAGATGCCAAAAAACACTTTTAACTTTGGTGATGCAATGAGCAATTCTCCACAAAAACCCACTTTTTCCCACTAATTTGCACTATAGATAAAAAAAAAGCGCAATGCAAGCCCTTTTTTAGTATTTTTTCTTTATATCTCAATGACTTAGCGCATTTTTATATGAAAAATAAAAACGTTATAAATTAAGTACATAGCAAATTAAGTGAATGTGGAATATGAGAAGGGGTGCGGAAGCTTTTGAATTGTAGATGCAGAGGTTTTAAAGGAATTGTAGTGACGAGCAATTGTCCACGCACGACACGACATGGGTAAGGCATTTGCAGAAAGGTAAAGCTCACAAAACCACGAAATAAAACACAAACGGTTTTTTAACATAAATGGTGATAAGTGTTGTCTTTATCGCCAGTCGGATGTTGATTTGGTTCGTGGCTTTCGTGTCGTTCGTGGACAAGGGTAATGAAAAAAAGAAGTTGAAGTTGGCCGATAAGCCGGGTTCTGTCGTGCATTGCTGCACGTGACAGTCATTCATCTAGGCGCACAATTACTCATGCGCTCAAGCAACCTACCCGCTGGCAGCGCGAGCCACGCCAAAGCCAGCCTATTTGGTCTTGCTGCAGATGGAGGTTACCGCGTTTCACATCCATCACGGCGAACCGTGATTTACTCGTCTCTGTGGCCCTATTCCTCGCCTTATACCTTACAGCTTTCAGCGGACGGCCGTTAGCCGTCATCCCGCTCTATGCAGCCCGGACTTTCCTCCCTCCACTTGCGTGGACGGCGACTGTCTAGCCAACTTCACAAACATTCTAACATGCTAAGAGTAAGCCTAAGGAGAACGTTTGAGTTCCCCCGGAAAGGAGAATAATTAAAAACGTAGCTTGAAGCCGAAAAATTTAATTTTCGAATTTCCAATGTACCATCTGATCCGCCCTTAACGGCACCAGCACATCTCCATCATAGGGTAGGCTACTTGGCACTTTCCAGCTTTCTTTCAGCAAAGTGACTTTTTCGGTATTTCTTGGCAATCCATAAAAGTCGGCGCCGTGAAAACTGGCAAAACCTTCCAGCTTATCCAGCGCATTGGCATTTTCAAACGCTTCTGCATAAAGTTCCAGCGCAGTGCGAGCCGTATACATCCCCGCACAGCCGCAGGCGGCCTCTTTGGTGTGTCTAGCGTGCGGCGCACTATCCGTGCCCAGGAAAAACTTAGGGCTACCCGAGGTCGCGGCTTTGACCAGCGCCACGCGATGACTTTCACGCTTTAGCACCGGCAGGCAGTAATGATGGGGCTGTATGCCACCCTTAAACATATCATTACGGTTCATCAGCAAATGATGCGCGGTGATGGTAGCACCAATATGGGCAGGCGCAAGCGTGACAAAATCAGCGGCATCTCGAGTGGTGATATGCTCAAACACCACGCGCAACGCCGGAAACTTTTTCAAGAGCGGTATCATGTGACGCTCGATAAACACCAGTTCACGGTCAAATACATCAACATCGCTATCGGTGACTTCCGCATGCGCCAGCAATGGCATCCCCACTTTCTCCATCGCCTCAAGAGCCTTGTCGCACTTATCTAGATTAGTGACCCCTGAATCCGAGTTAGTGGTTGCACCTGCCGGATAAAGCTTGACTCCATGCACAAAACCACTCTCTTTGGCTTTTACAATTTCTTCCGCTGTCGTATTGTCGGTTAAGTACAAGGTCATTAATGGTTCAAACTTCATATCTATCGGCAGCGCCGCCAGAATACGTTCACGGTAGGCACGTGCCAGCTCAGTAGTCGTTACCGGCGGGCGCAGATTAGGCATCACAATGGCACGGGCAAACTGCCGTGCAGTATCGGGTAGCACCGCTTTTAAAGCGCCACCATCTCTTAAATGCAAATGCCAGTCATCCGGGCGTGTAATCGTCAGTTTATTCATCATGTTCAGATTCATTTTTTAATTGAAGGGCTAATTCGTACAACTCATTTTTCTTTTGGCGTGTAATATCAGCCGCCAGCTTCACCGCTTGCTTCAAAGGCAGTTCAGCAAGCAACAACTTAAGCGTATTAACGCTATCTTCCGGCAATGCAGCAATCTGCTCCGGAGCCGCTGGCTCTATCAGCAACACAAACTCGCCGCGCTGCTGATTGGGATCTGCCTTCAGCCAGGCTTCGGCTTCAGCCAGCAGACAGCTGTGAAATGTTTCAAAAGTTTTAGTCAACTCTCGCGCAAAGGTAATGCGACGCTCAGCTCCCAACACCTGATTCAAGTCACTCACACATTCCAGAATTCTGTGTGGCGCTTCATAAAACACCAGTGTGACGGTGTGCGCTTTTAATAATGCCAGCTGCTTGCGCCGCGCCGCACTGCTTGCTGGCAAAAATCCATGAAACAAAAAACCATTCTGCACAATGCCAGATGCAGACAATGCGGTAATGACGGCACTGGCACCGGGCACCGGCACCACCTTAATGCCGGCCTCTCGCAGCACATGCACCACCACAGCGCCTGGGTCACTAATACCTGGCGTACCGGCATCAGTCACCAAAGCAATATTTTCACCTGCGTGCAGCAGCGCCAGAAGTTTATCCGCAGACTGCCGCTCATTATGTTCATGCACGGCGATCAGTTTTTTACTAATGCCAAAATGGTTCAACAGACCTGAGCTGTGGCGGGTATCCTCTGCAGCCACTGCATCCACATTTTTCAGCACTTCCAAGGCGCGCAGGCTGATGTCCTGCAAATTTCCAATTGGAGTAGCGACAACATATAATATGCCTGAGGAATGCAAAATTTGATGACCAAAAAATTAATTCACATTATTTTATCAAGTTGGCTGCTGTTTAGCAGTTTATATTTGTCCGCGCATGCTGAGACAGCCTCCACTAAGCAGGACACGCCTACAAAACCACTGGTTAAAAAATCTGCCCAAGCCCAATTTGTAGAGGGTGTAGCATGCATGGAGCAATCAAACACGGCCTGCGTCAAATTAGCGCTCGCGCTTATCCCCAGCATGTCACCTTATGCAAAAATTTTGCAAGGCGCACTAGCCCAGCAAAACAATCAAACCGAGCAGGCTTTGCTGATATTGCTGCCTTTGCAATCAGATGAGAACCTGACACTGCCTGCAAAAATAATGCTGCATCGTACCCTTGCGCAGGCCTTTGCCAATCTTGGAGATATGCAGCAGGCTGTGCAGCATTTCATCAGCACTGAAACCCTGCTGAAACTAAATCAAGCCACAGATCAAGCTGAGATAAAAAATATAGATAGGCAAGTGGCTGTCAACCAAGAACAAATCTGGAAATTGCTGCACGCGCAGACGCAAACCGACTTAATTGCGCTGCGTGGCAATAACACCGACAGCGTGTTTCAAGGCTGGATTGATCTCACACTGGCTTCGTTGTATGCAAGTAGCAAACTGCAAGTAGCTGAATGGCGCAGTATTTACCCAGATCATCCCGCGCAAACTTTTGCAAAAAAATTGGCTGAAGACACCTCAGATGTTTCACAGGCAGATACTCAGCCTGATTTAACGATACCAAGTGGCGTCATCGCGCTTGTGTTGTCGACCCAAGACGAAGCCGAAAGCGAAAGCCTCCAGGCGTTCAAACTTGGATTACAAACCATGTTAAATGCGGCCAACAGCAACGCTTCAATCGAAGTGTATTATCAAGACCAAACACCGCCAGAAATCATAGCGGCAGCCAATTATTTGATCGCACCCGAATTCAAATCAGCCGCGTTGGATAGCCATGATGCAAATATCGCGGACCAACCAACTTTACATGTCAGGCTGTCTATACAAGACGAAGCCAATACCATATTGTCATTTATCCGCCGACATAATATGCAATATGCGACGATTGTGACCACTCAGCATCAGGCTTCTCAGCCTATGCTGTCCGCCGTTCAGCACGCATGGTCTGCATATATGGAACAGTCCGGCCTTGGTGCGCCCAACATCATTCGTCTGGATGCAGACATCATGGCACAGCCGGTCAAGTTGCTGGATTTGAAGTCACAGATTGCAAGTCAATTACACGACATCGTTATTCTGGCGATGCCCGCAGAGGATGTGTTGAAAATCAGGCCATACTTGGATATCAGCGTCCCTACCATGACATTCTCCGCGATACACGACATCGCGCTTGAGAATGACACATTAAAACGCCTAAATGCCTTACGTTTTGTAGACATTCCATTTTTTCTCGATTCTCACCACGAGTCAGATCAGTATGTAAAGTCTGCGTCTACGCTTCAGCATAAGCATCTGTTGCGCTGGTTTGCGCTGGGCGCGGACAGTTTGAAGTTAGTGCAGGCTATCGGCAAAAATGCCCAGCAGACATTATTAATCAAAGGGCTTGCCGGCAATTATCAGCTTTCTGAACCAGGTGAGCCTGTACGCAAATTTACGCGCAGTCTCGGTACTGCTCGTTTCAGTCACAGCGGCATCGTCGCTGATTGAATTCGATGACATTCGGCCTGACAACAAAAACCAGCTTGCCAGAACATCTGGTCACCGGACAAGCTGCGGAAGCACTAGCTGCAGCTTATTTGCAATCGCAAAAACTGAAGTTGGTAGCAAAAAACTTTCGCTGCGAATATGGTGAAATTGATTTAATCATGCAAGATGGCAACAGCTTAGTATTTATCGAAGTTCGCTTGCGCAGCAACGCCAGTTTTGGCGGCGCTGCGATGAGCGTCACCCGGTCAAAACAGGAAAAAATCAAGCGCACTGCTCAACGTTATATGCAACTTCATGGCGAATCCGCTTGTCGATTTGATGTGATCTTAATGCATGCAATTGACATTAACGCGGTAGAATGGTTGAAAAATGCCTTTTAATTCTCATTAAACTTCAGCAAAGGAACCAGATAATGAAATTAAGTTTAAAACTGGCAGCAGCACTTATCCTAACTAGTCAAATCAGCGCATGCGTACCCGTCATCGTTGGTGGCGCAGCGGCAGGTGGGGCAATGGCTGCAGACAGACGCACCTCTGGCATTTATGTCGAAGACGAGAACATCGAGCTTAAAGCCAACAAACTGATATATGAGGCTTTGACGGGAGAGTCTCATGTCAACATCACCAGTTTTAAAGGGAATGTGCTGATTACCGGTGAAGTGCCGGATGAAGCATCTAAAACCAAAGCTGGAAATGTAGTACTGGGAATCGAAAACGTTAAAAGCATTACCAATGAACTTACGATCGGGCCAAAAACCTCAGTGAGTTCACGTGCCAATGATAGTTTCCTGACTTCAAAAGTGAAAGCGCAGTTTGTGACTGAAAACCGTTTCCAGGCAAACCATGTGAAAGTCATTACTGAAAACAGTGTTGTTTATTTAATGGGTTACGTCACCCAAAAAGAAGCAGATGCTGCCACTGAAATCGCCAGCAACACTAGCGGCGTGAGTCGTGTGGTGAAAGTATTTGAGTACATGC
>Ga0116204_1000014_pt1 | contig 72826 bp, 71 predicted proteins | sample LakKivwa52mmetaG_FD_94481 | JGI IMG/M metagenome (GOLD analysis project Ga0116204, IMG submission 94481) | Anoxic lake water microbial communities from Lake Kivu, Rwanda to study Microbial Dark Matter (Phase II) - Lake Kivu water 52m metaG | ecosystem: Environmental > Aquatic > Freshwater > Lake... | reverse complement strand
GGCATGGTCAGTCCGGAAGAGATTGAAAGCATTAGCATGATGTACGGACCGTTTTCTGCCCTCTATGCGGGCAATTCGTTTGGCGGTGTGATGAGCATTGCCACGCGCATGCCGGAAAAGTTTGAAACACACGCCAGTGCGCAGACGTTCAGTCAGAATTTCAAGCTTTATGGCACCGATGAAACGTATACCGGCAATCATCAAACCGCATCGGTGGGCAATAAAGTCAAAGACTTATCATTTTGGCTAGGGGTAGACCGCTTGGAAAACCAGGGTCAGCCGATGAATTTTTCAACGGCATCGGTTTCAAAAACTGCGGCTGGTGCAAGTCCATATGTGACGGGTGCGTATCAGGATAAGAGTGAAGTTGGTATGGCTCGTGTGATATTTGGCGCCAACAGCATTGACAGCAGCGAGCAGACCAATCTGAAACTAAAGCTGGCCTATGATATCAACCCGCAAGTTAAAGCCAGCTATACCTTGGGTATTTGGGATATGGATGGGAAAACCGATGTTGAAAGCTATATCAAGGATAGTGCAGGCAACAGGGTCTATAACGGTCGCTTCAATTTCAATGGGCAGCGTTATGATGTTTCGGGTTTGAATCCTGCTGAAGCCGAATCAATCCATGTAATGCATGCCTTGGATATCAAATCGAAGACTCAAGGTTTTTTTGACTGGCAGCTTACTTTGTCTGACTACAATTATCAAAAAGACCGCAACAGCGCAGCCAATGCCAAAACAAATGGCACAGTGATTGAAGGTAATCCTTATCTAACTCGTAATGGACGGATAACGGACTTATCTGGCACTGGCTGGACAGTTTTTGATGCCAAAGTCACGTTACGTCCACATGATCATACCTTGGATTTTGGTTATCACGCAGATCAATATCAGCTAAAAACAGATACTCATGCGACATCTGATTGGAAACACGGAGATAAAGGTTTAATTGTATCTTCAGGCCGCGGCGAAACACAGACGCACGCGCTTTATGCACAGGACAAGTGGCAGATTAATCCGCATTGGGCGCTCACATTAGGCGGCCGTGCCGAATACTGGAAAGCATCGGACGGAGAAAATCTCACATCAGCAGGCAGCGCCCATTATCGAGAGGTGACAGAAACTAAGTTTTCGCCTAAAGCCTCTCTGAGTTTTGAGCCAACGCCCGCATGGGGCTTTCGTGCTGCATTTGGGCAGGCATTCCGCTTTCCTACGGTCACAGAGTTGTATCAGCCATTGCAGAACGGCGCTACACCATACTTTGTGCAGTCGAATCCAAACTTAAAGCCAGAAGAGGTTCTGGCCGCTGAATTAACTGCGGAGCGTCGCTTTGAAAACGGTCTGCTACGCGCTAGTTTATTCAGTGAAAATAAATATGATGCATTGATTAGCCAGACTCTGACAAATGGCAGCGCTATTCCTTATGACAGTGGCACTTGTTCGCGAGCGACAGGCTGCAGTTTCGTGCAGAATGTCGATCATATTCGTACCCGTGGGTTAGAGCTGGCGACGCAGTGGCAGGATGTGCTAATACATGGCCTAGATTTACAAGGAAGCGCCACTTTTACTGAAGCTGAAGTGCTGGCCAACGCGGCAGTGCCTGCCACTGTAGGCAATAAGCCGCCACGTATTCCGAGAAATATGTTTAAGCTGGTGGCTACCTATCATCAAGGCAGTAACCTTACTTACAGTGTGGCTGCACGCTACAGCGGACGCCAGTATAATGCTTTGAATAATAGTGACATCAACCCCGATACATTTGGTGGCGCCAGTAAATTTTTTATCATGGATGTGAAAGCCAATTACAAATTTGCGAATCGTTTTACTGCAAGTGCCGGTATTGATAACCTGAATAACTACAAGTCTTATGTGTTTCATCCTTACCCGCAACGCACCGCATATGTGCAATTAAAATTTGATTATTAATGATTCGATATTTATTTTTTATTGGCCTTTTATTTAGCTTCATAGGCTTTGTGCATGCCCATGAAGCGCACACTGAGCACCATCCATCGAGCATGGCAGTGAGTGTGGCATTTGACGCGCAAGGTCTGCTTTGGCGAGCAAGTGTTAATGGCGGTCATGTTGTTGTTGCTCATAGCAAGGATATGGGGAAAACTTTTTCCAAATCTGTGTTGGTGAATAAAGCATCGCAGAAAATCGGCGCAGACAGTGAGGCGCGTCCTAAAATCGCTGTTGCACAAACCGGCCAAATTTATGTGACATGGACAGAAGCGCTTAAAAAACCCTTCGCAGGCTATATCTGGTTTTCGCGTTCAATTGATGGTGGCAAGACCTTTGAATCACCAAAAATCGTACATCAAGACAGAGATGAAATTACGCATCGCTTTGATGCCTTAAACGTCGCGCCTGATGGAAAAATTACGGTGACCTGGGTCGACAAACGTGACTTGCTAGCCGCCAAAGCTGCCAAAAAACCGTATGACGGTGCGGCCATTTACTATGCAATTTCTACTGATAACGGTGCTAGTTTTTCTGTAGAACAAAAGCTTGCAGACAGCAGCTGCGAATGTTGCCGTATTGCATTGGCTAATAAACCTGATGGCACGGTAGCGGCCTTGTGGCGTCATGTGTTTGCAGGAAGCGAGCGCGACCATATGATGGCGGAAATTCCTGCCATCAATCAACAAGCAGAACCCAAACGCGCCACTTACGGCAAATGGAAGGTCGATGGCTGCCCGCATCATGGCGCAGCTCTGGCAAGTGGCGGAGAAGGTGAGCGCTGGTGGGGTTATCATATGGCATGGTTCGATGGCGGCAATGACGAAGCAGGCAACCAAAGCAGCTTGTTTTATGCACGGATGGATGGGGTGGCCTGGGTGTCATCCCCGCCTAAAAAGTTTGGCAATATGCAGAAACAAGCGGGACATCCGGCACTCGCTTCAGTGGGTGAACAGGTTTGGCTGGTTTGGCGCGAAAAAGAAGCAGGTGAAAGTCAGATTTGGTTAATGAAATCGGATGATGAAGGTAAAAGCTGGGGCGATAAGCAGATGCTGGTTGAAGCAGCTGGCAATGCAGATTACCCAATATTGCTGCAGCATGGCAAGCAGGTGTACCTGATTTGGAATACGCAGCAGGCGTTGCAGGTGTTGCCGCTTTAGTGATGATTCCGAGCCATAAAGGACATGGCAATCAAAACTTTGGTTTTATCGGCGTTAATCTGCGGCTGAATAAGATTTTTGCAGTTAAAAATGCAACAAGCTAGGTCGCACACCAAACTTTGGTGTTATGCGCCAATTCCATCCATATTGCCCATGCACTGGCAGCGCTGAGCATGGCACCTGCCAAACGCATGCCATAAGGTTCTACGCTGTTGGTTTTGAGTTTGAGCCATAGCCAAGGTGCAACAAACAATGACACGCTAGAGCCTGCTGCAAACGCTGCCATGCTCATGGCGCCACCTATCGGGTTGCCGTTGAATGAAGCAATCATGAGTGCTGAGTAAAGCAAGCCGCAGGGCATCAACGCCCACAGCATGCCGATATAGAAAATCCCGCCACGTATCACCGTGAGTTTTTTAACTTGTTTCCAGATGCTGCGGCCAGCAGTGTCGACCCAGATGGGCTGGCGTGCGTAAATGATGAGCAGCACGCCCCAGAAAAAAATCAGTACATGAAAGAATGTCCAGAGCGGATGCAGTGTCTTGCTGTAAGTGGAAAGCCAGGCAATGCTCTGAATGGCAAAAGTAGCAATCGCCCCGAGTAGGGCGTAACCGCATAGGCGCCCGATATGATATTGGTAAATCGCATAAGGGTGTTGAGCAGATTGTGTGATGCCGGTGCAGGCTGCTCCACACATGGCGACACAGTGTGGGCCGCCAGCCAATCCCATGATGAGGGCACTGGATAGCAGTGCGGTTTCAATCACCATTTATTCCCGTTTTAACGTCATTCCTGGTTAACACCAGTGGCAGCGTGATTGCGCGCTTTTACCGCAGGTTCAAGTGCATTTTTCTGCTCTGGGGTCAGATTTTTTTTGAATACAGGCTCGCCTTGATTTTCTTCATGCGAAAGTACTTCATCCTGACCGCTGACTGCTATATATACGGTAATCAGACTAGCGACCACGACCAATGCAGGGCCGCCAAATGCAAGCCAGGCATATCCGTTTTGCCACCATTTGGTTTTTTGAGGTGTTTCTTGCTGCTGCGCCATGTGGATTCCTTAACGTGACATGTAGAACATGGATTTTTCGAAGATTTTTTCTTTGGAGCCTGCGGCTTCAATTTCAAATACTACCGGATGTGATCCACTCTTAATCGAGCCATCTTGAACCTGCAAGCTGACTGCAACTGAACGGGTCTCGGCTGGATTCACAGTAAACACCCCATCAGAGTTGAGTGATAAGCCTTTGATGCCACTTACGGCGATACGGTAAGTTTCCGGTGTTTCGGAAGCATTGGAGATTTGCAGTCGGTACACGTTTTCAACTTTGCCACCGGCTACCAGGCGCGACATGACACCGCGGTCTCGAATCACATCGACTTTAAACGGCACACGTGTAGCCAGTGAGAATACAAAACCCAAGCACAGCAGCAATAATACCCCGGTGTAAATCAGCACCCGCGGACGCAGGATTTTTTGCACAATCTGTTTTTTAGACCAGTTCTGTTCAACGCCGTTGTGGGTAGAAAAACGAATCAAACCACGCGGATATTCCATTTTATCCATGATGCTGTTGCAGGCATCCACGCACAGGCCGCAGCTGATGCATTCATATTGCAGACCTTTGCGGATATCAATGCCGGTAGGGCAAACCTGTACACAGAAACTGCAGTCAATACAATCGCCCAACCCTGAGGCTTTCGCATCTACGCTGCGTGAACGACCGCTACGTGGTTCACCGCGCTTTTGGTCGTAGGTGACGATAAGGGTGTCATTGTCAAACATGGCGCTCTGGAAACGCGCATACGGACACATGTATTTACAGATTTGTTCGCGTAAGAAACCTGCGTTGCCGTAAGTGGCAAAACCATAAAACAGAATCCAGAATGTTTCCCACGGGCTAAGGCGATGTTGAATTACATTATCCATGAGATCACGAATTGGTGAGAAATAGCCTAAGAAGCTAAAACCGGTAAACATGGAAAAAGCAATCCATGCACTGTGTTTCTGTAATTTTTTACTGAATTTTTTGAAACCGAACGGCAAGCCATCCAGACGCATGCGTGCAGCGCGGTCGCCCTCGATTTTACGTTCCATCCACAAAAAGATTTCGGTATATACCGACTGCGGACAGGAAAACCCACACCATAAGCGCCCGGCAACTGCGGTAAACAGAAATAGCGAGAGTGCAGAAATAATCAGAATGACCACTAGATAAATCAGATCTTGTGGGTAGAGCACCAAACCGAAAATATAAAAACGGTGGGTACTGATGTCGAGCAGTACTGCTTGTCGGTCATTCCACATTAACCAAGGTGTACCGTAAAACACAATCTGCGTAATCCAGATCGTCAGCCAGCGCATATTTTTGAAATAGCCAGAGATGTCACGCGGGTAGACTTTTGGCTGAGATTCGTAGAGTGATTTAGGTTTGGAAGTATCTTCCGTGATGGGAATTACTTTTTTAGATTTGCTCTTGGAGTTGCTTGTTTGCGGACTGGACACAATTTTTGCCTTACTAAAAATATAACGCTCAAAACAAAACGTCCACTATCTTAGCATAAGCAAAATAGTGGACGTTTGTCTGATTAAATCAGATTCAACAGTATATGCATCATCTTTGATTTAAATTAAAAATGGCTTAATTCACCTTGTCAGCATTTGAAAAACGCCACACATAAGCGGCCAGCACATGAATCTGTTCTGGTGTGAAGCGTGAGCCTTGCGCCGGCATTTTATTGTTTTTACCATGATTGATACGTTCAATAATGGCAGCTTCACCAGCGCCATGCAGCCAAATGTCATCAGTCAGGTTAGGTGCGCCAATGGCTTGGTTACCTTTACCATCCGCACCATGACAAGCAGCACAGGCAGCAAACTTTTCTTTGCCCAAAGCAGCGCGGTTTGCATCGTGTTCACTCTCAGACAGGCTCAACACATAATGCGCAACGTTTTTCACGTCGTCGGCATTGCCCACAGCTGCTGCCATCGGCGGCATCATGCCGTTGCGGCCATTCGTAATCGTTTCTTTAATGGTTTCGTGTGCGCCGCCATATAACCAGTCTTTGTCGGTCAGGTTAGGGAAGCCACGACTGCCATGAGCATCAGAACCATGGCACTGTGCGCAGTTGTTCATGAATAAGCGCTCACCAATGGCCATCGCTTTAGCATCTTTAGCGATTTCTTCAGCTGGCATGTTGGCATATTTGGCATAAATAGGCGCGATGCGGTCGTTAGACTCTTTCACTTCCTGTTCATATTGCTTCACTTGCGTCCAGCCCAGTTTGCCGCTCCAGGTGCCTAAGCCTGGGTATAGGAACAGATAAGCTACGCCAAACACACAGGTTAAAATAAACATCCACATCCACCATCTAGGCATTGGGTTGTTCATTTCAATGATATCTTCATCATACACATGACCGGTAGATTCACCGGTATGTGCTGCATCGTGTGATTTGCTGGTTATCAGCAAAACTGCCATACAAAAAACAATGCCGCCAATTACGATAGCCGAAATAAAATACGGCCAAAAGGCACTTGTAAAATCAGTCATTCTTCATCTCCATCAAGCGGCAATCTTGCCGCCTCGTCAAAATCTTTTTTATGCCGTCCTGACCACGCCCACACCCAAATACCCACAAAGGTAATCAGGATGGCAACCGTGGCGATACTGCGTAAATCGGTAATATCCATGGTGAATTAATTTCTTAATTACTGTTTGAGTGCGGTACCCAGCACTTGCAGGTAGGCAATCAACGCTTCCAATTCAGTTTTACCGTAAACATCATTGGCAGAATTTTTAATTTCTTCATCGCTGTAAGGCACACCGGCAATTTTCAGTGCACGCATGTGCGCTGGCAGTTTCTCTGCATTGACCAAGGTTTTTTCCAGCCATGGATAAGCCGGCATCACTGACTCAGGCACCAAATCACGCGGATTGATTAAGTGTATGCGATGCCACTCATCACTGTAGCGTCCGCCGACACGATGCAAGTCAGGGCCGGTACGCTTACTACCCCATTGGAATGGACGGTCATATACAAACTCACCAGCCACTGAGTAGTGACCGTAACGCAAGGTTTCTGCCTTGAATGGACGGATCATCTGTGAGTGACAGTTATAACAGCCTTCACGTGTGTAAATGTCGCGGCCAGCCAACTGCAGTGCTGTGTAAGGCTTCAGGCCTTCCACAGGCTGTGTGGTCGATTTTTGGAAAAACAGCGGCACAATTTCAACCAAACCGCCGAATGAAACCACGACCAAAATCAAAATCACCATTAAAAAACTATTGGTTTCGATTTTCTCGTGGGTAAAGCCTTTTTTCTCTTTATCTGACATTTTTAATTCTCTCAAGCATGCGCTACTTTAATCGCAGGGATTCTGGCACGAGTGGCCTGACCCATCTGTACGGTTTTAATCACGTTCCACAGCATGATAGCCATGCCGCTTACATACATCAGGCCGCCAATCATACGAATCACATAGAACGGATGCATGGCTTTCACAGACTCTACAAATGTGTAAGTCAGAGTGCCATCATCGTTGATTGCACGCCACATCAAACCTGCGGTTACACCTGAAATCCACATTGCTGTGATGTAAAGTACTACGCCGATAGTAGCTAGCCAGAAGTGCAGCTCAATCGCTTTTTTACTGTACATCTGTTTCATGCCCCATAGGCGTGGAATCAGGAAATACAGTGAGCCCATAGACACAAAACCTACCCAACCCAAGGCACCTGAGTGCACGTGACCAATCGTCCAGTCAGTGAAGTGTGACAAGGCATTCACTGTTTTAATCGCCATCATTGGGCCTTCAAACGTACTCATGCCATAGAACGACAATGAAACAATCAGGAAACGCAGGATTGGGTCATCGCGCAGTTTGTGCCACGCGCCTGACATGGTCATCATGCCGTTAATCATACCGCCCCAGCTTGGCGCCAGTAGAATCAGTGACAACACCATCCCCACTGATTGTGTCCAATCCGGAAGCGCGGTGTAATGCAGGTGGTGTGAACCCGCCCACATGTAAGTGAAAATCAAACCCCAGAAGTGCACAATTGATAGGCGATAAGAATAAACAGGACGCTCCGCTTGCTTAGGAACGAAGTAATACATCATGCCCAAGAAGCCAGCAGTTAGGAAGAAGCCTACTGCGTTGTGGCCGTACCACCATTGAATCATCGCGTCTTGCACACCGGCATAGGCTGAATAAGATTTACCCCACTCTGCCGGAATAGAAGCGCTGTTCACGATGTGCAGCAATGCAACGACAAGAATGAAAGCGCCATAGAACCAGTTTGCCACGTAAATGTGTTTGATTTTACGCTGTGCAATGGTGCCAAAAAACACGGTAGCGTACATCACCCAAACAACGAGCAGCAGCAGATCAATTGGCCATTCCAGTTCTGCATATTCTTTAGCCTGGGTGTAACCTAAAGGCAATGAGATAATTGCTGCGATAATGACGGCTTGATAACCCCAGAATGTATAGCGTGCCAGCAGTGGGAAAGCCAACTTAGTCTGGCTGGTACGCTGTACTACATAATATGAAGTGGCAAACAAAGCACAGCCACCAAAAGCAAAAATTACGAGATTAGTATGCAAAGGACGCAAACGACCAAAACTTGTCCATGGCAGACCTAAATTAAGTTCAGGAAATGCAAGCTGAGCGGCAACGATGACGCCCATTAACATCCCCAAAACTCCCCAGACAACAGCCATCACGCTAAATCTACGGATGACGTAGTCGTCGTAAAACGTTTCTACATTCGAGTTACTCATTACTTCCGTCCTTAAAAAAACAAACTAAATCTGTTGGCAACCACGCTTGATAATAAAAATAGCGGATTGCGAAATCTATTGAATAGCCATCGTGCACTAAACCGCAAATTATATAATGTTAACAAGTCATGCTAAACCTATAAATCACGATAAATAGGCGTTTTGAGCTAAGTTTTTTGTAACTAAATTGTTAATAGTAGACTAGAGAAATGTTACAGAAGTTTAATCAAAATTGATTAAATGTTAATGAAAAACTAGTTCGGGAGGCGAGGGGAATAAAAAATGGCGCTACTAATAACCTGAATGAGGTAATTAAGTAACGCCATGATGATTTGATAGGATTTAAATTTAGCCTAGCGCTAAATTTTCAAACCAATATTAGCAAGAATTAGTATAGCCAGTAATGGTCGATCAGTAGTGCGGCAAACAGCAATGTCAGGTAAGTAATTGAGTATCTGAATGTACGTTTTGCCAGGTCATCTGAATATTGACGATACAAACCAATCACATAAGCCATGAAAATGGCATTCAGGATTAGTACAGAAATCAGGTAAATCATGCCGCTCATGCCTAAGCCATAAGGCATTAAAGACACGGCCACTAGGATAATCGTGTAGAGGAGAATATGCAGCAGTGTAAATGCTTCGCCATGGGTTACCGGTAGCATAGGCATGCCAACTTTTGCATATTCTTCACGGCGGTACAAAGCTAAAGCCCAGAAGTGCGGTGGAGTCCAGGCAAAAATAATCAGAAACATGATCAGTGATTCAGGACCAACATTATTGGTGACTGCCGCCCAACCCAAAATTGGCGGCATCGCACCGGAAGCTCCGCCAATCACGATATTCATTGGTGTGGCCGGTTTAAGGAAAATAGTATAAATCACGGCATAACCTACAAAAGTGGCGAAAGTCAGCCACATGGTGAGTGGGTTGACGTAAAAATAAAGTATCGCTAAGCCAGCGCCGCCCAATAAGCTGGCAAACACTACGGTTTCCATGGAAGACACTTGGCCGGTGGGTAGGGGGCGTGCGCGGGTGCGCGCCATCACCGCATCGATTTTATGCTCAATCAGGCAGTTGAATGCTGCCGCTGCACCTGAAGTAAACGCAATACCTAATGTCGTGGCAATCAAGAGCGGCCAAGGTACCATGTGAGGAGTGGCCAGAAACATGCCAATGAGTGCAGTAAATACAATCAGTGAGGTTACCCTAGGCTTACAAAGTGGGAAGAAGCTCTTGAGGCGTGTATTGAGTGTTTTAATTTGACTAAGCATGCTGAAGTTCATTGCGATCTCGCTTTTGTATTTTTGTGTGCTCATAGTACTGCTCCCCTAATTCAGAATATTTCATCGCGCTTTTGTAATTTTAGAATTGATGACTACGGTAATGACCACCAGTAACGCCGCCCCGAAATTGTGTGCTACAGCCAGCACTAATGGCAGATGCAGCAGCAGATTGCCGATGCCTATCAGAATCTGCGTGCCAAGAACAATCAATAGCACATAGGCCAGCGCACGCAAAGGTCTGATTTTCAGCAACAGCCAAGCGAGTGTACCCAGATAGCATAAGGTAATCAGCGCACCAATGCGATGTGTCCATTGAATGGCAGTAAGCGCTGGCAATCCAAGGTTGCCGCCATTAGCACTTTCACCCAGTTCTCTAACCAGATGAAACGCATCCTTGAAGTCCATATCTGGAATCAATGCACCGTGGCAGGTAGGAAAATCAGTACATGCAAGTGCTGCATAGTTGGTGCTGGTCCAGCCACCCAGGAATATTTGGCCTAATAAAATCAGCAGTGCACCGCGTATCATTAAACGCAGGCTGTTGCTCGGTTCATACACACCGTAACTGTTCCAGTGCCGGTGGGCAATCCATGTCAGCAGACCTAGTGTAGTCATGCCGCCAATCAGGTGTGCGCTGACGATTGCCGGTTTGAGCAGCATGGTCACTGTCCACATGCCCAAGGCTGCCTGAAAAATAATCAGCACTAATAGTGCGCTGGGTAATAACGGACTGATATGCAGAATACGTTTGTGACGCCAGGCCAGTGCAAAAATTGCCAGCACTACCAGCCCTAACGTTCCGGCAAGATAACGATGCGCCATTTCTTTCCAGGCTTTGCCAATTTCAATAGTGCTGCCGGGAAAGCCGGCCTGTGCTTTTTGTATGGCCTGTTCGCTCTGTGGCACGGTGAGTGTTCCATAGCAGCCAGGCCAATCAGGGCAGCCTAGTCCTGCATCCGATAGTCTTACATAAGCACCTAACACCACTACGCATAGTGCCATCACGGTGCCGAAGAATGCTAAGCGTTTAAAGTTTTGATAACTCATGATTAACCAGCCCAGGAGTATCTCATTAAGCGTGTAATGTCTTTGCGAATCAGCGCAGGTTCAGTATCTGCAGCAAAGCTCATCATTAAATTACCCAACGGATCAACCAGGAAAAGGCGATCAGAACTCACTGCAGGTTCACCATTGAGTTCAAATTGATCGCTGAATCCGCTAATTTCGCTGGGTGGTTGATTGATAATCATCAGTTCAGGATAAAGATTTTTCAGGCCGGCAACATCCTGTGTTGTAGTCAGCAGAACACGTTGCATGCGCGGAAATTCTTTATATAAAGAAACATGCAGCTGGCGCATGATGTGAAGTTTGGCAGTGCATTTTTCGGTGCATTCAGCCGCAACGTAGACCATGCTCCATTTATCCTTCCAAGTAGCATTACTGACTAGCTCGCCATCACTAAGCAGCAGAGGTTGCTGCATATTGAGCTGTCTGGCGGGGGTGACGAGCTCGCCAGCACTGGTGCCCTGTGGGCGCCAGTCTAGTTTGTACATAGCAATGACGGCTACAATCGGCGTGACAAAGAATATCAGCATGCTGATCAGCATGAGTCTGCCACGGCTTTGGCGGGCAAGGTATTCTTGGTTTTCAGTATTGGTCTGCATATTATTGTTGCTCATTTAGCGTAGATTCATTCTTTTTAAAACTGGTGTATAAAAAAATCAGGATGCTGGCAATCGCAAAACCAAACCATTGGTATGCATACCCCATGTTGGTTGCAATTTTTTCTGCTGGCAGCTGCCAGTTTCTTACAAAGCCTCCCGCATTGCTTGCGGCATCCAGTTTAATCACTACCGGCAATACTTTAATCGGCACGCTGGCTTGATAGCGCTGCATATCCATATGCTGCCAGACGGTCTGCCATTGGGCTTTCTGCGCATCACTTTCCAGGGTGAAAATTTTCTTTGCAGGCTGCCAAACCAGCCCCACTATTTCAACTTGATCTTGCGGTGTCACGATTGCAGGTAAAGTGCTGTGTTTGTCAGCACCCACCACCCAACCGCGATTGACCAGCACATACACTTCACGATTTTCTATTTTAAGTGGGGTAATCACATGAAAACCGCCGCGGCTCTGTTCTACCTGATTGTCGAGCAATATCTGGTAACGCGTATCGTAGACACCCTTTATCTTAACCTTTTTGTAATTCCAGCTTTCCCAATCCTGCAGATTTTCAGGGAAAGCCTGCGCCTCATCATTCTTTGCACTGTTGTAACTATTTTGAATTTCTTGCTTGAGATGCGCTTTGTTTAACTGCCATAAACCTAGCTTGATAAAAGTGGGAACACACACAATCAAGATTAGCACCCCTAGCCAGGAAGGCTTAAAAGTAAAGTTTAATAATCTAAATTGCATTTGTCTCATTGCCACCGCATAATGTCTTATCAATTCTGATTGGACATTAATATGTTATTTAAAATCATCATCGTACTCGCATTGTTATTCATCGTCGGCAGCCTATTTTCGGCACTATATTTCTTGGCAAAAGATAAAAGTGGCGGCGAGCGCACCGTTAAAGCCTTAACATTGCGGATTGGACTTTCAATCACGCTGTTTGTATTTTTGCTGTTGGCTTATTACTTTGGATTAATAGGCCAAACACCACAATAAATTTCTTTTTTAAGCCAGTCTATCCTGTCTTGGATAATGCGCTTTTGTGGTAATTGACAAAAAATGCGCAAATAAAAGGGGTGCGGTAATGGCACCCCTTTTTTACAGCCTTATGTTACAGCCAATATACAAATACAAACAAACCTAACCAAACCACGTCAACAAAGTGCCAGTACCAAGCAACACCTTCAAAACCGAAGTGATTTTTTGCAGAAAAGTGACCTTTCATAGAGCGCAGCAGTATCACAATCAGCATGATAGTACCCAGAGTGACGTGAAAGCCGTGGAAGCCAGTCAGCATGAAGAATGTAGCGCCATAAGCACCGCTTCTAAGTGTTAGCCCCATCTCTGTATAAGCTTCATGATATTCAAATGCTTGGCAAACTAAAAACGCTACACCTAATGCAACGGTGAGGAACAAGCCCAAAATCAGCTGCTTACGATTGTCTTTTAAAAGACCCCAGTGTGCCCAGGTAATCGTCGCGCCAGAGGTGAGCAGCAATGCAGTATTAATTGCCGGCAAGCCCCATGCCCCCATAGGATTCAATGTACCTGGTTTATATTCAGTCCCTAGTACAACGCCACCAGGGCCTGCAGATGGCCAAGTGCCTAAAAAGTCTTTATAAGGTGTAAATAATGGGTCGAAAGAAGCAAGTTCAGGCACAGACAGAATGCGCATGTAGAACAGCGCACCAAAAAACGCGGCAAAGAACGCAACCTCTGAGCAAATAAACACAATCATACCGATACGGAATGATTTGTCTTCCCACTTTTTGTATTGGCCGGTAATACTTTCAACGACTACTGCACCCATCCACTTAAAGGTCATGAATAAAATGATAGCCGCGCCAATGTACATCATCCACTGACCCAGAGATACTAGATAAGCCAGGTCTTTGTTAGTGTCGGTGGCTACACTAAAAACGAAACCTGAAGCCAGCGCCAATAAGCCGGCAGAGATAATGACCGGATACAGTGCCCCGTGCGGAACAAAATAATGATGATCTGAATGTGTTGTCATGCATAATCTCCCTAATTGCATTGCTGGGCTACCGAATCAGCCCACCATGTTTTTATATTAAATTTAACGCAACCAAACATAACCTGCCATGTTACAAATTTACTGAACAAATTTACTGCAAACGCTATTGCCTAAGTGTTTCTAAAACAATTCTCGTAACTACTTAATCTTTTGATTTAAAGAAGGAATATGACAAAGTCATTTCTTTCACATCTGCCGGTAAATCATTACTTACAAAAAATCGCAGAGGCATTACTTTTGTTTCGCCAGCCTGCAGTTCCTGACGCTGAAAACAAAAACATTCAAGTTTTTTCAAGTGTGCGGCCGCTTGTCCAGGGGTGACGCTAGGAATGGCCTGTCCGGCAACTGCCTGACTTGTAATGTTTTTAGCCTCAAATAATACAGTTTCCACTTGTCCCGGTCTGACTTTAATGCTGGATTGTTTAGGATAAAAATTCCAGCCTAATCCAGGCATCACGCTGGAAGTAAACTGCACGGTAACCCAGCGTGTTTTGTCGACTTTGGCACTTTCCAGCTGCGATGCCGTAGTGACAGTCTTTCCGTTTAAGCCTGAAATCGTGCATAAAACGTCATAAAGTGGCACCAGTGCAAACGCAAACAACAAGGATCCTGCCACTATCCACAACATCTTCAAGCCTAGCTTTTTGTTGGCTAGTGCTCGTTTTTGTTCCGGATTCAATTCTTCATGGTTCACTTCCATAGAGCAAACATCGAAGCCACATACCAAATGAAAGTCACCAAACCTATTGCTATTGCAATTTTCTTATTGCTACTACTTTTTTTTGCTTCATTATTTTTCATATAGCGTAGCTGGCTCAGCTATCAAACTGAGCCAGCATTTATTCCATCTATTTAACTACAGGTTGTTCGGTAAAGCTGTGGTAAGGCGGTGGAGAAGGCAATGTCCACTCCAGACCTTCAGCACCATCCCATACTTTGTCGGTCGCTTTTTTGCCGCCTTTTGCAGTGCTGATGATGTTGTAAACAAACAGCAGTTGTGACAGGCCAAGCACGAACGCAGCAACACTAGAGATTGCATTGAACTCAGCAAATTGCAGTGCGTAGTCAGGGATGCGGCGTGGCATACCAGCCAAGCCCAAGAAGAACTGAGGAATGAAAGTCAGGTTAAATGAAATTGCAGTTAACCAGAAATGCAGTTTACCCAGTTTTTCGTTGTACATATGGCCAGTCATTTTTGGCAGCCAATAGTAAACACCCGCCATAATACCCATGATGCCACCCGCAAACAGGGTGTAGTGGAAGTGCGCAACTACAAAATAGCTATTGTGATATTGCGCATCGGCTGCAACGTCAGCCAGCACCAAGCCAGTCAAGCCACCAATACCGAATAGAATAATCCAGCCTACAGTAAACAGCATCGGTGTTTCGAAGCTCATCGAACCGCGCCACATGGTTTTGATCCAGCAAAAGAACAATACTGCTAAAGGTAAAGAAATCGCCATGGTGCTATACATGAAATACAGCAAGGCAGGCACTGGCAAACCAGCAGTGAAGAAGTGGTGCGCCCAAACTACTACAGCTAAAGCACCAATAGCCCACAATGAATACACTTGCGCTTTGTAGCCATACATTGGTTTGCGTGAGAATGTTTGCAGAATTTGTGGAATGAACCCCCAAACTGGCAACAGCAAAATATATACTTCAGGGTGACCGAAGAACCAGAACAAATGCTGGAACAGAATTGGGTCGCCACCACCAGCAGCATCAAAGAAGTGTGTGCCGAAATGACGATCTGTCAACAACATGGTCACAGCGCCAGCCAGAACAGGAATCGTAGCAATTAGCAGGAACGCAGTGATGAGCCAGCCCCATGCGAACATTGGCATTTTCATCAGTGTCATGCCTGGTGCGCGCATGTTAAACAGTGTCACAATGATATTGATGGAACCCAATACTGAAGAAATACCCAGTAAGTGCACAGCGAAGATTGCGAAGTCCACACCAAAGCCGCCTTGTACCGACAGCGGTGGGTAGAACGTCCAGCCAGTTGCCAGTGCGCCATCACCAATGCCGAACAGTGCCAGTGTAAATGGCAGTGTCAGCAGGATCGCTGATGGAGGTAGCAGCCAGAAGCCCCAGTTGTTCAAGCGTGGCAAGGCCATATCTGGTGCGCCGATTTGCAATGGAATCATCCAGTTAGCAAAGCCGGTTGCTGCAGGCATTAACGCTGCAAAAATCATAATCAACGCATGCACGCCAATTAACTGGTTATAAAAATCAGGCTTCATCAATTGCAAGCCCGGTTGAAACAACTCGGCACGAATGCCAAGAATCATTGCACCACCCACCAAAAACATAATCAGTGAAAAGGTGAGGTACATCGTACCAATGTCTTTGTGGTTCGTCGTTGTCAGCCACCGCATAATACCGGTTGGATGGTCGGCGTGTTCATCGTGATGTGCAACTGTTGTTGTACTCATAACTATCTCCTGTACCTAAACTCTATAATTATTGACGCGCTGCTTTAACTTGTGATGGCTGCAATACGTCGCCAACATTGTTGCCCAGTGCGTTACGCTCATAAGTAATCACGGCAGCAATTTCAGTGTCGTTCAGCGTTGCTTTCCAGGCTGGCATGATACCCTTACCGTTCAACACGCGATCCAAATGACTATCAGGCAGATATTTGCCATCTGCACCAAAAATCGGTGCCAGGGCGACCTTACTGCCAGTCAGTGCCGGGAATGCAGGTGGCAGACCCGCACCTGAAACCTGATGGCAGACCGCACAGTTTTTCTCGTATACGTTTTTGCCTTCAGCGATTAAATCTTCTTTAGTCCACTCTTTGTCAGAGCCGGCTTCAGCTTTTGCCATTTCTTCTTTCTTGGCTACGACCCAAGCTTTATATTCTTCAGCAGGCAGTGCATCCACTACCACAGGCATGTAACCATGACCTTTACCGCACAGCTCTTTACATTGACCGCGATAGGTGCCTGGTTTGTCCACTTGCACCCAGGTTTCACGAATGAAGCCAGGAACAGCAAGGCGAGATGAACCAAACTGCGGTACCCACCAGTTGTGCAGTACGTCTGTTGATGTCATTAAAATACGCACTTTTGCACCCACAGGTAAAACCAAGCGGTTATCTACATCAAGCAGATAAGGTTTCTCAGGATTATTTACCGGAGCCACAGTGCCATCCAATTGTTCTGCAGGCGTTGCGAGGTTGCTCACAAATTTAATGCCTTTGGCATCTTCAATACCTGCTTCTGTGCCTTTGTCTGTGTTACCCATGTATTCGTACTGCCAGCGCCATTGTGAGCCTGTGACTTTGACAACAATATCTGACTCGTTACGGGTATCTTCCATCATGACCACACTATGGTAGGCTGGGATACCCATAATCACGTAGTCAATTAACAACAGAATTGCGAACGGAATGAGTGTCCAGAAAATTTCACTGAATGTGGAAGGTGCTTTGTCAGCGACCGCTTTATAGCCAACACTTTTGCGGTGCTTAACAATAGAGTAAATCATGATACCGAGCACGACCACAAAGATGACCGCAACAATCACCATGAATTTATTGTGCACGTGAAGGGTGTCGAGTGCCATTGGTGTGACGGGCTCAGGAAAATTCCAACTGTAGTCAGCAAAAACCTGTGGTGCCGTGAGTAATAACAGCAGACTGAAACATAATCTGTTCATTGCTTGCCTAAACATACTTTCTCCCAAAAACGATTTAAACGGTTTTTAATTGTTGTTTAAGTTGTTTGGCAACCGTTATACGCTGGTCTTGGTCCATGTAGCGACTGCCAAACTCTACTTCCCTACCATGTGATCCGATAAAAATACTGCAATTGCCATCGTCGCTGTTGCGCAAAATGACTTTTGCCCAATAACGCTCAAATGTGAATTTCTCAGAATTCTTGTAATTACGTTTTTCTATCACCACTTCGTTGCCTACTAACGAAACACGTTCAAAGTCTCCGTAGTGCAGAAACACATGATGGAACGCGCAGGCAAAAGCTAAAATTTCTATTCCGGCAAAAGGTAACACCAGCCATGCCCCAGACAAACACATACCGATTGCAACAATACCTGCAATCAGCGTAATTGCAGCGAACAACCAGAAAAACCCTTTTTGGGACAAAGAGTTATTTGGCCTCGCCACGATTACTGTGCCATCTGAGCTTACGATTGTCATAAACCACCTATGAGAGTTTCAAGGATGACCTTCAATAAACATTGCTAGTGCGTCATTTTGACGCAGATCAAAAACTAACATAAAAACGCATGAGTCTCAAGCAAAATTGTTACACTTTTGAAACAAAATGTTACTTTTTTTACAAGATTTTTATGCTTTACGCTATTGACAAAATGAGAGATGAAATCTGATTAGGGTTTGCGAGATTGTAGATAGTGTGTTGCAGCTACCCAGAGGCTGGGCAGCGCAGGGATGATGATCATGGCAAGCGCGACGATGGAGAAGTTGGCTTTTACCCAAGGATGATTGCCGATTAAATAACCTAAACCGCTTAAGCTGAATACCCACAGAATGCCGCCTATAATGTTATAAAGCGCGAACTTGGGATAAGTCATCGCAGCTACGCCGGCCACAAAAGGGGTAAAAGTGCGTATGAAAGGTAGGAAGCGCCCAATCACGATGGTAATCGGGCCATGCTGCTCATAAAACGCATGTGTTTTGTTGAAGGCTTCTTGATTAAACCAGCGGCTATTCTCCCAGCTGAATACCCGGTTGCCGACCCAGCTACCGGCGGTGTAATTGAGGGCATCGCCCGCGATTGCAGCTGCAGTGAGTATCAGCATCAATGCGGGCAAGCTCATTCCTCCAACTGCGGCAATTGCTCCGGCGACAAACAGCAATGAATCCCCCGGCAGGAAAGGCATAATGACAAAGCCGGTTTCAATAAAAATGATGGCAAACAGCAACACATAAATCCAAACACCCCAGCTGGCGGTAATGACTTCCAGATGCTTATCCAGATGTAAGAACAAATCTATCAAGTAGGTGTAATCCATGTGCAGAGGGTTATTTCTAGTAGCGGCTGTTGGGGAGGAGGCTGAAGATAAAAACTAGATCACAGCTGACTTAATCATCATCTTCCAGAATGCGCTTACCTTCTTCTTCAATATCTTCAAACTGGCCTCGGTAAATTGCCCACCACAACCCTGCAAGTACAATCAGCGCCATGATGACGGATAAGGGAATCAGTATAAAAAGTACATCCATGTGCTTAACCTTTGTCAGTCGATTTTACTGGTAGCCATTGCGTCAGTCGTAGCGCGTTGGCCACAACTATCAGTGAACTTACCGCCATACCCAAGCCGGCAAGCCACGCTGACAAGATACCAAAAAATGCCAGCGGAATACTAATCAAGTTGTAAATAATCGCCCAGGCAATATTCTGTTTAATAATCTGCATCGTGCGCTGGGCATGCGCAATCAGGTGCGGTATCTGACGAATATCACCGTTCAGGAAAATATAATCGGCATGTGCCAGACTGAGCGGCACGCCTTTGCCCATCGCAATTGAAACATGTGCACTGGCTAATATTGGGCCATCGTTCAGACCGTCGCCCACCATGAGTACTTTTTTACCTTGCTGTTTCAGTGCTTGCAGTCTTTGTAATTTGTCTTCGGGGCTGCATCCAGACTGATATTCGTTAATGCCAATGGCATTTGCAGTGTCAGCAACAGCGTCTGAATGATCGCCAGACAGCAATGCAATCGCCAAGCCTCTGTCTTTAAGTTGTGTGATAGACAGTGCTGCATCATGCTTAATCGCCTCCTGCAGCGTAAAGCTGGCTAGCCAGCCATTTCCATCGGTTAGGTGCACTTGTTGCACAGATGCATTTCGAGCCTCGATATTGCAGAATTTGGCTGAGCCCAGTTTTAAGTGCCCCTGCAGTTGGGGATAATCAACCACCTCGGCAAAAATGCCAGCGCCTGCAGTTTCCTGAATGTTTTGCAGCTCGAGCGCTTCGGGTTTAGTTTGCATTTGCTGCTGTGCATTCACAATGGCGCGTGATACAGGGTGGTAAGAGTGCTGCGCCAAAGCTGCGGCAACTGATAAAGCCTGAGTCTCGCTAAAGCTTGCCCGACAGCTAATGTGGGTGACTTCAATGTGATCTTCAGTCAGCGTGCCGGTTTTGTCAAAAATAACAGTGTCAACATCTGCAATGTTTTCAATCGCTTGCAAGCGCTTGATCAAAATGCCACGTTTCACAAATGCACTGGCGCTAGAGAGCATGGTAGCCGGCGTTGCCAGAGAGAGTGCGCACGGGCAAGTTACAATGAGCACTGCCGCGGCGGTCATCAGAGCACGGCCACGATCTACATCCCACAGCAGTGCTGCCGCGATGGCAGCAGATGCAATCACAAAAATCAGAAATGGCCGTGCAATGCGGTCGGCCAATTCAGACAGTCGCGGTTTTTCTGTTGCGGCCTGATTAATCAGATTGACGATTTTACCGTATTGCGTGGCTGCACCTAAAGCTTCCAGACGCATGATGACAGGCTGACGAAGGTTGTAGCTGCCGGCAATCACTGTATCTTTTTGATTTTTGTGAATGGCGGTGGATTCACCAGTGAGCAGTGATTCGTCGACGCTGGTACTGCCGGAAATCAGTGTGCCATCTGCGGGGAATGCTTCGCCAATATTTACGCGTACTACATCACCCAGTTTTAGTTTAGTGTTAATGACGCGCGTGAAAGAGCCATCGGGATTTTGACGCTCGGTACTTTCCGGGATACGGCTGACCAATTGCTCAAGTGCCCCTAATGTTTTGCGATGCAGTTTGACTTCAATCAGACGTGCCGACAGCAGGAAAAACACAAACATGGTGAGTGAATCGAAATAGACGGTGCTGCCCCACCAGCTGTTGGGTTCAAAAGTGGCAGCCGAACTTACAACAAAGGTAATGACAATTCCCAGTGCTACCGGCAGATCCATGCTGATTTGGCGCAAACGCAAATCACGATAAGCGTTGCTGAAAAACACACTGCTGGAAAAAAACAGCACGGGCAGGCTGAGTAGCCATGAAGCCCAGTTTAGCAGATGCAGAATATCGGTGGAGATTTCGCCGGGTTTGGTGAAATAGGTGGGGCTGGCGTACATCATTACCTGCATCATACAAAAGCCGGCCACCATCCAGCGCCAGAATGCGGCACGCTGTTTTTTGAGGGTAATCTGGTCACTTTCATACTGCGTTGCAGGGCTGGCACTGTAACCCATCGCCTGCACAGCCGTGAGGATTTTAGACGGCACTGTCAGCGTAGGCGACCACACCACCACGGCACGTTTTTTTGACATGCTGACACGCGCACTGACTACGCCTGGTGTTGCTTTTAAACCTTGCTCGATGATGCCGGAGCAGGCAGCGCAGCGCAGCCCATCCAGTAGCAGGTTAGATTTGATTAAATTCTGCGTATCATCAGTGACGGGTTCACTGAACTCCTGCCATTGCTCTTCTGTGTCGAGTATGGTCCATGCGGGATTTAGTCGTGCCTGTTCAGACGTGGTCTGTTCGGTAATGCGGTATTCAGTAAGCAAAAACGAGATACTCCGTATTTTGGCTGCAAATTCATAGCGTGTGATGAAGAATTATATATTGAAATGTGCGCGATTAACCCCATTGTAATTGCAGATAATCTTATACATTGGAGTGAATATGCGCTTTGATAAATTAACCACTAAATTTCAGCAAGCCATCAGTGATGCACAAAGCATTGCCTTGGGTGCTGACAACACGGCAATCGAGCCTCAGCATTTGCTGCTGGCATTGCTTAATCAGGAAGATGGTGCGACGGCGTCGCTGCTGGCGCGCGCCGGTGTGCAGCTAAATGCACTGAAAACTAGTTTAAATACTGCCATCAATGAACTGCCGAAATCCTCTGCAGCCAGTGGTGAAATAGCGATTTCTCGCGATTTGAACAATCTATTGAATCTTACCGACAAGCTTTCACAGAAACGCGGTGATGCTTATATTGCCAGTGAGATGTTTTTACTGGCATTGGCGGATGACAAAGGAGAGGCCGCAAAACTGCTCAAACAGAATGGCTTGACAAAATCTGCGTTGGAATCTGCGATTCAGTCTGTACGCGGTAATGAAAGCGTGGATAGCCAAGAGGCCGAAGGGCAGCGCGAATCCCTCAAGAAATATACTCTGGATTTAACCGAACGTGCGCGTTTAGGTAAATTAGACCCAGTGATTGGACGCGATGATGAAATTCGCCGAGCAATTCAGGTGCTGCAGCGCCGAACTAAAAATAACCCGGTGCTGATTGGTGAGCCGGGTGTGGGTAAGACCGCGATTGTGGAAGGCTTGGCGCAGCGCATTGTCAATGGTGAAGTTCCAGAATCGCTCAAGAACAAAAAAGTGTTGTCATTGGATATGGCGGCATTGCTGGCAGGTGCAAAATATCGCGGTGAATTTGAAGAGCGCTTGAAAGCCGTACTGAAAGAGCTGGCACAAGATGAAGGTCAGACCATTTTATTCATTGACGAGATTCACACCATGGTGGGTGCGGGCAAGGCTGAAGGTGCGATGGATGCAGGCAATATGCTTAAGCCGGCGCTCGCACGCGGTGAACTGCATTGTGTGGGGGCAACGACACTGGATGAGTATCGCAAATATATTGAGAAAGATGCTGCATTGGAGCGCCGTTTCCAGAAGGTGTTGGTAGACGAGCCTAGCGTGGAGGCGACGATTGCGATTCTGCGTGGTTTGCAGGAAAAATATGAGCTGCATCATGGCGTGGAAATTACCGACCCGGCGATTGTAGCCGCAGCTGAATTGAGCCATCGTTACATCACCGACCGTTTTCTGCCGGATAAAGCGATTGACCTGATTGATGAAGCGGCAAGCCGCATCAAAATGGAAATTGACTCTAAACCAGAAGTCATGGATAAACTTGACCGCCGTTTGATACAGCTGAAAATTGAACGTGAAGCTGTGAAAAAAGAAAAAGATGAAGGCAGCAAAAAACGTTTCGAGTTGATTGAAGAGGAGATTGCAAAACTCGAGAAAGAATATGCAGATCTGGAGGAAATTTGGAAATCAGAAAAAGGGCAAGTACAAGGCTCCGCTCACATCAAAGAGGCGATTGAAAAGCTGAAATTCGAGATGGAAGAGGCGACGCGTAAAGGTGAATGGCAAAAAGTTTCAGAGCTGCAATATGGCAAGCTGCCGGCATTGGAAGCACAGCTGAAGCAAGCTTCAAAAGCCGAAGCAGTTGGTGCTCAAAACAAACATAAAATGCTGCGCACCGAAGTGGGGGCAGATGAAATTGCAGAAGTGGTGAGTCGTGCGACCGGCATTCCGGTGAGCAAAATGATGACCGGAGAACGTGAAAAACTGTTGACCATGGAAGCCAAGCTGCATGAGCGTGTAGTCGGGCAGGATGAAGCGGTGAGGCTGGTGTCTGATGCCATTCGGCGTTCACGTTCCGGCTTGGGCGATCCGAACCGCCCCTACGGTAGTTTCCTGTTCCTAGGGCCTACCGGTGTGGGTAAAACCGAACTGTGTAAAGCATTGGCAGGCTTTTTGTTCGATTCTGAAGAACACTTGATTCGCATCGACATGAGTGAGTTCATGGAGAAACATTCTGTGGCGCGTATGATTGGCGCGCCTCCGGGCTATGTAGGTTATGAAGAAGGTGGCACGCTCACTGAGGCAGTAAGACGCAAGCCTTATAGTGTAATATTGCTGGACGAGGTGGAGAAAGCGCACCCAGATGTGTTTAATGTGCTGTTGCAAGTGCTGGATGACGGTCGCCTGACTGATGGTCAAGGTCGCACGGTAGATTTTAAAAATACTGTCATTATCATGACCTCTAATCTAGGGAGTCAGATGATACAGAGCATGACGGATCAGGATTACCAAGTGGTGAAACTGGCGGTAATGGGTGAAGTGAAAACACATTTCAGACCGGAGTTCGTGAATCGCATTGATGAAGTGGTGGTGTTCCACGGTTTGGGTGAAGCGCACATTAAATCGATTGCCAAGATTCAATTGCAATATCTGGCTAAGCGCTTGCAGGCAATGGATATGCAGCTCGAGTTGACCGATGCAGCTGTGGCCGAAATTGCCAATGCCGGTTTTGATGCAGTATATGGTGCTCGCCCGCTAAAACGTGCCATTCAGAGCGAAATTGAAAATCCGCTCGCGCGCGAAATTTTGGCAGGGAATTTTGTCGCCAAGGATACAGTCAGAGTAGATGTGAAATCGGGCAAGTTTACATTTAGCAAATAACTGTAGTTCATGAGTGGCTGCGTGAATGCGGCAGGTACTTGAGGAAGCTATATTTTGAATAAGCCGTTAAGCCGAGTGTTTGCTGTATTTGGATTCGCTATGGGATTGTTGATAGCGAATCCCGCTCGTGCTGATTTCACTGAGAGAGATCTGCTTGCTTTCGGAAACGAACCACCGGTCATTGCTGACTTGCTCAAACGTGCCGTGCTGCTGGAGCGAGACGATACTGTCTTTGAAGGGGATTGGCAGGCAGCGAAACTATACTGTCAAGCCTCGCGCTATGGCAGTGCCGAGGCTTATTTCAGACTGGGCATTTTATATGCAGTGGGCAAAGGTGTGCCGCTGAACCGTGATTTAGCGGCAGCACTGTTTGCGGCGGCGTCCGTGCAGGGACACTATGAATCTCAGAAAATGCTGGAAACGGTCGAGCTGGTATACGTCGAGATGCCACCCTGCGTGACTTCTGCTGTAGATCCTGAAAAGGCCGTCCAGATGCCTCCAGCTAAAACTGACACGCTGATTGCGAGTCTCCCGCAAAATAAACGCTGGCTACTCAGTCTGGTAGATACGATTGCGGGCTGGTATAAGGTTGACTCTCAATTAGTGTTAAGCATCATCACAGTCGAATCAAACTTTAAAATTGCGGCAAAATCCAATAAAAGTGCGCAAGGTTTGATGCAGCTGATTCCGAGTACTGCAGAGCGTTTTAATGTGAAAGATGCATTCAATGCAAGCCAGAACATTAAAGGCGGGGTTGCTTATTTACGCTGGTTATTGGCTTACTTTCAGGGTGATGTGAACCTTGCAGTAGCAGCCTATAATGCAGGGGAGGGTGCGGTAAATAAATATAAAGGTATCCCCCTTTATGCCGAAACCAAACGCTACGTGCAAAAAGTGCGCGCTACTTACCCACATGCGAGACATCCGTTTGATGAGAAAATAACCACTCCCTCACCGATATTGAGGCGCTGATCATGCGATATTTCTACATTATGCTGACGCTGATAGTCACGGCCTGCGTAAGTCAGCCACATGAAATTGTTAATCCGAAAATTGATCGGCTGACGCCTGATGAGCTGGCGCGCATTATTCCGCAGCCGGTTGCCAAATTAAGCCTGGAAGATATTGTCAGCATGAGCAGGCGAGGGGACTCAGCAGAACAGATTATTGCGCGCATTCAGGCTTCTGATTCTATGTATGATCTGAGTCCCAGCCAAAGTGTCGCATTAAGCCGTGACGGTTTAGACAGTAAGGTGTTGGATTATATGCATGAGCGCAGAGCGCTGGCTTTGCAGAATAATCTTGCCGATGAAATTAATCGGCGCGAGCGGCAAAAGCAGGCAGAAATCAATAAACTTAAAAACCAGAACTGGCAGCGGCAGCGATATTACGATCCGTTTTGTCGATTCGGGCGTTTCGGATATTCGCCTTTTGGTTATGGCAGATTCGGTTCGAGATTAGGTCATCGTTTTGGCATTGGCGCCGGCATTGGAATGCCACTGGGGTGCTGGTAATTTCAGGTGCTGGTAGTTTTCATTCATTAATTAAGAAATCTTTATGCAGCAAAAAGTACATCACATCAGCGTGCAGACCCGTGGACGCAAACTTTACGACATTACGCCCGAAGTCATTCAATGGGCAAAAGCCAGCGGTATGACCACCGGTATGATGACCTTGTATATTCAACATACCTCGGCCAGTCTGCTCATCAATGAAAATTATGACTCTGATGTGCTGGTTGATATGGAGGCTTTTTTCAATCGGCTTGTTCCAGATGGTGACCCGCTATTTATCCATACCGTTGAAGGCCCAGATGACATGCCCGCGCATGTGAGAACTGCTTTGACTCAAACCTCACTGTCGATACCGCTGCTTGACGGGAAAGCTGCACTCGGACAATGGCAAGGTATTTTTTTATATGAGCACCGACATATCCCGGCAATACGCAGGGTGATTCTGCATATGATTGGCGAATAAGTGTGCTCAGGCCTGGCTAAATGCGGCTAATCCCATTTTATGGCTTGCACATCATGATGAATGCGCTAGAATAGAACGTGCACGATAAATGTGGCGGATTAAGCCATTGAATTTAATCAATGAATTTTAATAAACAAGAGGAAAATACTATGACAGCATTTTTGCGTTCTTTATTAGTTTTGGGCCTTACCAGCTTTTTAGTAGTGGCATGCGGTCAAAAGGAAGAAGCACCAGCAGAAGCAGCCCCAGCAGCTGAAGCAGCAGCTCCCGCGCCGGCTGAAGCAGCACCTGCAGCAACCGAGGCAGGTGGCTATGAGCCAACCGCTGAAGAGCGCGTGCCTGGTATTACGCTTGATCCTTCACAAATCGAAACTGCACCTGCAGAAGCAGCTGCTAAGTAATTTTTATCATTATTCAGTTCATAAAAAAACCCGCTACTTGGCGGGTTTTTTTATGCTTTACACGGTTATCTGATTAATTCAAGTTGCTCCAAGATAAGGGATCAAACGGTTTGCTCTGACGACGCAGTTCATAATAAACCCCATGTGTTGCGTTGCCGCCGGTGTTGCCGACTAGCGCCAATGAATCGCCAGCGCGCACCGTATCACCGGCTTGTTTGAGTATGCTTTGGTTGTTGCCATACAAGCTCATATAGCCATCTCCGTGGTCAACAATAATCAAATTACCGAAGCCACGCAGCCAATCCGCGAACACCACGCGGCCACCGGCGACTGATTTGACCTCTGAGCCTTCGTCAGCGCGGATAAACAGACCTTTCCATGAAACGCCGCTATCTTCACGATTACTGCCAAAGCGATTGGTGACATCGCCGCGCACTGGCAATCTGAGCTTGCCTTTTAGCGCGGAGAAGTGAATACCGGTCACATCGTCGCTGGGCAGTGTGCTGTTGCTGGCGATAGTTTTTTGGTTATTTTGCTCAGAGCTGTCTGTGTCTGTTCCTGGTTTAAGGGGCAGTTTTCTGCTTAGACTTGGTTTTGCGAGCGCGGCTTGCGCCAAGCGTTCTACCAGTTGCGCCAAACGCTTTTCGTCACGCTTAAGTTTTTTTATTTCACTGCGCTGAGCTGCGATTTGTTTGGATAGCGATTTAACTACCTTTGATTTGACTTGCTTTTGCTGCTCCAGCGTTTGCTTCTCGGCAATTTGTTTTTGTTTGAGTTCCGCAACCTCTTGCAGTGCAGCTGCTGTTTCTTGGTTGAGCTTGTCGATTTTATCCAGGTTGGCTTGCATGTCGCGTATGGTTTGTGTGCGCGCCTTAGCAATATAAGAAAAATAGTGAACATCTCGGGCAATCAGGCTCGGCTGTTCGCTTTGCAGAATCATTTGCAGGTAGCTTTGTTCGCCGTGTATGTATTGCTGATAAAGCTGGTTGCTCAAGCGTTTTTGCTGTTCAGCCAATACTTTCTGCGTGGCTTCAGCCTCTTGCTGCAGTTTGTTCAGTATTTGTTTGTTCTGCTGTTGTCTTTTGGCAATTTCGTAGAGCTTCTTGTTAGCATCGCTGATAGCTTTTTCGCTTTCTTTCAAGGCGTCTGCGGCATCTTTGTGCGCCTCTTTGGCGTCGTCGAGTTCTTTCTTGAGCGTTTCCAGCCGTTCATGTACAACATTTAATTCGCGTTTCGGCTGTTCGATTTTTTTTTCTGCGAGGGCCTGCATTGGCAAGCTCAGCATCACGCTTGCGAGCGCGATGCTGAGAGCGGCACAAAGGCGATAGCTAAGTATCATTGTCACTTGTCAGGATGTGAATTGCACCAAATTTTTGCCTGACATTTCAGCTGGCTGCGATATGCCCATCATGTGCAGCAGAGTGGGAGCCAAGTCTGACAATGCGCCACCCTCTTTCAATTTGGCATCTCTGCCTATATAAATCAGTGGCACCAGATTGGTGGTGTGTTGTGTGTGAGCCTGCTGGTTGGCGGCGTCATACATTTGCTCCGCATTCCCATGGTCGGCTGTAATCAGCACCTCGCCACCTATGCTTTGCATGGCATTGACCACACGCCCGATACAAGCATCCAGCGCTTCAACTGCTGCGATTGTTGCTGTTAAATTACCGGAGTGTCCAACCATGTCGCAGTTGGCATAGTTGCAGATGATGGCGTGGTATTTTTTACTTAATATGGCCTCTTCCAAGCGATCGGTCACTTCATATGCACTCATTTCCGGCTGAAGGTCATACGTTTCAACTTTGGGGGAGGGCACCAGAATGCGATCTTCACCTTCAAATACTTTTTCTTCGCCGCCATTAAAAAAGAAGGTGACGTGAGGATATTTTTCAGTTTCAGCAATACGCAGCTGCGTGAGACCTAAACTTGAAACATACTCACCAAAGGTGTTGCGCACCTCTAGTGGCGGAAACAGCGCTGTCGCTTTGGTTTCTTTTTGGTCATACATGGTCAGGGTAAAGTAGCCGGCAAGTTTGGGCACATGACGGCGATGGAAGCCGTCGAAGTTCTCGGCTAGCAGGGCATGTGTGAGTTGGCGTGCTCGGTCAGAGCGGAAGTTCATAAACACGACCACATCGCCATCAGACAGTTTTATTGGCGCTTCTCCGGCTTTGCGGATGGCAGTCGTTTTGACAAACTCATCCTGTTCGCCGCGTGCATAAGCATCTTGCAGGCCCGCTGCTGCAGTTTCTGCGGTGAACTCGCCTTCACCCTCGGTAAATAATTTATAGGCAGCTTCAACGCGTGGCCAGCGTTTGTCTCTGTCCATACCATAAAAGCGACCGCTGATAGAGGCGATTCTGCCTGTGCCGAGTGCGGCGCATTTCTGCTCCAAAGCCTCGATGAAGGCCGCAGCGCTGACTGGAGGCGTATCTCGGCCATCCAGGAATGCGTGCACATAGACTTTGCTTAATCCGAGTTTTGCACCCATTTCCACCATGGCATGAATATGATCCTGATGACTGTGAACACCGCCATCTGATAACAAGCCAAAAATATGCAAAGCTTTATCGTGATTTTTTGCATTGAGCAAAGCCGGTTTCAACTGCGGATGTTCAAAAAAATCGCCGCTGCTAATGCTGTTATTGATACGTTCAAAATCTTGAAACACGATACGGCCGGCACCAATGTTTAAATGACCAACTTCTGAGTTGCCCATTTGGCCATCTGGTAAGCCCACGAAATGTTCAGAGGCATTGATAAGCGTATGTGGAAAGTCTTTCCACAAGGCGTCCAGATTTGGTTTCTTCGCCTGCGCGATGGCATTGTCCTGAATTTCTTCACGATAACCAAAGCCATCCAAGATGAGCAGGCAGACCGGAGTAGTGGTGGGAACTGACATGATGTTTACCTTGTGCTGCATAAATTTTATAGTGACAACTCCACTATTTTAGCCTATTTGCACGTAAAATCTGCTTATAAATTTTTATGTTTGCGGTTAGTGATTACACACATAATCACCCAATCAATTTAGTTTAAAACTGAGAGGTTTGTAGTGGAGTTTTTGAAAGAAAATATGTTATTGATTGCGCTGGCACTTGGTTCAGGCGTGATGCTGCTGTTACCTGGACTCAAGAAAAACGCGGGAGGAGTCGCTAATCTGAGTGCGCTGGAGGCGGTGAATCTGATTAATCGCAACCACGCTTTAGTAATCGATGTGCGTGAGGCCAGTGAGTTTTCCTCCGGCCATATCGTGGATGCCAAGCATATCCCATTGGCTGCTTTGCCTGAACGTCTTGATGAATTGAAAAAATACAAAGACAAACCAATTTTGGTGAACTGTCAGCGCGGCATGCGTGGTGCAAAAGCTTGTGAAATTTTGCGTAAAGCCGAGTTTACTCAGGTGCATCATCTGCAAGGCGGTCTTGAGGCGTGGACAGCGGCCAAATTGCCAGTTGTAAAGGATTAAGCAATGGCACACATCCTTATGTATACCTCTGCTTATTGCCCTTATTGTGCCAATGCGGAGCGTCTGCTGCAAAGCAAAGGCGTGAAAGAAATTGAGAAAATCCGCATTGATATGGAGCCGGAAAAACGCGCCGAAATGATGGAAAAAACCGGTAGACGCACGGTGCCGCAGATTTACATTGATGACCGGCATATTGGTGGTTTTGATGACTTGCGCGCACTGGATCTGGCGGGCGGATTGGACCCGCTGCTCGTGTAATTGGCTGCTTGCTCTGCAGGCTCAGGTAAAGTCTGCTAGAATATGACTCGATTTTTTGCACAGGTTTGAGTGCATTTTTATTAAACCCTCATTTTAAGTAGAACAACATGGCACAAGCAGATAACAACGCAGCGCAAGAGCAAACACAGCAACCTGGTTTTAGTATCGAAAAAATTTATGTCAAAGACGCGTCATTGGAAATCCCACATGCACCGCAGATTTTTACTGACCGCACACAGCCGCAAATCGGCATAGAGCTTGGAAATTTCGCACAGCAGATCGAAGAAAACATTTTTGAAGTGGCGATTAAAGTGACTGTGACTTCAAAAATTGCCGATAAAACAGTTTATTTGGTTGAAGTAACACAAGCAGGTATTTTCCAGATCAGCGGTGTTCCGGCAGAAAATCTTGAGCTGATTGTGGGGATCACATGCCCTAACATTCTGTTCCCATACGCGCGTGAGAGCGTATCTGATCTGGTTGTTCGTGCTGGCTTCCAGCCTGTATTACTCAACCCTATCAATTTTGAAGCGTTGTTCGCGCAGCAAAAACAACAGCAGGCTCAGCAAACTGCACAGGCATAATTCCTGTATTGAAATTAATGCGACGTCATTGCATTTTTCAGGTTTTGTTATCGACACTAATGCTGCTGCCATTTTCCGCAGCAGCATTAGAATTTAAGTCAGTCAGTGAGCACAAAACCGTGCTCTACGATGCACCTTCTGCATCAGCAAAAAAGACGCTCATTCTTGGTCAAAATTATCCGCTGGAAATCATCGTGGACCTGGGTGAATGGATAAAGGTACGGGATGCCCAAGGTGCTATCAATTGGATAGAAGCCAAGTATCTTTCGTCAAAACGTATGGTTTTGGTGGTGGCCATTGGCGCTGAAATCCGTGCAGAGGCGGGCGCTGCTTCGATGTTGGTGGCGACAGTGGATAAAGATGTTGTGTTGGAAATTGCAGACTCAAAATTGAGTGGCGGTTGGCTGAAGGTAAAGCATCGCGATGGTGCACAAGGGTTTATTCCGGTGACCTCAGTCTGGGGTTATTAAATCACGAGGTTTAAAAATGGCAGTTGATTCAGGGAAGAAAATTGCTGTGCTGGGCGCCGGTGCATGGGGCACAGCGTTGGCGATGAGCTTGAGTCAGCGCCATCAGGTGTCTTTATGGGCGCGGAATTCGGGACATGTTTCCGGCATGCGCAAGGCACGTGCCAACCCTTTGTATCTGGGCGATTTTAAATTTAATGACCAGCTCGCGATTGAAGATGACTTAAGTGTGGCTTTAGATGGGGCGGTCTTGATTTTGTCAGTAGTGCCCACCGCAGGTTTTCGCGGCATTCTGCAAGATATCAAACGTCTGAATGTCACCTTGCCGATTATCTGGGCACATAAGGGTTTAGAACCTGAAACTGCAAAATTGCCCTATGAAGTGGCGCTCGAGGAGTTGGGCAATGAACAGCAGTGGGGCGCCTTGTCTGGGCCAAGCTTTGCGGCTGAGCTGGTACGCGGTTTGCCTACCGCTGTCACTTTGGCTGCAAATGATGCGGACTTTTCAAATGAAGCTGCCCAGCTGATTCACGGTGCCAATTTAAGGGTGTACAACAACACCGATGTCATTGGCGTGTCGGTAGGTGGGGCTGTTAAAAACGTCATGGCAATTGCTGCCGGTATTTCCGATGGCATGGGTTTTGGCAACAATGCGCGTGCAGCGATGATTACGCGCGGGCTCACAGAGATGACACGCTTTGGCGTAGCGTTGGGCGCAAAAACAGAAACCTTTATGGGATTGGCGGGCGTGGGTGATTTGATACTGACTTGCACGGGTCAATATTCCAGAAACCGTGAAGTGGGTCTGCAGTTAGCCAGCGGTAAAAATCTGACCGATGTGTTAAGCGGACTGGGGCATGTGGCAGAAGGCGTGAACACTGCGCGCGAGGTCATGCGGCGTGCAGCGAGCATTGGCGTTGAGATGCCGATTACCTATGAAGTGAATGAAGTACTCAGTCACGGCAAACGTGCGCAGGATGCCGTGATGGATCTGCTGGGCAGAGACCAAAAACCCGAAGGCCTCTAACTGCCTCCCTCGAAGCCGATCTGACGCCAGGCTTCATAGAGCAGAATAGCCGCAGAGTTTGATAAATTCAGACTGCGGCTGTTGGGTAGCATCGGCAGGCGCACACGATGTTCGGGACTAAATTCAGCCCGAATCTCTTCCGGCAAACCGCGTGTTTCGGGGCCAAATACAAACACATCTCCTTTTTCAAAATTGATGTCAGCATGGCAAGTGCTGCCTTTGGTGGTGAGCGCAAACATGCGACGACTGGCCAGTGCAGTTTTACATGCCTGCCAGTTTTCATGGACCTGCAGACTGGCATATTCGTGATAATCCAGTCCGGCGCGTTTAAGCTGTTTATCTTCCAATGAAAACCCAAGCGGTTTTACCAGATGCAGGTCTGCACCTGTGTTAGCGCAGAGTCGGATGATGTTGCCTGTGTTGGGAGGAATTTCCGGTTCGTATAAAACAATGGTAAACATAAATTTAATCTGATTTTGGCAATGTTCTTGCTATTACCCAGCATTCTACATGGGCAGCGCCTGCCTGTTTAAGGGTTTTGGCTAATTCGTTCAAGCTGGCGCCACTGGTGATGACATCATCCACCAAGACGATGTGCATGCCTTGCAGGTTTTTTTCACAGCTGAAAACACCACGTATATTTTTTACGCGCTCTTTTAGCGGTAATGTGGCCTGTGGCGGTGTCAGCTTGATTCTGCGACAGCTTTGATAATCAAGGGCGATGTTGAATTTGAGACTCAGATTTCGGGCAATTTCCAGCGCCTGATTAAAACCACGCTGCTTTAATCGGGTAGGGTGCATCGGCATTGGTATCATCAGTTTGAGTGCTGATGGTGTTGAGGCAAGCTTTTTCTGCCGCAATTTTTCGTGCCAAAGTGCGCTAAACGTATTCGCTAAATGCAGTGATTCGCGATATTTGTAATGCTGTAGTAGTTTATCCAGTGGATATTCATAGCGGAATAGCGCATGCACGGCATCAAAATGCGGTGGTGAATTCAGGCAGCTGCCACAAATTAGCCCATCAGACAGCATCGCGCACTGCGGACATTGGGTTTGGTCATGCCAAGGCAAATCGTGCAGGCATTCCGCGCAAATGCCGATGCTGCCGCATTGATGGCTGGCACACAGAATGCAGTGCTGTTTTAGCAATAGGTGATACATTGATTAATTTTTAATCTATTGTTTAAAGTTTGCAGGCCATTTTGTTGACAAGTATAATCACGCGGAATCTATTGATATCCAAATTCAGTGATATTCAAATTTAGCCCAAGCGATGTATTAAGGATAAGTCCATGCTCGAATCACAAACCAATTCAACCGCTGCTACAGAGGCCGTCATCAATACGGACAGCCTTAAAGCCAATTTACAAAAGTCTTGCGACAGCAATACTGTGAACCGCTGGAGTGTGGCGGATATTGTCGCATTATTTGAGCTGCCTTTCAGCGATTTAATGTACAAAGCACAAACTGTGCATCGTGCAAATTTTGACCCAAACGCGGTACAGGTCAGCACGCTGCTGTCGATTAAAACCGGAGGTTGTTCTGAAGATTGCGGCTATTGCCCGCAAGCGGCACGCTATCACACCGATGTGGAAAATGAACCATTGATGGCGCTGGATGATGTTGTCGCTGCAGCTAAAGAAGCTAAAGAAAACGGTGCAAGCCGTTTCTGCATGGGCGCTGCTTGGCGCGGCCCTAAACAGCGTGATTTGGAACCTGTGCTGAAAATGATTGCAGAAGTGAAAGCGCTGGGCCTGGAAACTTGTGCCACACTGGGTATGCTGAAAGATGGACAGGCCGAACAACTGAAAGAGGCAGGTCTGGATTATTACAATCACAATCTGGATACCGCACCTGAATTCTATGGAGAAGTGATTACCACGCGCACCTATCAAGATCGTTTGGAGACTTTGGAGCGTGTACGCAGCCAGAACATTCACGTGTGCAGCGGCGGCATTATCGGCATGGGCGAAAGTCGCGTGCAGCGTGCAGGATTGCTGGCACAACTGGCGAATATGGAGCAGCCGCCTGAGAGTGTGCCGATTAACCTGCTGACACAGGTAGAAGGTACACCTTTGCACGGCACAGAAGCGCTTGATCATTTGGAGTTCGTGCGTACCATTGCAGCGGCACGCATTACCATGCCAAGCAGTTATGTTCGCTTGTCTGCAGGCCGTCAGAGCATGGATAACGGCATTCAAGCGCTATGTTTCCTAGCGGGTGCCAACAGTATTTTTTACGGCGAAAAATTGCTCACCACTGGCAACCCGGAAGCGGACAGCGACAAGAAACTGTTTGCAAAATTAGGCATCAACAAAATTTAAATGCTGGTAGCGTTACAACAAGAACTGGAGCAGCGCAAAGCCGATGGTTTGCTGCGTCAGCGCCGTTTACTCGATTCGCCTCAGGCTGAGCACATTGTTGCCAATGACAAACCTTACTTGTCGTTTTGTAGTAATGATTACTTAGGACTTGCCAATCGCCCAGAACTGATTGCTGCAATGCAGCAGGCAGCTGCCAACTCCGGTGTGGGCAGTGGCGCTTCGAATCTGATTACCGGCCATCATCGCTATCATGATGACCTGGAAAAACAGCTGGCAGCGTTTGTAGAGCTGCCGGCGGCGCTGCTCTTTTCTACAGGTTATATGGCGAATATTGGTGTGCTGGGGGCGCTCATGGGGCGCAATGATGCCATTTTTGCGGATAAGCTTAACCATGCCTGTCTAAATGATGGCGCTTATTTTTCCTATGCCGAGTTTCACCGTTATCCGCACAATGATGTGGCCGCGCTGGAAAAACAACTACAGGCAAGCAAAGCTAAGCATAAACTGATTGCTGCGGATGCCGTGTTCAGCATGGATGGCGATATCGCACCGATTCCAGAATATTTAGCTTTGTGCGAGAAGTATGATGCCTATTTGTATCTGGATGATGCGCATGGCTTTGGCGTGCTAGGGCCGCACGGGCAGGGCAGCCTGCATCATTTCAACATCAAATCCCCGCGCATCATTATGATGGCGACTTTAGGCAAGGCTGCTGGTGTGGCTGGTGCATTTGTTGCGGGTGAGCAGGTGGTGATTGATTATCTGATACAAAAAGCCAAGAGCTATGTTTATTCCACCCCTGCACCACCGGCGTTATCTGCTACTTTATCGGCTTCATTAAAACTGATTGCGCAAGGCGATGATTTACGCGCGCATTTGAATAGCCTGATTGCCTACCTTAAATCTAATCTGCATTTGAATAAATGGCGCCTGCTCCCGTCAGATACTGCAATTCAGCCCTTGGTGATTGGAGGCAATGAAGCCTCACTTGCGGTCAGTGAGTATTTACAGGCTAAGGGTATTCTGGTGCCAGCGATACGTCCGCCCACAGTGCCCACAGGTACTGCAAGATTGCGCATTTCCTTATCTGCAGGCCATACACTGGATGATGTGAAGCAATTGATTACCGTCATTCACGAGGCGGAAAGGGTGTTATGAACGTCATTGCCAATCATTTGCATATCGAAACGACAGGCGCAGGCCCTAATCTGGTATTGATACATGGCTGGGGCATGAGTGGCGCAGTGTGGCAGCCTTTGGTAAAACCCTTGAGCAAAACATTTACCCTGCATATCGTGGATTTGCCAGGGATGGGCTTAAGCCGTCCGATTGAGCCTTATCATCTGCATACCCTGGCTGAGAAAGTTTCCGAGCGACTGCCGGCTAATGCTGATGTGCTGGGCTGGTCATTAGGCGGACAGGTGGCGATGCGTCTTGCGCTGGACTATCCGGATTTGGTACGCAGACTGGTGCTGGTTGGCGCTACGCCATGTTTTGTGAATAAAAGCTTTGACCCGCACAATGCTGAATATCATAGTACGTGGGAGTCCGGCATAGACCCAGAAGTGTTCAGTAATTTTGCCGATAACGTGAATGAAGATTACCACAAAACCATGGTGCAGTTTTTAACGCTGCAATGCATGGGCGCCAGTGATGCACGTGCCACAGTGAAAATGCTGCGCAACAAGTTCGCCGAGCGCCCGGCACCTTCTTCACAAACTTTGTTTCGTGCCCTCAACATTTTGTTAGATACTGATTTGCGGGCGGAAGTGCCGCAGCTGCGTAAACCTACTTTGCTGATACATGGTGATCGCGACAGCCTTGCGCCGGTTCAGGCTGCGCATTGGATGATGCAGAATTTACCTTTGGCATTTTTAAGAGTAATGGCTGGTGCGTCCCATGCGCCATTTTTATCACATCAGGCACATTTTATTGAAGCCTTGGTGCAGTTTCTAGAACCCGTGGCAGCGTGATGATGGATGATATTTATCGTATTGATAAGCTTCGCGCGCGCCGCTCATTTGGACGTGCTGCGGATACTTATGATGCGGCTGCTATTTTGCAGAAAATGGTACGTGAGGAAATGCTCGGCCGTCTCGATTTAGTCAAGCTGAATCCGGCAGTGATTCTGGATGCAGGCTGCGGCACTGGTCTAGCCAGCCATGCTTTGCAAAAGCGCTATGCGCAGTCGCAGGTGTTATCGCTGGATTTTGCCTATCCTATGCTCCAAAAGACTCGCGCCACGCGCCGCCAAATCGGTTTGCTGAATCAGCTGAAAAACATGATGAGCGGAACCCGAGAGCATTTGCTGTGTGCCGATATTGAGTCTCTGCCCTTAGCAGACGGCAGTGTGGGCTTGGTGTGGTCCAATCTGGCGGTGCAATGGTGCAATGATTTAGACCGCGCGCTGGCTGAGTTTCATCGCGTCATGCAGCCAGAAAGTTTGCTGATGTTCAGCACCTTTGGCCCCGATACCCTGCGTGAATTAAGAACTGCAACCGATGCAGCCAGCGGCAACAGCTATAACAGCGTCAGTCGCTTTATTGATATGCATGATATCGGCGATGCATTGGTACGCGCAGGATTCAGCGCGCCGGTATTGGATGTGGAGAGATTCACGCTCACTTATGATGATGTCACCAGCGTGATGCGCGACCTGAAAAGCATCGGTGCGCATAACGCCACCGATGGGCGTGCACGTGGATTGATGGGTAAGACTTATTTTGCCAGCTTAGCGCAAAGCTATGAACAGTTCAGGCAAAACGGCAAACTGCCAGCCACGTTTGAAGTGGTGTATGCCCATGCCTGGCGCGGCGAAAACAAAGCGGCTTTGGCAGATGGCGTTTCTCCAATCAGTTTCAAACCCAGACAAAAATAACGGAAAAATGACAGATAGGTCGCACGCTTATTTTGTGGTTGGTACTGATACCGGAGTAGGTAAAACCTATATCGCCAGTGCCTTGATTCGTCACTTTGCTGCGCAGGAAACCCAAGTGGTAGGCATGAAGCCCGTTGCCTCAGGTTGTGAGCTTGCTACACAAGGTATCTGGCAAAATCAGCTGGTCAATGAAGATATGGCAGCACTGTACTCGGCGAGTAATGTCAAAGCAGATTTAGACCTGATTAATCCCTATCGTTTTGCGCCTGCCATAGCCCCTCATATTGCAGCCGAGCAGGCGGGTGTCAGCATCAACACGGATGTAATTTTGCAGCGCTATCAAACGCTGCGAGGCATAGCACAGTTGGTGGTGGTTGAAGGGGCGGGCGGTTTTTTTGTGCCGCTGAATGATACTGAAACGATTGCCGATTTGGCGGTAAAACTCAATGCTCCGATGATTTTAGTGGTGGGAATGCGCCTAGGTTGCATCAATCATGCATTGTTGACGGTAGAAGCGATGAAGGCACGCGGGTTAACATTGGCGGGCTGGGTAGCCAATCGCATTGATGCCGATATGCCGGTGTTTGAGGAGAACCTTGCCAGTCTGCGTCAGCGTATTGCTGCGCCGTGTCTTGCTGTGGTGGGGTGGCAGGAAGAGGTCAGTAATTTTTCGTTTTAGCCTCAATGTAGCTTAAGCCAGGTTTTTGTTTTTAAGCCACTGCTGACGCGCCGAAATTTATTATAAAGATTGGGAGTTTTCGGCAGGCGCATGTTTGAACTCCGCAACCAGCCACGATTTTGTGGCTGGTCAGGGTGAGTTCGACTGCCGCCCAATCGGAATAATAAATTGAGGATTAAAGCGGCAGGTGGTAGCCTTTTCTTTCCCCCATTTCTTTTGGCTAAGCAAAAGAAATGGGGTCGCCAGCCGGGCGAGACCGGCATGAAGTAATTTCATCAGTTTAGTGTTTTTAGTGATGCTCAATAGATTTTTAGTTGAAAGTAATCATCTACTGCGCTAATTCTGCCGATTCAACCACGACTTTATACAGCCCAACTTCTTTAGCATTATTCACATGCGCACCCACGGCCACTTGATTACGTTTACCGGGGGCAACGCCGTTAATGGTCAGTAATCCGCTTTGGCCAACGGCAGCGCCGGTTCTGGCATCATATTTCACCATTCTTACCACGACACGCCTGAGTGCTACCGGCGTGCCATTTTGTACTACGGCATATAAGTTGCCGTTATTGTCTGCCTGCGCTGCGGCTTGAATGTATTTTGCAGGGTTGCGTGGCAGATCCAGTTTGACTGCACGTGCTACGGCTTGCTTGCCAATTTCGGAGTTGGAGCTTGCTGCGACTTGATAATGCTGTAAGGCACCATTAATGTCGCCACGTTCTTCTAATAATTGCCCGAGCAGTGCGTGGCCGGGTGCGGTAGGTAATAAGGCATTCGCCCGTTTTAGGTAGGGTTCTGCTTCCGTTTTTTTGCCCATGTTAAACAGTGCAATACCACTCTGGATGTGCGGTTTGAAATAATCCGGCTGCATGTTGATGGCTTTGTCATAAAACGTCAGCGCCTCTTGTGGTTTCTGTTGCGTCAGGGCAATATCTCCAAGCAGCTCTTGAAACCTGGCTTCTTTAGGTTCAATGGCAATGGCTTGGTTAATCAGTGTTTTTGCCTTGTCTACATTCTTTTCACCTAGCGCTTTTACGGCTTCGTCGTAGGCTTTATAAGCAGCGCGTGTTGCTCTCAGTTTTGCCGTTTTTTGTGCGTAAATTTCCTTACCCCATTCGCCGCCGGCGCCAATTTTCGCCAGTGTGGCTTTGTTGTCCGCTACACGCTCCGGTGAGGGCGGATGGCTGGCAAACAGCCCTTCTATAAAGTTGCTTTGTTTGCCTTCACTTAAGCGTACAAAAGTTTCCTGCAAGGTCACGGCTGCAGCAGGGTCGTAACCAGCTTTTTTCATATACTGCATGCCATACAGGTCAGATTCGCTCTCCGCGTCACGACCATATTTGCTGTTTACCAGCTGTGCACCAAGCTGTGCACCCCCCACGATGAGCTGTGAATAATCAGTGTTCTGCGCACCGATGCCAACAGCAATCATGGCACCTTGCAGCAGTATGCCGCGCTCCATGCCCTGTGCGCCATGTCTGGCCGCGGCATGCACAATTTCATGACCCATCACTGCGGCCAGTTCAGCTTCGCTATTGAGTTCGTAAAGCAGGCCACGGTTAAAGGCGATTTTGCCACCGGGCATGGCCCAAGCGTTGGGGATGGAATCGTTGATGATGACATATTCATATGGCAGTTGGCGGTCGGAAACCGCGGCAAGCTTATTGCCCACACTTTGTACATAACCTGTGAGTTCGGGATCCAGCACATAGTCACCGCCTTGAGCCTGACGCGTAGGTGCATAATTTTGTGCACCTATGGCAATTTCTTTTTCTTCAGAAACGAATTGCAGTTCACGTTTTTTGGTCACGGGGTTGACACCACAAGTGCTGAGTATCAAAGCGACGAGGATTAAGCTGAATGTTGTATATTGATTTTTCATAATGACAATCTCGAAATATAGCTAGCGATAAAGTTGATGACGTTCGATATAGTCGATAACGCTCTCAGGTATCAAATAGCGTACAGAATGTCCATGCTTTAATGCATGACGAATGGCAGTTGAGGAAATATCCAGTGCAGTGATTTGTCGCATCGTGACAATGCCTGATGGTGTGCCCTGTAAGTCATTACTATTTTCCGAGTAATGATTATGCAAAAAAGTTTCCAGTGATTTGCTGAGGCGATGTTGCTGACTTCGCAGCTGTGGGCGCTGCACCAGTGCAATGTGACAATATTCAATAATTTCCTGCCAGCGATGCCAGGTATCAAATTGAGTAAAGGCGTCGCTGCCCATAAAGAGCGTCATGCTGGCTTGAGCGCCCAGTTCTTCACGCAGACTGATTAAAGTGTCGATGGTGTATGAAGCACCATCGCGCGCCAGCTCGCGGTTATCTAGCAGAAAAGCAGGGTTTTCATGAATCGCCAGTTGCACCATTGCTGCACGCTGTTGTGCATTGATAGCGGGTGTTTCTTTATGCGGCGGATTGGCTGAAGGAATAAAACGCACCTGATTCAGTTTGAGCGACTCGGCTAGTTCTTCGGCCATACGCAGGTGTCCCAAATGAATCGGGTTAAATGTGCCTCCCAGTAAGCCTATCGCAGTCATATCGGTGTGCGCAGTGTCGAGAAAAAGTTAACCCTGCATTGTTGTGAATTATCAGGCACGTACCTGACCATCACCCAGCACAACATACTTGAGTGAAGTTAAACCTTCCAGCCCTACTGGGCCACGTGCGTGCAGTTTGTCAGTGGAGATGCCGATTTCTGCACCCAAGCCATATTCAAAACCATCGGCAAAGCGCGTAGACGCATTCACCATCACGCTGCTGGAGTCAACCTCACGCAGGAACCTTCTGGCTTTGGTGTAGTTTTCAGTCACAATCGCTTCGGTATGCTGCGAAGAATGCTCATTGATATGTGCAATTGCTTCGTCCAAACCGCTGACTACTTTGCAGGAAATAATTGCTGCAAGATACTCCGTGTAATAATCTTCTTCAGTGGCTGGTTTAGCTTGCTTGACCAGCGCACAGGTCTCTGCGCAGCCGCGAATTTCAATGCCATGGTGGGTTAGCATATCCGCTAGCTTAGGCAGCATGTCTGCGGCAACGCTACGTGCGATTAATAATGATTCGGCAGTATTGCATGTGCCAAGACGCTGCGTTTTACTGTTTTCCAGAATACGCAGGGCTTTGTCAAAGTCAGCTTCATCATCCACATACACATGGCAGTTGCCATCGAGATGCTTGATGACTGGAATGCGTGCTTCATTGGAAATGCGCTCAATCAGACCTTTGCCGCCGCGAGGCACAATCACATCCACATATTGTTTCATGGTGATGAGTTCACCTACTGCTGCACGGTCTGTCGTTTCCACCACTTGCACCGCACTGGCAGGCAAGCCCGCTTCAGCCAAGCCTTCATGCACCAGCTTTGCCAGTGCCTGATTGCAGTGTATGGCTTCCGAGCCGCCACGCAGTATGGCCGCATTGCCGGATTTGATGCATAGCCCTGCAGCATCTACCGTTACATTGGGGCGCGCTTCGTAAATGATGCCAATGACACCAAGTGGGACACGCATCTGGCCGATTTGAATACCGCTAGGGCGATATTTGAAATTGCTCATCTCGCCAATTGGGTCAGCCAGGCTGGCAATCTGCTGCAGACCTTCGGCCATACTCAGGATGGATTTCTCGGTAATGGTGAGCCTGTCGAGCATAGCAGAATCAAGACCATTGGCGCGTGCAGCATCCAGATCCAGTTTGTTTGCGGCAAGCAGTGCACTTTTTTCGCGCAGAATGGCATGGGCAATGGCATTGAGCGCGATATTCTTTTGGTTGGTGCTCGCGCTGGCCATGAGGCGTGAAGCTTTGCGCGCTTCAATGCCGATGTTTTGCATGTATTGTTGAATGTTCATGATTAATTGTACTTTAAAAAAGTAGCCGCAGACACACGCGGACGAACGCAGATATTGCTTTAAAGTGTATATCTAATCCCGTTATTGTTTTTTTGAGTTTCTTATAAAGATGAAAAAAGAAAATATTAGCATAGCCAACTATTTCGCAAGTGAGCGTGATATATTGATTATCGGCTTCAGAGATGGTTTCATCTGTGTTTATCAGCGTATATCTGCGGCTAATTAAATTTTTGATTAACGGCCACGAACCTTTGCTAACCCAAAGCACAATCTAGAAATCTCCAGCCAGGCGTCGCCTTGCATGACGCCTTTAGCAATGCGGTCTATTTCTGCTAGTTTTTGAACGGCCGCTTCTAACTGGCGCAGGCTTAGCCGGGACAAGGCACGTTTAACCTGTATTTGTCTGTCACCATAAATACGCGCGCTGACCATGGCTTGGGTCAGGTTTTCTCCGCGCATTTCAGCTTGCTTGATGCTTGCCAGAGGTCTGAATACCCACATCAGTGGATTCATCACGGCCACAGCATTTTCACCTTCATCTTGCAAGCCCTGCAAAATGCGTGCGGTGCGCTCGGCATCGCCTTGCAATACTGCTTCACCTAATTGAAATGCGTCAAAACGTGCAACGTTGAGTACCGCTTCGCGCACTGCGCTGTCGGTGAGTTCACCTTGCGGATAAAGCAATCCCAGTTTCTGCACTTCTTGATTAGCAGCTAGCAGGTTGCCTTCAACCTGATTGGCCAGGAATTCCAAAGTTTGAGCGCTTGCAGTTTGGCCTTGTGCAGCTAATCTAAGTGCAATCCACTTTGGTAGCTGGCTAGGCGCCACATCATTGAGGGTCACGGCATGTGCGTGCGTTTCCAACTTGCTGAACCATGCACTATTTTTGGCTTCCCGTTCCAGGGTAGGCAAGATAATGACAACCGTGGTATCGGGTATCGGGTTGTCCGCAAGAGATTGTAGCGCTTTGCCACCTTCTATACCTGGTTTGCCAGATGGGATGTGAAGTTCCAGCAGGCGGCGGCTGGAAAATAAAGAAATCGATTGGCTAAAATTCTGTAGCTGCTGCCAGTTGAAATTACGTTCTACACTTAGACTGGTGCGCTCATCATAGCCTTGGCTGCGCGCTGCAGCGCGAACGGCATCAAGGCATTCACGCTGTGCCAAGGGCTCACTGCCGACTAGTGCATAAAGCGGCGCAAGGCCTTGTGCTAACTCATTAATCAGCTGTGTTTGTGTTAAGCGCATGGCGCTTATTTTAGTGCAGCAGAGGGTTTGTAAGCCGTGAGGCGTTTCAACAGTTCGCGCACTGCATCATTACGTATATCCTGATTCAGTCTTGCTTCTTCTTCGGCTTTGCCCAGTAGCACATTATCGTTGTATGAAACATCGCGGCGACCACGTATGGTTTGTACAGGCCCCCATAATGGATTATTTGCATCGCGAATACGATAGTTGAGGAAATACAAAAGTTCGAATTCGCGCACTAAGCCGCCACCGCTCAACGACATAATCCGTCGCTGACTGCTCTCGCTCATCAGTTCCAGCAACACTTCTGCATCTTCAGCTTTCTGTACAATTTTTACCCCGTTCTCTTTGAGCTGTCTTTCCAGATCGCGAGAGAGCGAGAGCTGGCCGCCTTGAATATACAAATTCTTGAAGGACAAATCGGCTACACCTCTTAACTGAAAGCCGCAGGCTGTCAGAACTAAGGTGATTGCCAAGCTTACAGCTATCAAGCTTGCTTGACGGGGGATGATGGCTAGGCGTGAGAGATACATGATGATTTATCCCGAAGAAAAGTTATCCTGCAACAACGTTAATGAGTTTATTGGGCACGATAATCACTTTACGCACAGTCATATTTTCTTCAATAAATTTCTGGACGAAAGGCTGAGCTAATGCGAGAGATTCTAGTGTTTGCTTATCTGTAGATTTTGCAACATTCATACTGCCGCGTAATTTACCGTTCACTTGTATCATGTATTCAATGGAGTCCTGCTCCATCGCTGAGGTATCGGCACTGGGCCATGCGGCATCCAAAATATGACTATTCGGGCATAATTCAGCCCATATGGCCTGACTGATATGCGGCACAATGGGCGACAACAGCAGTGCGACATTCTGCAGCACTTCCTGACGCACTTGGCGGCTGATAGGGTCAGTACCCTCAACTTTAGCCAGGGTATTCATCAATTCCATTACCGATGAAATAGCGGTGTTAAAGCTATGGCGGCGGCCATAGTCATCACTCACTTTTTCAATGGTCATATGCAGTTGGCGACGCAGATTTTTTAACTCGACTGAGAGCTCACCATTGCGATATGCTTCAATCGCACCCAATGCAACATGGTCATATACTGCTTTCCATAAGCGTTTCAGAAAACGATGTGCACCTTCAACGCCGGCATCACTCCATTCCAGACTCTGTTCAGGCGGCGCTGCAAACATCATGAACAGGCGTGCGGTATCCGCGCCATAGGTGTCAATCAGCTCCTGAGGGTCAACCGTGTTGCCCTTGGATTTACTCATTTTGCTGCCGTCTTTCAGCACCATGCCTTGTGTCAGCAGTTTGGTAAACGGCTCATCATTCTTCAGCAGACCCACATCGCGCATCAGTTTGTTAAAGAAACGGGCGTACAGCAAATGCAGAATGGCGTGTTCAATACCGCCGATATATTGATCCACCGGCAGCCAGTAGTTGGCACGTTCATCTGCCATGGCATTGCCACTGTCAAAGCTCGCGTAGCGCGCAAAATACCAAGAGGATTCAAAAAAAGTGTCTAGCGTATCAGTTTCACGCGTGGCTTTGCCGCCACAAGTCGGGCAGGTGGTATTGTAAAAACTCGGGTCTTTTTTAATGGGTGAACCCACGCCATCCATGACTACATCCTCAGGTAGTACGACTGGCAACTGTTCTGCGGGAACAGGCACCTCACCACAGCTCGCGCAGTGAATAATGGGAATCGGGCAGCCCCAGTAGCGCTGACGGGAAACGCCCCAATCGCGCAGTCGATATTGGGTGCGACGTTTGCCTAGATTTTTTGCACTGAGCGCTGCAGCAATGGCGGCACTGGCAGCGTCAAAATCCAAACCATTGAACTCACCTGAGTCAAATAACACGCCATGTTCTGTCATGGGCAGTGTATTAATTTCTGCATGCTGGATGACCGCTTTAATCGGCAATTGATATTTGCTGGCAAACTCAAAGTCGCGTTCGTCATGCGCAGGTACGGCCATCACCGCACCTTCGCCGTAGCTGGCGAGCACGTAGTTCGCCACCCAAACCGGAAGTTGTTCACCGTTCAATGGGTGCGTCACAAACAAACCGGTCGGCATGCCTTTTTTTTCGGCGGTGGCAATGTCGGCTTCCGCCACGCTGCCGCGTTTACATTCGGCAATAAACTCAGCCAGCGCGGGATTGTTTTTGGCGGCCAGAGTGGCCAGTGCATGTTCAGCGGCCACAGCCACATAAGTCGCGCCCATTAAAGTGTCGGGGCGGGTGGTGTAAACCTTGAGATTGCTAGACTGGCCGACAATAGGAAACTCGACTTCACAGCCATAACTTTTGCCTATCCAGTTGCGCTGCATGGTTTTCACCTGTTCAGGCCAGCCTTCTAGTTTGTCCAGATCTTCCAGCAGTTCTTCAGCATAAGCCGTGATTTTCATGAAGTATTGCGGGATGTCGCGCTTTTCAACCAGCGCGCCACTGCGCCAGCCTCGGCCATCAATCACTTGTTCATTCGCCAGCACAGTGCCATCGACCGGGTCCCAGTTGACGGTCGCAGTTTTTTTATAAATGAGGCCTTTTTTAAACAGCTCGGTGAATAGCCACTGCTCCCATTTGTAATATTCCGGTTTGCAGGTCGCAATTTCACGTCGCCAGTCGATGCCCAAGCCCAATTGTTTGAGCTGATTTTTCATGTGCTCAATGTTGCTGTAAGTCCAGGCAGCCGGGGCGGTATTGTTTTTAATGGCTGCGTTTTCCGCAGGCAGACCAAACGCATCCCAGCCCATCGGCTGCATCACATTAAAGCCTTTCATTTTGTGATAGCGGCTTAATACGTCACCGATGGTGTAGTTGCGCACATGCCCCATGTGCAAACGACCGCTAGGGTAAGGGAACATGGATAAACAGTAATATTTCGGCTTGTCAGATTGCTCTGTTGCAGCGAAGGTTTTGCTGGTTTCCCAATATTGTTGGGCGGATTGTTCAATTTCTTTGAATGGGTATTGCTGTTGCATGAGCGTGGCTTAAATAGATAATTTGATGATTCTGCGATTATACCTTTGGCAGGTGATTTATGCGATTTCTGCCTACACCGTGAATGCAGGTAAATGCATGCTTTGAATACGATGTGGTGTTGGGTGCTGCCCCGCTTAGGGAAGCGGGGAGTTTTGACTACGGGCTTATTATTTTAGTGCTGCGAAAATACTATCGCGAATGGCGTTCATATCGCCTAAGCCATTCACAAACACGTGTTTAGGCGCGCCTGCAGTGCCGCTATTTGCCCAGTCTGTGTAATATTGCACCAATGGTTTGGTTTGGCTGTGGTAAACCTCAAGGCGTTTTTTAACGGTTTCTTCCTTGTCATCTTCGCGCTGTACCAAATCTTCGCCGGTGACATCGTCTTTGCCAGCGACTTTGGGTGGGTTGAATTTAACATGATAAGTGCGACCACTGGCCGGGTGTGAGCGACGACCACTCATGCGCTCAACAATGGCTTCGTCCGGCACGTCGATTTCAACCACATAGTCAATGCCTACACCTGCATTTTTCATGGCTTCAGCCTGCGGAATGGTGCGTGGAAAGCCATCAAACAGGAAGCCATTGGCACAGTCTGCATCTTTAATACGCTCACTCACCAATCCAATAATCACCGCATCTGGCACCAGGCCGCCACTGTCCATATAGGACTTAGCTTCCAAACCCAGCGGTGTACCAGCTTTGACAGCGGCACGCAGCATATCGCCGGTGGAGATTTGTGGAATATTGAATTTTTCTTTGATGAATGTGGCTTGTGTGCCTTTGCCGGCACCCGGAGCGCCCAGAAGAATGATACGCATGAAGATTTCCTAGAAGGTTAAGGGTTAAAATTTCTGAAATTATACTAAAAATCTAACTAACCGCCGATGCACGCCTATTGATACCGATAAAACAAATATTGGTCGGTACAGTTTTTAAGATAAAAAATTTCGGTTTGGTCGAGGCAGATAAATTTAAAGATATTTTTTAATCATGTAATATCGGCGTTTATCTGCGTTCATCGGCGGTTAACTTGTTTTTGAACTGATGTAATTGGCAATCCTCACAAATTCAGCCACGCTTAAATTTTCTGCGCGCAGTTGAGAGTCTAAATCCAGCGCTTTGAATCCGTCGTCATCTAACAACCCTTTGAGGGTATTGCGTAAGGTTTTGCGGCGCTGCCCAAAAGCGGCCGTTACGACCTTGGCAAACAAGATTTCATCTTTGGCAGGGTATGGCAGTACGTCAAAAGGCACGCAGCGCACAAAAGCCGATTCGACTTTTGGCGCAGGGTCAAACGCCTCTGGCGGCACAGTGAACAAGTATTCCATGTGCAGACGATACTGCAGCATCACGCTTAATCTTCCGTAAGCTGGGGTTGAGGGTACTGCTACCATGCGTTCAACCACTTCTTTTTGCAGCATGAAATGCATGTCGATAATGTGGCTGACGTTATCGAGCAGATGAAAAAGAATGGGGGTGGAGATGTTATAGGGTAAGTTTCCCGTGACTCTGATGCGTTTTCCTAAGGTGCTGAAATCAAATTTCAGCGCATCTGAATTATGGATGATGATGCTGTTGTTCGCATATTCTTTCTGCATCCAGCTAATGATGTCACGGTCGACTTCCACTACGTGCAGCAGTTTTAGTTTTTGTAGCAGTGGTTTGGTCAGCGCCCCTAGACCAGGCCCGATTTCTACCATGAGGTCTTCAGGCTGCGGCGCGATGGCTGATACCAGACTGTCGATGACCGCCTGATCGGTCAGGAAGTTTTGGCCAAAACGTTTTTTTGCGATGTGTTTCATGAGGTATTTATTTGCTTTGATTGTTGGCGAGTTGAATTGCCAGTTCAATGGCCGCCAGCATGCTACCAATTTCGATGTTGCCTGTGCCTGCTAAATCAAGTGCAGTGCCGTGGTCAACTGAGGTGCGAATCACTGGCAAGCCTAATGTCACATTCACGCCTTCGCCAAAACTGGCATGTTTCAATACCGGCAAGCCTTGATCATGGTACATGGCCAACACGGCATCTGCCTTGCTTAGATGATGTTTGGCAAACAGGGTGTCTGCCGGCAGCGCACCTACAAGGTTCATGCCTTCTGTGCGTAGCTTCTGCAGCACAGGGTTGATTACTTCAATCTCTTCGCGGCCTAGATAGCCATCTTCGCCAGCATGTGGATTCAGCCCGGCGACCAGAATGCGTGGTTTTTGAATACGGAATTTATGAACCAGATCGTGATGCAGAATGCGAATAGTGGTTTCTAATCCTTGTGGGGTGATAGCCTCAGGTACATCTTTTAAAGCCAAGTGTGTGGTGACAAGAGCCACGCGCATACCACCGCCCACTAGCATCATGACGACCTGATCTGTGTTGGTGAGTTCGGCCAGAAATTCGGTGTGGCCACTAAATGCGATACCGGCATCATTGATAATGCCTTTGTGGATAGGTGCGGTGACCATGGCAGAAAAATTACCGTTAGCACAGCCCAATGCAGCTGATGTCAGCGTTTGCAAGACATATTGGCTATTTTCTGCATCCAGCTTGCCAGCCTGGACAGGATTTTTGGTTGGCTGGTGCATCACGGTTAGGCTGCCGTTGCCGGCATGTGGATGGTTACCAATATCCGGAAAGCCATTATCTGTAGTATCAAGAGTGCCGTTGAATGCAACGATGTTCAACGGTAAACCGATTTGCTGCGCCCGCGTGGTTAGCACTTCGCGGTCAGCAATCACTGCGATTTCAGCATTAATGGCCTGTTGCGCAAGCATCACGCATAGATCCGGGCCGATGCCGGCAGGCTCTCCGGCAGTGATGACAATACGAGGTAACGATGTTTTCAAATGAAGCAGACCTGACTTAAAACTAGAACTTATCTTCAAGTTTTAATTCAACAAACGCACGATCGCGCAATTCACGCAGCCAGTCCTGATAGGCTTCATCTGCCTTGCGCGCGCGGATTTCCTGACGCGCTTTTAGTCTGGCAGCTTCCTTACTCATATCCTGTTTGCGACGCTCAAGCACCTGAATAATATGCCAGCCAAACGGTGAGCGTACCGGTTCACTGATTTGACCGATTGCCAGCTCGTTCATGGCTTTTTCAAACTGGGGCACGGTATCGCCCGGGTTAAGCCAGTTTAAATCACCGCCGTTGGATGCAGTTCCGTCTTCAGAGTATTGGCGCGCCAGCACTTCAAATTTTTCACCATTGTCCAGACGCTCTTTGATGGCATCCATTTTGAGTTTGCCATCTTTTTCTGACACGACTTCAGACAGTTTAATCAATATATGACGCGCATGTGTTTGCTCTACTACCAATGGCGAGTTGCCACCGCGTTTGTTCATCAGTTTCAAGATATGAAAACCGTTCGGGCTGCGCAATGCTGGTGAAACGTCACCAACCTGCATATTTTTTAATGCGTCTAAAAATAGACTAGGAAGCTGTGATGCGGGCTTCCAGCCTAAGCTGCCTCCTTCCAAAGCATTCGGAGCGTCTGAAAAACTCGCTGATACTTTGGCAAATCCGGTGCCTTGCTGCAATGCCTCCAGCGCCTCATCCACTCTGGCTTTGGCCTTTTGAATTTCCTCTGGGGTGCCTTCTTCCGGGGTGCGAATCAGAATATGTGAAATTTCATATTCATCACGGTTCTCATTGCTGGAAGCCTGCGTGGTCAGATAGTTGTCTACTTCCGACTCGGTCACGTTGACGCGGCTTTCTACCTCACGTTCACGCAGACGGGCAATGGTGATCTCATTGCGCATGTCAGCCCTAAATTTTTTGATGCTGATGCCTTCGGCTTTCAGCGCTTCGCTGAACTCAGCAACGGTCATCTGATTTTGTTCTGCGATACGCTGTATGGTCTTGTCCAGCTGAGTATCATCCACTTTTACACCGCTTTGCGCTGCAAATTGCAGCTGCAATGCATCGGAAATTAGACGTTCCAGAATTTGCTTGCGCAGGATGTTTTCAGGTGGAAGCTCAACCCCTTGTTTTTTGAGTTGTGCCGTGACGGTCGCGATGCGGTTTTCCAATTCAAATTCAGTAATCACGGATTGGTCGACAATTGCAACTATCCGGTCCAGCTTCACGATGTCTTCCGCATATGCGGATGAGGTGCTGAAAGTGAACAGATTCACAAGAAAAATGACTATAAAGTTACGCAGCATAATTACTCGAAATAGGGTTGTTGAAAGTTATCAGGTATCAATCCGGTGCTCGTGTAACCCGGGATGTTACGCTGGATGACCCGCATGGGGTTGGCACCGATTGAAGCCAGGCCGCCGAGTTCCAATTGGAAGAATAATGCATAGTTTGCATCTGCGGTTGCCGTAGTCACGCGTTGCAAGACGCCGCGTGCTTGCCAGCACCCTGCATCATACTCCAAACCGGCGATAGTTTCGATGAGACGGTTTTCACGGAATGAATAGTTGATACGCCCAATCCCGTAGAAGCCTTTGCCCAAAGGCCATTGTGTAGAGAAGTCTGTCTGGTCAATGGAATCTTGGCGATAACTGTAGCTTAAGTTAAGTGTCTTGCCGGGTTCAGGATTGTAACGACCAGTGATGGTAGAGCGAACTGCAGTAGAGTCGTCTGTGTTGTATTGCCAGAAGGTATCAATCATCCAGCTGTTTTTCAGACGGCCACTGATGCCCGCAATGATGTCCGAGTTGTTGCTGCGGCTGGTAATCGAGTTTGGCACCACTTGCTGGTCAGAGAAGTAATAGCGCTGACCGATAGAAGCGGATAAACGTTGCTCACCTGTGCTGCTTTCGATAAAACGTGTCGTCAGAGCAAAGCTGACTTGGTTGGCATTGTTAATACGGTCGTTACCAACAAACTGGTTTTCCGTAAATAAGGAACTGAAATTGAGGTCTGTCAGTGCGGTATCGAACAGCGGAATATTGTCTTGCTTGCGGTTAGGAATATACACATAGAACAGTCTAGGCTCGATGGTTTGCGAGTAGCCACGGCTGCCGATTTTAAAGTCACGATCAAAAAACAAGCCGCTGTCCAAGCTGAAAATTGGCAGAGTGCGCTGCTGAGTTTCCAGATTGTTGGCCACATTGTTTAAGCTATAGCTGGTGTGATGGATGCCAAATTTAGGGGTGATGTAACCGTATGACCTCTTGATGGGCAGGCTGATGCTAGGGTATGCAGTGAAGCGTGTGCCGGTAGCGCGAATGCCATTGCGCGGATCATTAGAGTTCGTATCAAAACTTACTAGCTGTGTGTACAGACTTGCGTTCAAATCACCATAGTATTTGTTGCCGGTGAGGGTCATCTGCGGCAGGCGCTCATAGGGGTAAATGTTTGGGTTTACCGCCAGGGTTTGAAATTTCTGGGCTAAAGCGTTAAATCGCCAAGTGCCGTCGCTATAATCCACACTGAATTGTTGTGGCAGGTTTACCCGGCTGGTTGTGGTAATGCGTGTGGAAAGTTCGGAGAAATATTGATCATCTGAAACTTTCTCGAAGTTGTACCCTGCAGTCCAGCCATTATTAAAATTATGCCGGTGTTTCAGATTCGCAAAGTAGCGATCCTGATTGGTGGTGATGTCCGATGGCAAGTATTCAATGTTGCCGGTCCCGGAAAAGTTTTCTTCCAGATAGCGCAGTTCACCCTGAAACTGAACACCGCGTTTTGTCAGTGCGCGTGCGGCAATGGTTGCATCAATATTCGGCGCAATATTTAAATAATATGGTGTGAGTACTTCAAAGCCGCTCCGGCTGGTGGTGCCTACTGTAGGCGCCAGGAATCCGCTTTTACGCTGATTGTTAAACGAAAAGCTGATGTAGGGCGTATATAAAATGGGCACACCTTTGAATTCAATATGGCCATTTTTTGCTGTGCCTGTATCTGTGTAATCATTCAGTGTGATTTCGCTTGCCTTGATATACCAGTCATCTTTCCCTGCGGCACATGTCGTGAATCTCGCATCCTCCAGACGCTTTTTGTTTTCACCCTCAAAAAATACTGCCTTGGCATCCCCGCGCGCATTTTTTGCCTGATTCGCAGTAATAAATTTGCCATTGTTGTCATACATGCTCTCCACGTCGTAGCTTGATGAGCCGGATGTGGCAGATTGCGTGTAATCGTAGCTACTTTGCTGGCTGGGAAAGCCGCCTAATGAGCGTGAAAAGGCATTTGGGCTCATGCCGGGCGGTTTTTTAACCGCGGCTAAGGGATTGTCAATCATGATGGAGGCATCACGCATTTCGCCGATGCTTTCCGAGAGCTGCATACGCACCTCTGGGCCGGTCAGTTTGGTGTTGCCTGTATTAACGCGCACATTGCCTTGTGCATGAATTTCGTCATTTTGAACGTCATACTCAATGCTGTCTGCCGTTACCGTGCTGTCTCCGCGCTGTATGGACGCATTGCCGAGAGAGCGCATCTTGCGGTCAAGCTGCAGTTCGAGTTTGTCACCGTCGATGATGATGCTCTCACTGGAAATACTTTTTTCAGATCTTAGGTCGGAGCCGGATCCGTCAGTGTTAGACGAGAGGGATTCTGCCCAGACGGCACCATCATGCGCCAGCAAAATAGCAGCAAAGCTGACTATCAGGCATTGCTTTAACATGGGTGTACCACAGCAAAAAAAGCGCACGGTAGAGAAGGAGTGAGAAGCACAGGTATTATAGGTAAACGGTTTTATTTTATCAGTGATAAAATCTCATAAATCAGGTTTTTTGGCAATCAAAAAATCGTCATTCCCCTTTACAAACGGCATAAATACACCGCGTAACAGATGCCGTTTTTGATTAAGTACTGCATGAAAAAATTGGAATTAAGTTTTGGATAATCAGCACACAGACCATAGGCAGCAAGCCCTTATTCAATGGCTGCAAATCGTATTGCCCAATAATGAATTTAAATTGACGACTGCATCGGCTGATGCAAGTTTTCGTCGCTATTTCCGTGTGCATCTCGCAGAGCGCACGTTAATTGCCATGGATGCGCCGCCGCCACAGGAGAATTGCGAGCCATTTGTGCGAATTGCCAAATTGTTTGGCGATGCCGGGATGCATGTGCCGCAGGTGCTGGCGCAAGACTTGACCAATGGCTTTTTGCTGTTAAGTGATTTAGGTGACACCACATATTTGAGTCAGCTCAATGATGTGACAGCGCCGGCACTTTATCATGATGCTAGTCAGGCGCTGATTAAGCTGCAGTTGGCCAGCAAATCGGGCGTGCTGCCAGATTATGATGATGCATTGCTGACACGCGAAATGCAGCTGTTTCCCGATTGGTATATTGCCAAACATCTGGGTATTCATTTGGACGAAAAACAGCAGGCAATGTTAAGCAGCACATTTGCTTTGCTCAACAAAAATATTTTGTCCCAAGGGCAAGTATATGTGCACAGAGACTACCACGCACGTAATCTGATGGTGTGTGATGATAACCCAGGTGTATTGGACTTTCAGGATGCAGTGTATGGTGCCATTACTTACGATTTGGTCTCTTTATTTAAGGATGCGTATATCCGCTGGGATGAGGAAAAAGTGATTGATTGGCTGGTGCGCTACTGGCAAAACGCCAGAAAACACGGATTACCGGTGCCTGAAGATTTCAGTGAGTTTTATCGTGATTTTGAATACATGGGTGCGCAGCGCCATATCAAGATTTTGGGTATTTTTGCCAGGTTATATCATCGCGATGGCAAAGATGGCTATTTAAAGGATATGCCATTAGTAATGGATTATCTACGTCGCGCCTGTGAGCGCTATATTGAGTTGAAGCCTTTGCTGCGTTTATTGGATACGCTTGAAAACAGGCAAGCGCAGGTCGGATACACCTTCTGATGGGCACCTCAAAAAAGCATAATTTGGGCGCATTACTTCGTTACGCGGTACTCGCAACCTCGCTGTATACCGCATACTATCTCGGTTTCTTTGTCCCGTGCGCCTCGTATTGCATCCCAAATAATGCATTTTTAGAGGCGACCCAATGAAAGCGATGATTCTTGCTGCGGGCAGAGGCGAGCGCATGCGCCCACTCACCGACCACACGCCTAAGCCCTTGCTGAAAGTAGGGGGCAAGCCATTAATCGTATGGCATGTGTTGGCGTTGGCGAAGGCTGGTTTTAACGAGATTGTGATTAACCACGCGCATTTGGGTGAGCAAATTGAATCAGCTTTACAAGACGGCGCTGAGTGGGGCGTGCATATTCAATATTCTCCGGAAAAGGTTGCGCTGGAAACCGCGGGCGGCATTGCAAATGCGCTGCCGCTCCTAGGAGATGAGCCGTTTCTAGTGGTGAATGGTGATGTATTTACCGACATCGATTATGCTTCAATAACTTTGCATGCACCTCATTTGGCGCATCTGGTCATGGTAGATAATCCACCGCAGCATCCTGCAGGGGATTTTGCTCTGGTGGATGGCCAACTGAATGATGATCAGCAGCCCAAGCTCACTTTTTCTGGCGTAGGTGTCTATCACCCAAGTTTATTCGCAGGTATTGTGCGTGGGGAGCCTGCTAAACTGGCGCCGTTGCTTAGAGCGGCGATGGCTAAAGGTTTGATAACTGGGCAGCATCACCGCGGCGCATGGCACGATATTGGAACGCCAGAACGATTGCATGCGCTGGATGGTCAATTGTTAAACAGCCAATCAATCGGATAAATGAATGAGTATTGCTATTTCTGAATTTCAACAAAGACGTGCCAAACTGGCGCAACACATGGTTGCCGGCATTGCTATTGTGCCGACTGCCGTCGAGGTTATTCGCAATCGTGACAGTCATTACCCCTATAGATTTGACAGTTATTTTTATTACTTGACTGGGTTTAAAGAGCCGGAATCCGTGCTGGTGTTGATTGCCGGTGAAGCCACTTCCAAAAGCATACTGTTTTGTCGTGACAAAGACATGGAGCGCGAAATCTGGGATGGTTTTCGTTATGGCCCTGCTGCAGCGGCTGCCGAGTTTGGTTTCGATGAATCATATTCGATTTCGCAGCTGGACGATATGCTGCCTAAACTCATGGCAAACCAGCCCAAAGTTTTTTTTGCCTTGGGTGCAGACAGCGCTTGGGACAGCAAGCTTACCCAGTGGCTTAATCATGTCAAAGCGCAGGCGCGCAGCGGCGTGAGCGCCCCGGATGAAATTGTGGATGTGCGTAAATGGCTGGATGAAATGCGCCTTTATAAATCATCAGCAGAGCAGCAATTAATGCGCCGTTCTGCCAATATTGCAGCGAGTGCACATCAGCGTGCCATGCAGAAAGTGCATGCCGGCAAAATGGAATATGAAATAGAAGCGGAATTTCTCCATGAGTTTTACCGCTTTGGCGCGCAGGCACCTGCTTACACCAGCATTGTTGCGGGTGGCGCCAATGCGTGCACTTTGCACTACAACAGTAATAACGCACGTTTGAATGATGGTGATTTGCTACTCATCGATGCCGGCTGTGAATTAGATGGTTATGCCTCAGACATTACCCGAACTTTCCCCGTGAATGGCAAATTCAGTGCTGCACAAAAAGATGTTTACGAATTGGTGCTGGCAGCGCAGGCGGCAGCTATTGGGCAGGTTCGTCCTAATCAGCACTGGAATGCCCCGCATGAAGCAGCGCTAGATATTTTGGTACAGGGATTTATTGACTTCGGCTGGTGCAAGGGCAGCAAAGATGCTGTGTTGGAGAGCGGTGCCTATCGTCAGTTTTATATGCATAGAACCGGCCATTGGCTCGGGCTGGATGTGCACGATGCGGGTGAGTATAAAGACAAATCAGGTGCATGGCGTATGCTGGAGCCTGGCATGGTGCTGACTGTGGAACCAGGTTGCTATGTTAGGCCTGCAGACAATGTGCCTGAACATTTCTGGAACATCGGCATACGCATCGAAGATGATGCCTTGGTTACGTCAGAGGGTTGTGAAATTTTAACGATAGCTGCGCCAAAATCGGTGGCAGAGATTGAAACGTTGATGGCGCGCTGATGCAGCTTGATCATGACATTTTGGTAGTAGGGGGCGGGCCAGTGGGTTTGGTGCTGGCTTTGCTGTTGGCTAAACAAGGCGTTTCAAGCACCGTGTTAGAGGCCCGCCAACAAGGTGCTGCCAATCAGGATACACGCGCCTTGGCTTTGTCCTATGGCACGCGGCGCATACTGGAAAAACTGGGGGTATGGGATGCACTAGCTCAGCATGCCACAGCCATCAAGCACATTCATGTATCGCAAAAAGGCAGTATCGGGCGCAGTGTGCTGCGCGCTGAAGATTATCAGCAAGAGGCTTTAGGTTATGTGTTGTCTTATGGCGCACTGTGTAAGGAATTGAATGCCGAGCTGGCAAAGTTTTCAGCCATACAATTTGTGGATGAAGCGCAGGTCGAGGCAATTAATTACAACGCAAACGCGGCGCAGGTGCGCTATCGCCGGCATGACGAAGTGCTGACGCGTTCAACCAGCCTGGCAGTGCTGGCTGATGGTGGTCGCAGTTTGGAGCAGGCTGCAGGGCTGCAGCGCGACACCAAAGAATATGGACATGATGCACTGATTTCCAAAGTGAGTGCCGAGCTGCCGCACAATAATATTGCGTATGAGCGCTTCACCGCAGATGGCCCGATGGCATTGTTGCCGAATGGCGAACGTGATTTTTCATTGGTGTGGACGGGTAAAAAAGCAGTGATAGAGCCTTTGCTCTCATTGAGCGATGAGGCATTTTTGGAAAAATTTCATCAGCAGTTCGGTGATAGAGTCGGGCGTTTTTTGAGTGTAGGTCAACGCATGACTTTTTCACTCAAACTCTCTCAATTAGTCAGCACAGATACACCGCATCTGGTGGTAATAGGGAATGCGGCACAGACCATGCACCCGGTTGCCGGACAAGGTTTCAATGTAGGTCTGCGCGATGCTGAAGCACTGGCAAAAGAGATTGTGTCAGGTGCCCATGATTTGGGCAGTCCAGAAATGCTGGCAGCGTATCGTGCAGAACGTAAAACAGACACCCAGAAAGGTTTGATGTTCACTGATTTTCTGGTGAATATTTTTTCCAACGATGTATTGGGTGTGTCCGCGCTAAGAAGTGCAGGTATCGGCATGTTTGATGTGGTGAGTCCCGTTAAGCGTTTTCTGGTGCGTAAAATGAGTTTTGGTAAATGACTTCGCAGATAATAAAAACGGATGTGGCGGTAGTAGGTGCCGGGCTGGTTGGTCTATCAGCTGCATTGGCCATGCATCAGCTGGAGTTGAAAGTGACCTTGATAGCTGCTGAGCAGGCGAGTGATTCAGTTTTTGAGGCAGACGAATGGGATCAGCGCATTTATGCCATCAGTCCGCAGAATATGCATTGGCTGATGCATTTGGGCGTTTGGCAGCATTTAAATCCAGCGCGTGTAACTGCGGTGCAGGCGATGCAGATATGGGGAGATGCCAGCGCTGAGGCGCTTAAACTTGATGCCGATCAAGTGAATGCCAATGCGATGGCGTATATTCTAGAAGAGCGCGTCTTGCGTGAGGCGATGCTTCAAGAACTGAAAGCGCAAGATGTGCACATTGAGTATGGCGTCGCTCAGAGTTTTTCCATGCAGAATCAGCAAGCGGTGCTGAGCTTGGATAGTGGTCTGCCGATACAAAGCGATTTATTGCTGGCAGCTGATGGTGCTCACTCTTGGCTGCGACAGCAGGCCAATATAGCGGTGACTGAAAAGGACTATCAGCAGACAGCGATTGTAGCTAATTTTGATATTGAAGTAATACACGCGGATATTGCTCGCCAGTGGTTCCGTCAGGAGCAATCGGGCTGCGATGCCGGAACGCATTGCGGTATTTTGGCATGGTTGCCGTTGCCGGGTCGCAGAGTGTCTATCGTGTGGTCAGCCCCCACTGCGTACGCGCAGCAGTTGATGCAGCTGGATGATGCTGCTTTTGCTGAACAAGTTAGGCTGGCGGGCAATGCAGAGCTGGGTGAAATGAAATTAATCACTGCGCGTGCAGCTTTTCCGCTGTATTTGAAAAAGGCAACTGTTTTGGCACAGGATGCATTGGTGTTGTTGGGAGATGCTGCGCATCGCATTCACCCTATGGCGGGGCAGGGGGTGAATCTGGGTTTTAGAGATGTTATTGCGCTTGCTGCTGTATTAAAGCAAAGAAACCGTTATCAAACATTGCATGACCCCAGCCTGCTGAAACAATACACACGCAATCGCAAGGCAGATGTGATGGAGATGACGGCGCTCACCAATGGCTTATATCACTTGTTTGACAGTGAAAACACTTTGGTGCAAAAAGTAAGGAATTGGGGCTTGCGCCAGACTAATCAGCGCGTGCTCAAAAAAGTATTGGCAGAGCGTGCCATCGCGCTCTAGCCATTGAGTAATGGCTGTTCATGTTTAGTTGCCGTCCATGCGCAAATGCGGATAAGTGATTTCAATCAGTGATAGTGATTAGTAATTCCCATTAGCGATAATTAAGTAAGCCCTTAAATTTTATAAAAGGAATGATTTGATGATTAAAACAATATGCGGCATGGCAGCGTTGTTGGCCGCAGCTACATTTTCGACATGGTCGCTGGCAGACGAGGCCGCCGTTAAAAAAGCAGTAGAAACGGCTTATCCAAAATTCAAAGTGGAAAAGGTCACCAAAACGCCTTATGCCGGTTTGTATGAAGTGTTTATGGGTGGACAGATTATTTACACCGATGAAAAAATGACTTTTTTAATTGCAGAAGGTCGCTTAGTAGACCCAAAAACTAAAAAAGATATCACCGGAGAGCGGCTGGAAGAACTGACACGTATCGATTTCAATACCTTGCCGCTAGATCAGGCGATTAAAGTGGTGAAAGGCAACGGTAGCCGTAAACTGGTCGTGTTTTCTGATGTGGATTGCCCTTACTGCAAACGTTTGGAACGTAATGAACTTGCCAATATCACCGACGTAACGGTTTATACATTTCTTTACCCGATTGAGCAGCTGCATCCCGATGCAGCCAATAAATCTAAGCTTATCTGGTGCGCCAGCAATCGTGTGAAAGCCTGGGAAGACTGGATTTTGCGTGATACGTTACCAACGTCTTCCGGTAATTGTGAAGTGCCTTTGGAAAAAGTCGGCCAACTGGCTAAGAAAGCTGGTGTGAACAGTACGCCTACGATGATTTTTGCAGACGGAAAACGCATGCTGGGCGCGCAGCCTTACAAGGAAATTGAGCGTATGCTCAACGCGGCATCAGGCAAGAAATAAATTTGATTTGAGTGTAGGTAAAAATTACCGTAAAAAAACGACCATTAGGTCGTTTTTTTATTAGAGGCGTTTGTCTTGTATTGACTCGTGTGTTGTTGCTTACCCCACAATCTCGCCCAGTTTGAAAATAGGCAGGTACATCGCGACCACCAAACCACCAATCAGTGTGCCCAGAACGACCATAATGATGGGCTCCATCAGGCTGGATAAGGCATCAACCGCATCGTCAACCTCGGCTTCATAAAAGTCTGCAACTTTGCTCAGCATGGAATCCAATGCGCCAGACTCTTCACCAATCGCGGTCATTTGCAGCACCATATTAGGAAATACTTCACTGTTTTGCATCGCCACGGTTAAACTGGTGCCTGTGCTAATTTCACTCTGCACGCGTTTAGTGGCATCGTAATACACACGATTGCCGGAGGCGCCGGCTACCGAATCCAAAGCCTCTACCAGCGGAACGCCTGCGGAGAACATGGTAGCCAGTGTGCGCGCAAAACGTGCAATGGTGGCTTTGCGTATCAGTTCACCAAATACAGGTATTTTTAATGTCAGCCTGTCCATGGTAGCCTGCATGGCCAGTGAGCGTTTCCAAGTGTAGAAGAAAAACCAAATGCCGCCGCCAATTGCGCCAAATATCGCCCACCACCATTGCACAAATATATCGGATATTGCCATCACCAGCAATGTAGGAGCAGGTAGGTCAGCGCCAAAGCTGGTAAAAAGCTCTTTGAACGCTGGGACTACAAAAATCATAATTACTGCGGTGATGATGAAGGCTACCACGACAATTGAAATGGGATAAAACAGCGCAGACTTGATTTTGGATTTAATGGCCAGTATTTTCTCTTTATATGTCGCCAGTCTGTCGAGCAATGTGTCAAGAATACCGGCTTGTTCACCAGCGTTAATCAGGTTGCAGAATAAAGCATCAAAATGCAGTGGATACTTACGGAAGGCAGCACTTAAACTGCTGCCAGTCTCAACATCAGATTTGATATCAAACAGTAGTTTTGACACTGCAGGATTACTATGACCTTTGCCTACGATGTCAAATGATTGCAATAGGGGCACACCGGCTTTCATCATTGTGGCGAGCTGTCGTGTAAATAAAGTTACGTCTTTTTCACTGACTTTGCCTTTTTTTGCCAAAATACTTTGTTTTTTGAGTTTTGTAACGCTGATGCCCTGACGGCGAAGCGAAGAGCTGACAAGAGTCTCACTTGAGGCCTTCATTTCGCCTTTCAGTACTTTGCCTTTTTTGTCCTTACCTTCCCATACGTAAGTGACTTCTTTGGAAGTTCTAGCATTCGCTGCCATCATGAATTCCTAAGTTGTTCATTTGCGTATAAAGTGCCATATGGTTTGATGCTAATAAATTATTCATTGGTACAAGCTTCAATCTCTTCAATGGAAGTCAGGCCTTGTATGACCTTCAGGATGCCTGAGCGTCTCAAATCATTCACGCCTTCGAGTTTTGCCTGGTCCGCGATGTCATGTGCGGTACCGTTTTGCATGATGATGCGGCTAATGGCATCGGTAATCGGCATTACTTGGTAGATGCCAACACGCCCTTTATAGCCTCCATTGCACATTTCACAACCGTTGGGATTGTGTCCGTACAACTGCCACTCCTCCTTAAAATCTTCTTCAATAAAACCGATGCTGAGCAGCGCCTCTTTAGGAACATTGAGCGGTACTTTGCAGTGCTTGCAAAGACGTCGTGCCAAACGCTGTGCTGTAATCAATGAAACAGCAGAGGCAATGTTGAACGGTGCTACGCCCATGTTCACTAAACGTGTCAGCGTGGAAGGGGCGTCATTCGTATGGAGTGTAGACAGCACCATGTGACCAGTAGAAGCAGCCTTAATTGCCATGTCTGCGGTTTCTAAGTCGCGAATCTCACCAATCATGATGATGTCAGGGTCTTGTCGCAAGAATGATTTCAGTGCGGCAGCAAAGGTCAGGCCTTGTTTGTCATTGACGTTGACCTGGTTGATCCCGGCAAGCGGGATTTCACATGGGTCTTCGGCGGTTGAGATGTTCACCTCTGGATTGTTCAGAATATTTAGGCAGGTATAAAGTGAGACTGTTTTACCTGAGCCTGTAGGCCCTGTGACCAAAACCAAACCATAGGGACGGCTGATTGCGTTCAGTAAATGTTCTTTTTGAATAGGCTCATACCCTAGCGCTTCAATTCCCAATGTGGCGCTGCTTGGGTCCAGAATACGCATTACAATTTTTTCACCATGAATCAGAGGTAATGTGCTGACACGGAAATCAATCGTGCGTGTTTTAGATAACACCAGTTTCATGCGCCCATCTTGCGGAATACGCTTTTCGGAGATGTCCATGTTAGAAATCACTTTGATACGTGATGCCAGCTTCTCTTTGATGGCGAGTGGGGGTTGTGAAATTTCACGCAATATACCGTCTATACGATAGCGTATCCGATAGAACTTTTCATAGGGTTCAAAATGCAAATCTGATGCGCCCATATTGATAGCATCCATTAGCATTTTGTTCAGGAATTTAACGACAGGCGCATCATCCACGTCAGATTCAACAGGGGTGTTTTCAATCTCAACAGTGTCATCTGGAAAGCCAAAATCACCATCATCTACAACCAGCGATTTCAGACTTTTGTCACTGGACTCGATCGTTTTTTCTATCATGCGTCCCAGTTTGTCATCTTCTACGACGATGGGTGACACGTTCATGCCCATTTGAAACTGCACGCTATCCAGTGCATGGATATTAGTGGGGTCAGAAACTGCTACAAAAAGTAGGTTGCTGCGACTGAACAGGGCCAGCACTCGGTTTGATTGCATGAGTTTTGCATCAATTTTTTTAGTGGGTAGATAATCCACATTGAATGCATCAAGATCGAAATAGGGCAGACCAAAGGCTCTTGCGGCAGATTCGGCAATAGATAGCGCGCTGATTTTTTATTCTGGATGACTTGAGAAATAAAAGGGACTCTGGAGCTGTGAGCCTGTTCTTCAATAGCGTGAGCCTCATCTTCGGTAAGAAGTTTTTCTTGAATTAAGGTGCGAGCAATACCACTTAATTTGGGTTGGGAAATCGCAGAGGCCATATTTAATTAACTATCAATTACTTTTCATTAAACATTAAAGTTTATTCCAATCAGTAATGCACTTTACAAAGTTCTTTGTAAAGATATTACAGTTCGGCCTTGAAATTTAACATCAAAATTGATTAAAACTAGGATGAAGTATCACTGCAGGGGAATAGAGGTGTAAAAACAATTGTAAATAAATTGTTAAAAGGTGCTTGACATCGCCAGAAAAGGCACTTATAAATGCAAATTAGGTGTTTGAATTCGAGTTTTTTGTAGCCTGCTTTAATTAAGTGACTGCGACTTCTGTTCTTGAGCAAACTTTCTGGGGCGCCCCCCTTTGTATTATGTAAGGATGTATGAAATGGCAACAGGTACCGTGAAATGGTTTAATGATTCTAAAGGTTTTGGTTTTATTACCCCAGATGATGGTGGTGACGATTTGTTCGCTCACTTCTCTGCGATCGTAGAGTCTGGTTACAAAAGTCTGAAAGAAGGTCAACGCGTTAGCTTTGATTTGACTGAAGGCCCAAAAGGTAAACAAGCTTCAAATATTCAAAAAGCATAAACTTAACGGTTTATTAGATTGGTTTTCTAATATAACTAGTTAACCAAAATTCAAACGGCACATGATGTAACATCATGTGCCGTTTTTTATATTGCTTAAACGCAGTTTCAGTTACATGTTTTTGATAATCTCATCGCCAAATTCGGCTGTACCTACTTGGGTTGCCCCTTCCATTTGAGTTGAGAAGTCACTGGTAACGCGTTTGGATACAATGGCTTTCGCAACGCCTGTGAGCACTAAATCAGCCGCTTCTGTCCAGCCTAGATGACGCAGCATCATTTCTGCGGAAAGAATCAACGAGCTGGGGTTGGCAATATTTTTACCCGCAATTTTCGGAGCCGTTCCATGTGTGGCTTCAAACATCGCTACGGTGTCGCTTAAGTTTGCACCAGGGGCAATGCCAATGCCACCTACTTGAGCAGCCAGTGCATCACTCATGTAGTCCCCATTCAGGTTTAAGGTAGCCACTACATCGTAATCTTGGGGGTGCAGCAGAATTTCCTGCAGGAATGCATCTGCGATACAGTCTTTGATAATGATGCCATTAGGCAGCTTGCACCATGGTCCGCCATCAATTTCTATTGCGCCAAACTCTTCTTTTGCGACTTCATAACCCCAGTCTCTGAAACCCCCTTCCGTAAATTTCATGATGTTGCCTTTATGGGCAATAGTCACAGATTTCCGGTTGTTGTCGATGGCGTATTGGATGGCTTTGCGCACCAAGCGTTTGCTGCCGTCAACTGAAACAGGTTTGATGCCGATGGCTGATGAATCAGGGAAGCGGATTTTTTTGCGTACACCCATGTCACTCAAGAAGTTGATAACTTTCTCCACTTCATCGGTGCCGGCTGCCCATTCTATGCCGGCATAAATGTCTTCGGTGTTTTCGCGGAAAATTACCATGTCGGTTTTTTCAGGGTGTTTCACCGGGCTGGGGACCCCTTGAAAATATTGTACCGGGCGCAGGCACACATAGAGATCAAGCTCTTGGCGCAGGGTGACGTTGAGTGAGCGGATACCGCCACCCACAGGTGTGGTGAGCGGGCCTTTGATTGAAATGACGTAATCCTTAACGGCCTGCATGGTTTCAGCCGGCAGCCAGGTATCTTTGCCATCCTGGTCTTTGCCATATACTTTTACTGCTTTTTCGCCGGCGTATACTTCCATCCAGGAAATTTTACGGCTGCCGCCGTAGGCTTTCTGCACGGCGGTATCCACTACCTTAATCATCGGGGGGGTAATATCGAAGCCGATGCCATCGCCCTCAATAAATGGGATAATTGGATTGTTCGGCACGTTCAGCGAGTTGTCTGCGTTCACAGTGATTTTTTCACCTGTTGCCGGTTTGATGATTTTAGATGCCATTAGTATTTCCTAAATATGATGATTTTATTTAATAAACCTTTTAACGTCGTGTGCCAGTTCAGCCCGCATGAACCGAATAATGGCAAGCCCGGGCACCCCACGTTAAAAGACTTTATTCCGATTGCTGACGTATACGCAGCTGGGCGCTTGGATACAGATTCGGAAGGATTACTTATTTTAACCGATGACGGTGCTTTACAACATCGTTTGAGTGACCCAAAACACAAACTAATTAAAACTTATTGGGCGCAGGTGGAAGGTGCCGCAGCAGATGCGGATTTGCAGCCTTTAAGATTGGGCGTGGATTTGGGTGATTTTTTCACCAAACCTGCGCAGGTGAAAGTGATTGCCGAACCTGAGCATTTGTGGCCGCGTCATCCGCCTATTCGCGAGCGCAAACAGATTCCAACCACTTGGCTGGAAATTAAAATCAGTGAGGGCAAAAATCGACAGGTGCGCAGGATGACCGCTAAAGTTGGATTTCCGACTTTGCGTTTGATACGTTATGCAATCGGCGATTACACGCTGGATCATTTAGCTCCTGGAGAATACAAGGTAGTGCAGACATGAAGCCCGTTATAATTTTTAGACATGCTGAATCTGAAGGCCCAGGTTTTCTGGCAGATTTTTTAAACGCGCAACATATTCCATCGCAGCTCATTAAGATTGACGCTGGAGATAAGATGCCAGAATCGATACATCATTACAGTGGCATGGTATTGATGGGTGGGCCGATGAGCGTGAATGATGATTTGCCCTGGATTCCTGCGGTGCTGGATTTAATTCGTGCGGCAATCGCGGCGAATATTCCAGTGTTAGGTCATTGTCTGGGTGGCCAGCTCATCAGCAAAGCCTTGGGTGCACAAGTCAGCAAAAATCCAATCAAGGAAATTGGCTGGGGTGAGGTGACTGTAAGCGTCAATGAAACTGCCAAGCGCTGGTTCGGAGACGTGGAAAGCTTTAATGGGTTCCACTGGCATGGCGAGACTTTTGCCTTGCCGGAAGGTGCTGTACATCTTCTGGCAAGTCAGTATTGCCAGAATCAGGCTTATGCACTGGGTAAGCATTTGGCGTTTCAATGTCATATTGAGATGACTGTGCCTATGGTGGAGCAATGGTGTGAGATTGGCGCAGAAGAAATCGCACAGGCTGGCACTAGTCCTGCAGTGCAGTCGGTGCATCAGATAGTTGAAAACTTGCCTCTGCATTGCTTTTTTCTAAACAAAGTCGCTCATCGCGTATACACGCAATGGATTACAGGATTGGTGAATTAATCTTGCCTGTTGCTATGTTAAAATTAGCTAAATAACATTGAGATTGCATTATGTCTGGCAACACACTCGGTAAACTTTTCACATTCACTTCATTTGGGGAATCTCACGGCGCTGCTATCGGCGGCGTGGTAGATGGATGTCCTCCGGGTTTGGAGTTGAGTGCAGAAGATTTGCAAATCGATCTGGATAGACGTAAACCGGGCACTTCGCGACATGTTACGCAGCGCCAAGAGGCCGACGCTGTGGAGATACTCTCAGGGGTGTTTGAGGGGAAAACTACAGGTGCGCCCATAGGTTTGCTCATACGCAATACTGATCAGCGTTCGCAAGATTACAGCAAAATTATGGACACTTTCCGCCCTGGCCATGCGGATTATACATATAGCCAGAAATATGGAGTGCGCGACTACCGCGGTGGTGGGCGTTCCAGTGCACGTGAAACTGCGGTTCGCGTGGCTGCTGGCGCTATCGCTAAGAAGTGGCTGAAACAGCGCTTCGGTGTGAATGTGCGCGGCTATATGAGTCAATTGGGTGAGATTGAGATTCCGTTTGAAACTTGGGATGCGGTCAGCCAAAATGCATTTTTTGCGCCCAATCACAGCGTATTGCCAGCGCTAGAAGCTTACATGGATAAAATTCGCGCCGAGCGTGATTCAGTCGGTGCGCGTATCACGGTGGTGGCTGAAGGCGTGCCGGTAGGCTGGGGAGAGCCAATTTTTGATCGTTTAGATGCGGAAATTGCCTATGCCATGATGAGCATCAACGCTGTTAAAGGTGTTGAAATTGGTGCAGGCTTTGCAGCGGTTTCGCAGCGCGGTAGCGTGCACTCTGATGAAATGACCCCACAGGGATTTGTTACTAACCATGCGGGTGGTATTTTAGGCGGCATTTCTACCGGTCAGGAGATCCGTGTGAATGTTGCTTTGAAGCCTACCTCCAGCATTCCCCAGGAGCGTCGTTCTATTGATAAAGATGGCAACGCTGTCACCATGCAAACCACCGGACGTCATGATCCATGTGTGGGAATACGCGCAACGCCCATTGTAGAGGCGATGCTGGCAATGGTGCTGATGGATCATGCCTTGCGGCATAGAGCTCAAAATGCTGATGTGCACTGCAATACGCCTAAAATTGTTTAATGATTTAAACTGCAGCGCATTAGATTGTAGTGAGCTTAATGATAATGAGCTTAATCGAGAAGTCGGCTTGTGCCGACTTTTTTTATGAACGGACTAGACTATTTTTGCGAGCTTTTGATATTACGAGCTTTTGATAGCAGCAAATAAGTCAATTTTCTTTCAACGTAAAATGTTAAGAAACAATACAGACGCGACAATACGCTAAAAACATGCATACTCAGCTTCATTACAATTTATCGCGTTTCTATTTTATCTACTATTTTTTTGTAGGTGCATTCGTTCCCTATTGGGGACTGTATCTGCAGTCCGAGCAGTTTTCTGCAGCCGATATTGGCATCCTGATGTCCTTATTTCAAATTAGCCGGATTTTTGCTCCTAATTTTTGGGGCTGGTTGGCAGACCACACGGGCAAGCGTGTGGCTTGGATAAGACTCACCGCAGTGCTGGGTTTGTGCGGTTTTATTGCAGTGTTCTGGGCGCATGGATTTTTCTGGCTGTTTTTTGTGATGGCCGCACTCAGCTTTTTTACCAGTTCTACTTTACCGCTGGTTGAATCGTTGACACTTGCTCACTTAATGCATACCAGAGGACACTACAGCCGCATCCGCATGTGGGGCTCTTTAGGTTTTATCGTGGCGGCAGTTATGCTGGGCTATTTGATTGATATTTCCGGTATCAGTAGTTTGCTATGGTTTCTGCTGGTGGTGCAGATTACTTTATTTGTGCTGTCATGGCGGCTGCCTGAAGCGAAGGTGGAGCCACATGCACATGATCATTTTTCAATCTGGCAGGTGATTAAACAGCCGAATGTGATTGCACTGCTGCTTGGTTGTTCGATGATGGTGACTGCACATGGGGTACTCTATAACTTTTACTCCATCTATTTAAGTGAGCATGGTTACAGTAAAGGTACGATTGGCTTGCTATGGGCGGTGGGTGTTATCTGCGAAATTTTTATTTTCATGCTGATGCCAAAAATCATGATGCGTTTCAGTTTAAAAAATATCATGCTGGCGAGTCTGGCACTGGCTGTGCTGCGCTTCAGCTTATTAGGTGTGGCGATTGACAGTCTGTGGCTGGTGATTTTTGCGCAAACTTTGCATGCGGCTACTTTTGGCAGTTTTCATGCCGCTTCGGTGCAGGTGATCGCACACTTTTTTAAAGGCCGCCATCAGGCAAAAGGGCAAGCGATTTATAACAGTGTCGCTTATGGCGTTGGCGGCACCTTGGGTGGTGTGGCGGGAGGATTTGCACTTCAATATTTGGGTGGGAAAATAACGTTTATGCTTGCCGCCGCTTTCCCTCTGCTGGGTTTGCTAGTAGTGGCATTATGGTTAAAGTTAGACCATGCGCATCAGCCTGGTGGAATGTTCGGATGAAGCTTTCCCAAGTATTTCTGGCTGTAAGTTTGTGCACTGCGCTGCATGCTGCTGCAGATACACGTGTTAATGTGGTTGGTTTGTTTACGGATAAAGCAATTGTCGTGATTAATGGTTCAGCGCCCATAACATTGAGTGTTGGTCAGCGCAGTGATGGGGTAAAACTGATAGCCGCCAACAGTCAGACTGCAACGCTAGAAATTGATGGCAAAGTCAGACAGCTTGCTATGGGACAGGCGATATCTATGAGTGGCGAGAATATGGATTTCAGCAAACCCAGCGTTACTTTATATGCCAATGTGCAGGGGCATTTTGTCGCTGACTGCAAAATTAACGGTGCCGGTCTGAAATATTTAGTTGATACCGGTGCAACTCATGTAACACTTGAATAGTGGTGATGCTTTGTATGCAAAAATTGATTACAAGCGTGGTCAGCCTGTGCAGGTGTCAACGGCTAATGGCGTGGTGAACGCCTATGTGGTCACGATTGCCAATCTGAAAATCGGTAGTATTTCATTGAGTCAGGTTTCAGCCACTGTGCTGGAGGGTGGATCTCCTGCAATTGTGTTGTTGGGGATGAGTGCATTAAGTCGCCTGGAGATGAAGCGTCAGGGCACTGCACTTACGCTCACTAAAAAATATTAAAAAGCCGCTTTATAGCGGCTTTTTAAATATTGAACGCATCACCAAATTTTGGTTGAAATTTAGTGTTTGCGCTTATCTTTTTCAATTAAGGCATAAGCAGAATGGTTGTGTATAGACTCGAAGTTTTCGGACTCAACGACATAAGCATCGATGCGTTTTTCCGCGTTTAGTTGAGCTGCCACGTCGCGCACCATATCTTCTACAAACTTCGGATTATCATAAGCACGCTCTGTGACGTATTTTTCATCAGGGCGTTTCAGCAAACCATAAAGCTCGCATGAAGCCTGTTTTTCAACCAAATCAATAATGTCTTCAATCCAGATAAAATCGTTAATCAACGCAGTGACCGTGACATGTGAACGCTGATTGTGTGCGCCATAATCAGAGATTTTTTTACTGCATGGACACAGACTAGTCACAGGCACCAAAACTTTCACAGTGATGTCGTACTTGCCTTGATTGATTTCACCAATGAAGGTGACCTCGTAATCAAGAAGGCTTTTTACCCCGGATATCGGAGCGGCCTTGTTCACAAAGTAGGGGAAAGTCATTTCCACATGGCCGGACTCAGCTTCCAGGCGCGACACCATTTCGCGTAGGATAGATTCAAATGACTCTACTGAAATGGCGCGTTCGTTTTTGTTAAGAATTTCAACAAAGCGCGACATGTGTGTGCCCTTGAAATGCTGCGGCAGGTGCACATACATGTTGAAAACCGCAACAGTATGCTGTTCACCACCTGATTTGTCTTTGACGATTACAGGGTGGCGGATGGATTTAATGCCTACTTTATCAATCGCGAGATGGCGGGTATCTACAGTGTTTTGTACGTCTTCGATGGGGGTGTGTGGTTTGGATTGGCTCATTAGATTGTGTGCTTAAAAAGTCTATAAATAATAGTTGAGTATAACACTAGGTTATTAACTGCGCAATCGCTGCAGCAATTCCTAAAGCATCTAGACCGCAATCTTTAAGCATAGTTTCGTGGTCGCCGTGTTCAATGAAGGTATCAGGCAGTCCTAAGCAAAGTGTTTTGATGCGTTTCTCGCTCTGGATATGTAATAAAGCTTCCAGCACTGCTGAGCCGGCACCGCCCATGATGGCGTTTTCTTCTACGGTGACAATGTAATCATGAGTTTGCGCTAGCTCTGTCAGTAGCTCCATATCCAATGGTTTGACAAAGCGCATATTGGCGACAGTCGCATTTAAACTTTCTGCAGCAGTCAGAGCAGGTGTCAGCATAGAACCGAATGCCAGAATAGCAATGCGCTCACCCTGCCGTGCAACGTAGCCTTTACCAATTTCAATGGCATGTAGTGCGGTGTCTATTGCTTTGCCAGTACCACTGCCGCGCGGATAGCGAACTGCAGCCAGCCCATGATGCTGAAACCCAGTGGTCAGCATTTGACGGCATTCGTTTTCGTCGCTGGGTGCCATAATCACAATATTCGGGATACAGCGCAGATAACTTAAATCAAAGCTACCGGCATGCGTGGGGCCGTCAGCGCCCACCAGCCCCGCCCGGTCAATTGCGAGTAGTACAGGCAGGTTTTGCAATGCAATGTCATGAATCAGTTGGTCATAAGCGCGCTGCAGAAATGTGCTGTAAATAGCGACTACCGGTTTCAGTCCGTCGCAGGCCATTCCAGCGGCGAAAGTGAGTGCGTGCTGCTCTGCGATGCCCACATCAAAATAACGCTCCGGATAGCGATTGGCGAATGCATTCAAGCCCGAACCATCGCACATGGCAGGCGTGATGCCTATGAGTCTCTGATCTGTGGCTGCCATATCTACTAGCCACTCACCAAACACTTCAGTGTAGGTTTTAGTGCCTGATTTGGCCATAGATACTCCGTTGCTGGGGTCAAATTTACCTACACCATGAAATTTATTAGGGTTATCTTCTGCTGGCTCAAATCCTTTACCTTTCTGGGTAACGATATGCAAAAACTGCGGGCCATTTAGTTCTTTGATGTTTTGCAGCGTGTCAATGAGTGCATCCAAATCATGACCATCAATCGGGCCTATATAGTTGAATCCGAACTCTTCAAATAGTGTGCCCGGCATGACCATGCCTTTAACGTGTTCTTCAGCACGTTTAGCAAACTCCATCAGTGGCGGGGCAGCCGATAAAACCTTTTTCCCGGATTTGCGCACCGTGCCATAAAATCGGCTGGAGAGCAGTTTAGCTAAATATTTATTGAGCGCGCCCACATTATTGGAGATGCTCATGTCATTGTCATTGAGTACGACGAGTAAATTGGCGTCTTCCATGTTGCCGGCATTGTTTAATGCTTCAAACGCCATCCCGGCAGTCATTGCACCATCGCCAATCACTGCAACTGCACGGCGATTGCTGCCTAGCTTTTGTGCTGCAACGGCCATACCCAATGCCGCAGAAATAGAAGTACTGGAGTGTCCGGTACCGAATGTGTCATATGCACTTTCGCTGCGTCGCGGAAATCCGGCGATACCGCTAGGTTTGCGCAGCGAGTACATTTTGTCCCGACGCCCTGTCAGTATTTTGTGTGGATAGGTTTGATGTCCCACATCCCAAACCAATTTATCTTCGGGGGTGTTGAAAACGTAATGGAGCGCAATCGTCAGTTCAACCACACCTAGATTTGATGCAAGATGCCCACCAGTTTTGGCAACGCTTTCAATAAGAAATGCGCGTAGTTCCTGTGCTAGCTGCGGCAGTTGTTTGCGCTCTAATGCGCGAAGCTGCTGAGGATAATCGATGGTATGGAGTAGATTCACGTTGGGACAAATTCGCTTGGGTTAAAAGCTGCGCTGAGTAATGAAAGTTGCTAGCTCTCGCAAGCGCCGCGCTTCAATGCCAAATGGTTCAAGTACCTGCAGTGCTTGTTTAAAAAGTAAATCGGCAAAATCTTTTGCCGCTTGCAGGCCTAAAATAGAAACATAGGTTGGTTTGCTACGATCCGCATCTTTGCCAGCTGTTTTGCCTAATGTGGCGGTGTCTGCTTCTGTGTCCAGAATGTCATCAATTACCTGAAATGCCAGCCCGATATTTTCGGCATAGGCTTGCACAGCATTGATTTGAGTGATATTGCCGCCAGCTGCACCCATCATGGCGGCAGCTTGAATTAATGCGCCGGTTTTTAGTTGATGCATAGTTTCTAGTGCTTCTCTGTCTAGGGTTTTGCCCACAGAGTCCAAGTCAATGGCTTGCCCACCGGCCATGCCAGAGGTGCCACTGGCCCTGGCCAGCAGATTTAGTATGCTGATTTGCTGGTTGGCATTTGCACAAAGTTCCGGTGTAGATAGCACTTCAAACGCTAATGTCTGCAAAGCATCCCCTACCAACAAGGCGGTCGCGTCATCATACTGTTTGTGGCAGCTGGGCTTGCCGCGGCGTAAATCATCATTATCCATGCAAGGCATGTCGTCATGTACCAAAGAGTAGGCATGAATTAATTCAACCGCAGCGGCCGCGGCATCTGTCAGTGCTTCATTGGTTTTACATAGCTCAGCTGCTGCATAACATAGCAGTGCACGCACGCGCTTGCCGCCTCCCATTACACTGTAACGCATTGCACTGTGTAGCTTTTGTGGGGTCGATTCAGTGTGCGGCAAGACTTCATCCAGCACATCTTCAATGCGTACCTGATGCTGTTTTGCCCAGTCTGCGAAATTTAATACAGAATTCATGGATGCTTATTCGTCACCATGATTAAACGGCGTGAGTTGCTGGCGATCATTGAGTATTTTGACTTGTTGCTCAACCGCGGCGAGAGATTTCTGGCAATGCTCAAGCAGTATATTGCCACGGCGATAGCCCGCTAGTGAATCTTCCAGAGACAGTTGTCCAGATTCCATGCTGGCGACTATTTGCTCTAGCGCTTTAAATGCCTGC